>NPIG01001159.1_pt1 | contig 15148 bp, 9 predicted proteins | sample 8637441 | NCBI WGS metagenome assembly NPIG01 (sample SAMN07420675, study PRJNA396082) | bioreactor metagenome | isolation source: sample BR6 brine-fed electro-methanogenic bioreactor BR | place: Japan: Kochi | collected 2016-06-14 | reverse complement strand
GCGTCCGTGTAGCACTCGGCCAAGCAGTTTTTGGAAGGCCCCTGCGCGGGAATGACGTTTTGTTTCCAGCCTGCATCGGTTAGCGCGAGAATTGTCTTGGACAGTCGTGCTGCGACAAAGCGGTTTCGGTACTTGGTCATTGTCCGCTTGTGAAATATCCGGACTAGCCGTGTCCTCTTTCGCCCGGCCTTCGCTGAGGATGGGGGTCACACGCTCCACGGCGCGCGGTAGTCGCGGGTCAGCCATTCCTCCTTGCCGCCGTTGCGCGCGAAGCGCATGCGCTTGGGCTTCCACTTGATGACTTCGTGGTTGTAGTAGGCCTGGTTGAGCAGGTGGCAGGCGATGGCGCTGCGTCCGCCCACTTCCTCGTTGGTGATGGGCTTGCTGCGCGACTTGACGCAATCAAGGAAGTCGTGCACGTGATTTCCGCTGCGGTAGAGCTTGACCCTGGCGTCGCGCAGGAAATCCTTCTCGACCTGGAGAATGGTCGATTCGAGGGAACCGCCGTCTTCGCGGTTGACGAAGCCGGCCACCTTCTTGCCGTCGAGAATGAACTCGAACCTGCCGCGGTTCACCTTGACCTCGCCGTTGGCCCCGAAGAAGTGCGCGCCGAAGCCCGAAGTGTGGATGACTTTGATGTTGCGTCCATAGTGGAGCACCGCCCCGGAGGTCGCGGCCGGGTCTTCGGGCGGGTGCACCTCGTCCGGGCCGCTGTCGTCCATGCCGAGGCCCCATTGGGCGATGTCGAGATGGTGGGCGCCCCAGTCGCAGACCATGCCGCCGCCGAACTCCTTGTAGGCGCGCCAGTCGGGGAAGTGGTCATGGACGCCGCGCGGGCTGAGCACCGAATTGTAGGGCCTCATGGGCGCCGGGCCGACCCACAGGTCCCAGTCCAGCCCGGGTTCCATCTCCTCTTCGGGCAGGTCGCATGGGCGCCCGGGCGGGCCGAAACTGCATTCCACGCGCTCGATCTTTCCGATGGCGCCGTTGCGGACCAGTTCACAGGCCACGCGGAATTCCTGCATGGACCGCTGCATGGAGCCGGTCTGCAGCACCCGCTTGCTGGCCGCCACCTCGTCCATGATGGCGATGGACTCGTGGATGTTGTGGGTGAGCGGTTTCTCGCAATAGACGTCCTGGCCCGCGCGGAGCGCGGCGATGACGGGGATGGTATGCCAGTGGTCCGGCGTGGCGATGCAGACCGCGTCGACATCGTCCCGCGCAATCAGCTCCCGGAAATCATTGTATGCGGCGCAATCCGGCGCGCCGCGCTCCGGGTGGGCCGTGTAGAATTCGTTCACGCGCTGCCGGGCGGCTTCGCGCCGCGTTGTGTCCACATCGCAGACGGCCGTCACGCGCACCACCTTCTGGTGCAGGAAGTTTTCCAGCAGGTACCGGCCCTGTTTGCCCACGCCGATGAAGCCCATGCCGATACGCTCGTTTGGTTTGGTCTCGGCGGCCCGGATGGCGGACGGCAGCACAAAGGGCGCGGCCGAAATCACGGATATCTGCTTGAGGAAAGAACGGCGGCTGGTCTTCATAACCCTCTCCCTATTCGTCTGCGCCAGGCCGCAACCCCTGATGTTTCAAGGCGGTGCGCCTGAAGCGCGCATTGGTGGTGTAACGCACAAAACCGGCACGTAGACCCGCACGATGTGCCCGCGGGTTTCAGGGAGTATGCGCCATGCGCGCCCCCCGGTCAAGCGCCTCGCGCGGGCGCGGCGGGGCCGCCCCTGCGCAGGGGCATGCCGTGTCACAAAATCGCGGTGTATTCGTCGAGCAGGCGGCGGTAGATGCGGTACTGTTCCAAAGAGACGCCGGGCGGGGTCTGGTGGTCGACGCTCGGGATGAAACCGCCGGTTTTCATCAGGGGAACGAGCCGCTCGAATTCGCCACGCATGGCTTCCTCGCCCCGGGGCATCACCATCTTGTCGTAGTGGCCGACGAGCGCGAAGTCGGGGAACTGTTGGCGCAGTTTCATGCCGTCCACGCCGGCCTGCCGTTCCAGGGGCAGCACCCCCTCGACCCCGGCGCGCTCGAGCCAGGGCACCATGGCGGTCACGTCGCCGTCCGTGTCGACAATCGTGAGGATACCCATTTCCTTCACGCGCGCGAGCAGCGGCTCATAGTAGGGCACGAGGAACTGGTTGAACAGGTCCTCGCCGATCATGGGGCCGTTGTTGAACGACATGTCCTCGGCGATGGTCATGAACGTGGGCACGCACGCCTTTTCGATCTGGTCGAGCAGGCCCAGGTTGAATTCGAGCAGGTCGCGGTTGATGGCGTGCAGCAGTTCCGGGTCTTCGATGAACGCGTACATGAGTTTGACGAAGCCCATCAGCGTGCGGGGGAACCAGAAGAAGCCTTCGAGCGTAATCCAGACCACCGCCGCGCCCTCGGCCTGCCGCGCCGCCCACGGCTGCATGCCCGCGATAGCCGCCGAATGGTCCGGGAAGAAACTGGGCTTCACCCGCAGGTAGTCGTCCATGTTCGAGACCACCCCCTCGACGTGGTGCTGCGCCGCCTCGATGGTCGGCTGCGTGGTGCTGAACCAGAACTGCTTGTACGGGTCCAGCCCGAAATAGTCGTGAATCTCAAAGATATCGTCCAGTTCGCGGGGCAGGCCCTCCTCGTGCCAGCGCGCGATGGTCTTGTCCCACCACATGGCCCATTCCCAGCGCGGCAGCCGGTCCACGGGCTCGAAGTTCATCACCGCCTTGAAGCGTTCCACGTGATTCACGGGCGCAGTCCTTCCCTTTGTATGCGGGTGCTCTTGAAGAGCCCCCAGTCTTCCACAACGCGCCGCCGCGAAACAACACGGGGGGCGTGCCCAGGCAGGATTTGACGCGCCGCCACCGAAGCAGCAGGATAGGCACAGCATATTGCGCGTACTCAACGGCCGATGCGAATGCCTTGAAAGGCGGGAGGTCAACACAATGGATATCGAGATGCTGACCCGGTTCTTCCTCTGGTGCACCGTACTGAACGCCGGACTGCTGCTGGTCTCGTTCCTGCTTTGCGCGCTGGCCGGCGACCTGATCTACAACGCGCACAGCAAATGGTTCCCCATGCCGCGCGAAACCTTCAACGTGGTGCTCTACAGCTTCATCGGCGTGTACAAGCTGCTGGTCTTCGTGTTTTGCGTGGTGCCGTATCTGGCGCTCTTGATCATCCAGTAGGGAATGGGGACAATGCCCAACACACCGGCAGGGCTGTCGGCAACGACGAGGGAAGAACGGATGAAGAAGAACGGCACAAGCCGGCGCGGTTTTTTGAAGGCGTGCCTGGCGGCGGGCGTGGCGCCGGCGGTGGTTCCCGCCAGCGTGTTTGGCGCGAGCGCGCCCGGCAACCGCGTCACGGTCGCGATGGTGGGGTACGGGCGGCAGGCGCACCATGTCAACGTGAAACAGCTCCTCAAGTCGCCCAACGCGCAGGTGGTGGCGGTGTGCGATGTCGACGCCTGGCGGCTCCGGAAGGGCAAGCAGGCCATCGAGCAGTACTACGGGGAGGCGGCCGGCAAGAACTACCAGGGCTGCGCGGCGTACGAGGACTTCCGCGAGATTCTCTCTCGCGACGACATCGATGCGGTCATGAGTTCGACGCCGGACCATTGGCATGTACCGGTCGCGCTGGCGGCGGCGAAGGCGGGCAAGCACGTCTCGTCGGAGAAGCCGCTGACGACCGCGCTTGCGCATGGCCGGCTCCTTTGCGACACGGTCGACAAATACGGCGTGGTCACCCGCACGGACAGCGAGTTCCGTTCACTGCCGGTGTTCTGGAAGGCGGCGGAGCGGGTGCGCAACGGGTACATCGGGACGCTCGAACGCATCGAAGTGAACTCGCCCGGCGACACCGAGCCCGTGGGCACGCCGGAACCGATGCCCGTGCCCGGCGAACTGAACTACGACCTCTGGCTGGGCCCCGCGTTCGAGAAGCCATACACGCTGCACCGGGTGCATCCGCGCAAGACGCTGGACGGCCGCCCGGGCTGGCTGCGCATCTCGGACTACACCAACGGCATGATCGCCAACTGGGGAAGCCACCTGAACGATGTGGCGCAGTGGGCGCACGGCACCGACCGCACCGGGCCGGTGAAGGTTGCCGGGACGGGCCGGTTCTCCGAAGGCCTGTGGGACACGATCGTCGATTTCCGTGTGCGCTACGACTTCGCCGACGGCGTGGCGCACGAGTACACCATGGGCGGAGGCGCGGCCACCATCAAATGGATTGGCAGCGATGGCTGGATCAAGGTGCAGTATTCGGACAAGATCGAGGCGAGCGACCCGGACATACTGGCGGCCCCGCTGAAAGACGGCGAAGAGGACCTGAGCGGCACGCTGAGCGACAAGGAAGACTGGCTGCGCGCCATCAAGACGGGCGGCGAACCACTCAACCCCTTCGAGGCCGGCCACCGGACCAACTCGCTGGCGCAAATCGGGCTGGCCGCCATCCTGACCGGCAAGGAACTCGCGTGGGACCCGGCCACGGAGCGGTTCACCAACGACGAGGACGCCAACCGGCTGCTCGACCGCCCCGTGCGCGGGGACTGGCTGCAGGTCTGACGCAGCGCGCCGAGGGGAAAACACATGAAGACGCGAATCGCTGTCTTGTCTCTTGCGCTGGTTCTCCTTGCCCCGTGCGCGCGGGCCGCGGAATGGCCGCCGGCATTTTTTGCATTCGACAACGGGGTGGGCCGCGGATCGTGGACGCCCGAGCAACAGGCACAAACCCTGAAGGAACTCGGCTACGCGGGTATCGGCTACTCGGGCACCGATGAGCTTGCCGCGCGGCTCGAAGCCTTCGAAGAACAGCAGCTCAAGGTGTTCAGCATCTATGTGCCGTGTTTTGCCGACAAAGAAGAAGCGTTTGCGCCGGAACTGGCTGCTGCCATCAAGGCGCTGAAGGGCACCGATGTGGTTGTCTGGCTGACGGTCCAGGGCAAAGCGGAGAACGACCGGCGGGCCGTCGAGGCGGTGCGCCGGGTGGCGGACCTTGCCGCCGCGTCGAACCTGAAGGTCGTGCTCTATCCCCACCACGGCTTTTTTGTGGCCACGGTGGAAGACGCCCTGCGGATATGCCGTCTGGTCGACCGGGACAATGCAGGCGTCTCCTTCAACCTGTGCCACGAACTCCGCGCCGGCAATGAACCGCGGTTCAAAGCAATTCTCGAGGAGGCCATGCCGCACCTTGACCTGGTTTCCATCAACGGGGCGGACCACGAAGGCGGCTGGGACAAGCTGATACAGCCGCTGGACCGCGGCGCATTCAATGTGTACGGGTTGCTCAAGACCCTGAAGGTGCTCGGCTATGACGGCCCCATCGGCCTCCAGTGCTACCAGGTGCCCGGCGACGTCCGCGACAACCTGGCGCGCAGCATGGCCCAATGGCGGGTGTTTCAGGAACGCCTTCTGGCGGAAACGGAATAGGACCCTGGCAAATCATGGAATTTCTCGGACTGAATTGGTCGATCTGGTTTGTGCTGGTGGTCTATTTCGCGGCCATGATCATGATGGGATGGTTCGCGCGCCGGCGCATCCATGACCAGGACAGCTACCTGCTCGGCAACCGCGAGTTCAACATCTGGTTCATGGTGATGCATTCGTTTGGCGCGGGGACGAATCCCGGCGACGTGGCGGGCGTCGTGAGCAAGACGGTGGGCCGGGGCGCGGCGGGGGTGTGGGTGTCCTGGATGTGGCTGTTCGGCACGCCGTTCTACTGGGTCATCGCGCCGATTGTCCGGCGCCTGCGCGCGGTGACGATGGCGGATTACTTCGAGCAGCGGTACGGGGGATACAGCAGCGTGCTGTACGTGGCGCTCGCCACGCTGGGCATGACCATGTGCCTGGCGAGCGTGCTGCTGGCGACGACGCGCACCGTGCAGGGCATGATGGGCAAGGCCGGCGGTGCCGACGCGGACCTGTGGTTCTTCGGTATTCTCTTCACGTCCACCTTCGTTTTCGTGCTCTACGGCTACTTCGGCGGAATCATCGCCGCCATCCGGACCGACATGGTGCAGGGCGTCATGATCATCGTCTTGTCCTGCCTCGCCATTCCGGCGGCGCTAAACATGCCGGAGCTCGGCGGGTGGACAGAGGTCAAGCGTATTCTGACGCAGGCCTCCACCGAGGGCACGGACTATCTCTCCATTATCGACCCCGAATCGTTTGACCTGTTCAATCTCATCCTGTTGTCCATGAGCGCGCCGTTGACCGCGCTGGCATTGCCGCACCTGGCGACGGTCTGCGGCAGCGGACGCACCGAATGGGAAAGCCGGGTGGGCTTCGCCACCGGCAACTTCCTCAAACGCATTTGCACCATGGGCTGGTGCGTGCTGGCGCTGTGCTGGCTCGCCTATCTACTTCAGACACAAACGGAGATACATCCCGACGCCGCCTTTGGCGATTCGGTGCGCAGCCTGCTGTCCCCGTTTCTGCAGGGGATCATGCTGGCCTGCGTGATGGCCGCGGCCATGTCCTCGGGCGACGCATTCCAGATCACCGTGGCGGGCCTGTTCTCCAACAACATCTACAAGCGGTTCATCAACCCGGAGGCGTCCGAGGCCACGCTGCTGAAAGTGACCCGGCTGGCGGGGCTGGGTGTGGTGGCGGCCTCGCTGGCCGTGGCGGTTGCCTACCGGAACAACATGGTCAGCAGCATCATGGACTATTTCCGCATCCTGGGCTTCACCGGGATTTCGATCGCCGTCGGCATTGTGTGGCGGCGGATGAACGGTCCCGGCGTGTACGTGGGCCTGCTGTCCTCCGCGGCGTGTTTCCTCGCGCTGCGCTACGGCCTGGAGGATGTGAGCCCCAACGCCGTCACCGGGTTCCCGCTGCTCGCCGGTGTCATCGGAAGCGTCGTCGGGAGCCTGTGCTCGCCGCCGCCGGACACCGAGCGCGTCGAGATGTTTCTCAAACGCATCTACACGCCCATCGGTGAAGAGCACATGCTCGAGTCCGGCCTCGACGCGGTGGTGCCGCCGGACGCCCGGCTGATCACCTTTGGCGGCCTGTTCATTGTCAAACCGACCCGCCAGACCTGGCTTGGATTCACGTTGTACCTGGCCATGTGCATTGCGTGCGTGGTCATTCTGCTCGCAATTCTCGGAGGTTGAGCGTATCGTGAACGGGCTGGAACGCATGGAACGCGCGCAGCGGGCGGCGCCCGCGGACAAGACGCCCTTTGTGCCGTCCATTTACGAGCACGGCGCGGCCGTGCTGGGGCGCAGCCCGGGCGAGGTCAGCCGCGACGCCGCGCTGATGGCGCTGGCCGCCATCGAATCGTACCGGCGCTACGGGCACGACCTCGTCACCGTGGGTATCGACATCTACAACGTGGAGGCGGAAGCCTGGGGTTGCGCGGTCAGCGAGGGGGCGGGCACGTCCATCCCCGGCGTGACCACGCACCCTCTGGCGGCGCGGCCGGAACTCGACCCCGCGCTGCTGGAGGAACCCGTTCCCGGCGAAGGCAACCGGCTTCTGCTGCTCGGGGACGCGGTCGCGCGGGTGGTGTCGGCGATTGGCGGGGAGGTCTGGGTTTACGGCTGCGTGGGCGGCCCCTTCTCGCAGGCCGTCGAGTTGCGCGGCTTCGACCACCTGGTCATGGACATGTACACCGCGCCCGAGCGGGTGCACGCGCTGCTCGAGCGGCTTACCGGGGCCACGCTGGAACACGCCCGCCGCCTGTCGGAACGGGGGGCCGGCGTCTACCTGTACGAATCGTGGGCCACGATGCCGCTGATCACCGCGGACATCTTCCGCGACTACGTCACGCCGTACAACAAGGTTATCGTTCAGGCCATCAAGGCGGAATACGAGACGCCGCGCCCCGCGGTGATCATGGGCGGCGACGTGACCTTGCTCGGCAAACTCTTTCTCGACATGGGCGTTTCGCTGGTGGCGGCGGACTATCTCGCGGATTTCGGCGTGCTTCGCGCGACATTCGACGGCACCGGCACCATCGTGCGCGGGTGCGTCGACCCCAAAATGATCGAGCGCGGCGACTGGGCGTCCCTCCAGCCCATGATCACGCAGCTCGCGGAGAAGTCGCAGGGCATGCACAACTTCGTGTGGGGCTGCGGCTGCGTTTCCTACGACACGCCCGCGGAGCACCTGCTCCGCTTCAAGTCCCTTTGCGAAAACGCGCGCTGAGCCATGTACAATACGGGGCCGAAACCGGCGGACTTCGTTTCTGGCCGTGTCAGGGCAACCGGAACAGGAGAAGCAGACCCATGAAGACCTTCCACTGGATTTCCACGCTTGTGTTGCTTGCCGCGATGCAGTCCGCCGCGGCCGGCCGGGAGTACCACGTTTCCGTGGATGGCGACGACACCAGCGACGGCGCGGCGGCGACCCCGCTGCGCACCATCTCCGCGGCGGCGGCACTGGCCCAACCCGGCGACGTCGTGACGGTGCGCGAAGGCGTGTACCGCGAGTGGGTCGACCCGCCGCGCGGCGGCGCATCGGACGAGCAGCGCATCGTCTACCAGGCCGCGCCGGGCGAGCAGGTCGAGGTCAAGGGCAGCGAGGTCATCACCGGCTGGAAGCCGCTCAAAGACGGCGTCTGGAAAGTCACGCTGCCGAACACCTTCTTCGGCGAATACAATCCCTACGACGACCCCATTCACGGCGACTGGTTCAACGGGAAGGGCCGCGAGCACCACACCGGCGCGGTCTACCTCAACGGCGAATGGCTGACCGAAGCGGCCAAGCTGCAGGACCTCATGCTGCCCCCGGGCAAGACGCCGGACTGGCTGCAGCAGGCGGGTGACGATGTTCTGCTGAACGTGGCGTGGCTGCAGCCCGAGGGGGGTGCGCGGGTTCCGGCGGCCGAACCCAGCGCGAAAAAAGGGACCCGCAACGCCGAGTGCTCCGAAGGCGGTGAGTGCGTCGGCTGGATTGCCCATGGCAACTGGCTCAAGTATGAAGGCATCGACTTTGGCGAGAGAACCGAGCGCCTGGAAATCCGCGCGGCCTCGGCCACGCGCGGCGGGACCATCGAGGTCCGGCTGGACGGGCCGGAGGGGACGCTCCTGGGCGCCTGCGAGGTGCCGAACACGGGCGGCTGGCAGTCCTGGCGCAGCTTCAACGTGAACTTCTCGCCGGTGAGCGGCGTCAACACCGTGTGCCTCGTCTTCAAGAGCAATCAAAGGCATCCCGTGAACACGCAGTTGTGGTTCGCCAAAGTGGACGATAAGGAGACGGCTATCTGGGCGCAGTTCGGCGATGCCAACCCCAACGAGGAACTCGTCGAGATCAATGTGCGCCGGGCCGTCTTCTACCCGAGAGCGCCGGGGCGGAACTACATCACCGTGCGCGGGTTCACCCTGCGCCACGCGGCCACGCAATGGGCGCCGCCCACCGCGGTGCAAATCGGCCTTATCGGCACGCACTGGAGCAAGGGCTGGGTCATCGAGAACAACACCGTCAGCCATTCGCGCTGCACGGGCATCACCCTCGGCAAGTACGGCGACGAATTCGACAACACCTCCGCCGACACCGCCGAGGGCTACGTGAAAACCATCGAACGCGCGCTGGAAAACGGGTGGTCCCGCGAGAACATCGGCGGCCACGTGGTGCGCAACAACACCATCTCCCACTGCGAGCAGGCCGGCCTCGTCGGCAGCCTGGGCGCGGTTTTCAGCACCATTACCGGCAACGTTATCCACGACATCCACGTGCAGCGCCTGTTCACCGGCGCCGAAATGGCCGGCATCAAGATTCACGCCGCCATCGACACCGAGATCAGCGGCAACCGCATCTACCGCACCATCCGCGGCATCTGGCTCGACTGGATGAACCAGGGCTCGCGGGTCACCGGCAACCTGCTCTACGAGAACATCGGCGAAGACCTCTTCGTCGAGGTCAACCACGGCCCCTTCCTCGTCGACAACAACTTCTTCCTCTCGCACGTGGCGGTGCTGAACATGTCGCAGGGCGGCGCCTACGCGCACAACCTCTTCGCGGGCCGCATCCTGCCGCGCCCCGAAATGAACCGCGAAACGCCCTACCATCCCGCGCACACCACCGAGGTCGCGGGACTCAGCAGGATTCCCGGCGGCGACGACCGTTTCTACAACAACCTCTTCGTGGGCGGCAACGGGCTCTCCGAATACGACGGCGTGTCGCTGCCGGTCCACATGGCGGGCAACGTGTTTCTCGCGGGCGCCGCGCCCTCGAAACACGAGGACAACCCCCTTGTGATGAAAGACTTCGACCCCGGCCTGCAACTCGTGGAAGACGCGGGCGCCGTTCACCTGCGCGTCAGGCTCGACGCGTCATGGGCGGCCGAAGCCGGCGCCGTGCCCGTCACCACCGAACTGCTCGGCCGCGCGAAGATACCGGACCTGCCCTACGTCAACCCGGACGGCTCGCCGCTGCGCATCGACACCGGCTATTTCGGCAAGACGCGCGACGGAGAAGCCCCCTTCCCCGGCCCCTTCGCCTCACCGGAGGACGGGGAACAACAACTCGCCGTCTGGCCGTAGGCGCGCCCGGCACCGGCCCCCGCCACCTCGGGGCGGCTTCAGGTCAACGCTGTCCGGAAGCTGCTTGCCGCGCGGCACGCGTGCGCGCGGCGAACGCGAGCAGCAGCGCCAGCGCCAGCAGGCCAAACCCGCCCGCCGCGGGCATGGCGCCCGGGTCGAGCGGGTCGGCGGGATTCCACCCGTAGTCGAACTCCGTCTCGTTGCTGACACCGTCGCCGTCCCAGTCGTTCTGGCCGTCGGGTATGCCGTCGGCGCCGAGCACGCCGTTGTCGCCCGTGGTGTCCGGGTCGTTCGGGTCGAAGGGGTTCTGCACGCCCGGCGTGAACGGGTCCAGGTCCATGGTCTCCCACTCATCATCCAGCCCATCGCCGTCGCCATCGGAGAACCCTCTAAACTCAATGTAGATATCGTCCATGTAGAAGATGCTGTCGGGTTCGGACTTGGTGCCGTGCCACGGCTCCCAACTGAACATGCTGACCTTGCCCGGCGGGCGCTCGGCGCTCAGTTTAAACCCGACGGTGTCCATGTCCGGGGTGAGTTCGAAGGTATGCGCGAAATGCCGCCAGCCCGCCGCGCCGTTGGGCACGGAAAGGGAATGCGTATACAGGCCGGGCGCGCTGTCGCTGAAACCCCGGAAGACGAACGAGATATGGTTGTCGGGCACATTGACGTATTGCGCGTTGTAGTAGCCCCCGATGGTTACCCGGACCGCCCCGAGGTCCCGGTAGGGTTGCACCGCCACGTCCCACCACAATTCCTCGGGCGATTCGTTGTCGATGTTGTATTCATCGCTGGTGTAGCCCGGGTCCATCCAGATGAAACAGCGGTTGCCGTTGCGCGGTATGGCGGGGTCATCGGAGTTCCACACATGTCCCGAGTTCCAGAAATGCCAGAATGTGGACGCGTAGAACGTCGTCTCCGGGGAACCGGTGACCAGGGCGGCGTCATAGGTGCCGCCGCTGCCGGGCTGTTCAAAACCCGGGAACTCCAGGATATTCGCGCCCACCTGTTTGGGCCAGTTTTCCACCGCGAACTGGTTGGCGTCCGGCACGGGTTCCGTCTTGTAGATGGGGTCGGGCTCGAAGCGCAGCCAGTCGATGCCCATCTCCGTGCCCGGCGTGACCGCCGGTTGCACGCGGAGCTGCGTGACCACCCCCGTGTATTGACCGCAGAGCGCGCGCATGTCGAGGAGGTACTCGTTGAAGTTTCCGTCCGGCGTTGTCGTGAACACCGCCGACTTGGCGACATCCCAGACGCTGTCCGTCTCTTTGATGAAATAGACCCGCGCGGAGGGGTCCGCCGTGGTGCGCATTGAAAGCCGGATGTAAGGGTGGCGGTGCGAGTTTATGAAGAGCGGCGGGGATTGCGCGTAGGGGTTCCCGCCGGCGCCGGCAGCGCCTGAAAGCACCCCGCCGGACACCGCCGGGCTGTCCCAGTCGTTGAAATCGCCCCACTGCCCCCACTCGCTGTCGCTGTCCCAGAAGTCAGGCCGCGTGCCCACATCCTCGTTGAGCCTGGGATAGCTGTCAGCCCAGGTGGGCGCCGGCGGGTCGTAGGGGAAGTCCGACCGCACATTGGGATAGCCGGCATACCAACCGAACCGCAAGTCTTCAAAGAAAGAGCCGCCAACTAAGTCGCTGCGCAACCACGCACTCTTGTCTGAGACATACATGCCGCAATTCCGGATATAGCTGGGCTCGCCTATGGCATATCCGGGAAGCTTGAATTCCCATGCGTTGCCGCCATAGTAGTCCCCGGCATCCAGCCCGTTGTTGTACATGGTGCAATCTTCAATCGTGATGTTCGTGTTCGGGCCTTCCGTGGAAAGGAAACCCATTCCGATGCCGTCGTTGTTGTGGAACACACAATCACGCAAGGTAATGTATTCGCTGCTTTCCATATCGAATCCGAACCCGTCACCCCCATCATGGTTCTGCAACATGCGGTCGTTCTCGGCGAATTCGCAGTCCTGAAACACCATATCCCGGCATCTTGTCATGATGACATTGGTATTGCCGATAACATAGTTGCCGCGCTTGCCGCTGCGCTCGAAGATGCGAAGCCGGTCAACGGCCCCACCCTCGACCGCGAAGATGGAAAGCCCGCCGGTGCACGCGGTAATGACCGAATCCGTGATGGTCAGGTTCTTGAACCGGCCGAAGGGAGTCCGGCTGCTGTAGTACCAGTAGCCACAGCCAATCCCCCAGTTCACATTGATGATCTCGCAGCGTTCGATGATCCAGCCATCCAGCACCGTCTGTTCGTCAGCAACGGTCCCGCTGTTCTGCAGGCTGCCTCCCGCGAAGATGGCCACATTGCCGGGATACTCCAGTCTGAACAGTTGCGGCTCCACCACGATGGTGCCGTCGTCCCGCGCGTCGAACTCCTCGAAATAGCAGTCCGAGACATGCACGTCCTGGTTGTTGTAATCGCCGGTGTAGCGCAAATAGAGCCCAATCATCCCATGGCGGCAATCCATTTCGCTGATATTCCAGTAGGAAGGGCTTTCCAGCACGATGCAGCGGTCGCGGTCTTTGCTGCCGCGCTGAATGCACGGCCGCGGCGCCGCCGGGTCGCCGTAGGCGGTCAGCACGACCGGGTTCCCCGAAGCGCCGTCGCCGGTGAGATACAATTCCTCGTCCCATACGTCGCCGCGCTTGAGATAGACCGCGTCGCCCGGCTTCAACACCACTTCGTCGAGCTTGTCAAAGGTCTGGAGTGGCGCGGCTTCCGAAGCGCCGTCGTTGCTGTCGCTGCCTTCCGACGCGCTGATATACCAGCTTCGCGCGGACCGCGGACCGTCCAGCGGATAGGTGTGCATTCGCACGTTGTCGATGGCCAGGTTCTTGCCGATTATCTGCAATGCGGTCTGGCGTCCCTGCAGGCTTCCAATCGGGCTGAGGCCACTGACAAACGAATTTCCATTGAAGCGGAGTGTTACCGTCGTCCACTGCCCCGGCAGCAGGTCGAAATCCTCCGGCAGGCAATCCGGGCACGGCATCCATTTCATCGAGTTGAACATCTTCGGCGTCTGCCAGGCTGGGTGGAACACCGACTCCGCCAGCGTGTTCCAGGCATTCGCGTCACTAAGCCTGACCACTGCCGAAGCGGCTTCACGCGTGGTGGCCGGCGCCATGTCCAACTCCAGCACATAGAGCGTGTCCGGTTGAATGTCGGCGCCCGTCAGCACCTGCGCCAGCGACCAGTACCCGTAGGTTTCTACCGGGTCCTCGAGCCCCAGAAAGAACGAGGCGCCTTCCGCCGGGCTGAGCGCGCCGCCGCTGGTCGTGCCGCCCGCCACGCTGCCAAATCCCCAGGCAGACAGGTCGGCCGTCTCGAAACCCGCGTTCTCGATGGATACTGGCGCAGCCAGGGCCTGCGCCCCGAACAGGCATACGCCAACCAGAACACTCGCCATCGCGATAGATCCCTTACGGCCGTGCTTGCCCCAAACCCACTTGTCAGCGCCGCTTCTGTTCGTCCTCATCGAATGCCTCCTTCCCCGCAGCCATTGCCCTCGTACCATACACCATGTATTTGACCGAATAATAAACCCGTGCCCGGCGGCGCCGGCTGGTGCGCCGCCGGGTCTTGTCCCCCGCACATCATCGGGGATAGCGGCCCCCAGAAACCGGTTTGCGTAGGCAAGATTGGGGCCAAAATGGAAAGGGATCTCGTAAGTGCTTATATTGTAACAGGATGACGGGTCTGACCCGTTTCGGCAGGTGTCCAGTCAGGCCGGGAATTGTCCACGTTCTCGGACACGCTGTCCGAGAACGTGGACAAAAGGCCGGGGCGCCTGGGCGGCGTGGGGGGGCGCACGGCAGTGTCGCGTCAGGTGGGGATGTCGAGGTCGCCAAGCTTCTTGTAGAGGGTGCTGCGGGCGATGCCGAGTTGCTTTGCGGCGGCGGGGATGTTGTTGCCGTGTTCGCGCAGCGCGCGCTCGATGTGCTGCTTCTCCGCTTCCCTCAGCGTCAGCGCGGTTGATGCTGTTTTGCGGCGCCGCGCGGGCGGCGCCTGCTCGCGGACATCCGACGGCCTCACGTACGGTTCCGCCGCGAGGCTGATGCCGCGCAGCACGCTGTTGCGCAGTTCGCGCACGTTGCCCGGCCACGGCTGCTTCGAAAGACAGGCCAGCGTCTCGTCCGCCACGCCTTCGAGCGGGCGGTACGCCATGCCGCGGCCCAGCTCGAAGAAGTGCCTTGCGAGCAGGGGGATGTCCGCCGGTCGCTCGCGCAACGGGGGGATGCATATTTCGAAACCGTTGAGCCGGTGGTACAGGTCGTCACGGAAGGCGCCCTCGGCGATGGCGGCGTGAATGTCCTTGTTCGTCGCGGCGAGCACGCGCACATCGACTCTCCGCTCCTCGCTTTCGCCAAGGCTGTGGTAGGCGCCGTATTCGATGGCGCGCAGAATGCGCGCCTGGTTGTGCGGGCTGAGGTCGGCCACTTCGTCGAGCAGCAGCGTGCCGCCGTCGGCCTGGCAGAGCAGGCCGTCGAAGCTGCTGTCCGCGCCGGTGAACGCGCCGCGCGCGTGCCCAAAAAGCTGGCTCTCGAACAAGGCGTCGGGGATGGCCGCGCAGTTCACGACCACGAAAGGCCCCGACGCCCGCGCGGAATGCTGGTGCACGATGCGGGCCAGCAGTTCCTTGCCCGTGCCGGT
>NPIG01000890.1_pt1 | contig 15158 bp, 9 predicted proteins | sample 8637441 | NCBI WGS metagenome assembly NPIG01 (sample SAMN07420675, study PRJNA396082) | bioreactor metagenome | isolation source: sample BR6 brine-fed electro-methanogenic bioreactor BR | place: Japan: Kochi | collected 2016-06-14 | reverse complement strand
AAAGCGGCCCGCATGACGGGGTCCGAGCGAGGAGCGTGCATGCCCCCCCGATCCTTCCAAGAGCTCGGCGCCATCGCGCGGCGTTTCGAGCTCTCCGCACCGCCGCAGAGCATCTCTCCCCTCGGCAGCGGCCATATCAACGAGACCTTCCTCTGCGAGCTGCCCCCGGGCGCGGGCAGCGAACGCCTCGTTCTCCAGCGCATCAACGAGCACGTCTTCCCGAAGCCGGAGCTCGTGATGGAGAACACAGCCCGCGTTCTCGAGCACGTGCGCCAGCACGTGATCGAACGTGGAGGCGACCCCGCGCGCGAGGTCCTTCGCCTCGTCCCGGCGCAGGAGGGCGGCTACGCCGTGAGCGACGGCGAGAGTCTGTGGCGCGCGACCCACTTCATCGACGGCACCCACACCGCCGACCGGGCCGAGACACCCGAGCGCGCGGAGGAGGCCGGCCGCGCGTTCGCGGCGTTCGCCGCGGACCTCGCCGACCTCGACCCGGAGCTACTCCACGAGACGATCCCGAACTTCGGCGATGGCGCACCTCGTGAGCGCACGCTCGACGCCGCCGTGTNNCGCACGCGCGCGCGGCATCCGCCGCAGCGGAGATCGCCTTCGTTCAGGAGCGACGCAGCCTCTTCACGGCGCTGAGCGCCCCGCTCGCCACGGGGCAGCTTCCCCTGCGGGCGATCCACTTCGACACCAAGATCAACAACGTCCTCCTCGACGACGCGAGCGGCCGCGGCGTGTGCGTGATCGATCTCGATACGGTCATGCCGGGAACGGCCTGCCACGACTTCGGCGACGCGGTGCGCAGCGCGGCGTGTGGACTCGCCGAGGACGGCGCTCTCGAGGCAGGCGAAGCCTTCGACATCGAACTCTTCGAGGGCCTCGCCCGCGGCTACCTCGGCACCGCGCGACGCTTCCTCGTCGATGCCGAGTGGCGCCACCTCGCGGTTGCCGCGCGCAGCGTGACTTTCGTCATCGGCGTGCGCTTCCTCACCGACTACCTGCTCGGAGATGTCTATTTCCGCGCGCGCCATGGCGACCAGAACCTCCGCCGCGCGCGCACGCAGTTCGCGATGGTCGCCGGGATGGAGCGCCACGCCAGCCGGATCGACGCGATCCTCGCCGCCCTTCGCGAGAGCGCGCCGCGATGAGGCTCGGCGCGCTCGACCTCTCGATCGTCGCGCTCTTCCTCGCCGCTGCGTTCGCGATCGGCGCCGCCTCGGCGCGGCGTGCCGGACGCGACACCGAGAGCTTCTTTCTGTCGGGCCGGCGCATGCCCTGGTGGCTGCTCGGCCTCTCCATGGTCGCGACGACCTTCTCGACCGATACCCCGAACCTCGTCACCGATCTCGTGCGTCGCCACGGGGTCGCGGGCAACTGGGTCTGGTGGGCCTTCCTCCTGACCGGGATGCTGACGACCTTCGTCTTCGCTCGGCTGTGGCGCCGCAGCGGCGTGCTCACCGACCTCGAGTTCTACGAGATCCGCTACTCAGGCCGCGCAGCAACCGTCCTGCGCGGTTTTCGCGCGCTCTACCTCGGCATCGTCGTCAACGTCCTGATCATGGGCGCGGTGTCGCTCGCCGCGGTGAAGATCGGCGCCGTCCTGCTCGGCTGGAGCCCCCTGACGACCCTGCTCGGCGCGATGACGTTGACCGCGCTCTTCAGCGCGCTCGGCGGTTTCCGCGGCGTGGTGCTCAGCGATCTCCTGCTCTTCGTCACCGCGATGGTCGGGGCCGTGGTCGCCGCCGTCGTCGCCCTGTCGCGCCCCGAGGTCGGCGGCCTGTCCGGGCTCATCGCGCACCCGGCGCTGAGCGACAAGCTCCGGCTGGTGCCCGAGCTCGGCCTCCCCGGCTCGGCGGGCTGGCCGCTGCTCTTCGCCACCTTCCTCGTTCCGCTCGCCGTACAGTGGTGGGCGGCGTGGTACCCCGGCTCGGAGCCGGGCGGCGGCGGCTACGTCGCGCAGCGCATGCTCGCCGCGCGCGACGAGCGTCACGCGGCCCTCGCCTCGCTGCTTTTCAGTGGCGTGCACTACGCGATGCGACCCTGGCCGTGGATTCTCGTCGCGCTCGCGTCGCTGATCGTCTTCCCCGACCTCGACGCGCTCGCCGCCCGCTTCCCGGAGGTTCCGGCCGACAAGATCGGCCACGACCTCGCCTACCCGGCGATGTTGACCTTCTTGCCCGCGGGCTGGCTTGGCCTGGTCGTCGCTTCGCTCGCGGCCGCCTACGTGTCGACGATCTCCACCCACTTGAACTGGGGCGCCTCGTACCTCGTGCACGACGTGTGGCGCCGCTTCGTACGCCCCTCGGCGAGCGAGCGCGAGGGCGTCTTCGTCGGGCGCCTCGTCACCGTGGCGTCGATGGCGCTCGCCGGCGCGTTTGCGCTCGCCCTCGGCAGCGCGCTCGAGGCGTTCGCGATCCTGCTCCAGGTCGGTGCCGGGACGGGGCTGCTCTACGTGCTGCGCTGGCTGTGGTGGCGCATCAACGCCTGGAGCGAGATCGCCGCGATGACAGCCTCCGTCGTCGTCGCGATCTACCTTCAGCTCATCCACCCGCGCGCCTTCCCTGCGCTCGCGCTCGACACCTCGAGCGCGTTCCTCCTCGGTGTCGCGGTGACGACCCTCGTCTGGCTCGTCGTGACCCTCGCGACGCCGCCGACCGAGCGCGCCGTGCTCGAAGGATTCGTCCGCCGCGTGCGCCCCATCGGGCCGGGCTGGCGACGGATCCTGCACGGCGCCGGCGATCCCGGCGCCCTCCCCGCGGCGCTCGCCGCATCGGCGCTCGGGAGCCTCGCCGTCTTCGGCGTGCTCCTCGGCACCGGCCTCCTTCTCTACGGACGCCTCGGCGGCGCCGCCGCCCTCTTCGGGCTCGCCGTCGTCTCCGCCCTGCCCCTGCCGCGCCTGTGGCGCCGCCTCTCGAACGCGCCTCAGGAGGACCCTTCATGACCAAGACCGCCCTGACCCTTCTCGCGCTGATCGCTCTCGCCCTGCCCGCCTTCGCCGGCGTCGTCGAAACCGTCGACGGCGACACGACACGCCTCGTGTTCGAGGAAGGGGAGCTGCGCCTCGAGTTGATCTTCGAGCACGGCAGGCTCGTCTCCGAGCGCCTCGGCTACCAGGGCACCGCGCCGCTCGTCCGCGGTCTCGCCGATGCTCACGCCGAGCTCGCCTGGAGCGGGTGGCACGCACCGGACCGCACGCAGAATGCCGAAGGACCGGCCCTCGTGCGCGTGAGCGAGGCGCGCCTCGTGCGGCACAGCTTCAACGAAGCCGAGCGCGCGCTCGTCATCGACTTCGCCCACGAAGGGGCGGCGCTCGCGCTGCGCCTCCGTTACACCGCGACGGGCTCGTGGCTGCGCCGCCGGCTCGAGCTCCGCGATCCGAAGGAGAGCGGGCATCTCTTGCGGGCGTTCGTGCCGCGCGAGGGGGAGCTCGAAGGCATCGACGCCCTGATCAAGCCCGGCGGCTTCGGCCAGCCCGCCGCGCTGCGTTTCGCGGTGGGCGCGGGCGCCTTCTTCGGCGTCGAGGACCCGACGGCGACGACGACGCTCGCGAAGCGCGGCCCCGTGAGCGCCCGCCTCGCGACACGCGTCGAATTCGGGGCGGAGCTCGGCAATGCATGGAGCGCCTCGCCCGACTCCGTCATCGGCCTCGTCCGGGATGGCGCCCGCGTGCGACACGCGTTCCGCGACTACGTCGACGCGATCCGCGTCGCTCCTTTGCGGCCCTACGTGCTCTACAACACTTGGTACGACGTGCGCGCCCCCGAGTACACGAAGCGCCCCGAGGACGTGATGACGGAAGGATCGCTGCTGCGCATCATCGGCGAGTTCGCCGAGGTGACGAAGCGGCACCCGAGCTTCCACCTCGACGCGTTCGTGCTCGACGACGGCTGGGACGTCTACAAGAGCGACTGGAAGCTCCGCGAGAAGGAGTTCCCGCAAGGGCTCGCGCCGATCGCGGACGCGCTGCGCGCGCAGGGCACCGATCTCGGGATCTGGTTCGGCCCGACCGGGGGCTACTCCCACCGAGACTGGCGCGTCGACTGGATGCGCGAGCACGGTTACGAGACCGTCTCCGATCAGCTCTGCGTCGCGGGCGACAAGTACCGCGCGCTGCTCGAGCGCCGGGTGCTCGACTTCTGCGCAAACGCCGACGTCGGCTACTACAAGTGGGACGGCATCCGCTTCGGCTGCAACGAGCCGGACCACGGCCACCCGACCGACCTCTACGCCCGGCGCGCCGTGATGGACGCCGTCGCCGGCCTCGCGGCCAAGACGCGCGCGGCGCGCGAGGGCATCTTCCTCAACATCACCTCGGGCACCTGGCTGAGCCCGTGGTGGCTGAAACACGCCGACACGATCTGGATGCAGGGCTTCGACTACGGCTACGCGGGCGTGCCTTCGATCAGCCGCCGCGACCGCGCGATGACCTACCGCGACTCCGTGCTCTTCGAGGACTACGGCAAGTACGACCACTGGTTCCCCCTCGCGAACCTGATGACCCACGGGATCATCAAGGGGCACCTGCAGAAGCTCGGGGGCGAGGTCGAGCCGCTCGACAAGTTCACGGACAACGCCGTGCTCTACGTCGCGCGCGGCGTGTCGATGATCGAGCTCTACGTCTCACCCAACCTGCTCAGCGACGGCGAGTGGAACGCGATCGTCGGCTCGATCGACTGGGCGAAGGACCGCTTCGAGGTCCTGCGTCACACGACGATGATCGGCGGCGACCCGGCCGAGGGCGCCGCCTACGGCTTCGTCCACTTCTCCGGAGAGCGCGGGATCCTCGCGCTTCGAAACCCGGGCATCGAGCCGCAGACGCTGAAGGTGCTGCTCGACAGCAACGACGGCCTCGCCGAAGGCGCCACCGAGCTCGTGCTCGAGCGCGTCTACCCTTCCCGCCTGATCGACCCCGCGCTGCATGCCGCGGGCGAGACCCTCGAGCTCACCCTCGACGGCTACGAGACCGCAATCTACGAACTCGCGCCGCGCCGCACGCTGCCGGGCCCGCGCGTGGCGGGCGCCGTCTTCGAGGCGCCCTCGAAGGGCGCGACGCAGCTCCTGCTCGCCGCGGAGGGTGAGCTCACGCTGCTCGCGCCGAACGAGGTGAGCTCCGCGGCGCGCAAGGCCTTCGACACGGCCCGCAAGAAGCTGGTGGCGCGCAAGCCCGCGCCGATCGGGGGTGCGCTCGGCGAGGCCGAAGCGACGGGAGCGCGCTGGAGCTTCGAGGTGTCCAACCAGGCGAAGGACACCTGGGTCGCCGTCCAGGCCCGCCCCGCCTCCGAAGCGAAGGCCACCCCCGAGCTTCTGACCCTGACCCTCGACGGCAAGCCCCTCGTAGCGATCCGTGTCGCCGAGGACGGCGTGTGGGCCTGGTACCGCGCGCCGATCGCCGCGGGGCGGCACACCCTCGAAGCGAGCTCGCCCGAAGGCGCGGGCGCCCTCGAGCTCGCGGCGTGGCTGATCGGCAACCGGGCCCCCAAGCCGGTGCGGGTCAAGCTGCCGGGCCGCGTCGCAGAAGCCCGACCGCAGCTCCCACTCCCGCGCCCGGCGGGCGAGCTGCGTGAGCAGGTGGAGCTGGGGACGCGCGCCCTGCCGGCGCGCTGAGCTTCAGAGATCGAGGCGCTGACGAAGCGCCTCGATCTCCTCGCCATCTGCCCACGGGATCTCGCCGGCTTCTTCGAGCAACGCCTTCGCCTCCTCCGGCTCCNNGCGCCGCGCGGATCTCTGCGAGCAGCCTCAGGAGGCGTGGGTTCTGGCGCTCGCTGAGCGTGACGGCGCGTTCGGCGCAGCGGTGGGCGGCGGCGAGGATGGACGGGGGTGGGTCGGGGAGTGTGGTGAAGAGCGCGCGGGCGACTGTGCTCTGCAGCCGGAAGTGGGCCGGCTTCGCATCGACGAGGGGCACGAGCTTCAGGAGCGCACGTAGCGCCTCTTTGCTCTCGCCGAGCGCCTGGTGACTGCGGGCGCGCTCGAGGTAGAAATCGACGGCGCGAGGTCGTCCTGGCCGAAGGGCGACTTCGACGATCTCGAGTCGTCTGAGAGCCGTGCGAGGCTGCCCCAGACGACGCATCACCATCGCAGGCACCAAGTCGTTGTCCAGTGAGTGCTCGAAACCGCGGAAGCCCTCGACGAGCGCCCAGGCTCTCGAGGGGTCTCCGGCCTCGGTCAGCTCCGCGAGGACACGATGGCGCATGAGCTGCTCGGCCCCACCACGCTTCGCCGCCTCGTCGAGAAGAGCGCGGGCGCGCTCGATCTTCCCCAAGCGCGCGGCGAGCAACCCGAGTAGCCCGCGGTGCGTGGCATTCTCGAACGGGAGCGCGGCCGCGCGCTCCATCGCTGCTATCGCCGAAGCTCGGTCACCGTGGACCGACTCGAGGAACGAGGCCTCGAGCGCAGCCACCTCTGCGTCATCCGGGCGAAGTTTCACCCACTCGCCGAGACGCGCGTACGCCTCTCTTCTGCGCCCTGCCGAGACCAACACCTGCGTCAAACGCGCCCGCAGGAAGTCGTCGCTCGGATCCGCCGCCAGCCGCTTCTCGAAGTGTGGGACCTCTGCCTCACAGTTCCCGTGCCGCACGCAGCGCGCCCAGCCGAGCCAGTCGCGAACACCGGCGTAGTCCGGCTCCAGCTCGAGCACGCGGTCGAGGAGGAGCATCTCCCCCATGAAGTGTCCCTCCCTCTCGCAGCGCATCGCACGCCGCGAGAGTCGTTCCGCGTCGGACTCCGTGAGGGAAGCGAGAGGGAAACGAATCGCATGCTCGGCGAGCTCCGGACGGCCCGCGAGCTCGAGCCCGCGCCCGATCGCGAGCCAGTAGTCGAGCCGTGCTGCAAGCGCGCTGGGCTGAGCGTCCGCGAGCGCGACGAAGGCCACGTCGCTCTCGTCGGCCGCGAGAACTGCATCCACGATGACGCCGACCTGCTCCTCCGTATAGCAAGCGGGATCCGGCACGCACCTGGCTAGCATCGGCCCCACCACCTCGATGGCCTCGGCGGTCCGCTCACGCTGCGCGCCGAGCACTCTCGCGAGCGCCAACTTGGTCTCGTCTCGTTCGGGTTCGAGCGCCAGCGCCTCGCGAACTCGCCGCTCGGCCGACTCGAACTGGCCACTCCCTGCGAGGATCTCCGCAACGAGGAGTAGCCCCTCTGGATGACCAGGGGCTAGGTCCACGAAACGCCAGGCGAGAGCAAGCCCGTCCCTTGGCCGCGCCAGTGGGCCCGCCACCAAGCGCGCTGCTAGTTCGAGCGCCGGCACGAGGTCGGGGTTCCGCTCGAGCGCGCGAAGAACCGCGACTTCGGCAGCAGCGAAACGCCGCAGATCAACGAGGGCACGCGCCTTCGCGAAGTGACACAGAGAGGGCCACTCCAGCTCGTCTTCGATCTCGCTGAGGTGACGAAGAGCGGCGTCCGGCTCCTCGTCGACGAGCGCCCGGAGCGCCCGCTGACAGGGCCCCGCGAGCGCTTGCCACTCGGGGCGGAGGACGGGCTCGCGATACTGCTGCCCGAAGCTCGCAGGGGCACCCTCGAGCATCGAGGCATCGCGCGTCCTGAGCGCAAGTAGCTGGCGTGCCGCGGACGCACTCATGGCGGTCTCGAAGAGTTCCGCGATGCGTGCTGGCTCCGCGATACTCACTTCGGAATCCATCGACAGCGGCGGCAGGAGCCGCTCACTGAAGAGGAAGCCCTTCTTGCGAATCTCGCTCGCGTTCACCACCGGCGGTGCGTCGGCCTGAGCCGCGATCGTCTCCTCCCACCACTTCGCGCTCGTCAGTTTGGCGAGCCGCTCCTCACACTCCGCTTCGAACGACTCCCATGTCGGGAACTCGTCGAAATGTAGGTAGATGCCAACCCACTCGTCGCTATCCTGAACCCAGAGCCGTCTGAACCGAATCTCCTCGAAACGAGCGTTCTCACTCGCCCATTGGAGAGTGGCCGCATCTTCCCAGCTCTCGATGCGCCAGGGAGCGTTGACGAGTAAGAACGTGTCGCGCCCCGAGTCTCGAGACCGCTCGTAGAGGATGCTGTGAGTGGGGCGCTTCCGTGTCGGCGGGGCGTCGCACCGCGCTGATTCCGACAGCGGTTCAAGCGCACGAGCAACTCGGCGAAGTTGATCCTTGGCAGCGCCGGGCCCCTCACACTCAAGAGCCAGGTGGCGCGGCTGGCGCACACACGCCGAAGCAGCCAAGAGTTCGTCGAACTTCATCTCCGCGACATCGAGAGCAAGAGGCCGCAGACCGGCCTCGTTCTCGGGCGGTGTCCCGTTCAGGAGGATTCCGGCGAGGCCCTCGAGATGCCAGCGGGTCTCGAGCGCGACGAAGGGGAGCCCATCTCCGAGAACCGCTCCCTGCACGTTGACGAACTCCCTCCGGCCGGGAGCACCCTCCTCGATGACGCGTCGCACCGCGGAGTAGGCCTCTTCAGGGCTATCGCTCTCCACGCGCACTGCGTTCAGCGCTCCCCACTCTAGAGAGCTGCCGCCAGCTCGCATCCAGCCACGTTTGGTCATCTCGGCAGCCAACGACAACGCGAGGGGGTCCACTTCGTCGCGCAATCCGGACTCCGAGATCAGCCGCAACGTGCAGGTGTACGGCCCGGACTCCGCGCGCCGCGCCTCGAGCGCGAGCCCGTTGTCGAGCGTGGCGAACGCCACATCGTCGGTCGAGTTCGGGGTCAGGGTGAGGTCAGCCGCCGTGACGCCGCAGAGGAGACCGAACGCGACAGCGAACGCGAAGACTCTTCTGCTCAAGTTCCCCTCCCCCCAGGTGAACACCGCAGCGTGAGTATCCGCGAGACGAGCCCACGTCGGCAAGCCGGTCTGGGCGAAGGGTCGCGTCGTCAGGGCAGCGCATCCTGCCGGGGACAGTCAACCGCGATCTCTCGCGCGATCACCTTCCTCGCAAGGCGGTTGACAGTCCCCTTCATCGCATCCCCTCTTGGGCGCTTCCTGTCCGTGGCACGCTCCACTAGAATCACCGTCCCGATCCACAGCAGTCCGAAGACCGCGGAGCGAGCCCCGAACCGATGGTCGAACGAAGCGACGAGCCCACCCTCGATCTTGGGAACCCCGTGCGTCCCGAGCGCCTCCTGACGCTCCTCTGCCCAGGGCACGTGTTCGCGGGGCGCTACGAAGTGCTCGCGTTCGTCGGGCGCGGGGGTAGCGGCGAGGTGCACCGCGTGTGGGATCGCGTCGCCGAAGCCGAGCTCGCGCTCAAGGTGCTCTACCCCGGCTCTCACGCCGCGAGCCCGGAGCGGGTGCGGCGTGAGCTGCGGCTGCTCCGTGAGATTCGCGACCCGGGCATCGTCGCGCTTCACGACATCGGCGAGCACGAGGGGCTGCTCTACCTCGTGATGGAGTTGCTGGAGGGCGAGACTCTCGCGGAGCGTCTGCGAAGCTCCTCTCCCCTGCCCGCCCCTGAAGCCGAACGAATCGTGCGCGCCGTGCTCGCCTCCCTCGAAGTGGCTCACGCGAGCGGTATCGTTCATCGCGACATCAAACCCGCGAACGTCATGCTCGAGCCGACGCCCACGGGCGGCGAGCGCGTCGTGCTTCTCGACTTCGGACTCGCTCGCGAGCGCAGCGCGTCCGGCATGACGACGACCGGACGCTTCCTCGGCACGCCGCAGTACGCCGCGCCGGAGCAGATCCTCGGCGAAGCGCTCGGCCCTCCCGCCGACATCTACGCCACCGGCGTCCTGCTATGGGAGATGCTCGCCGGCGCACCGCCTTACACCGGCGAGTCCGAGATCGCCGTGCTCAAGGCGCAGCTCGAGGAGCCTCTGCCGCCGACGAAGCGCGCGCTCTCGCGCACCCCCGCGCGGCTACGCGCCGCCGCACTCGCTCTGCTCACCCGGGAGCCCGAGGGGCGCCCGCAGAGCGCGGCGGATGCCCTCGCGCTGCTCGCCCGCGGCGCGCGCGGGAGGCTCGCCGCCGCCGCTCTTCGCCGCAGCGTAACGCGCGCGAAGAGCATCCGCGGGCTGATCGCGCTCGCCGCGGCGTTCTGCGGCCTCGTGTGCGGCGCCTGGTGGGCCCTGACCCCGGCGAGCGTGCACGGCGAAGGTCAACACGTCGTGTGGCGAACGCGAGCCGGGCTCGAGTTCCGCTCGAGCGAGCAGCCGCTGCCGGTGCGGGACGCCACCCTCGACCCGGCGCGCGGAGGGATCTTCCCCGTGACGTGGGCGGCGCTCGATCTTCCTCGGCCGAGCCCGATCCCGACACGGGAAGACCTGGTCGCGCTGGAGAGCACCTACCCGATTCGCCGATTCGTCTGGCCGTGGGGACAGGGAAACGCTGCTCGCACCCGATTCACCGCTCGCGTGTTCTATGCCCATCTCTACGAGAGCCGACAACAGCGCCTCGAAACTCAGCGAATCATGGCTCTCCCTCCCGGCGCGCTCAACGACGCGGAGCTCCTGCTCTACCTGGACGCGGGCCCGGAGTTTCCCGGCCAGATGACGCTCCTGGCCAAGCACTCGGAAGGGTGCGTCCTTCACCCTGGCCACTTGGTCTCCTTCTTCCACTACCTGAACCCGAAGGACGAGAGCCGTTGGCTCGTCGCGACAGGTTTCAACAACCGCATCGGTCCGCGCCCCATCCTCCTGGGGATTCCGCCGTCGGTTCTCACGAGGGGGCAGAGCCCGCCGTTTCTCGGTTCGCTCCATCGCTACCCTGCCTCACCGGGGTGGTACACACCGCTGCCCTATCTCAGTAGCGCGCACACGGCGTGGCTGTCCGCGGACGGGTCGATGGGAACGGCGATCATCGCCGAGGAGCTCTCTCTCCGCTTCGATCCGAGCACCGGCGTGCCGCTCGACGCCAAGGACCGCTCTGGGTTGGACGAGACGAGTTGGCAGAGGTCGAGGGACGGCCTGATCGCAGCGCTCTTCGAAGCCTCCACCCTCGAACAGGCAGGACGCCCCGAGGAAGCAGGGCTCGCCCTCGAGCGATACACGCGCGAGTTCGCCGAGGTGCCACACTTTCTCGCCATCGCTCAGCAACGGGCCGCGACGCTNNNTCGCGATCACCGCGATCGAGGCCGCGATCGAGGCCGAGGAGAAACCGCCGCGCCAGAGGCTGCTCCGCACGGAGCTCCTGGTTCGTGGCGGCCGCCTCGACGAAGCCCGCGAGGAGATTCAGCTCTGGGCTCGTTTTCCTCACGAGGAGATGCTGGGCTTCGAGTACTACCTGCTCGAACGCCTCGCCGGCGGCGCCTTGATCCTCCCCCAGCTCCGCGAGCTGCGCACACCCACGACCGGATCCGCCTGGGTCCCACTGATCGAGATGGCCGAGGCATACGCTCAGGGCGCTCCCGAGCAGGTAATCCGGCTCTACGAACAGCGTCTCGAGGGCGCCGTGCGCTGGGATGTCCACCGCATGTTCGCGGCGCGTGCCTTGCTCGAGTCACGCGAGGACGCAGGGGCCGCCCTCGACATATTCCGGGACATGGACGGAGTCAACCCCCTCGAATGCCGCGCTCCGCTCGAATCGCTGCGCGCCCGCATCGAGGTCGCTCTCGGGCTCGAGACGCCGCATCTCGCTCTCCGGCGCCCCGCCGTCGAGTCGGAACTCACGAGCTTGGAGCGCCACGCTCCGACCCGGATCGAGTGCCTCTACTTCCTCGACATGGTGCGCGAGGACCTCGCGCTGCTCGCCGAGGCCGCAGGCGAGACCAAGCGGGCCGCTCGCTGGCGCGCCGAGCTCGCCGCCTCACCCTGGTGAGCGGAACGAGCTTGCACACCCGCCGGGGTGCGCGGTACAAGTTCCGCAAGCTCGGTCCACGCCTCTTGCGGCACGCGGCCGACGGGAGGTCGTTCGTGCGTCGCCTGCGTCCCGCTCTTTGCGCCGTCCTGCTCTTCGCTCTCGCCGTGCTCGCGTCCTGCCAGAGCGCACCTCCGCGCGAGGGCCTGGACTCGCTGCTCCTGATCACGGTGGACACGCTGCGCACCGACCACGTCTCCGCCTACAGCGCCGACAGCCCCGTCGCCACGCCGCACATCGACGCGCTCGCCGCACGCGGGCTCAAGGCAACGCGCGCCTGGTGCACGGTGCCGATCACGGCTCCGTCCCACGCGACGATCCTGACCGGGCTCAGCCCGCTCGCGCACGGCGTGCGGAACAACTACCGCTACCGGATTCCCGAGGGGGTGCAGACTCTCGCCGAAGAGCTCGCCGAAGACGGGCTCGCCACCGGCGCCTTCGTCGCTGCCTACACGGCGACGCGCGAGTACGGACTCGACCAGGGCTTCGCGGTCTTCGACGACGACTTCGGCCACGACGCCAACGGGCGTCCACGCTTCCAGCGCCCGGCGGGCGAGGTCATCGACCGCGCGCTCGCGTGGCTCGAAGAGCATGGCGACGCGCCCTTCTTCCTCTGGGTCCACGTCTTCGACCCGCACTCGCCGTACTCGCCCCCCGCGGAGTACGCGAAGCTCCACCCCAAAAACCCCTACGCCGGCGAGGTGGCCTACACCGACGCCGAGCTCGGCCGTCTGCTCACGGCGCTCGAAAGCAGCCCGGCGGCGCCCCACACGGCCATCGTGCTCACGGCCGATCACGGCGAGGCACTCGGCCAACACGGCGAGGAAGAGCACGGGATGCTCCTCTACGAGCCCACCGTGAACGTCCCGCTCCTCGTCGCCGCGCCGGGGCGGGTCGCGCCCGGCACGGTCCACGAGGGCGTCGCGAGCGGCATGGACATCGTCCCCACCGCGCTCGCGCTGCTCGGCAAGAGCGCGCCATCCGCCGTCCAAGGTCTCGACCTGCTCGCCGCCGACGCGGACCCCCAGCGCCTCGTCTACGCGGAGTCGCTCTACGCGCACGAGGAGCTCGGCTGGTCGCCGCTCTACACGCTGCGCCGCGGAGACCTCAAGTACATCGCCGCACCCACGCCGGAGCTCTACGACGTCGCCACCGACCCCGGCGAGCACAAGAACCTCGCCGCGGAGCGCCCGGAAGAGATGGCGGCGTTCCAGGAAGCGCTCCGGCCCTTGCAGGAGGCGTGGCTCGACGAGGAGTGGGCCCGCGCCGCCCTCGGCAGCGAGGAGCTCATCGACGAGGAAGCCATCGCCCGACTACGCAGCCTCGGCTACGCGGCAGGTGGAGGCATCGCCGGCCTCGTCACCGTCCCGCCCGTCGCGGGCCGCAATCCGATGGAGCACCTCGAGAGCTACCAGCTCCTCATGCGGGCGCAGAAGTTGACCCAGGCCGGCGACGCCGCGTTCGCGATCAAGCTGCTGCGCCGCATCCTCGACGGCGACCCCGGCAACCCGCAGTACATGCTCAAGCTCGCGGTCGCGCGCGCGCAAGACGGCCAGAGCGAAGAAGCCGAGCGCACCTACCGCGCGCTCCTCGACACCCAGCCCTCCTTCGTCGTCGGGCTGCGCTACTACGCCGCGTTCCTCGTCGGTGACGGGCGCCAGGAAGAAGCGCGTGACCTGTGGTACGGCTTCGCGGAGGCGTATCCCGGCGCGGTCGGCGCCGAGGCCGAACTCGCGCGCCACGAGGTGGCGCTCGGGAACGCCGCGAAGGCCGCGCGGCGCCTCGAGTCGCATCTCGCGCGCCAGCCGGGAGACGCCGCTGCGTGGGTCGAGCTCGCGAACGCGCGCACGGCCGCCGCGGAGTATGGCCCGGCGATCGACGCGCTCGCTGAGGTCTTCGAGCGGCGCGCGAGCCTCACGCGCGCGCTGCCGCTGCTCGAGACGCTCGCGCGTGAACACGGGCAAGCCCGCCGCGCGCGGGGCCTCCTCGAGAGCGCGCTCGCACGCGGTGAGGACCCCGCGCTGCGAGCAGCCCTCACCCGGGTCGAGAGTTACTGAGCCGCAGGACTCGCCGGGGGCTCCTCCGCTTTCTCCGCGAAGACGAAGAAGCCGGGGAGCTCGTCCACGAGCTCGTAGCGCTCGCGCACGATGCGGTGGAAAGCCTCGAACTTGACCATCTGCGCGTAGGAATCCTCGCGCTCGAACACGTTGACGTCGCGCCGCCCGACGAGGATCAACGCGGGGCGCTCACGTTCGAGGCGCTCGAGAAACGCCTGCTGCCTCTCTTCGAGACCGGGGATCGCCACCGAGAGCCGCTCGCCCGTCAGGAAAAGGTGGTGGAACGGGTAGCGGGTCGCCGGCGCGCGGTCGGCGAGGAAGTACACGCCCGGCGCGAGTCCCCAGACGAGGACACGGCGCCCCTGGCCGCTCTTCGCGCGCACGAGGGCGGCCGCCCCCGCTTCCGCCGCGGGGCGGAAGCTCCCCTGGCGCATGTGCTCGAGGTAGCGCGCGCGCGGAATCGCGCCGCGCCGGTGCTCCCAGTTCGCGAGGTGCGCGCTGCGCCACGCGGGCAGCTCGGAGACGGCGACGACAGCGAGCGCGACTGCAGCGACGAGGCCGAACCAACGCGCGCGGCGTTCGCCCCACGCATCGATCAGCGCGGAGACTCCGCAGCCCGCCGCGAGCGCGATGCCGGGCACGACGAGCAGGTAGTGGTAGCTCGCGCGCTGCCCCTGAATGATGACGACCGCGATGGGCAGGAGCAGCCACGGCACGAGCAGCCAGAGATGCTCCCGCTTGCCCCGCGCGAGCGCGACGACCCCGATGAGCGCCGCCAGGCAAGCGGTGGGCAAGCCCATCACCACGCCTTGGGGCACCCAGCGGAACATCATCCCCCAAGAGCGCATCTCGCCCGTCACCGCGTGGAAGATGCGCGGGAAGACGAAGACCGCCTCCCACATCTCGCCAAGCCCGCCCCGCGCCGCGAAGTACGCGAACGCGAGCCCCCACGGTACGAGCACGCCGAGCGAGAGCAGCACACCCTTCTTGAACCAGGTCCCAAACGAAGCCCCGGGCAGCCAGATCCAAGGGAAAACCGCGGCGAGCGCGAGCGCGGGCATCTTGAACAGCCCCGCCGCACCTGCGAGGACGCCGGTCCAGAGCGCCGCGCGCGCGTTCTCACGCGCCGAGAGCGCACAGAGCCCCGCCCCGATCACGAAGGGCGCGAGCCACAGCTCGCCCTGCGCACGAGACCAGTAACCGTCCCACGCGGGGGCCCAGAGCCCCGTGACGACGAAGAACGCCGCCGCGAGCCCAGCCCAGCGGTCGGCGAGCTTCTTGCCGAGGCGGTAGGCGAGCAGCCCCGTCGCCGCGAGCCAGAGGCCTTCGAGAATCCACACCGCGCC
>NPIG01000335.1_pt3 | contig 15170 bp, 14 predicted proteins | sample 8637441 | NCBI WGS metagenome assembly NPIG01 (sample SAMN07420675, study PRJNA396082) | bioreactor metagenome | isolation source: sample BR6 brine-fed electro-methanogenic bioreactor BR | place: Japan: Kochi | collected 2016-06-14 | reverse complement strand
CGCCACGCCCATGTCCTGGACCGAGATCCACTCCAAAGGCCCGTGGATGTTCTGCATGCCGGTGAACAGGTTGGGGCAGGGCACCCCCATTTCGGTCAGGCGCGAGCCGTCGGTGCCGCCGCGGATCGGCACCGAGACAGGTTCGAGCCCGAGGTCGCGGCAAGCCTCCTGCGCCAGGTTCACCGGGGTCATGTCCTTCTCCAGCCAATAGCGCATGTTGCGGTATTGCGGGCGGATGTCGCAGGTGATGCTGGCGCGCGGTTCGGTCGCCTGCACCGCGTCGCAGACCGTGCGCAGCATCTCGCCCTTCTGCGCCAGCCCGTCGCGCTCGAAATCGCGCAGGATGAACTTGATCTTCATCTGTGACGAGCCGCCGGTCATCTCGGTGGCGTGCCAGAACCCCTCCAACCCCTCGGTCACCTCGGGTGTCATGGTGGCCTGCGGCAGCATCTCGATGATTTTCGCGGCCAGGTGGATGGCGTTGACCATCTTGCCCTTGGCAAAGCCCGGGTGGATCGACACGCCGGTGATATTCACCTCTGCCGCATCGGCCGAGAAGGTCTCGTATTCGATCTCGCCCAGCTTGCCGCCGTCGAAGGTAAAGGCGAAATCGGCGGCCAGATCCTTGGGCAGGCGGGAATCCACGCCGCGGCCGATTTCCTCGTCGGGGGTAAAGGCGATGCGGATCGGCCCGCGTTGGATCTGCGGGTTCTCCAGCAGGTGCCGCGCGGCGGTCATGATGATCGCCACCCCCGCCTTGTCGTCGGCGCCCAACAGCGTCAGGCCCGAGGCGGTGATGATGTCATGGCCGATCTTTTCGGCCAGATAGGGCGAAGCCTCGGGCGACAGCACCAGCTCGGCATCGTCGGGATAGGTGATCTCGCCGCCGTTATAGCCCTTGATTACCCGCGGTTTCACGCCGGTGGCGTTGAACTGCGGCGCGGTGTCCACATGCGCCAGCAGCCCGACGGTCGGGCCGGGCGCGGTGCCGGGGATCGTCGCCAGCACGGTGCCATAGTCCGTCAGCTGCACGTCCTGCGCGCCGATGTCCTTCAGCTCGGTCTCCAGCAGCCGCAGGATATCGAGCTGGATGTCGGTGCTGGGGGTGCTGGGCGAATCCTCGTCGCTCTGGCTGTCGATGGCGGCATAACGGGTGAGGCGCTGTTCCAGCTCCTGATCGAAGGGGGTTTGCATCGGATCTCCTAGTCTGTTGCGACAGAGAAGGGCGGCGGCGGCGGGCGAAGTCAACCCCGGCGCCGGGCCGTGTGCCATCCGCGCCCCGACCGGCCGCCTAGGATGGGTCGGCGGCGACGATCCCGAAACAACGCACCGGATGCGACACGCCTCGCAGCACCGCCTCGCCCAACGGAATGCCGTCGGCGCATTCGGTGGCGAAATCTTCCGACACAACGATCGGATAGCCGCTGGATTTGCCGTAATCGCCCAACCGGGCGGCGATGTTGGCCGCATGGCCGATAACGGTAAAGTCCAGCCGCTCTCGCGATCCGACATTGCCATAGGTGACCTGCCCATAGGCAATGCCGATGGCGCTCTCGCAGCGCGGATGTGCGTCGTCGTCGGTCTCGGCCAGCGCCGCCACGATTTCGCGCGCCGATTGCAGCGCCTGCGCCCGCGCATCGACGGCATCCTCCTCGCCGGGAAACACCGCCAGCACGGCGTCCCCGATGAATTTCAGCACCTCGCCGCCATGCTCCTGCACGGTGGTCGAGACGGTGTCGAAGAACCGGTTCAGCAGGGTGATATAGGCGCGGCGGCCCAGGCTTTCCTCCAGCCGGGTCGATCCGCGCAGGTCGCAGAACATGATGGCAGCGTCGATCTCGTCGCCCTCGCCGCGGCGGATCTGACCACCCAGAACCCGCGCGCCCGTGCGCTTGCCGACATAGGTTTCCAGCAATGCCTGAGCGGTCTCTTTCTGGCGAAACACCTCGTAGAACCGGCTGATCACAGCGGCGCATTCGAACACCTGGCCGAGGTTGGCGGTGGTAAAGCCTTCCGGATGATCGCTGGTCAGGGTCAGAACGTTGATGCTTCCGTCGGAGAACGGCAGCGGCATCGCCACGTAGTCGGTGGCGCCCTGTGCGCGCAGGTCTTGCAGGATTGGAAAGCTGATGGTGTAATTCGGGACGTCCAGCCGCTGGCGCACGCCGCCGCGCCCTTCGGCCACATGCCGTAGCGGGCTTTGTTCATACGCGTCGGCGCCGTGCAACTCGTAAGTGGGGGCAAAGGTGGTGATCTCCTCCTCGCCCTTCTTCCAGACATAGATCTTGCCGACGATCTGCGGATGCAGCGACCAGATCAGAACGCTCAACCGGGACACGGATATGCCGCTGCGCCGCATCTGCAGCGCCAGGGCGCGGGTGAACGCCTCGGGACCGGTCTCTTCCGAGGCGCTGCGCATCAGCCAGTCGACCAAGGGGCCGGCGACATGGTGGTCATCCTCCATCTGCAGGACGTTCTCGCCGAGATCGAGGTCGGTATAAGCGTCGGGCATGAAGGCGACATAGCCCTCCACGCCGGCACTTTCCGGCAAGCTGTCTTCATAGCTCCAGACCGCATTGGCGATCCGGTCACCACCAACGGTGATGTCGCGGTAACTCGCCGTGCCCTTGAAGGGGCAGAAGGTCTGAAGCTGAACCGACTCGGACAGCGGAACCCGCAGATCTTCACGCGGAAAGTAGATCGAGGGCGACAGCCCGGTTTCGAACATCACGCGGGCACGGGTGCTTGTGGCCAGCAGAACGCCATCGCGCCAAACGGACACCCGCCCCTTCAGCGTTTGTACGTCTATGCCGTACTCTCCGACATGTGATGGAGCGTGGACGTTCATTCGATGTCCCCCTGATGCTTCGCCAACATGGGACATGGATGCTCGGTTTCCAAGGGCGGGGTCCCGATGCGATTGCCCCCGGGGACTCACACCATCCGGATCACGTCCTTGTCGATTGCCAGCATATAGCCCCGCCGCGCGATGTTCTTGACCAGCAGTTCGCTCACCATCTGGTTGCCCAGGGTGTCGCGCAGCCGCTTGATCCGGGTGGCGCCTGCCGCCTCTTCGCAATCGGACGCGTCGCGGCCCGAGATCATCGCCTCGATCTCGGCCCCCGACAGCACGTCGTCGTCCAGCCGCGCCTCGGCCAGCACCGACAGGGTTTCCATCGCGGCGGCCGTCAGCTTGAAGTCCATGTTATTGAGGTAGACCGTGTTCTCCTCGCGGCTGATCAGCAACGAGTTGACCTGGATCCCCGCCCGCTCGATCTGCGCCATGCGCCGGTTCAGACCGGCCAGCAGCACCAGGAACACCAGCGCGGCCACCATCATCGCGGTGGCAAAGACCAGCAGCACGAAGATCACCATGCGGTAGCTGGCCAGCGTATCGGCAAAGGCGGTGCCCGATTGCGCCAGGATTTCCAACAGCTTGATCTCGGCCCCGGTGGTCAGGTCGTTCTCGATGAACACCCGCTCCACCCGCGCGTTGAAGGCGTTGGCGTCGGGCAGGGTCAGAAGCAGCACCGCCCCCGCCACCATCAGGATCGCCACGATCGCCGCAATACCGAAGCCGACGATCCGGGTCCCGGTCCGGCGCGGCTCAGAACCGGAGATAGAAGCGTCCGGCATTGGCCTTCCTCCCCTGCAGCCCCTCGGGGCCGAACACCGACACCACGTTCAGAAGGGTCCAGCCATGTTGTTGCAGCCGGGCCGAAACCTCGGCCCGCGCCGATTGGCGGTCGCAGCCGCCGTTGAGTTGCATGACGCCGTAATGCAGCTTCAGCGGGTTGTCGCGCTTGGCCTTGTAGTCGGCGTAACACTCGGCCGCGGCGACCGGTCCGGCCCCCGCGATACCGGCGATCAGAAGGATCGAAAGCAGGATCTGTTTCATGGCCTCATCCTGACCGCGTATGCGCAGTTATTCAATAACCACAACGCTTTGGGGGGCCTGTTATTCGATAGCAAGGGGGCGTTATTGCCTGTCTTCCGGCCCCGGGGCGAGGGTGGCTGCATCACCGCCGCGGCAGGTATCCGCCCCGGCACAGCCAAGAAAGGGAACGCCCAATGACCCGCAACATCTTCTCGCATCGCAGCTTCATCGCCCTGATTTCCGCCCTCGCGCTTGCGGTGGCGGTGACCGGCGCCACCGCCGCCCCGGCCCGCGCCGGCGACGATACCGCCAGGATCCTTGCCGGCCTGGTCGGGCTGGCGATCATCGGCGCCGCCATCGAGGACAGCCGCAACGATCACGCCACCGTGGTTCACCAGCGCAAGGTCGTGGTTCACGAGCCGCCGCGCCATGTCTATCGCCCCTACGCCCCGCCGCGTCCGACCTATTACCGCCCGCAGCCGCCGCGCCCGCACCACTACGTGCAATATCCGCCGCGGCGCGATGTGACGATCGTGCACAAGCGGGTCGTGCAAAAGCGCGTTGTGCATGTGCATCGCCATCGCTGAACCCCGGTCCAAAACCCGACTGACCCCAAGGGGCGGCCCGAAATGGCCGCCCCTTTTTTCGGGTGTTGAATCCCGCGCCCGGATCGCATTCTATGCGCTCATCCTGATCCGGACAGGACCCCGCTTGGCTGACGCGCCAATTTCGACGCGCCAGCGGGGCCGCGTGTTTTTCCGCACGCGACCGCCGCCGCCCCGGTCGGGCGGCGCGGGGCCCTGCCCATTGAACCACCACATGCATGGGCTATGCGCGATGAAACCCAAGATTCTGACGACTCTGCAAACCTATACGATGCCGGACTTCAGCGCCGATGTGCTGGCCGGCATCACCGTGGCGATGGTGGCGCTGCCGCTCAGCCTGGCCATCGCCATCGCCTCGGGGGCCGATCCGGCAACCGGGCTGGTCACCGCGATCGTGGCGGGTTTCCTGATCTCGGCCTTCGGCGGCAGCCGGGTGCAGATCGGCGGCCCGACCGGCGCCTTTATCGTGGTGGTCTACGGGGTGATCGCCGATCACGGCTATGACGGGCTGGTGCTGGCCACTTTCATGGCCGGGCTGATGTTGCTGATCGCGGGCTATCTCCGGGCGGGCAACCTGATCTCCTACGTGCCCGAGCCGGTGATCAACGGCTTCACCATCGGCATCGCGGTGATCATCGCCACCAGCCAGATCAAGGATTTCTTCGGCCTTTCGATGCATGAGGTGCCGGCCGATTTCGTCGAGAAGGTTCCGGCGCTCTGGTCCGCGCGCGACACCGTCGGCTGGGGCAGTTTCGGCATCGGGCTGCTGACGCTGGTTTCCATCGTGGCGCTGCGGCGGCTGTTTCCGCGCTTTCCGGGGCTGATCGTGGCGGTGGGGGCCGGCTCGGCGATTGCCGCCGTGCTGGCCCTGCCGGTCGATACGATCTTTTCCCGCTTTGGCGCGTTGCCCGACACCCTGCCGCTTCCTGCGATCCCCGAGCTTTCCTATTCCAAGGTGATCGAACTGCTGCCCTCGGCGGCGGTGATCGCCTTTCTTGCCGGGGTGGAATCGCTGCTGTCCGCGATGGTGGCCGACCGCATGTGCGGCGGCCAGCATCGCCCCAATGCCGAGATCCGCGCCCAGGGGCTGGCCAATATCGGCTCGGCGCTGTTCGCCGGGCTGCCCGCGACCGGGGCCATTGCCCGTACCGCCACCAACGTGCGCGCCGGCGGGCGGACGCCGGTTGCCGGGCTGGTCCATGCGCTGACCATCCTGGTGGTGATGATGGTGGCGGCCCCGCTCGCGGGGTATTTGGCGATGCCGGCGCTGGCCGCGCTCCTGATGCTCACCGCCTGGAACATGAGCGAGCCGGACAAGTGGCGCCTCTACATGCAGGGGCGGGTGTCCGATCGGTTCCTGCTTTTGCTGACGCTGGTGCTGACCGTGGTGACCGATCTGACCGTGGCGATCGGGGTCGGCGTGGCGGTTGGGCTGGCGCTGCGCCTGCGCCGGCGCGATGTGCCACCGGCGAAATGGCACACGCCGGACCGCTGAATGCCACTTGCGCCAAACCGTCGGCTGGGGCAGCAAGGCACCATGAGCAGCCCCGATGACAGCCTGGAACAGGCCCTGCGCGCGCAGGGCTACCTGCGGATCGCCGGCGTCGACGAGGTCGGCCGCGGCCCCATCGCCGGCCCGGTCACCGCGGCGGCGGTGGTGCTGGACCTGGCGGCGATCCCGCCCGGGTTGAACGACTCCAAGAAGCTGACCGCGCGCCGCCGCGACGCGCTGGAACGGGCGCTGCTGGACTGCGCCGAGGTCGCCGTTGCCCATGCCAGCGTCGCCGAGATCGACGAGATCAACATCCTGCGCGCCAGCCACCTGGCGATGGAGCGCGCGGTGGCGGCGCTGGACCCGGCGCCCGATGTCCTGCTGATCGACGGCAACATGATCCCCGCCGGGCTGACCCTGCCGGCGCAGGCGGTGGTGGGCGGCGACGCCCGCTCGGTGTCGATCTCAGCGGCCTCGATCATGGCCAAAACCTGCCGTGACAGGCTGATGGTGGATTTGGCGCAACAGCATCCCGGCTACGGTTGGGAAACCAATGCCGGTTACCCGTCGAAAAGCCACAAAGAGGCGCTCCGAAATCTCGGTGTGACCCCACACCATAGACGTTCCTTCAAACCGGTACACAATATCTTGTATCAAGATATTTCTGTAAGTGACTGATTCAAAAAAGAAATTGACGGCGAATCGGGTTTGACTCATCTTTACTGCCAATAAACGAGCGCGCCAAAGCGCCGGGACAGAGGCAGAACATGACGAAAACGAAAACCAAGGGCGCCACGGCGCTCCCGCTGAATTCTATTCTGGACGGTGACTGCATCGAGGTGATGAACAGTCTGCCGGAGGCGAGCGTCGATCTCATTTTCGCCGATCCCCCCTACAACCTGCAGCTCAAGGGGCAGCTCCATCGCCCCGACAACAGCCAGGTGGATGCGGTGGACGATCACTGGGACCAGTTCGATTCCTTCGCCGCCTACGACAAGTTCACCCGCGACTGGCTCAAGGCCGCGCGCCGGCTGCTGAAACCCAATGGCGCGATCTGGGTGATCGGCAGCTATCACAACATCTTCCGCGTCGGCGCGGCGTTGCAGAACGAAGGCTACTGGATCCTCAACGATGTGGTCTGGCGCAAGTCGAACCCGATGCCGAATTTCCGCGGCAAGCGGTTCACCAACGCGCATGAAACCATGATCTGGGCCTCCAAGGAGGAGGGCGCCAAGTACACCTTCAACTACGAGGCGCTGAAATCGCTGAACGAGGGCATCCAGATGCGCTCGGACTGGGTGCTGCCGATCTGTACCGGGCACGAACGCCTGAAGGATGAAAACGGCGACAAGGCGCATCCCACGCAGAAACCGGAATCGCTGCTGCACCGGGTTCTGGTGGGCTCCACCAACCCCGGCGACGTGGTGCTCGACCCGTTCTTCGGCACCGGCACCACCGGCGCGGTGGCCAAGATGCTGGGCCGCGACTTCATCGGCATCGAGCGCGAGGAAAGCTATCGCAAGGTGGCCGAAAAGCGGATCTCGAAGGTGCGCAAATTCGACCGCGAGGCGCTGCAGGTCAGCGCCAGCAAACGCGCCGAACCGCGCGTGCCCTTCGGCCAGCTGGTCGAACGCGGCATGCTGCGCCCGGGCGAAGAGCTGTATTCGATGAACAAACGCTACAAGGCCAAGGTGCGCGCCGATGGCACCCTGGTCGGTGGCGAGGTCAAGGGCTCGATCCACCAGGTCGGCGCCGCGCTGGAAGGCGCGCCCAGCTGCAACGGCTGGACTTACTGGTGCTTCAAGCGCGAAGGGCAGACCGTGCCGATCGACGTGCTGCGCCAGCAGATCCGCTCGGAAATGCGCGAGGTCTGATCCATCTCCGAGTGACAGGATGACCGCCGGTGCCCGTGAGCCGTCATTGGGCACCGCACCTTGCCCCGCCGTCCCGGCGGGGCTTTTTTCGTGAAGGATTTCTTTGCCTTCCGGCGCTACCCCCCGCTAGGAAGGGGCACTTCGTCTGACCAGCCATGGGGACAGGGACAAATGACCGAAAGCACCGCCGCCACGGGCCGCCCGGCTCCGGACATCATGACCCGGCTTGATGTTCCCAGCGATTTGCCGGGCAAATATGCCGAGGCGGCGCTGGAGCGGCACAAGCGCGAAGGGCTGATGCTGGCGGTGCGGGCCCGTTGGGTGGCCCTGGCGGTGATCGCCGTCTTCATGATTTTCGTGAACCCGCATTGGGATGTGCTGTTCTACCACGCGATCCTTGCGCTGCTGGCGTTGAACGGCTGGCTGATGCGGCGGGTCGGCCGCGTCGGACAGTCGCGGGCCGAGTTGTCGCTGATGTTCTTGGACCTGTTGGTGATGACCGTCGGGATGGTGGCGCCCAACCCGCTCAGTCCGGACGCCCTGCCGCTGGCGATGCAGTACAGGGTGGACAACTTCATCTATTTCTTCGTGATCCTGGCCGCCGGGACGCTGGCCTATTCCTGGCGCACGGTGATCGCCATCGGCACATGGACCGCCGGGATGTGGGCCGTGGCGCTGGGCCTGGCGTGGTTGTTCTCGGCGCCGGTTCCGGCCCTGACCGAGGCCACGCGGCAGGCTTTTGCCGGGTTTCCCGAACTGATCGAGGACCTGGACCCGAACGCGTTCCAGCTGTCGCTGCGGGTGCAGGAAATCGTGGTGTTCCTGATCGTGGCGGTGACGCTGGGCGTTACGGTGCGCCGCTTCAACCATCTGTTGATCAACAACGCCGCGCTGGAACGCGAACGGGCCAACCTGTCGCGCTATTTCTCGCCCAACGTGGTCGAGGAACTGTCGCAGAATGACGAACCCCTGAAACAGGTGCGCCGGCAGCAGATCGCGGTGCTGTTCATCGACATCGTCGGCTTCACCCGGTTTTCCGCCGACCGCGATCCTTACGAGGTGATCGAGGTGCTGCGCGGCTTTCATGCCCGGATGGAGGCCGAGGTGTTCCGCCACAGCGGCACGCTGGACAAGTATTTGGGCGATGGGCTGATGGCGACCTTCGGCACGCCGCTTGCAGGCGCGGCGGATGCGACCAACGCGCTGAAATGTGCCCGCGCGATGGTTCGGGTCATGGATCAATGGAACCAGGAGCGGCGCCGCGCCGGCGAGCCCGAGATCCGCGCCGGCATCGGCGTGCATTTCGGCACCGCGGTGTTGGGCGATATCGGCGCCAACCGTCTGGAATTTGCGGTGATCGGCAACGCGGTGAACGTGGCCAGCCGGCTCGAGGCGCTGACCCGCACGCTGTCGGTGCGGCTGGTGGTGAGCGACGCGCTGCGCGCCCGGGTGCTGGACGAAGGCGGGCCGCATGCCCTTCTCGACGGTCTCAGTCGGCGCACCGATCAGACCGTGCGCGGCATCGAGGAAAAACTGACGATCTGGACCTTGAGCTAGCCCCGGGTCGGGGCGGTGTGCCCGGCGTAAGCTTCGTTTCTCAGGCGCTGCCCTCGGGCAGCGGGTTCTGCGCCTTGGTATAGGGCGCCCAGTCGGTGACCTCCGGGTAATACATCGACCGCCATTGCCGCACCCGCGGGTTCATCACCCGCCGCCACAACGGCGGGATCATCGCCGCCACGGTCATGATCGGATAGCCGTATGGCAGCTGCGGCGCCTCGGCGGCGGTATAGTTCTGCAGCAGCGGGAACCGCCGGTCGGGTTTGTAATGGTGGTCCGAATGGCGCTGCAGGTTGATCAGCAGCCAGTTCGACGCCTTGTGCGCCGCGTTCCAGGAATGCTGCGGCAGGACATGTTCGTACTTGCCCTCGCCCAGGTATTTCCGGGTCAGCCCGTAATGCTCGACGTAGTTGACCAGCTCCAGTTGCCACACCGCGGTGCCCGCCTGGATCAGGAACAGCCCCAGCCCGGCCCAGCCGCCGAGGACGAAGGCCAGGACCAGCATCGCGCCTTGCAAGGTCCAGTAGCGCCAGAACGGATTGGCCGCATCGGTCCATGGCAGGTCCTTGCGCGCCAGCTTGGCCTTTTCGGCGCGAAAGGCCGAGATCAGGCTTTCGCGCAGCACCCGCGGATAGAACCGGTGGAACCCCTCGTTATAGCGCGCGGTGACCGGATCGCGCGGGGTACCGACGTAACGGTGATGCACCAGCAGGTGTTCGGACCGGAAATGCGAATAAAGCACCATCGCCAGAAGGATGTCGCCCAGGCTGCGCTCGACCCGGTTCTTCTGGTGCATCAGCTCATGGCTGTAATTGATGCCAATGGTGCCGGTGATCACCCCCATGCCGAAGAACAGCACGATCTTTTCCAGCACCGACAGATGCCCGCTATGGGTCACGTACCAGATCATCCCGAACAGGGTGACGAATTGCAGCGGCACCCAGAGCGGGGTCAGGAGGCGGTACCAGAACAGATCCTCGGCCGGGGTTTCGGGGTCGGCGTTTTCCAGGTTCAGCCCGGTCAGCCGGTCGAGCGCGGCGAACAGGTACCAGGTGATCAGCGGCAGCAGAAGCACCGTCCAGCCACCCCATGCCGCACCCAGCCAGGCCGTGGGGATCAGCAGGAACGAGATCCAGAAGGGCAGCGCGCTTTGCCAGCGGGCCAGCTTTTCGGCGGGGATCATTGCGGACCTCGGAAAGTTGTACAAAACGACGCGGATTCTACCCAATTCGGGGCGCCTTGCCCATGGGTCACGCTGCCCCGCCGCGCCACAGGTCATAGGCCTTGCGCATCACCGTGGGCAGATCGCCGGGTCGGAAACGCGCGCGCGGGATCACCTCGCCTGCCCTGGGTGCGACGCCATCGGGCAGCGGCGCGGTCTTGACCGTCAGGATCAGGTGAAAATGGGTGAAGGTATGGCGCACCTCGCCCGGCAGGATTTGCCAGTCGGCGTCAAACGGCGGGCGCTCTTCGGGGGCGTCGTTCCAGTCCGATCCGGGCCAGCCCAGCATGCCGCCCAGCAACCCCTTGTCCGGCCGCCGCTCCAGCAGCACCGCGCCGTCCTCGGTCTGGGCGAGATAGAGGATGCCCCGGCGGGTGGGTTTGGGTTTTTTGGGTGTCTTTTTCGGCAGTTGCGCCGCATTGCCCGCAACCCGCGCGCGGCAGGGCGCGCGCAGCGGGCAGATGCCGCAGGCGGGCGATTTCGGGGTGCAGATGGTGGCGCCCAGGTCCATCACCGCCTGGGCGTAATCGCCGGGCCGCTGCGCCGGGGTCAGGGTGGCGGCGTATGCCTTCAGCTCGGGCTTGGCGGCGGGCAGCGGTGTGTGCAGGTCGTGCAGGCGGGCCATCACCCGCTCCACGTTGCCGTCCATCACGGTTTCGGGCCGGTCGAAGGCGATGGCGGCAATGGCGGCGGCGGTATAGGGGCCGATGCCCGGCAAGCCCAGCAGCGCCGCATGGCCGTCAGGGAACCGGCCGTCCAGCTCATCGGCCACGAAACGCGCGCATTTCAACAGGTTACGGGCGCGGGCGTAGTACCCCAGCCCGGCCCATTCGCCCATCACCTCGCCGTCCTCGGCCGCCGCCAGCGCGGTCACGTCGGGCCAGCGGCTGGTGAAGCGGTGGAAATAGTCGCGCACCGCGGCAACGGTGGTCTGCTGCAACATCACCTCGGACAGCCAGACGCGGTAGGGGTCGGGGCGGATGCCCGCCGCGCGGTCGGCGGGGCCGATCCGCCACGGCAGGTCGCGGGCGTGGACATCGTACCAGGCCAGCAGGTCGCCGGCGATCCGGCCCGCATCGAATTCGGTGTCACGCAATCTTTATCCGCCCGTTCTTCCGGTTTCGCTGGTACTCGGCTCTGTGCGGCATAGAATAGCGCCAAGCAGATGGGAATCCATGCATGGCACCGCGCCAATCGACAACCCGGGGATTCAAACGCACGGCGACCCTGCTGAATGCGCAGATCCGGCGCGCCGGCGAAAGCCGCGGATTCGCTGTCACCCGCGTCCTGACCCATTGGGCCGAGATTGCCGGCCCCGAGATCGCCGCCATCGCGCGGCCCGTGAAGATCGGCTATGGCCGCACCGGCTTTGGTGCGACGCTGACCGTTCTGACCACCGGGGCGCAGGCGCCGATGCTGGAAATGCAGAAGGACCAGCTGCGCGACCGGGTTAACGCGGTCTACGGCTACAACGCGATCAGCCGAGTTCGGATCACCCAGACCGCGCCCACCGGCTTTGCCGAGGGGCAGGCCCAGTTCGAGCGCCCCGCGCCACCGCCGCAGGCCGAGCCGAGCCCCGAGGTGCGCCGGCAAGCGGCGGAAACCGCCGGGGAGATCGGCGACGACAATTTGCGCGCGGCCCTTGAACGGCTGGGCCGCAACGTTCTATCCAAGCGAAGAAATTGAGAAAGGGGTACAGATGACCCGAATTTTTTCCGCGGCACTTGCGGTTGTCCTGCTGGCGGCGGGCGCCTTCATCTTCACGGGCCGCTCCAACGGCGTGTCGGAACCGCTGCTGATCGGGGCCGCCAACGCCCAGAGCGCCGAGATCGATACCTCTTCGATCGTCGAGATGACCCAGGGCGCCAAGGATGCGCCGGTCACGATCATCGAATACGCTTCCTTCACCTGCCCGCATTGCGCCGATTTCCACCAGGGCCCGCTGAAGAAGATCAAGGCGGAGTATGTCGATACCGGCAAGGTGCGCTTCATCTACCGCGAGGTCTACTTCGATCGCTACGGGCTGTGGGCCTCGATGATCGCGCGCTGCGGCGGACCCGAGAAGTTCTTTGGCATTGCCGACCTGATCTACAAGGGGCAGGGCAAGTGGATCCGCGCCGGCGGCCCGACCGAAATCGTCGATGAGCTGCGCAAGATCGGCCGTCTGGCCGGCCTGGGCAAGGACAAGCTGGAAGCCTGCCTTCAGGACGGTCAAAAGGCCCAGACCCTGGTGGCCTGGTATCAGCAGAACGCAGAAAAACACGGCATCAACGCGACCCCGAGTTTCATCGTGAACGGAAAAAAGGTGTCGAACCAGTCTTATGACAAGTTCAAGGCCGTGATCGAGGCGGAGCTGGCCAAGAAATGACTGCCCCTCTGGCCGGTTTAAAGGTCGTTGAGCTTGCGCGCATCCTGGCCGGCCCCTGGGCCGGCCAGACGCTGTCGGATCTGGGTGCCGAGGTGATCAAGGTGGAAAGCCCGGCGGGCGACGATACCCGCGCCTGGGGGCCGCCCTTTGTCGAGCGGGACACGGATGTCTCGGCCGCCTATTTCCATTCGGCCAACCGGGGCAAGGCCTCGGTCATCGCCGATTTCTCGACCGAGGCGGGCCGGGAAAGGGTCCGCGATCTGGTGCGCGACGCCGATATCGTGATCGAGAATTTCAAGCTGGGCGGGCTGAAGAAATACGGGCTCGACTATGACAGCCTGCGGCAGATCAATCCGCGGCTGATCTATTGTTCGATCACCGGCTTCGGGCAGGACGGACCCTATGCCCATCGCGCCGGTTATGACTTCATCATCCAGGGCATGTCCGGGCTGATGTCGATCACCGGCGAGCCGGGCGGCCAGCCGCAGAAATCCGGTGTGGCGATCACCGATATCTTCACCGGCATCTATGCGGTCACCGCGATCCTGGCCGCGCTGCACCAGCGCGAGACCACCGGGCGGGGACAACATATCGACATGGCGCTGCTGGACGTGGCGGTGGCGGTGACCGCGAACCAGGCGATGAACTATCTTTCCACCGGCGTGGCGCCGGGGATGATGGGCAATGCGCATATGAACCTGGCGCCCTACCAGGTGTTCGATTGCGCCGACGGCCATATCATCATCGCCACCGGCAACGACCCGCAGTATCAGCGGCTGTGCCGGATCCTCGGGCTGGACGAGATGGCCGAAGCGCCGGAGTTCCGTCACAACAAGGACCGGCTGGCCAACCGCGAAGAGATGATCGCGCGGCTGACCGCGGCCACCTCACGGCGGGGCAAGGCCGATCTGCTGGCCGCCTGCGAGGCCGAGGGCGTGCCCGCCGGACCGATCAACGACCTGGCCGAGGTGATGGCCGATCCCCAGGTGGTCGCGCGCGGCATGCAGGTCGAGCTCGACGGTGTGCCCGGCGTGCGCTCGCCGTTCAAATTCTCGGAGGCCGAGCTGTCGCTGACCCGGCCGGCGCCGAAACTGGGCGAGGACGACCAGCTCTGAGGCCGGCCGTTCGTCGCCGGCTTTCTGTCATCGGGATCTGCCGCCCGGCCGGGTCGGGCGGCGGTGCCCTACGTTCGAGTATCCCGCCATGTCGTCCCGGACCCCTCCCCGCATCGCCTTCGCCCGCCTGACCGAGGTGCAGCCGGAGGCGATCATCGCCCATATGTCCGACCCGCGCGTGACCGAGCACATGCCGCTGGCCGGGTTCGAATGGACGGCGCAGAGCTGCGCCGCGTTCATCGCCGCAAAGGAGGCCTGTTGGGCGCGCGACGGGCTTGGCCATTGGGCGATCCTCCGCGATGGCACCTATGTCGGCTGGGGCGGGTTCCAAAAAGAGGGGGAGGAATGGGATTTCGGCCTGGTGCTGCGTCCCGAATGCTTCGGGCTGGGCGCCCGGATCGCGCGGCAGGCGCTGGGCTTTGCGCGCGGCGATCCGCGTATCCCCTATGTCACCTTCCTGCTGCCGCCGTCGCGGCGGCACCTCGGCGGGCTGGCCCGGCTGGGCGCCCGGTCTCTGGGCGAGGTCGCGTATGACGGTCAGCGGTTCCTGAAATTCCGCCTCGACACCGCGTGAGCCGATCAGGGCGGCGGCGGCGCGGCCCGGCGCAGCAGGTCCCGGACCATGTCGTCCTCCGCCACCTGCAACCGCACCGGCAGGGTGATCACCTTGCTGCGGAACTCGGGGGGCAGGCGGACGGCGTCCTTCTCGGTGGTGACCAATTGCGCGCCGAGGGCCTTGGCCTCGGCCTTCAGCCGGGTCATCAGCGCCGGCGACAGCGGCTGGTGATCGTCCAGCGGTTCGGCCCGGCGCAGATCGGCGCCGAGGCCGCGGAGGGTGGCGAAGAACTTCTCCGGCTGGCCGATGCCGGCAAAGGCCAGCACCGGGGTATCGGCCCAGTCCATGCCGGTTTGCAGCGGTTCCAGCGCGCCGCGGACATGCGGCACCGGCAGCGCGGCGGACCACAGCCGGTCGAAGCGTGCCTGCGCCTCCGCCGCGCCGATGGAGAGCACCAGGTCGGCCCGCGCCAGCCCGGTGGCGACCGGCTCGCGCAGCGGCCCG
>NPIG01000851.1_pt2 | contig 15175 bp, 17 predicted proteins | sample 8637441 | NCBI WGS metagenome assembly NPIG01 (sample SAMN07420675, study PRJNA396082) | bioreactor metagenome | isolation source: sample BR6 brine-fed electro-methanogenic bioreactor BR | place: Japan: Kochi | collected 2016-06-14 | reverse complement strand
GCGTTGGTGCACGTCACAATACCGAAGCAAAGCTTGGCGTGCGTGGGGAAGGACGGGTCGCTGAAGGTGATGGCGCCGATCTCCTGCTGCAACTTGTTCGCGTATTTCAACGCATGGTCCAAGGGGGTGTGCGGCAACACCGCGGCCAGCACGGCTCCGTCGTAACGCGCGAGTATGTCGCTGCCGCGGCTTGCGTTACGCAGCATCATGGCTATCTCGACCAGCAAGTCATCCATGGCCGCCGCGCCCAATTCATCGTCCATCGGAACAACCTCATCCACATCCACAAGGATACAGGACACGGGATAGTTGAACCGATGCGCCTTTTCGACCTCTTCCTGGAGGCGTTCCAGCAGATAGCGCCGGTTGCGAAGCCCGGTAAGGTCATCCGTGCTGGCGGGATCATGCGCGAAATCGTCGTAGGCAACGGAAAAACCGCCCCGCTGGCTTGTGCGCAAAAGGGCATCCACAGCCACCATGACCATGGGCAGATTGTACGGCTTGGCAATATACTCGACGGCGCCCATGTCAAAGCCCAGCGCAACGTCTTCTGCGGCGCCTCTCGCCGTGACGAAAATCACGCCGATATCCGAGGTCCGCGCATCCGCCTTCAGCCGCCGGCAAACCTCGTAACCATCGATGTCCGGCAGACCGACATCCAACAACACAAGGTCGATCCCTCCTCGAGCGCACGCATCCAGCGCTGCTTGACCCGAGTGGACCGGAATGGCTTCGTAGTTGTGCAGTCTCAAGCCATCGCAGAGAACATTCGCCTCGTCAATACAGTCATCCGCGACGCAAACTCTACAATTGTGCACTTCTTACCCCCGCGTCCTTTTCTTGCCTGGCCGTGTCTACACCCTTCCCGAAATAAGTGTACCCCAAGAACCCGGATTTTCGCAAACCTATGTTTGAGAGGGCTTCCGGGGGCTGCCGGCAGGCCCGGGCGCACGCATTTGCAGCCCGGCCCGACTGGGTGGCATGATGCCCGCCATGGAATTCGACGGCGCTCCGGCCAGGGCTGCCGCACTTCCACAGCGTTACAGGAGGCACTATGCAGGGCCCCTTTGGTACCTGGCGGCGTAAACGGCGACCGAGCATAAACATCACTCCCCTGATTGATGTGATGTTTCTCCTGCTGATTTTCTTTATGGTGTCCTCCACGTTTCGCGAGCGCCTCGGCATCGATATCGCGCTGCCGCAAGCCGACACGGCGGTGGAGCAACAGACTGAACCGCACGAGATTACGGTCGGACCAGAGGGTGAGCTGTTCTTTGGTGGGCAGCGCGTTACGCCCGAGGGGCTCAGGAGCGGCCTTGTAGTGCTGCTCCAGCACGAGCCGGGAGCGGAGATTGTGCTGCGGGCGGACAAGGAAGCGGCCTTTCAACACGTTGTCACGGCCATGGACATTGCGCGGGACGTGGGAGGGCGCCGGCTCATCATCCCCACGGCGCGACTGGGGACCGAGGCACGCTGACGCCTACATGGGCTCCAGCCCGCCGTGGTCAGTGTCAGATTGCTCGGCACGCTCCGGCGACGGCGTGCCGGATTCCACGCCGTCGAGCGCCTCCAACTCCGGACCCGCTTCCTGCACATCCGGGGAAGTCTTCCTGGGCGGCTCGGTTTCGTCGTCTACACGCTCCATCAATTCGGCCACGGAGCCCTTGTCCAGGGGCTCGAGTTGGAGAGTGCCGCCGGGGGCCGGCACAGTCACCGCTTCAGAATCGCGGTCAAGCTCATCGTCGGGCACCGCGTCCAAGGCCTGGAGAGAGACGTCGAGCTTCCGCACCTCCTTTTCACCGAAGCGTGCCAGGTGCTCGACTACCTGCTCGCGTAAAGGCGTTTGCGGAAACCGCTTGAGAAAGGCCGTGAGCACAAGTTGCGCCCGGGTGGGATCGCCCAGCCGGTCATAATAGATGTCGCACAACCGGGTCACCACGGGCAGGCTCTGGTCATCCGACTGCAGATACTGGAGGCCCCGTTCAAGGCATTCGGCGGCTTCCGGGGCCCGGTCCAGATTGAGCAGCGCCTCGCCCATGCGGCGGTGGACCTCGGGATGACGCGGATAGACCCGGGCTATGACCAGATACTCCTGAAGGGCGCCCTCATAATCGTGCTCGCGCTCCAGCATTTCGGCGGGGCCGAAGCGCGGCCTGTCCGGCGCCGCGTCATGACCCGAACTCAGCAGGTCGACAAGCATCCGTGTGGTCAGGGAAATCGCCATGTGCCCGTAGAGCGCGGCACCGGCCACAAACATCCCGAGCACGGTGAAGATGTAGAGTTCCCATTGGTGCATCATGGATATGCGCAGTGAAAAGAGCTCGACGGCGAAAAAGAGCAGCACGCCGAGCAGCGTCAACCCCTCCACCAGGGGCGAACCTTCGTCCTGAACCCGGTAGCGCCGGTGGAGGTTGTAAACCCCCCATACCACGAACGGTACGAAGAATATTACCGCAACTATTCCCATGATATCCGTTTACACCGTGAATCGGTTTGTCTGCCTAACCTTATACGCAAATCCGCCGGAATGTCCAATCGTGATTGACTTTGCCTCGGACCGCCAGTATGATTCCGCCTGTGTACGGCGCGCGGGGCGGGTGTGCATCTTACCCGCCCCACCCAAAAAGATTTTCCCTGCTCTTGGAGGTAACCGATTCATGAAGTTCACGGTTATCGGCGGCGGTAGCTCATATACTCCCGAGTTGCTTGATGGTCTCTTCTCCCGGTTGGAACGAATCCCTGTTGAGGAACTGTGGCTCTACGACCTTGCGCCGGAGCGGCTGGAGATCAATGCGGCTCTCGCGCGGCGGATGAGCGCGCGCCGAAGCGCGCCGTTCACGATTCATACCACGGCCGACCTGGGCGAGGCTGTCGCCGGGGCTAAGTATGTGGTCACGCAAATCCGGGTGGGACAGATGGCGGCCCGCATCGCCGATGAAAAGCTTGGGCTGCGCCACGGCATTGTGGGCCAGGAAACGACCGGAATTGGTGGATTCGCCTGCGCGCTGAGGACCATTCCGAGGATTCTCGAGGTGGCCCGCGCCATGGAAGAGCGCGCCCCCGGAGGGTTCCTCATCAACTTCACCAACCCGGCTGGCATCAATACCGAAGCCGTAATCAAGCACAGCAGCGTCAAGACGGTCGGTCTCTGCAATGTGCCTATCGGCATGATTATGGACACCATCAAGCATTTCGGCGGCGGGGTGGAGGATATCGAGCTTGACTACGTCGGGTTGAATCATCTGTCCTGGGTGCGCCAGTTCAAACTGAGGGGGGAGGACATCACGGCGCAGGTGCTGGAGAAGTTCATCGAGCACGCCCGCGAAGAGTGGGAAGAAGAGGCGACCAGGGTCAATATGATTGCCGCCATGCGNNNTGTTTTGCAATTATTATTTACAGTACTACTACTCAACCGAGTCCGTACTGGAGACGCTTCGCGGCAAGGAGAAGACGCGCGGCGAGGAAGTGATTGAGATCGAGAACAGGCTGTTCGAGAAGTACAACTCGCCGGACCTCACGGAGAAGCCCGAGGAACTCGCCAAGCGGGGCGGCGCCCACTATTCGACAGCGGCCTTTCTGCTGGTGGACGCGATTGAGAATGACACGAAATCGCGTCAAATCGTGTGTTGTCGTAACAACGGCGCCATTCCCACCTTTGACGACGATGCCTCCATTGAGGCGCCCGCCGTTATCGGCGCCGGGGGCGCCTCGCCCATTCCGCAACCGGCGCCCCAACCGGCCATTCGCGGGTTGATGCAACTGATAAAGGCCTATGAGTCACTCACCGTGGAAGCAGCCGTGAAAGGCAACCGGGAAGCCGCCTTCCAGGCGCTGCTGTCGCATCCGCTGACGCCGGACGCCACACAATGCCAAACCTTGTTGGACGAACTGCTGGAAATCAACAGGGAACACTTGCAAGGCACTTTCTTCTAGCGAAACCGCAGGCAACTGAGGGAGCACGGGCATGAGCAACGCAGCGATTTGTGAGACCAGTCTGGGCGCTAGACAACCCGACAATCGTGGCAAGGTGCGTGACATCTATGACTTGGGGGATAAGATGGTCCTGGTCGCCACGGACCGTATCAGTGCCTTCGATTGGGTCAATCCGGTGGGAATTCCTGACAAAGGCAGGATTCTCACGCAGATTTCGCTTTTTTGGTTCGAACAGATAAAGGATTTGGTGAAAACGCACCTCATCAGTGCCGACCTTGCCGATTTTCCCGAAGAGTTTCAGCGGACTCCGGAAATATTCGAGGGCCGCTCGATGCTTGTACACAAATGCGAGATGTTTCCGGTCGAGGTTGTCATTCGCGGTTTTCTGGCCGGCAGCGGCTGGAAGGAATACCGCAAAGATGGCACGGTGTGCGGCATCAAGCTACCGGAGGGCCTGGTCGAAGCGAGCAAACTCAAAGAGCCGCTCTACACACCGGCGACAAAAGCCACAGACGGCCATGACATCAACATAAGCCCGGAGCAGGCCGGCGAGATCATTGGCGAAGACTGGAACAACAAGGCAGCGGAGACGGCCAAAGCGATATACTTGCGCGCACGGGACCTCGCGGCGGAACGGGGGATTATCCTCTGTGACACCAAATTTGAATTCGGCGTGAAGGACGGCGAGATGTTGCTGGCCGATGAGGCATTGACGCCGGATTCTTCGCGTTTCTGGCCGGCCTCGGAATATGCGCCGGGCAAGAGCCAGCCGAGTTTCGACAAGCAATTCGTGCGCGACTATCTCGAGACCACGGATTGGGACAAGAACTCGCCCCAACCGCCCCTGCCCGAAGACATTGTCATGCGTACGCGTGAGAAATATCTGGAAGCCTACCGCCTGCTAACCGGCAAAGAGGACCTGTAGCTGATGCATTCGGACGAATTGGACCTTCGCATCAAGAACTTGCCCCCATATTCCGATGTTGGGCGCGCTTTCCGTGAGGCCGACGACTTCGTGCAGGATGAGTGTGGCGTGTTCGGCGTCTATGGGCATGCCGAAGCGGCCAAGCTTATCTATCTGGGACTCTATGCCTTACAGCATCGCGGCCAGGAGGGCGCCGGCATCTGTTGCGCGAAGAACGGCGCCTTGTCGACCCATCGTGGCGTGGGGCTGGTCTCCGATGTGTTCAAGCCCCACAAACTGGCCCGGGTCACGGGCAGCCACGGCATCGGCCACGTGCGCTATTCGACCTTCGGTAGCAGCCATCTACGCAACGTGCAACCGCTTGTGGCGGACTATGCCAATGGCTCCATGGCGGTGGCGCACAATGGGAATTTTGTGAATGCGGAGGCCTTGCGGGAGGAACTGGAGGCACAGGGCGCCATCTTCCAGTCCACCACCGACAGCGAGGTGCTGATTCATCTTATCGCACGGAGCACGGGGGAGACCTTCACGGACCGGGTGGTCGATGCGCTGCGCCACGTTATTGGGGCTTTCTCGGTGGTGGCGATGGACCAGAACGTGATCGTGGCGGCCCGAGACCCCTACGGGTTCCGTCCGCTGTGGCTGGGACGCCTCGAAGAAAGCTACGTGGTGGCGAGCGAGACGTGCGCCCTCGACATTATCGATGCCGAGTGGGTGCGGGAGATAGAGCCGGGCGAGGTCGTGACGGTGACGAAGCATCGGGTGCGTTCGCGAAGGCCCTTCAAGGAACTGGTGAAGCCGCGGCAGTGCATCTTCGAATTCATCTACGTTGCACGCCCCGACAGCTACATTTTCGGGCAACACGTGGATGCCGTGCGCAAGGAGATGGGCCGCCGGCTCGCGCGCGTGGCCCCGGTGGAGGCGGACTTGGTGATGGCGGTTCCGGACTCCTCGAATCCGGCCGCGCTGGGCTACTCTCATGAGTCGGAAATACCTTTCGACATGGGGTTCATCCGCAACCACTACGTTGGCCGCACATTCATTGAACCCGACCAGGGTATCCGCGATTTCGGCGTGAAGATAAAACTGAACCCTTCCCGGGGCACCGTGGAAGGCAGGCGCATCGTGCTGGTGGACGACAGCATTGTTCGCGGCACAACCGCAAGGAAGATTATCAAGATGCTGCGGCGATGCGGGGTGAAGGAGGTCCATTTCCGTGTGGCCTCCCCGCGCATCATCAACTCGTGTTACTACGGCATCGACACGCCCGACCGGCAGAAGCTCATTGCCCACAACCTGAGCGTGGACGAGATTGCGGAATTTCTTGGGGTTGATTCCCTGGCGTATCTGCCCATTCCGGACATGCTCGAAGCGACCGGCTGCAACCCGGAGCAGTTCTGCACCGCCTGCTTCGACAACAGTTACCCGACACAACTGCCGTGCGACTTCCAGCCGAAGGTCGAGCATCAGCGGCATATCGACCACAGCACCGAAGTCTACGAGAACTGGGCAGCCAACTGAGTGCCGCCACTGTCTCCCCGGATGGCGAGGCGGGGTGTTACAGCCCGCCGCCGTGTGCTATTCTCGCAGCGGTAGAGTAGGAGTGCGACATGTGGCGATTCGCGCAAGTGACCGACCCACACCTGGCCAGCCAGCGTGACGGGGAATGGAACAACCGGTTTCTTTGCACGATGATGCCCGGCGTCATGCGGCAACTGGGCGAGGACCTGCGCGGCCTGGCGCCCGACTTTCTTCTGGTCACGGGGGATATCTGCAGCCACCAGTCCCGGGAGGCCATGCTCGAGGCCCGGGACATGATGGAGTCCATCGGGCTGCCCTATTACCCGATGGGGGGTAACCACGATTTCGTGACCGAGGGCTCGCGCCAGTGGTTTCTCGAGGCTTTCGAGCACCGTTTGCCTGTCCGGGAGACCTTCTACTCCTTCGACCACAAGGGCCTGCACTTCTGTGTGCTCGACCCGTTCTGGGTCTGGTCCGACGGCACGCTCAGTGAATACAGCGAGGCGGAGGTGGCCGCCGAGTTGGACCTGACCCTGGATTCGGCGCGTTGGGCGGTTCCGCCGGGCCAGTTTGCCTGGCTGGAGGAAGATCTCATCGCCCATCCCGGGCGGCCGACGGTCATTGCCTCGCATTACCCCCTGGTCGATATCCCCGAGCGGCTGCGCAATACGGATACGAAAAGCAGCGGCGCGCTGGAAAACGGCCGGCTGCTCCTGGAGCACCTCGCCGCCTTCCCACAGGTCAAGGCCGTGTTCTCCGGACACATGCACATGAACTACGTGGTGGACCTGGGGAACATCAAGCAGGTTGTCACCGCGGCCCTGCCTGAGTATCCCACCGAATACCGCGAGGTCCGCGTGTATGATGACCGGCTCGAAATAGCCACGCACGGCCTGAGCGACCCGGCCTACGCCGCGCGCTCGCTCATTCCCGGCAGGGAGTACACAGCCGGCCAGCCCAAAGACCGAGAGACGATAATTCCGCTGGCGTAGCGCGGCCGTGACGTGCGGGACAAGTGGGACGTCTGGGACGAAGGGCGGTGTGCGTGGATGTCAAGGTGGCCGGATTGCTCTCTGTGTGTCCTTGGAGGTCCAAGTCAGTCGCGCGCCAACACAATGACCAGTTCACCCTGTTCCAGTTGAAGACCGCCGACTTTGATTTTCTGGTTGGGCGCGAGCAGCAGGCGGGTATCGATGGCCTTTACCGGGGTTCTGCGCGGGTCTTTGGGGGGGATTTCGACGCAGAGGTTCAGGCGGATACGGCCGTCCTCCTCTTTGGAAATCGGGCGCACAATAAGCTTGTAGTTGTCGGTGAGGTAGGTCTGGGACTCGTTGCCGTAGGGAATGTGCAGCCGCCTGGTTTCCAGGGTGCGGTAGGTGTCGAAAGGCAAATCGGACAGGGACCCCCGAATCGGCGCCACGGCGGCGTCAAAGAACTTCGTCTCACGGCCCTCACTGGAAGCCTGAATCGCCCACATGGACAACGACACGGTGGTGTCCGTGCGGTCATCCGCGGCCAGTCCTCCCGCGAGGGCAATGAGTATGCCCCACGCCGCGATTTTCACCAGACATCGTCCTCCGATACTGAAATCCACAGGGTGGTCCCGCCCTGCTCGTCATCGTACCACTCGACCGTGGCCCCTTCCAGTTCCGTCGATACATGCTCGATTTCATTGGCCTGGACCGGCGCGGGGCCGCCGGTGAAGGTGGCAAAAATAACGAAGGCGGCAAAGACAAACACGAGGGCGGCGGCGGTGACGGACGCGACGGCGAGCCAGCCGCGTGTGCGGAACCCCCACCCGGAAAAAGCGTCGCCCTCGATTTCGCTGCGTATGCCCGCCATGAAGGCCGGGAACTGCGCATCGGAGATGCCGTCTTGGCCGGCGGTGTTCGCGTCGGGCCGCAGGGCCTTGAGGCGTTCGTAGTAGACAGCGCACTCGGGCCGTTCCGCGATGAGCTGCGCGGCGTTGCCGGCATGCTCCCTCTCACCGTCGAAATAGGCTTCGACTTGCTTCTGCCAGATGTTCTTATTCATGGTCACCACTCTCCACAGCCCCCATCCTGATGAGCTTACTCTGTAGCTTTTTTCGCGCATGATGCAATCTGCTCATAACCGTGCCGACGTTGCACTGCATGACGTCGGCAATCTCCTGATAGGACAGGCCTTCATACTCCCTCAACACGAAGACATTGCGGTGCTTCGGGGGCAATGCGCGCACCGCTTCATCTATGGCGGCGCCCAGTTCCCGCGCGGCCACGCCATGGTCCGGCGTTTCCGCGCCACTGGGGAGCCGCTGTCCTATCTCGTCATCTAAACTGACGGTGCGCAGGCGCCTTTTCTTCAAAAAATCTTTGGACTGGTTAGCGGTAATGCGCATCAGCCAGGTCTTGAAGCTGGCATCGCCCCGGAACCGCTTGAGCGAACGGTGGGCCTTGATAAAGACTTCCTGGGAGAGGTCCCAGGCCTCCTCCCGGTTCCGCACGAAGTGGAAGCTCAGCGCGTAGACCTGATTGCGGTAGCGGCGCACGAGTTCCTCAAAGGCTTGCACATCGCCTGTTTGCGCGCGGCTGACCAGCGCGCTGTCTTCCAGTGCTTCCGTCCGGTAATCGGGTATGGATTCTTGTGCAACCACCGAGGTGGTATCATACAATAATGCCGTATCGAGTGAAACGCTCATCTTCGCTGCTCCCGGCTTACATCAAACAGGACGAATTTCGCGGGAGTGTATTCAGATTCTCGCACATAAGCCATAACCGCCTAGTTTTAAATGGCTTATGGCTCAATTCGGTAGAGGGCGATCGTTTTCTCAGCCAGAATTTCACTCTTGCGCGGGGAAGCATCGAGAAAGGCGTTGAGCTGCGTGGGCGGGGTCAGCCGGATGAGGTTGCCGGTTTCGCCGGGCCAGGCAATGCGGTGCTCAGCCGCGTCCGGAGGCCCGGAAGCGGTGTGGATGGCAAGATAGGGACCCACCACGGCGGTCATGCCGGGAGTATCCCGGTACATGTGCACGCCAGCCCGGCGGCAGACCAGCTTGAGCGTGGCCACCGGCAGGCGCGGCACGGCGGTGTACAAGACAACGCCGTTGCCCTCTGGCCGGGCGGCTGCCGCCCGTTGCTCCGAGTCGGCATAAGTAGCGACGGTGTCGCCTACTTGGCTGGTAATGACAAAACGTGGCCGCCAGTCAGGTCCGGCCACGGTGTGCGTCTCGCCGGTGAAGGCATCCTCGACGGTGACCGGCCCTTCAGCATCTTCAAGGATGCTGACGTCGAACCCGGTCAGTCGCGCCACGCGCCCGGTGTCTGGCGGGCCGTCGGGCCCCACGATGCCGGGCGCACAGGTATAGACCACGGTGCCGCCTCTTTCGAGCAGGCCGGCTATGGCGGCCTGCTCCGCCTTCGCGAGCACATATGGACTGGGCAGGATGAGGCCCTTGACGGAGTCGGGCAGGCGGGGCAGGTCGGATTGCAGGTAGTAGCCGACCGGAGCGCCAATGCGGTCGAACTCGGCCCGCCAGTGATAGAGGGATTCCAGCAGGTAGGGGCGGGTATTGGCGCCCATGTAGTGCACCGCCCGCTCACTGGCGGCCACGGCGACTTCGGGACGGAAAGGCCCCTGCCCGCGCACTTCGGCAGCCATTCGGCGCAGCAAGGCGGTGGACTCCCAGAAGCGGCGGCTGTTCCAGCGCCCGTCGGAGAGGAGGTCAAAGTACCAGAGGCCGCAACGGTGCATGAGGAAGGTCGTGTAATTGCGTCGGGTCACATCGAGGGTCTCGTCGAGCGACGCGGTGCGCGCGGCCCAGCCGGGGGCCGTCACCCCCTGCGGCGGCGGAGAGGCAAGGTGGGTGTACGTGTCGTCCTCGATAATGGCGAGTTTGCCGTGCAGGGCCACGGAATCGACAGGCAAGTGCAGATGGCCCGGCTCCCCGGGCCCGCGCTCGAAGTAAGAATAGGGCGCGACAATGAGGTCAAGGCGCTCACATTCCAGCAGCCGGGCCAGCGCGAGATGGCCGCTGTTGGCCAGCGCGTTCGGGCCGTTGGCGTTCAGTTCGAAGGTGTAGCCGTAGAAAGCCCCCGCCAGAGACTGCCCTTGTGACGCCTCTTTGACCACGCCCGCAAAATGGGCGATGGTGTCCGCGACAAGTTCACTCTGATATCGCTGCAAGTCCATGGCGGGACGTTGCTTGCGGGGATCGCGGAAGGGTCCGAAACTGGTTTCGAGACGCCGCTCCGGCGTGGGCAGAGGCGCGTCTTCCATGCGCACACTCTTACTGTCCCATGCCCGCCGCAACCGCTTGTCCCGCTTGTATTGTTGCTGAAGCCAAGCCCGGAATCCTTCGAGATTCGCGGTGCTGTAGTCCGTGAAGACGTTTGTTTCCGGGTAGAACCACTCACTGGTGTGGAGGTGCTGGACAATCACCCCGGCGAACCGGGGGGCATGCGGCCCGGCGAGTATGGCGTGCAGTTGCCCGCGCAGCAGGCGCTCCGCCTCTTCCCGCCAGAGACGGCTTGCGGGAGAGGCGTAGGGCAGGCGGCGCCCTTCGGCGGTGGTGATGCAGTCGCCCGGATGGGCCGCGGTCCAGGAACGTGGCGGATTCAGCATGATGCGAAGCAGGAAATAGCCGGCAGGATGCGCTTCACGGAACGGGCTGATGACCCCATTCGCGCGCTCGTAATCCGGTTCGCTGCCGGATTCCGGTTTCTGCCAGGGGAGGCGGAGGTTGATGACGAAGAATGGCATCCCGGCCTCTGCGGCAAGCCGCAGTTGTTCGACGAGCACTTCGTCGCGCTTGAACTGGTTGTTGCCGCAGAACATCAATGGCGCGTGAATATCGCCGTTGATTTCGATGGCGGGTCCGCCCGCGTCGGCCGCAAGGGCGCGACACAGCGGCCAGGCCGGTTCGCCGGCAGCGAGCGTGGGGGCGCCGAAAACCAGCAGGACGGCAAGCGCGTGGCGGACCAGGGGTTCTTGCATGCTTTTTCGCTTCATGATACGCGGATGAGAATGAAATCGAGCATGCCCGCCATGGCGCGCCGGTGTTCACCCGGCGGAAGAGCTTCAAGCTCCGCTCTGGCGCGTTCAGTGTACTGTCGGGCGAGCGCGATGGTTTGCCCGGCAACGCCGGCCTGCTGAGCCTGGTGAATGATCCATGCGCGGTCTTCCCCGGTGAGTTCACAATTCCGATAGGCCGCCAGTCGAGCGGCGCCCGCGCCGTCCAGGGCTTCGCGCAGGAAAAAGATGGGCAAGGTCGGCTTGCCCTCGGCCACGTCGCCGCAGGCGGGCTTGCCGAGCACTTCCGTGGGTTGCGTGATGTCGAGCAGGTCGTCCACCAGTTGGAAGGCCACCCCGAGTGCGATGCCGAAGCGATGCAGGGGGCCTCGCCGGGCCTCGTCCAGCAGGTACGCAGGGGCGCTGCAGGCCTCGGCGAAGAGGCTGGCTGTCTTGCGCTCCGCAAGCATGATGCAATCGTCGTGGGTCACCTGCGCTTCGTCGCGGCCGAAAAAGAACAGTTCGCCCTCGGCCATGCGGCGCACGGAGACAATGGCGTTGGCGATGACGGGGCACGAGCCGTATTCGGCCAGCATCTCCACGGCCCGGGCGACCAGGTAATCGCCGCCCAGCACGGCCGCGTGATTGTCCCACAACGCGTTGAGCGAGGAATTCCCGCGACGCAGGATGGCCTTGTCGATAACATCGTCGTGCGCCAGTGACGCGATATGCAGCGCCTCGAAGGCCGCCGCAAGGCGGGCATAACGCGACAGAGGCTCGCCGCCCAGTGCCCCGGCGGCAAGAAGACAAAGCGCGGGACGCAGCAGTTTGCCGCCCGCGCGGGGCAGTTCCTGTTGGACATCGGCCCGCGCAAGCTGCAGCGCATCGCGCCAGAGCCCGGCCACCTCCGCGCGCACGGCTTCGAGCGGTTCTGCGATGGGACGGTAAAGGTTCTCGAGAGATTCCACGGTATGCACGGGTGGATTCTATCACAGGGCCGCGTTAGAATGCCGCCTCGCGACCATAAGGCCAGTGAAAGAGGAGCGTAGAGAAAGGCTTTGAAATGTTGCGCGCAGCGGTAGTGGGTCTCGGCCCGATTGGAAATGTGCATGCCCGGCATTACGCAACCTGTGCGCACGCACAACTGGGGGCGGTCTGCGACATTCTGCCCGGGCGCGCGGATGCAGCGGCCGCGGCGTATGGAGTGCCCGCTTTCTACAGTGTGCGGGAATTGCTTGACGGCGTCGAGGTGGATATCTGCGATATTTGCACGGGCGGGGAGGAGTACGGGAGCGACCACTACGCGCCAACGATGGAGGCGTTGTCCGCGGGCTGTCACGTGCTGGGGGAGAAGCCCATTTCAAACGACATCAGCCAGGCGGAGGAGATGGTTGCGCTGGCGCGCGAAAGGGGCCTGTGCTACGGCATCAATCTGAACCACCGTTTCACCGCGCTGGCGCGGGTGGCGCGGCGCTGGGTGGACGAGGGGCGCCTCGGGCATCTGCTGTTCGCGAACATGTCGATGTGGATTCACAATCCCCGCGAAAGCTCGCCGTGGTTCCAGGTCAAGGCTCTGCACCCGCACACCGTGGACGTGCTTCGCTATTTCTGCGGTGACATCCGGGCGGTGCAGTGTTTCGCGGCGAAAGCGCCGGGACGCGGCATCTTCTCGACTGCGCACTTTAACTTCGAGTTTGTCAACGGGATGGTCGGCGGGCTGACCGGGAGTTACGACATCGCGCGCGGGCATCCCATGGAACGGCTCGAGGTGGCGGGGTTGGACGGGCGCATGGTCCTCGAGGACATGTTCATGGAGTTGCGCTACTACCCCGCAGGGAGCGCAGAGAAAACGGTCATCACAAATACGCCCTTCGGTGACGTTCCTGAGAAGACCTTTGACGACACCTTCCGCAACCGGGTTCACCGTTTTGCCGAGCAGGTGGCGGCAGGCTGCGCACCTGATGAAATCGACGGTTCGGGGGCGGACGGGTTGGCGGCGCAGCGGGTGCTGGCGGCGGCCATACGGAGCATCGAAACGCGCACCGTGGTCGAGGTTGCCGATATCGGGGGCTAGAAGAGGGAGCAGGGCGTGGACGCGACAGCAAGCTATCTGCAAGCGCTTTCGTGGGCGGCCCAAACACTTGACCTGCGATACGCCCTGATTGAGGGGATGGGGGTTTTCTGGCTGGGTGCGGAGATGGCCATTCTCTTCCTGGTGTGCGAAGGCCGGCGCTACCTGGAGCGGCCGAGTCCGTGGACGGAGAGGCTTCCGGGGCCGGGCGCCGGGCGGCGGGCCGTGTTGTGGGGGGCGGGTTTCGCCGGGTTGCTGGTGTTCATCGGCTGGCGGCACTTCGTGCAGGCGGGGACTTGTGACTTGATACAGCAAGGCGCGTTCGGCGACCCGGTGGACCTTGAGGCCCTGCAGCGTGCGGTGCGGGCGCAGAATCACCGTCATCTCTTCATCTGGTGGTGTTTCGTCAACCTGTGGGTGCTGTTCGAGGCGTGGATTGTCGTGGAAGGGATACGCGGCTATCGGCGGTTGCGCGAGATTCTGGGTGCACGCGCGGGCGGCGGACACGCCGGTGGCGGCGCGGCGGCCCTCCTTGTGGTGTTCCTTCTCTGCACGTTTCCGGCCTGGGCGGTGGCGCCCTTGAACGCCCCGGAACTTGTGCCGGCAATGAGGAGGGCGCTGGCAGAGGACGCCGCCTATCGCGATGCAATGTACCTCTATCTGCGGATTGCCGGGGTGTCCTGGGTCGCTATTGAATGGGTGGCGGCCGTGTTTCTCTGGCGCGCGTACCGGCTGTTGCGCGCCGCGAGGAAGGCCGGCCATGATTGAGCAACTGGTAGAATGGGCAGGGGCACAGTTTTCACCCGAGGCGTATCTGTTCTGGACGCGCATTCAATGTCTGGCATGGACGGCTGCAGACATTACCATTGTCCTTTTGCTGATCAGGCTGGCAAATCTCGGGCGGGGTTTATTGGGTATGCGGAGGCACGTTTGGGCCTATGCCGTGCTCGCGGCCACGGTGCCGCCGGTGGTCGGCGTGCTGCTGGCAGAGGATGGGGCCGCGATATTCGCCTTCGAACTGCTTATCACAGTGCCCCATTTCCTGCTGATTCTATACCTGATGGTCTTGAACATGCGACACGCGCCGCAGGTATTGCGAATACTTGTAACGAATGCGATGGATGACACGGGACCTCAGAATCGCCACTCGATGCGGCCGTAGAGGGCGCGTTCCACGCTGGTCTGGTCCGTATTTACAAAGCGGCCGCCAAACTCGTTGCGGCGCTTGTCCAGCAGGTGCTGGCCGACCAGTGAAAGCTCGAGGTCCGGTATGGGCCGCCATGCGAGCCGCATCTCGAGGTCCCAGTAGTCATCGACATTGAAGGTGGGCAGTCGGTCAACCCAGGCCAGGGTCGTATCGAATTCGAGGTTTCTGGGCAGGTCGATGTGAGACTGAAGCGAAGCCTGCTGCTGGGGCGTGTCCCCTTCAAGGTCGTTCGTGGGAATGCCTATACCACGAGGCGCGTGAGTGACGTCCACGTCGAGCAGGGACCAGGACCCGCGCAAGAGCCACCAACTCAGCGGAGCGTAGTCGGCGGCAATCTCAATGCCCCTGGTCGTCGCCTCGGCGCGATTCTTCGGTTTGAGCGGGGCAAGCAGGTGCGGCGGGAAAGGCGACCACTCGAGCCGCACTCCACCCAGACCGAAGTAACGCAGGTTGTCGTAGTGGTTTTCAAAGAGGGCGAGATCAAAGGCCAGCTTTTCGGTGGCGCGGTAGCGGTAGCCGACCTCGAGGGCCA
>NPIG01001154.1_pt1 | contig 15192 bp, 10 predicted proteins | sample 8637441 | NCBI WGS metagenome assembly NPIG01 (sample SAMN07420675, study PRJNA396082) | bioreactor metagenome | isolation source: sample BR6 brine-fed electro-methanogenic bioreactor BR | place: Japan: Kochi | collected 2016-06-14 | reverse complement strand
CGCACCATTCCGGGGTCACTTCACACGGCCTGCCTCACCGTCACCACATCCACCGGCCCAAGCGCCCCGAACACCGCCGGCAACACCCGCTCCGGCCCGTGTTCCCTGAGCAGCTCGCCCACGACGCGCGTCCCGACGTCGTAGCACGGCAGATACATCCGCCCGAGCAGGGGATGGGATCCCCACGCGCCCGCGAGCTTCTCCGCGCGCTCCACGCTGACCAGGCACTCCTCTCGCAGCTTCTTCGCTACCTCTCCGGTAGGCAGTCCCTCGGCATAGAGGAGATAGCTCGCGTTGTTCTTCGCCTTGTCCTGCATCAGAGACAGCAGCACGCCGAGGCGCAACTCGGGGTCCTCGATCTCGTCGACGCCGCGTATGCCGTGCGCGAAGAAGAGCGCGTTGTTCGCGATGCCCTCGGAGAGCGTGGAGCCCCGGGCGTTCATCGCCTGGATCGTCACCTCGAAGCCCGCCTTGCCGATGTGATAGAGGTGCTGAAGGAACGCGAAGGTCGTGACGTGCCCGGGGACGACCTCGTGGCTCACCAGGTGCTCGAACTCGGGCGCCGAGATCTCGAGGCTCGCGTTGATCTCGTAGCTCGCCTCGTACTCCGGGTTGCCGTCGGCGTCGCGCCGGCGGCCGTGGTAGTTCATCGAGCCGCTGAACCACGCGTTCTCGATCGGCACGAAGGTGATGTTCGCGCGGGGCACCTCGGCGAGCGAGTCCGGCAGGTGCGGCATGACGTGGCGCTCGGTCAGCGCGTCGATGCGGGGAATGATCTCGTCACTCGCCCGTTCGATGTCTTCACGCGAGATGCGGCGCTTCGCGCGCCAGGCGTCGACGGCTTCCTGAAGACCCCCGTGGCGGTCGGCGCCTTCGCCGAGCTCCGCGAGCAAGCGCGCCACGGTCTCCCGCTCCGTCGAGGTCTCGGCGCGCATCGGAGCCTCGCCCGTCGAGGCGCGGACGGCGCGCTCGTAGGAGACCGGGGGGCCGTCTCCAATGACTTCGAGCGCGAGGTCGAGCATGACCTCGAGCGAGTCCGCCAGTCCGGTGACGTACGCACCGCGCAACGAGGCGAAGCCCTCCCCGGCGGCGCGCAGCGCGCCGATCCGCGCGCGGAGTTCGTAGCGCTCGAGGAGAGTCCGGGCGGCAGTTTGCGCGTCGGCATCGCCGGTGACGCCGCCGCCCTCGCGAAGTTGTTTCGCGGCCGGGTCGGCGTAGAGCGCGGGAAGCTCGGCGCCCGAGAAGTAGCTGTCGGCGATGAAACGGCCCGTGCCGCTAGGGTTGTTGACGTCACCACCCCAGAGAGTGTCGATCCCGATGATGGCGTCCGCGACGAGGCTGTCGTAGTCGTTTAATTTACGCTTCATGATCGCTTACTCCTCCTGCACGCTCTGGCCGGGAACGGGCGCGCTCCCGTCACGCTAACCCAAGGGCCCATGTGCCGTGCGGGAGAATCCTCCCCTCCCCGTGTTCGGAGTGCATTGCGAACACTGACGGACGGCGTTGACCGGACAAAGAGCAGAAGTCGATCAAACACGTAGTTGTGGAACAGTAAAAACGCGTTAAACAAAAGACTTGTTGAACGCTGGCTCCTAGATTGCCATTGAGGCGCGAATCCCTCCGGGTTGTAACACGGATGGACCGTGGTTGGGGATGCGCAGCCGAGGGAGCCACTGTCCGGTGCTCCCTCCACCCTCCCAGCCGAGCGCGGGGAGACGAACGGGGGTTTGGACGGACGCCGTCCGCAAGGAGTAACGCGCGATGGGTATCGACAAGTTCTTCGACAAGCTTCGCGATCTGCCAATTGGCGCGAAGATCCAGCGAGGATTCACGATTGCCGTCGGTGCGACGATTCTCGTCGCCTTGATCGGGATCCTCGGGCTCTTCCTGGCGAACAGCGGCTTCGCCGGCTTCCGCGAGTCCACGCACGACAACGACCTGATGGGTCGTCTGCAGTCGAACCTGCTCACGGCTCGACTTGCCGTGAAGGACTTTGCCAAGCGGGGCGACGCCGCGTCGACCGAGAGGTTCCACGAGCGCATGCAGGCGACTCGAGGTTTTGCGGACGAGGCGCTCGAAGCGATCACGGACCCAGAGCTCAAGGACAAGATCGTCTTCACCGAGCGGGAGATCGATACCTACAACGACAGCTTCGAGCGCATGCACGAGGCTCGAGTCGAGCGCGATCGCCTCGTCCGGGAAGTGCTCGTCAAGAGTGGCGACGGTGTTCTCGAGAGACTCGGCCGAGTCGGGAGCGACTCGGTGCGCGCGGGCAACGACAAAGCTGCGTACTACGCTGAGAAGGCGGCGCGGCAGCTCATGCACGGGCGTTTGTTCACGCAGAAGTTCCTCGACACCAACGACAACAAGATGTCGGACGCCGGGCTCGAACAGATCGGTCCGGAGCTCCAGAAGAGCCTCGACCAGCTCGGCACCCAGCTCAGCTCGCAAAGACTGCGCCGATTGCATCGGGAAGCGCGCGAGCTGGCCCAGACCTACTACGAGACGACGAAGACCGTCGTCGAGCTCGGCGGCACTGCCAACACGATCCTGCTCGAGGAGATGGATACGCTCGGGCCGGAGATCGCGAACACTGCCGAGGAAGTCAAGGTTGCGCTGCAGGAAGACCAGGCTTCGATCGGCGCTTGGGTCCGGGCGCGCAACATCGTCATCATCGTCGTGACGGCGATCATCGCCGGTCTCGCGCTTGCCGTGTCCTTGACGATGTCGAAGAAGATCACCGCAATGATCACGGCGCCGATCGCGAAGATCGCCGCGGTTGCGGAGCGCTTCTCTGCCGGCGACCTCCAGGTCCAGATCGACATCGACCAGAAGGACGAGATCGGGCAGCTCGCGGAGAGCTTCCGCAACATGCAGGGCATCCTCGAGCGCTTCGGTGGCGAGACGGGAGGCCTCGCCGCCGCCGTCGAGGCGGGGCAGCTCGACCATCGCGCGAGCACCGAGGGCTTCGAGGGCGGCTGGGCCGAGATGGTTCAGGGCGCGAACAGCATCGTCGACGCGTTCATCGCCCCGATCCGCACGATGTCCGAGTACCTCGAGCGCATCTCCCACGGCGACATCCCGCCGCGGATCGACGACGACTACCAGGGCGACTTCAATCGGATCAAGGAGAGCCTGAACCAGTGCATCGGCGTCCTCGACGCGATGGCCGACGAGCTCAACACGCTCTCGACCGCGATCGCGAAGGGCCGCCTCTCGGAGCGTGGCGACGTCACGGCGCTCGAGGGCCGGTGGTCGGAGCTGATCGGTGGGGTCAACGGCGTGGTCGATGCATTCGTCGCGCCCTTCGAGGAAGCAGCGCGCTACATCGACCGCATCTCCCGCGGCGACATCCCCGAGCGCATCGACTCGAGCTACGAAGGCGACTTCAATACGATCATCGCGAACCTCAACCGCTGCATCGAGGCGGTGGGACGCATCGTGAAGGAGACGCAGGCCGTCGCCGCGGTCGCCAGCGAGGGCCGCCTCTCGGAGCGTGCCGACGCGAGCGGGCACGAGGGTGAGTTCCAGAACATCGTCCAGAGCCTCAACCAGGCGCTCGACGCGATCGTCGCCCCGATCAACGAAGCGGGCAGCGTGCTCGAGAGAATCGCGTCCGGCGACATGCGCGCGCGCATGAGCGGAACCTACGCGGGCGACTACAACCGCATCAAGGACAGCCTGAACCGCACCGCCGAAGACATGGGGCGCGCGATCACGGGCATCGGCGACAACGCGCGCTCGCTCGCCGCGGCTTCCGAGGAGCTGGCGGCGATCAGCACCCAGCTCAACGGCAGCGCAACGAGCGCCTCCTCCGAGGCCACCGAGGCATCGGCGGCGTCGGAGCAGGTCTCGGCCAACGTGCAGACGGTGGCGGCGAGCTCCGAGGAGATGGCTGCGAGCATCAAGGAGATCGCGACCAACGCGGCCGAAGCCTCGACCGTAGCCACCTCGGCCGTCGAGTCCGCGGAGTCGGCCGGGACGACGGTGGCCCGCCTGACGCAGAGCAGCGCCGAGATCGGGAAGGTGATCGGCCTGATCACGCAGATTGCCGAGCAGACGAACCTGCTCGCCCTCAACGCGACGATCGAGGCTGCGCGTGCTGGCGAAGCGGGCAAGGGCTTCGCGGTCGTGGCGAGCGAGGTCAAGGACCTCGCGGAGGAGACGGCCAAGGCGACCGAGGAGATCGCGAGGATGATCGAAGGCATCCAGACGGACACCAAGGGTGCCGAGGACGCCATCACCGTGATCGTCGAGGTCATCTCCAAGGTCAACGAGATCGCCGTCACGATCTCGAGCGCGGTCGAGGAGCAGTCCTCGATCACGCAGGAGCTCTCCTCGACGATTCACGAGGCCGCGACGGGCTCGTCTCAGATCGCCTCGGCGATCGGCTCGATGGCGCAGTCGAACGCGGAGAGCGCGAGCGGCGCTCAGAACACCCAGCAAGCTGCCGGAGACCTCTCGAGCATGGCCGCCTCGCTCGAGGAGCTCGTCGGACAGTTCCAGGTCTAGCGCCGTAGCGGGCCTCTGGCGCTCGCCCTGGCGGAGTGCCGGCCCTTTAGAGCCCCTCCGAGTGATCGGGGGGGCTTTTCACGTCTCGATGTGAACGCGTCAGGGCTTCCGGCGCGTGTAGAAGCCGTCGAAGACCGCCTTCCATGTCTGCCCACCGTCGCTGGATGCTGTCCAGACCTGGCGGACGCGGCCGTCCTCGAGCGGGGTCCACACGATGCGCTCGAGGCGCTCCTGGCCTTCACCGTCGCGGGTCGTGCCGCGAAGGACCATGCTCCCGTTCTCGAGTCCACCTTCGAGGCGCAGTAGGCGTCCGGAGCTGTCGACCCACGTTTGGTGCCAGCGGCCGGTGCTGCGCGCGAAGCTGTTCAAGCTGCTGCCGCTGAAGCCGGTGGAGACCCAGCTCTCGTGGAGCGCACATCCTCCGTGCAACGACCGGATCGTGTTCTCGCCAACTCTCTTGCCGGTAGGGTCGTGGACCTCCCAGGAGCCGAGCCAGAAGTCGAAGGCCCTGTACTCGGCCTCCTGACACGGCTTCCGCGCGGGCTCCTGGGCGGAAGTGTGGGTGAGCCCGAGACCGAGTGTGAGTCCAAGTGCGAGGACCAGAGCGGCGGCGAAACGAATCATGATGTGCCCCCTATTCGCGCAGAGGCAGCCTGCGCGCTGCTCCTGCGATGAGATCCGGGGGCGCACGGTTTCCGTCAGTCGGTGGGCGCCTCGTCGGGCATCTTCGGCGCGCGGTCGAAGACGAGCTCGATCTGGTAGCCGTCGGGATCCTTGACGAAGGCGTAGCGCCCGTTGAACGGGCGGTACTCGGGCACACCCTTCGCGATCAGCCCGTCATAGAACTCCCCGGGATGTTCGACGGCCAGCGCGATGTGCCCGTAACCGCTTCCGAGCTCGTAGGCGCTGGTGTCCCAGTTGAAGGTCAACTCGAGGAGACTCCCGCCACCCGGAGGTTGGAGGAACGCGAGGGTGAAACGCCCCTCGGGGACTTCGCGCGTACGCACGAGCTCGAAGCCGAGCTTTTCCGTGTAGAACTCGAGGCTGCGCTCGAGGTTGCCGACGCGGATCATCGTGTGGGCGATGTGCATGGGGTCACCTCCTCGGGGCCATCGTACTGCAAAGAAAACGGGCGGCCCCGGAAGGCCGCCCGTTCGTCGGTCGATGGGAAGCTCGATCAGCCGCGAGCCTTCACGCCGGCTTCGAAGCCAGCCTCGACGGCCTTGCGGTTGAGCTCGACCAGCTCCTTGCGCTTGATCAGCGCGTCGAGAGCGGCGAGGCAGGTCTCGAGGTTCAGCGCGCCGGAGGCGCCGGCGTACGCGCCGAGGATGACCATGTTGGCCGCGCGCGCGTTGCCGAGCTCTTCGGCGATCTCGGTGGCCGAGATCTCGAAGAGGTTGAGGTCGTCACGCTTCGGAAGGCGCGGGACGAGGGACTTGTTCGTGATGACCAGGGCGCCCGGCATCAGCTCCTCTTCGAACTTGTCGAGCGAGGGCTGGTTCATCGCGATCAGCACCGTCGGGCGCGACACGAGCGGCGAGCCGATCTCCTCGGCCGAGATGTTGACGTGGCAGTGGGCGGTTCCACCGCGCATCTCGGGACCGTAGGACGGCAGCCAGGAGACCTTGCGGCCTTCGAGCATGCCGCACTGGGCAAGGCCGAGGCCGAGCAGCAGCACGCCCTGGCCACCGAAGCCCGCGACCTTCATCTGCGGGTTCGAGAACTTCTCTTCCCAGTTGGCCTCGGGGAGCTTCTGCGCCTTGGTCTTGATCCGCAGCACCTCGTGAAGCTCTTCCGGCTTCGGCGGCTCCGGAGCGACGTAGGCGTGGTGCTCGCCGTCGGTGCGGTCGACGAAGACCTCGAGCGGGAACACCGGCTTCATGTTGTCGATGATCCACTGGTGCGAGTCGACCGGAGTCATGCCCCAGCCGGTCGGGCACGCGGCGAGAACCTCGACGAAGGTGAAGCCCTTGCCCTCGGCCTGCATCTCGAGCGCCTTGCGCACGAGCTTGCGGGTGCGCTTCGTCTCCTTCGGCGTGGCGAGCGCGCCGCGGGCGACGTAGATCGGAGCGTCGAGCTGCGCAACGAGCTCACACATGTGGACCGGGTTGCCCGCGAGGCGCGGGTCGCGGCCGTTGGGGCTCGTCGTCGTGCGCATCCCCGGCAGGGTGGTCGGCGCCATCTGGCCGCCCGTCATGCCGTAGATCGCATTGTTGACGAAGAACACGGCCATCTTCTCGCCGCGGTTCGCCGCCTGGAGGATCTCGTTGAGACCGATCGCGGCGAGGTCGCCGTCACCCTGGTAGGAGATGACGATCGAATGCGGGCGGGAGCGCTGGACGCCCGTGCCGACGGCCGGGGCGCGACCGTGTGCGGCCTGGACGTTGCCGACGTCGAAGTAGTAGTAGCCGAAGACCGAGCAGCCAACAGGGCTGACGAAGACGGTCTTGTCCTTGACGCCGAGGTCCTCGATCGCTTCGGCGATCATCTTGTGCAGCGCACCGTGTCCGCAGCCGGGGCAGTAGTGCGTGATGGTCGGGTCACCGGACTTGCGCTCGAACTCTCCGTAGAGGGCGGTCGACCGCTCGAGATAGGGCACGTAGTTCGGGGCGCTCACTTCGCACCTCCTTCCGCGTGGCGCTTGATGACCTCGAAGCACTCCTCCGGGGTCGGGACGTTGCCGCCCATACGGCCGTAGAACTCGACCGGAACCTGGTCGTGGACTGCGAGGCGCACGTCCTCGATCATCTGGCCGTTGCTCAGCTCGAAGGTGACGATCTTCTTCACCTTGCCGATGAGCTGCTCGATGCGGTCCTTCGGGAAGGGCCAGAGGCTGATCGGGCGGACCATGCCGACCTTGATGCCTTCGGCGCGCGCGAGGCGGATCGCGGAGCGGAGCACGCGGGAGACGATTCCGTAGCCGATGCAGACGATCTCGGCGTCTTCGGTCATGAACTCGTCGAACATGACCTCGTTGGCTTCGATCTTCGCGTACTTCCGCTGCAGGTGACGGTTGTGCTCCTCGAGCTTGTCGTGCTCGAGGTGGATCGAGGAGATCAGGTTCTTACGGGTCGCGGCGTCGGCGCGGACGGCCCACTCGGGCTCGGGGCGCGGGGGCTGATGATCCGGGAAGGTCACCGGCTCCATCATCTGGCCCGTGAAGCCGTCGGTCAGCACGAAGACCGGCGTCAGGTACTTGTCCGCGATATCGAAGGCGTGGATCGTCAGATCGCACATCTCCTGGCCGGTGGCCGGAGCGTAGACCGGATTCTTGTAGTTGCCGTGTCCACCGATCTTGACGACCTGGTTGTAGTCGCCCTGCTCGGGTCCGATGTTTCCGAGGCCCGGGCCGCCGCGCATGATGTCGGCGATGACGCAGGGGAGCTCGGCACACGCGATGTAGGAGATGCCCTCCTGCATCAGGCTGATGCCGGGTCCGGAGGACGCGGTCATCGAGCGCACGCCAGCGCCCGCGGCGCCGTAGACCATGTTGATCGACGCGGTCTCGGACTCGGCCTGCACGAAGGTGCCGCCGGCGGCCGGGAAGTCGCGCGCCGCAGCCTCGGCGATCTCGCTCGCCGGGGTGATCGGGTAACCGAAGAAGACCTTGCAGCCGGCAAGGATCGCGCCCTTGACGATCGCTTCATTCCCCTTGATCAGCAGGGGAGCTCTCTCGGGAGAGTTAGCCATTGCTTCACCTCAATTCCATCGCGCTGGTCGCGCGGGCTCCCGCGAGGGGCGCTAGGCAGTCTTTTCGAGACGCAGGACGGTGATCGCCCCCGGCTCGGGACAGGTGTAGAAGCAGTTGCCGCAGCCGGTACATCCGTTGCCGCTGTACTCGACTGGGAAGTAGCCCTGCTTGTTCAGGTTCTTGGTGCGCACGAGGACGTGTGTCGGGCAGACGCTGACGCAGAGGAGGCAGCCCTTGCATTCGTCCGCGTTGATCTCGACGCGACCCCGGTCTGGGCGAGAAGCCATGGTTCGCTCCCGTGTGAGAGGTGGATAGAACTGGATGGGGGTAGTTCGGGACTAACGAGTTAGTCAGAGCGATTTTAGAGACAAACACCGCCTCCGTCAAAGAGAAAGTCAGCAGTGTTTACATCGACTGCCAACTGGGTGAGATTCGCCCGTGGAAGTCTTGTCATACTTGCGCCCCCTGCGATTTAGCTGCGCTCGGAATCGCCCGGATCATGGCACTTCGGAGGCCCAGCGGTCATATTGTTAACGAGGGGCCTGGCAAGGGCTGAACGGACGGGCAGCGAGTGGTGGGACGCACAGGCGTTCTGTCGGGATGAGAGCAGATGTCCTTGTTTCCGAGCGGGTTGCAAATCGTGACATCCCGCACGAGTTCGCGCTCGGTACGCCCCTATACGCTCGATCTTCGAATCGGCTGGTCGGCCCTCCGCACCCTCGAAGGCTCCTGGAACCGGATGATCGAGTCTCACCCGGAGCCGCTGCCGTGTTCTTCCTGGGAAGCGGCCCAGGCTCTCGAGGCCCACGTCCCCTCGAAGGGCGTGCCGGTCGTCGTCCGCGCTCAGGTGGACGGTGCGACGGAGGTTCTCCTCCCTCTCGAGTTGATTCGCTGGCCGGGCGGCGCACACGCGCGTTTTCTCGGAGGCGGCTGGCTCGAGCGGCACGAGCCGCTCGTCACGCCGCGGGGCGCGACGATCGCGGCCGACGGCCTCTTGCGGCGCCTTGCCCGACGTCTCGGGCGCGCCGTCGTCTTCGATCTCGACGCGCTCCCGCCCCGCGGTCTCGGGGCGGAGTGGCTCTGCCGCGGTTTGGTCGGCAGCGCGGGATGGCACCGTGTCCGTGGTCGCCGCGAAGGGCGCGTGTCGCTCGCGGGTGGATGGGACCGCGTGCGCGTTTCGGTGCCCGGTAGCTTGCGCCGTCGCGCGCGCCTCGCATTCGAGCGCGCGAGTCGCGTTGGCTTCATCGAGCTGCACTACGACGAGGAGCCCCATCGCGAAGACCTTGACGCGATCTTCGACTTCGCTCGACGCTCGCGTCTCGACCCGCTCCGCGCGGCGCTCGTCGCGTCGGTCGCGGAGGAAGCGGCGCGCCGGGGCCGCCTTCGCATCGCGTTGCTGCGTTTCCAGGAGAAGACGGCAGCAGCAACCCTGTACTGGCACGCGGGGCAGCAAGCGGTCGAGCTCTGCAGCGTCCACGATCCCGAGTGTGAGCGCCTCGAGCTCGCGAGCGTGCTGCGTCTCGATCTCCTCCGGCATCTCGCCGAGGAGGGCCGCGCGCGGTCCTTGTTGCTCTCGCGCGATGGAGCTGCTGCGTCGCTCTCTCTCGACTGCCAGCACCAGGAGCGNNCGCCTGATCGGTGCGCCGCTGCCCGGGTTCGGGCGCATCGCCGCGCAACTCGGCGCCTGGTACAAGACGCAGGAGGCGATAGGTTCCCCGCTCGCCCAGACCGTCGAGCGGGTCCTCTCCGCCATGCGGCGGGAGGCGCCGCCCATGCCTCCCCTCGAGCTTGATGGGGCGCGAGCCACGGTCGTCGAGACGGCTCCGCGACCTTCGGTCGAACACAGCGTCCAGGGCTGAAGCGCGCGGCTTTCCACCCGCTCGTCCCCGTCGCGTGACTCACTCGCGAAGCGCGGTAGACTCTCCCTTTCCCCCACGGGGGAGAGGAAATCCAGGTGTCCAAAATCACCCGAATCGAGATCGGAACGCGCCCCGGGCGCACCGACAGCCGCGGTGTCTCCGTCGCCCGCCGGATCAGAGCTCACCTCGGGATCGAGGTCGGCGACGTCGCGACCCGTGACGTCTATCACGTCGAGCCGGCCCTCGAGCCGGACGAGGCCGCAGGCGTCGCGCGGCACTTCGCCGGGCCCGTCCTGCGCGAGGGCGCGGTCGACCGCCTCCCCGGCGAGGAATTCGACGTCGTCGTCAGTGTCGGCTTCAAGCCTGGCGTCACCGACCCGGTGGCGAAGAGCGCGAAGGTGGCGATCGAGGGTTTCCTCGGACGTTCGCTGGGGCCGGACGCCGCCGTCTACACGTCGACGCTCTACCTCCTGAGCGGTGTCGACAGCGCCGCGAGCGAGCGCATCGCGCGCGAGCTCTTGGCGAACGAGGTCATCGAGAACATCGAGGTCCTGGCCAAGGACGCGTGGTTGGCTGCGCCGCCGGACCTCAGCGTTCCGCGGGTGACGGGAGGCGCGGTGCCGACCGTCGAGCGCCTCGACCTCGAGCCGCTCAGCGACGACGCGCTGCGCGAGCTGAGCCGTGAGCGCCTGCTCGCGCTGACCCTGGACGAGATGCAGGCGATTCGAAGCGCCTACCGCGAGCTCGGCGAGGACGGGCGGCGTCGCGAGCTCGGGCTCGATGGGAGGCCGACGGACGTCGAGCTCGAATGCCTGGCGCAGACCTGGTCCGAGCACTGCAAACACAAGATCATGAGCGCGTCGATCGACTACGCCGAGGGTGACGAACCCGCCGAGCGCATCGACTCGTTGTTCTCCACCTACATCAAGGGCACGACGAAGACCGTCGATGCGGCGATCCTCAAGCGGGAGAACCGTAGTTGGCTCGTCTCCGTGTTCCACGACAACGCGGGCGTGATCGCCGCCACCGACCGGCATCACCTCGTCTACAAGGTCGAGACGCACAACAGCCCTTCGGCCCTCGACCCCTACGGGGGCGCGATCACGGGCATCGTCGGGGTCAACCGCGACCCCTTCGGTACCGGGATGGGTGCGGAGCTTCTGAGCAACGTCTGGGGGTACTGCTTCGCGTCTCCCGAGCACGACGAGCCGCTGCCCAAGGGGCTCTTGCATCCGCGGCGGATCCGCGAGGGTGTGCACCAGGGCGTGATCGACGGCGGGAACCAGTCCGGCGTGCCCTATGGGCGGGGCTGGGAGATCTTCGACGAGCGCTTCCTCGGCAAGCCGCTGGTCTTCTGCGGCACGGTCGGGCGCATGCCCCTCGAGGTCGCCGGCAAGCCCGCTAACGAGAAGGGGGCCCGCCCCGGCGACCGGATCGTCATGGTCGGCGGCCGCATCGGCAAGGACGGCATTCACGGCGCCACGTTCTCGTCGGAGGAACTGCACGAGGGCTCACCGGCCACGGCGGTGCAGATTGGCGACCCCATCACCCAGAAGAAGATGGCCGATTTCCTGATGGAGGCGCGCGACCTCGGCCTCTACAACTGCATCACCGACTGCGGCGCGGGCGGCCTGTCTTCGAGCGTGGGCGAGATGGCGGAGAAACCGGGGGGCGCCGAGATTCATTTGGAGAAGGCGCCCCTGAAATACGCGGGCCTCGCCCCCTGGGAGATCTTCCTCAGCGAAGCGCAGGAACGGATGACGCTCGCCGTGCCGCCGGACAAGCTGGGCGCGTTTCTGGACCTGGCGCAGCGGCGCGAGGTCGAGGCGACCGCGCTCGGCGAGTACAACGACGGCGGATTTCTCGATTGCTATTACGAGGGCAGGCTCATCGGCCGTCTCGACATGCAGTTCCTGCACCACGGCGTGCCGAAGATGCGGCTCGAAGCGGAACTGGAAACCGCTGAAGCGGCGCCGGCGCCCGCATTGAGCGATGCTGATTTCACCGAGGATCTCAAACAGGTGCTCGGCGCGCTCAACGTGTGCTCGAAAGAATCTTTCGTGCGCATGTACGACCACGAAGTGCTTGCGCAGAGCGTGCTCAAGCAGTTCCAGGGCGTGGCGCAGGACGGCCCCGGCGATGCGGGCGTGATCCGGCCGCTCCCCGGCTCGAACAAGGGGCTGGCCGTCTCCTGCGGCATCTGTCCCAAGTACAGCGACCTCGACTGCTACAACATGATGGCCTGCGCCATCGACGAGGCGGTGCGCAATCTCATCGCCGTGGGCGCGCGGCTCGGGACCATCGCCGGGCTCGACAACTTCTGCTGGCCCGACCCGGTGCAGAGCGAGAAGACACCCGACGGTCGGCACAAGCTGGCGCAACTCGTGCGCACCTGCGAAGCGCTGCACGACACCTGCCTCGCCTACGGCATTCCATTGATCAGCGGCAAGGACAGCATGAAGAACGACTACAAGATCGGCGACATGAAGATTTCCATCCCGCCGACCGTGCTGTTCACCGCCGCCGCCGTGCTCGACGACGTGAACCAGTGTGTGACCATGGACGTCAAGCGCGCGGGGGACATTGTCTACGTGCTGGGCGAGACGAGGGACGAGATGGGCGGCAGCGAGTATCTCGCGGTCAAGGGGCTTGAGGGCGGGGTCGCGCCAAAGGTCGACACGGCTGCCGCGGCGGAACGCTATGACCGGCTGCACCGGGCCATCTCGCAGGGGCTTGTGGCATCGTGCCACGACTGCTCCGACGGCGGCCTGGCGGCGGCTCTCGCCGAAACCGCCTTTGCGGGCGGCTACGGCATGAAGGTTGACCTGGGCACGATGATGGACGGGTTGCACCCGGCGGCCACGCTGTTCAGCGAGAGCCAGAGCCGTTTTGTCGTGACGGTGCACCCGGACCACGCGCCGGAATTTGAGCAAACCATGACGTTGAACGCCTGCTACCGTGTGGGCGTTGTCGCCGAGAACGATGTGCTGGAGATCGCCCATGACGACGCCGTGCTTGTGCGCGCCGGCATCGACGCGCTGAAGCAGGCCTGGAAAAAGCCGCTGCAGTGGTAGGGACGGGTTGAGTATCGGGAAGGAACACACGCTGTGTCTGTGAATGCGCTCGTATTGACGGGATTCGGAATCAACTGCGACCGGGAAACGCGGCAGGCGCTGGCGCGCGCCGGGGCCTCGGCCGACCTGGTGCACCTCAACGACATCGTGGCGGACACGGCCCTGCTCGGCCGCTACCACATCCTCGCCGTGCCCGGCGGCTTCAGTTTTGGTGACGACGTGGCGTCGGGACGGGTGCTCGCCAACCGGCTGCGCTACAAACTCGGCGAGCCGCTCCGGGAATTTGTGGCGGCGGGCAAGCTCGTCATCGGAATCTGCAACGGTTTCCAGGTGCTGGTGAAGATGGGGATACTGCCGCTTTTCGACGGGGGGTTCGCGCAGGAGACCACGCTGACCTGGAACGATTCGAGCCGCTTCGAGAACCGCTGGGTGTCCCTGCGCGCCGCCGGCAACACGAAATGCGTGTGGTTGCGCGGCATCGAACGGCTCGAACTGCCGGTGCGTCACGGCGAAGGCAAGTTCATTCCGCGCGACGACGAGGTGCTCGAGCGGCTGCGCGCGAACGGCCAAGTGGCTCTGCGCTACGCCCTGTGCGACGGCACGCCCGCCGGGGGCAAGTTCCCGGAGAACCCCAACGGCTCAGTGGACGATATAGCCGTCATCTGCGACCCCTCCGGACGGGTATTCGGCCTCATGCCGCACCCCGAGGCCTATGTCGACCGCACCAATCACCCCCAGTGGACCCGGCGCGCCCTGCCCGAGGAAGGCGCGGGCCTGCAGGTTTTCCGCAACGCCACCGCCTATGTCGGGGAACACTTGTTGTAGCCCGCCCGCATTTGCACGGTTCCGGCGGCGAATGGTAGAATTCCGGTCCCCCTTCGGAGAGGTGACCGAGTGGCTGAAGGTGGCGCCCTGCTAAGGCGTTGTGCCCTAACGGGTACCGAGGGTTCGAATCCCTCCCTCTCCGCCACTTCTTCTCATCACACTCCGGTGCTGTCAGGCGCCGTTGTCCAACTTCTTCCAGGCGTCCGTGTCCTGCGGCGTGAAGTGGTCCAGCTCGAAGGAATCCGCAACCACCCGCCGCATGGCCTCCAGGGAATCAAGCGCGCCCACGGCCATTGCCTGCACGCCGATATTGCCGAGCGCCGTCGCCTCGATGGGCCCGCCAATGACCGGAATGCCGCAGGCGTCCGCCGTCATCTGGCAGAGCAGCCGGTTCTGCACGCCGCCGCCGATGATGTGCAGGCGTTCAGTCGTGCGGCCGAGCGTCTCGTCGAGTCCGCGCACGGTCTGCCGGTATTTCAGCGCGAGACTTTCGAGCGCGCAGCGCACTATCGGACCGCGCCCTTCCGGCACCGGCTGACCCGTTTCGCGGCACAGCGCCTGGATGGTCTCGGGCATATTCTCCGGCGCGAGCAGGCGCGGGTCGTCGAGGTCGATGAGCGCGGCAAAGGCGGGGCTGGCTTCCGCCTCGCTCGTGAGCGTGGCATAGTCGAGCGACGCGCCGCTGCGCTCCCAGGTGCGCCGGCACTCCTGCACCAGCCACAAGCCGAAGATGTTTTTCAGGAACCGGATCTTGCCGCCCACGCCGCCTTCGTTCGTGAAATCCTCGGCCATGCTCTTGTCGCTGATGCAGGGCTCATCGAGTTCGGCCCCGAGCAGCGACCACGTGCCGCTCGACAGGTAGGCCCATTCGCCGTCGCCCGCGTGCACAGGGACCGCCGCCACGGCCGAGCCGGTGTCGTGCGTGGCCGGTGCGATGACCGGCGTGTTTGGGCTGATGCCGGTCTGAGCGGCGACTTCCGGCAGCAGCGTGCCCAGCACCGTGCCGGGCGGCGTCGGGTCGAGCAGCAGCTTGCGCGGCAGGCCGAGTTTCCCGATCAAGGCGTCGTTCCAAGTGCGCCTGTGCGGGTCGAGTAATTGCGTTGTCGACGCGTTGCTGTATTCGCAGGCGCGCGTGCCGCTCAGCAGATAGCCGAGCAGGTCGCCCATCATCAGCAGGCTGTCCGCCGCCTCGAGCAGCGGCGATTGCGTCTTCACCAGGCTCAGCAGCTGG
>NPIG01001153.1_pt1 | contig 15193 bp, 18 predicted proteins | sample 8637441 | NCBI WGS metagenome assembly NPIG01 (sample SAMN07420675, study PRJNA396082) | bioreactor metagenome | isolation source: sample BR6 brine-fed electro-methanogenic bioreactor BR | place: Japan: Kochi | collected 2016-06-14 | reverse complement strand
GCTTTGTATTCTTACCGGTGGAAACATTGACCTCTCAGTCGGCTCTGTTGTCGCCTTGGTTGGTGCTTTGGCAGGAACGTTGATCGTGAACCTCGGTTGGAATATATATTTTTCGATTTTCATCTGTTTGCTCACAGGGTTGGCAATCGGTGCCTGGCAAGGCTTTTGGATTGCCTATGTACGCATCCCTCCCTTTATTACCACCTTGGCAGGGATGCTTCTGTGGAGAGGGGTTGCGCTCATCATTCTTAATGGGCTCACCATCTCTCCTTTCCCAGAAGAGTACCTCAGGTATTTCAATAGCTTCCTGCCAAACACTGATGACAAGGCGAGGGTGTTTACCATCACATTCGTCCTTGGGGTGATTATCTGCTTGGTTGTAATAGCCTATACACTGTTCAATCGACAAACAAAGAAGAAAAAAGGGTATCAGATTGAACCATTGGCTTACACCATTGCACGAATCGTTTTCCTTTCAGCCGCCATTCTCTTGGTGGCAAGCTTACTTGGTCAGCACAAAGGAATCCCTGTTGTACTGATACTTCTTGCCGTAATCGTCCTTGGATACAGTTATTTCACTTCACGCAGTGTTCCAGGAAGGCATCTCTACGCATTGGGTGGTAACGAAAAGGCAGCAAAACTCTCAGGTATCAACACCAATCGGGTACTCTTCTTTGCCTATGCAAATATGGGGTTTCTGGCCGGAGTAGCAGCACTGGTGGGAGTAGCCCGCTTCAACTCTGCTGCCCCTACTGCAGGAACCAACTATGAACTGGATGCCATCGGTGCCTGCTTCATAGGAGGAGCTTCAGCTTACGGTGGAACTGGTACCGTTGGAGGAGCAATTATCGGAGCCATCTTCATGGGTGTCCTAAACAACGGCATGTCAATACTCGGAATTGATGCGAACTGGCAGAAGGCAGTCAAGGGTATCGTTGTCCTTGCTGCAGTGGTATTTGATGTTTTGAGCAAAAAGCGGGTAAAATCCAACTGAGGACACTTGCGCATGCAACGTTGTCAGCATTACCCTCAAGCAAAAGGACTACCATGGCTGTTACAATTAGAGACATCGCAAAAGAGGCAGGAGTTTCGCGTGGGACCGTCGACCGGGTTCTCCATAAACGAAAAGGGGTGAATGAAGAGGTTGCCAAACGAGTACAGGCTATCGCTGATGAAATGGGATTCACCCCCAACCTTGCTGGGAAAGTGCTTGCAAGAAGAAAACAACCTCTCCGGATTGGATGTCTCTTACCCAGTATTGGGAACCCTTTCTTCGATGATGTCATCGCAGGCTTCCGCCAAGCAGAACGTGAGTTGAGTGACTTTGGAGTAATCCTTGATATAACCCAGATCAAATCTTTCGACCTAAATGCACACCTAAAGGAAATCAAGCATCTGGAAGCAAAGCATTATGATGGAGTATGCGTAACAACACTTGATGTGCAACCAGTTATTGATGCCATCGACAGGATTGCAGAAAGTGGCACAACTGTGGTGACGGTGAATACAGATATTGACAGTTCACACCGCCTTTTTTATGTAGGACCTGACTACTATCTTGAAGGGAAAACTGCCAGTGGTCTCTTACAGTTGTGTAGCAAGACACAAAAACGTGTTCTCATCGTTACCGGTTCCTTTAACATGAAAGGTCACCAAGAACGCATCCGAGGTTTCATCGAGGGGTTGCAAGAACACGGAGCAGACTATGTTGTGATTGATACTGTAGAAAGCCTTGATGATGACACCATTGGCTATGAGAGAACCCGTGCTTGCCTTGAGCAACATGAAGATATCAACTGCATCTATCTGACAGCTGCAGGTGTTCAAGGAGCATGTCAGGCAGTGAAGGACCTTGGCAGACAGGATTCACTGAGAATATTCAGTTTTGATGATGTTCCAATAACCAGATCACTGGTAAAAGAAGGGGTTATTACGTTTACCATCTGCCAACAACCCAAGAGGCAGGGGTATGATGCCATCCAGAAGCTGTTCACCCACTTGATGAACCAGCAGGACCCCATTGTTGACACCATCACCCAGACCATCATCAAGATACGGGAGAATATTGAGGAGTAGCCTACTCTTCTTCTTCTCTCTTCTGCCAGAGCCTCTCAAGGGAATAGAAATCCCTGAGCTCACTACTCATCAAATGGATGATGATATCACCACAATCGATGAGTTCCCAACCATCACCCGCCGGTTTCTTGTGCCGGTTGCTCACTTCCAAACCAAGGTCGTTCAAAGCACCCCACAGTTCATGGGCTACACCCCTCAGGTGCCCCACACTGCTTACCGTTGCAATGATGAAGCAGTCCGCCCATGAGCACTCCTGCGATACATCAAGGATATTTACATCCTTGCACTTATGGTCTTCCAGAAACTGGCCGATAGCATTTGCATTGGCCTGTACCAAATCATTCATTCCTACAAACTCCTACGTTTCTTTCTTTACGTTTCTTCATCGTGTATTCCGTATCTGCTTAAGATACAGAGTCATATGGCTTTTCAATTGCTGCCAATCAACAACTGTGTCTTCTTTAAATACACTTCTCAGATCGTACACACGAAATTGCTCTATTTGTTGCAACAATGAGAATGCATCCAAGCCTGGACAGGTGTGGGAAAGTGTATCTGCCAAACCAGTTTTCCTCAAGTAGGGAGCGCCCGCTTTAAGCGCCTCCAAACGTGCCTGACCATCCACCTCCCGGAGTGTACGATCAGTTGTATCAACGGCAAGGGTGGTCAGGAGATCACGAATCCTTACGAGCTCTCTCCCCTCTCCTTCAACAACCAGCTGGGGTTCCATCCCTCCCAGCTCTTGCAACACCTCAGCAGGGCTGCAATCTGTCTGCTCAGCGTGTTTTGAGATCAATGACCACGGCAAGACAACCATAAACAGGGTGTCTCCTGCCTCGAAAGCAATCATGGCTGCCTCATCCTCAAACAATCCGTAATATGCAGTGGACGGATCATGAGCACATCCAACAAACAAGAGTACTCCCAGAATCATGAGAAGCAATCCCGTTCTTCTCACAGCCTGCCACCTTCCTTGAGCAACGTACGCAGCGCCAACCCTGAATGTGTAATCTCTTTCCCCTTGGAACGCAAATGCATACTTTCAGCTTCCAAGATTCTGATACACAACGCCTCAAGCGTCGGCTCGCCAAGCAAGGATGCTCGATCCCCATCATCAAGATGCATCCTATTCGGTTCGATATAATCGGCAATGTAGAGTACCAAGCCCATTCTCCCCATGTGGATGCTCCCGATCGTGTGATAACGGACCGCAATACAAAGTTGTTTGGGAAAACCCCGCTCCTCAAGCAAAGCAGCACCCACTGGAGCATGCAGCAGAACAGCAAAATCCCTCTCTTCCTTTTCCAACGATAGATGGTGTTCTTCAGCAAACTGGGTAAGCGCAGAGACTTTCCAATCTCGTGCAATGTCATGCATCAAACCACATTGATAGAGCTCTTGCTCATCAAATTTCTCCTGGTATTGATGCTGTAGACGCACACAGGTCTCACCCACAGCTACACTATGCTGATATCGCTGGGGAGGTAAAATCTTTGCAAGCTCTTGCTCAAGTGCGGTAGAGTCGAAATGACTCGACATAGTGAGCTACCTCCTCAGGCATCAATGTTGCAATATCTTTGGGTAGTGAATCCTCTGCACCGAGCGTCTGCACCGCCTCCCGTATCTGCGTTGAACTGTCTTCAACACGTGGATTCTCTAGATACACAAGATCTGCTGCGAGATCATTGAAGGGAGTGTTTTCCCCCTCTCGCTTTATGACAACAAAAGTCACCAACTCCTTGAGATCCTCATAGGCATGCCATTGCTGCAGATTGCCGAGCAAATCATCACCCATGACCACTGCAAGCCGTCCCTTGATGTTGTACTTGAGATAGAGGTGCTTAACGGTATCATAGGTGTAGGATATTCCACCACGATTTACCTCGCAGTCGTCAACGATAAATTCCATATCAGGATCTTGAGGATAAAGTCTCGGGTAGGCAGCGAAACCCAAGTTGAGCATTCGCATCCTATGCTCAGCTGAAGCCAGATTAGCATCCCGCTTGAAGTTGTTCCGGGCTACCGGGACAAAGATAAATCGTCTATATGAGGTGGAGGAAGCCACCGTATGTACCAAGTGCAGATGGCCGAGATGAACCGGGTCAAAACTGCCTCCCACAAGGGCAGTGGGTACTGCTTCTGCCAAGGTCTCCTCCTATAGCTCTTTCGGATCCTCTGGATAATAAGCATCATGATCAACGGTAGTAGTAAAACCACCTTCGTCAGCAACAGATACTTCTTTTGCTGATTCCTGCCTCTCTACCATCCGGATGAATGCATGCTTAACGTCATCAACTCCTTGATCCAGATACACACAGAGGCCGATAACCTCTTTGTCTGCATACTTCTGCTTCAGTTCTTCCAGATGCGGTCCAGTTCCTGGTTCATCAGTCTTTGTTCCGATGATTACCTGATGCTTTTTCAACAGTTCAGGTTCGAACGCCTCCAGTTCCTTGCATAGTATATCATAGGCATCAAGATATCGCTCATCACTTAGATCAATGAGAAAAGCCAGTCCTTTGGTTCTGCTGATGTGCCTGAGAAACTTGATCCCCATTCCAGAGCCTTTACTAGCTCCTTCTATCAAACCTGGTATGTCGGCCAACACAATATCATGTTCATCGTATCGCATCATTCCCAACTGAGGAATCTTGGTGGTAAAGGGATACCCTGCCACCTTGGTACGGGCATTGGTCAGAATATTCAACAAGCTGGACTTACCTGCATTGGGAAAGCCTACAAAGCCGATGTCGGCTATGACAAGCAATTCAACACCAACTCGCAGCTCCTCCCCCTTCTCCCCTGGTTGGGCAAAACGAGGCGCCTGCCTCGTGGCGGTACGGAAGTGCCAATTGCCTTGGCCTCCCCTGCCACCCTTGAGGAATACCCACCGCTCCTCGTCGGTCAAATCCTTGAGAATCTCCCCAGTTTGGGCATCCTTGATCACCGTTCCTGGAGGAACAGGTATCTCTATATCTGCACCATCGCGTCCATAACAACGATCTCCTTGGCCGTTCTTTCCATTCTCCGCACGGTAGGTGCGTACCAATTTGAGATGGGCCAAGGTTCTCAGATTATGTTTGACGACGAATACCACATCCCCACCACGGCCGCCGTCGCCGCCATCAGGGCCTCCCTTGGGAACATATTTTTCCCTTCGGAAGGATACACAACCGTTGCCCCCGTTTCCGGAGGCAACATCAAGATAGGTTTCGTCTGAAAATCCAAACATTATCTCGTTTTCTTCTACTTTTTACTTACTCAGTTACGATGCTGATGTACTTCCGGTTCTTCCGACTGTGAAACAGCACGGTACCTTCAGCTTTTGCAAACAACGTATAATCGGAACCGAGGCCTACATTCTCACCAGGATGGAACTTAGTCCCATGCTGACGAACAAGGATTTCACCTGCCTTGACCAACTGTCCACCAAAGCGCTTCACACCCAGTCTCTGGGCATTGGAGTCGCGACCATTGCGGGAACTACCGCCACCTTTCTTATGTGCCATCTTTCGCCCTCCTTATGCAATGATCTTGTCAATTGTGATCAGGGAGTACCGCTGACGGTGCCCCTGGGTTCTTGTATAGCCCTTTCGGCGCTTTTTCTTGAACACTCTGATCTTGTCACCCTTAATATGCTCGACGAGCGTTGCTTTCACAACTGCATCTGCTACATAGGGGGTGCCAAACGTTGCATTGTTCTCATCCACAACGGCAAGAACGGTGGCATACTCAAGGGAGGAACCGGCCTCATTCTGGCTGATATAATCAACCTGGACTGTCTCACCTTCGACGGCCTTGTACTGCTTTCCGAGAATCTCTACAAGTGCGTACATGTCGATATTCATCCTTCAATTTAATTTGTGCTTGTTTCTTATACCAAATATACGAACCAGTTGCAACAACTTTTTTGCCCTAATTGATTGAAAAACAAAGAAAAAGGCATTGAAATATTACCGACCGATAGGTTAGTATTCAGTATGCATACTACTACTATGAAACAACAACTTATCTTATCCCTCTTAAACCTGGGGTCTCAGTTAGGCTTGGATGCAGCCTCTCTCAGCTTGCTTGCAAAGCAGAACAACATCAGCAAGGCTGCAATCTTCCACCATTTCCAGAGTAGGGAGGCATTGGTTTCCGAACTCTTTTCCTACTGCAATACACTCGCCTACAAACAGAAAGGTACCATCAGTCTGGACGGGAGTGCGAGCGAGGTGCTGAATAGGGCCATGGCACACTGGCACCATATGTATGAAGATGAGGTAATGCGGTCCTTCTACCGTATCATAGAGAGTGAAGCGCTTACCCACAAGGAAGCCGCAAGCATCAAACGGACACTGGACGAGATGCTCATCGGCCAGAGCAGCATTCTCTTGGAGAGCCTGAGCAACAGTGGACGCTTGGATATAGAGGATTTGGATCTTGCAATCCAGAGTTTCAGCAGCGTCGTCCAGCGTTTCCTTTACAGGATACTTCTGGACGACGATCCTGACATCGAATGGGAAGAAGAGCGATTCATCAACCGTTTCTGCTCACTCTACAGCATACAGTGACATCACATGGAGGAGAGGAAGGGAACCCCAATTAGGCTGAATGCGTTCTTGATTACCTGCAAGACCATGCTTACCAGCTCAATACGGGAACGAACCAAGGGCCTTGAGGAAGCCTTTAAAACTGGATTGTCGTGATACCAACGACTGAAAAGCTTCGAGATATCATAGAGATAACTGCAGACAACCGAAGGATCATAGGCACTACCTGCCCTCTCAACCACCTCCCCATAGCGCGCAAGCTGTTTGATAAGTTCCCGCTCGTCAGGAAGGGTCAACAAACTGCCGTCGAATTCCATTGCATGACAATCGGCATATTCATCATCCTGGTACTTCCTGAGCATGCTGGAGATTCTTGCTCCCATATACTGAAGGTAGGGACCGGTATTGCCGTTGAAGGAGATCGATTCGGCCGGATTGAAAATCATATCCTTGGTCGGGGAAACTTGCAGCAGGTAGTAGTTCAATGCACCGAGGGCAATGGCACTGCTGGTCTTTTCCACATCATCAACAAGTTCCTCACGCTCTTTCGCACGAATCTCGTTGCGTGCAAGCGAGGTGAGGGTATCCACCAGCTCATCAGCATCAACGACTGTTCCCTCACGGCTTTTCATCTTTCCGTCGGGTAGGTTCACCATTCCGTAGGAAAGGTGGCGCAAGTCATCTGCCCAGGAGTACCCCAGTAGCTGCAACACATAAAAGAGCACCATGAAGTGGTATCGTTGCTCACTGGCCACAACGTAGATCAAGGAATCAAAGGGCCAATCCTTGTGACGCATGATTGCTGTGCCCACATCCTGGGTCATGTACAAGCTGGTTCCGTCCTTTCTGAGGAGGACCTTTTTATCCAGTTTGATCGGTTCAAGATCCACCCAGACCGACCCATCCTCTTCCTGGTAGAAGACTCCTTTCTCAAGTCCCTTGAGAATCTCATCCTTACCGTATTTGTACGTCTCAGACTCATAGTAATAGGCATCAAAACTGATTCCCATCTTCTCATAGCTTTCAGCAAGGCCTTGGAGTGTCCATCCGTTCATCTTCTCCCAAAGCGCCATCACCTCCTGGTCTCCCCTCTCCCACTTCTGCAACATCTCCTGGGCTTGTTGCTCAGCGGTGGGGTCCTCTTTTGCCCAATCGGCAAACTTGACATAGTACTTGCCGACCAGATGGTCACCCTTTATCCCGCTGGACTCGGGGGTTTCTCCGTTCCCAAACTTTTGGTATGCAAGCATTGACTTGCAGATATGTACCCCACGATTATTGATGAGATTTACCTTACGAACCTCAGCACCATTGGCTTTCAGGATGGCTGCTACACTTTCTCCAAGACTGTCATTGCGCATATGCCCCAGATGAAGGGGCTTGTTGGTATTGGGACAGCTGAATTCAATGGTGACCTTCTTGCCCTTGAGCGCATCACTGCTGCCATAGTGCTCCTTCTCTTGTGCGATACGAGAAGAGAGAGCAGTTGCAACACCCCCCATGTCGATACGGACATTCAAGTAGGGACCACTCAAGAGAATCTCTCCAGAGGGACGATCATCAAGCTTTTCAATTCGGGTTTTGAGTTCAGATGCCAGCTTGGGAGGAGCTGTCCGCAATACCTTTGCATAGGCAAAGAGAGGGAAAGCAAGATCGCCAAGCTCAGGTTTCGGAGGGCTCTGTACTGCCAAGGCTGGCAACTCGGGCACATCTCCCAACACCTCTGTAGCATAGAGGTGCAATTGCTGTTCTATAAGATTCTTCCAAGTTTCACGTACCGCTTCTAGCATTATTTCATTCCTTGTAGCTCATGACTATACAACAAACCAAAGTCAGACTTCAAGGTGGATACTGACTTCCCCACTGGAGAGAACCCTCTGATGCCCAAAGGCATCCTCAACCACCAGATGGGCTTCATCATCGATTGCAACTGCTTTTGCCACATACTCAGCAGCACCAGAGAGTACACGTACCTCATGACCGAGCACAAGGGACCTTTCTCTGTAGGCAGCAAGGAAGGAACGCTCCCCCAAGGTATCCAGAGAAGCTTCCAACGTTTGTACGATACACGCTACAAGGTCATCCACAGAGAAATCAGAAGGAAGGGAGTCCTGTCCATCGTAGAGCGAGGTGGCAATTGTCTTGAGCGAACCTTGGAATGATTCCCGCTTGGTGAAAAGATTGAGACCGATACCGACAACCACTGCAGTAAGGCGACCACTTTCCACGCCCAACACACCTTCTGTAAGGATACCACAGACTTTTCGGTTCTCATAAAACAGGTCGTTTACCCATTTGATTCTGCAATATTTTCCACACTTCTCCTCGATTGCTTCGCTGACAGCTACCGCAGCAGCACTGGTGATCAGAGAAGCATCAGAGAGGGGAAAGGTAGCAGGGAACAACAGACTGAGATACAGGCCTCCCTGTGGGCTGTAAAAACTCCTTGAGAGCCTTCCCCTCCCCTCGCTCTGATGACACGCAAGCACCAGGGCTTTCTTGGATTCCAGAGACTTTGCATACCGGTTGGTTGAATCGATTGAATCAAACAGATGGAGTTCCCAGGATGGCAACAGGGATTCCAAACGTTCTTTTGAATAGAGAAGAGTGGAAGTAAGCAGGCGATATCCCCGATTGGGAATTCCCTCGATGCTATGGCCTTGGTTACGCAAGGTCTCCATGGCTTTCCAAACAGCCGTACGACTCACCCCCATCTCACCAGCAAGCTGTTGTCCACTGTGATAACAAGACCGATTGGCAGAAAGTATCTTAAGCAACGTTTGTGCATGATTCATGCGACCGATGGTAGTGTGCTGCTCCCCAATTGTCAACCTATCTTCTGTTTACAATTAAAACCGAGCCGTGGTATGCTCCACCCATGCAACAAAGACGATTACTGCTCACCTCTCTCTTTAGTGCCTTGATCATCGTTGGAGCCTATCTCAGGTTTCCGCTTCCTCCTGTACCCATCACACTGCAGACGCTCTTTGTCCTGCTCGCGGGATTCCTTGGAGGACCGGCTGTAGGGATGGCCAGCACGGCAATCTATTTGTTGTTGGGCGCTATCGGGCTGCCTGTATTCAGTAGTGGTGGAGGCCTGGGAATCTTGTTAGGCCCCACGGGAGGGTTTCTCTTCGGCTTGCTTCCTGCTGCATTCCTTGCAGGTCTTGCAGGTAGGTATCGCAACAAAGAAGAACATCCAGGGAGGTACCGCCTGCTGTGCATCATCTTTGGACTCGGGGCCACCATGATAATCTACCTTGCAGGAGTTCCCTACCTAAAACTTGTTGGGAATCTCTCCTGGAAGGTAGCACTGCAGGCAGGCATGCTCCCCTTTATCGTTGGGGACTTGCTAAAACTGGCTATTGCGACACATCTTGCTGGAACATTGCATACAAGGATTGAGCAGTTTCTCGGCCAAGTGCTTGCATAAAAGTCTGCAAGAGCCGTATGGTAGGCGTATGGAACAGTGCAAAGACCAACAATTTGATGCTTCATCCTATATAGAGGCATTCTACAGGACCTTCGACCGTGTCGCTGGAGATGCCAATTTTCATGGCTTGAAACCACTACCACAGATGCTTTCCATCGGAGAAATTTCCAACGAGTTTCTTGAACTGATGTTCCCTGGCCGCTGTGGACGTGACCGCGCTGAACTCGGGCTACAAGAAATCCTGAGAGCACAGATGCAGGATGTATGTTCACAGCTGAAGAGCCAGTTGTTACTTGCGTTTCGATACGACGACCCATCTCTTGATGAATGTGATGCACATAAGAAGGCCGATACTGCGATCGGGCAACTGTGTGCATTGTTGCCGGAAATTCGTATAAAACTAAAGATGGATGCAAAGGCAGCCTTCGATGGCGATCCCGCAGCAAGAAATATCAGGGAGGTCATCCTCTCCTACCCATGCATCAAGACACTCACCATCCACCGTATTGCACATGAACTGTTCAAAATGGATGTCCCCTTGATCCCTCGCATGTTCAATGAGTATGCACACAAGGAAACCGGCATTGACATCCACCCCGGTGCAGAGATTGGAGCTTCGTTCTTCATCGACCACGGCACTGGTGTGGTAATCGGGGAGACCACGGTCATTGGCAATAATGTAAAGCTCTACCAAGGAGTTACCCTGGGGGCATTGAGCTTTCCCAAGGACGCCTGCGGCAGCTTGATCAGGGGCGCTAAAAGACACCCCTCGATTGAGGACAATGTCACCATCTATTCCAATGCAACCATCCTGGGGGATATAACGATTGGGAAGAATGCAGTGATAGGATCCAACGTATGGATCAAGGAGTCTGTTGCCCCCAATACAATGGTCACTATCCAGGAACCCAAGATTACAGTGAGGGAACTCAGAAATCGCCCTAGCTGAGGGAGCGAATATCCAATTCATCGTTAAGCAGGGACAGACGTAGATGGTCTATCCATGCTCCATCCCTGTACAGATATCCTTTTGCCGTCCCCTCAACTTGGAATCCCAGATGCTCTGCAAAAGCGAGACTGGCACTGTTTTCCTTCTGAATATGTGCCTCGATACGATGCACTCCAAGTTGTTCAAATGCGTAAGCAATGACACCCAATACCGCTTCTGAACCATATCCTTGGCGCAGTTTGTCCCCATCCACACTATAGCTAAGCTTCCCTGAGCGAAAGGGCCCCCATACCAATTGATTCAAACTCACCAGGGCTATGACATGCTTTCGTGTATCCTTCGCAAAAAAAAGCAAGGGAAGCATTCTGTGTTCTTCATAGAGGGCGTACTGACGGTCCGAGACATTTTGAAACGAGCCTAGGGTGTAGTAGCTCTCCTTTTGGGGAATTGAGTAGGGACGAAACAACTCCCGGTTTCTCTTCTCATATGCAAGGTAGGGTCCTGCCAGTGAGCTCGAGATGATATATGCATCAAGACGTTCAGTCGTGAATAGCCGTTTCATAGGAAATGAACTCCATCTTTCCAACGTTGGGTAGCTTGTCACTAAAGCGACCCTTTACCAACATCCCTTCCCTTGCAAAGGGAGGAGCATCAATTACTTTCACTTCCAGATAGTTCCCGCTCAAGCCATACCAATAGCCTCCTTTCCTGTTCTGGAGGATTACCTCACTCTCTTTACCCAGTTGCCGCATTTTGTATGTATCGTGCAACTGCTTTGAGAGTTTTCTCAGTTCAAGGGCCCGCTCATCACGAATCTTTTCTGGCACTCGGTGTTTTGCATGATAAAGCGGGGTATCGGGTCGGGGTGAGAAGGGAAAGACATGCAGCATTGAGAACCCTTGGCTGAGAATGAACTGCTTCGTTTCCTCAAAATCCGCTTCTGTCTCCCCAGGAAGACCTGTAATAATATCGGCCGCCAGGAATGGGTCATTCTTCACCTGTTTGAGTTGGCCCAGAATTGCTGCTAGTTCCCCGATGGTATAGTGTCTATCTACAAGCTGCAGAACCCGGTCGCTCCCACTTTGCACCGGTATGTGGAAGTGCGGTTGCATCCGTGAATCCCGCAAGGCTTGCAACAGACGTTCATCAATGTGATCGGGTTCCATCGAACTGAGACGAAGCCTGACATCAGCAGAAAGCACTGAGAGCAACGTTTCAAGCAATCCACCCAATCCATCCCTCTGGTGGTCATACATGGTGAGATTCACACCGGTTAGCATGATCTCCTGGAATCCTGCCTCCTCGAGTGCCAAAACTCGCTCGATGACAAGATTGGGATCAAGACTAATTGCCTTGCCTCGTGCAATATGCACGCGGCAATACGCACAGCTATTGTCACACCCATCCTGAATCTTCAGATATGCTCTACTATGGTAGGAGAAAGAAGCAGCATCATAGTCAAAGACAGAAGCCTTTCCATCACTGAAGGAAAGACACCCTTCACGCATGCTCATGCCAGAAACCAGGGATGCCTTCAGATGCTTTGCAAGCTGGAGAAGATGCGCTTTCTTTTCCAAGGGCACCACAGTGACCTGGTCACTGAGTGCTTTCAGTTCCTCTTCATTGACCTGGGCATAACAACCTGTTGCAAGGGTAGGAGCAGTCTTGGCAAACTTCCGGATCATCCTTCTCGCTTTCTGCTCTGCCTTGCTGGTAACCGTACACGTATGTAACCCGTAAATGATTTTTTCCTCCTCCTAAAACCGCCAGGTGTCAGTCTTGTACGCTTTTGTGGCACGTTTCTCCCAAGTCCGAAGGATGTCGGATGAAGCATATTCAAGTTCCTCATTGATGCGCATGAGCAACAAATCAAGCTCCTCGCTGGAGAAGATATCATCTTCCCGCAGCGAGCCCAGGTCCTTGTATCCGGTCCGGTTTCTCATAGCCCGTACCCCTTGGGGGATTCGGCGATATGGGTCTCAAGAACCCTTGGGGAGAGGAACCTCGTCTTCCAGGGATGGTCAGGGGCCGGCTTGTATGGCTTCCTCTGCTTGGGGATGGGCTGTGGGTCGAACTCATTGCTGTGGGAGCTTCGCTTCTCCACTTCCCTGAGGATGTAGGTCTCCCCCTTGATGCTGGCAAGCAGCGTGCCGTCGAATGCCTTGATGACAAAAGCCTTCGTTCCCTTCACAAAGAGCCTGGGTCTCAGGCCGTTGGGATACTGGAAACAGGGCTGGTAGTACGCATTGTGGTACTTGATGCTGTTGCCCGCATCGATGACACGCTGGGATACCACCGCCAGGATTGCATTGATGTCCTGCTCTGGAGGCGCCTGGAGGAAGGTGCTGCTCTGCAAGTCCTTCTCATCCTTGAGGGAGAACTGTGCATTGAACCGAGGAAGGTAGCCCCACAGAAAGGCATTCGCATCCTCCATGGAGGCAATCCCATGACGGGTAAACTCAACCGGCAGTCGGCCCTGGAGGGTGCGGTTGAGCCGTTCGATCCGTCCCTTCCTCTGGGGTACCGAGGTTGCCTCGATCTCGATGCCCAGGGTCTTGCAGGCTGCGGAAAACTGGGTAAATGTATCCTTTTCCTCGTCGGGCTTGGCCAGGCTGCGGTACTCGAATACGGTCCTCCGGTCGGTCCTGAGGCGAGAGGGGATGCCGTAGTTCCTGAGGATCATGTACAGTACATGGTAATAGCCGTCCAGGGTCTCCTGGGTGTCGAACCAAGCCCCCACCACCTCGCTCGTTGCATCGTCAATGGCCACATGCAGGTGCCACTTGCACGCCCCGGGGACCCATGCCAGCTCGCTGGCATCCATCTGCACCATCTCACCGAAATACTTGCTCCTGGGCCTCCTGGGATGTGCATCGGCATCGTCGAGTACGGCAAATGCTGCGTTGACCTGCTCACTCTCGGCCTTGCTCAGGTGCTCCTTCCTTGCGACCAGCCTCAGCCGCTTCTCCATCTGCCTCCTGGTTGCCTTCTTCGAGCAGGGGGAGACAAGGTATGCCCCCTTCAGGATCGAGTGCAGTGTCCCGTCTGACAGGTGGATGTGGTGGTCCTCCCTCAGGATCTCGGCGAAATGGGTGAAACTGGCATTACAGTATTTCTCCTTGTACAGTTGCTCGACCAGCTTCCTTGTTTCCTGTGGCTTGGTCGTTGCCGGCTTGCGGCCCTTGTTGTGGTGGCTGAACAACGAAACATCTCCACTTTCATGCCACCGTACATACTTCAGCAATGTTTTCCTGGTGCATCCCAGCTTCGTCCTGCCCCGTCTGATGGCCGTGTCGGTGCAGCCAAGGCTGATGACCTCCCCGGCTGTGTGGTACTTTTGCATCTCATTCGGTCTCAAGTCCTTCAATTCCATCACTTTCACCCTCCCGGGGGCGGCTTGCCCCTCTTCGGCAAGATATCCGCATCCCCATGTACATGGGGGTTGTGCAGCTTTTCGCCCCTGAGGACGATGGTAGGGGCAACCAGGTCGAGGAACATGCAAAGGTTGTTGGATTCGGTGTAGAAAAGGTCCAGCACATAGCGGAGCCAGCCATCGCCAACCTCCTTGCAAAAGGCAAGGAGCTCAGTTGAGATGTCTTTCTTGGGGAAAGTGCAGCCAATGCTTAGCTGGATTCTCGTGACCACAGCCTCCCACATCCCCTTGAACCAGGCTCTCCAGTAGGCTCTTGTCCGTGGGCTCGCCAGGGAGAAGTCTGCCTTGCCTTCCAGGACACAGCGTATGTCAGAGAGGCAATACTGTTTGTTCCTGATGATATCGTCAGGAAAGATTGTCGAGTAGAGGCCATCCCGAGGGCAACGGTAAACGGCGAGGAGCATCTTCTCCACCGCCGGGCCAGCTTCTGCCGTGTACCTCCTGCCTCGCTCCCGGGAAAACGCATACTCACCCGGGCCCAGGCACTTGCGGCACACAATCCCGCCGTTGCCCTTTCTCAAGGATGGATGGCAACTGTCTTGAACTTAATAATGACCGGTGTTACTGTTTTCATGGTTGTTGATGAAGAGGAAGTCATTGAAAGTTGCCACAGACAAAGGGCTTCCTCTTCATTTTCTCCTTCGGGGATTCTCAATCCAATTATTATCCTATTAAACCACAGCTTTCCCCCTACTGGAATATTTCATTTACGGTATGAGTGGAAGTTTTCATATTCGAGACAGTGGCTTTGTATTCTTACCGGTGGA
>NPIG01001152.1_pt1 | contig 15200 bp, 19 predicted proteins | sample 8637441 | NCBI WGS metagenome assembly NPIG01 (sample SAMN07420675, study PRJNA396082) | bioreactor metagenome | isolation source: sample BR6 brine-fed electro-methanogenic bioreactor BR | place: Japan: Kochi | collected 2016-06-14 | reverse complement strand
TTTGCGCCTGCAGTTATACCCCATGTCATCATGGTTTCAGCACAACTGCAGGTTGAGCAAATTCGAGAATCATTTCGGACAGTTGAGCCGTTCCAACCCTTCATCACGGAACTGCCCAAAATACGCGTTGTAAACATCACGGTGTACCGCTCGAACCCGACCTACCCGAAAGGTGTCCACCGGGAATGTTTTGGCGGTGATAGCGGCCAACGCTGATTTCTGGTTCTTGTACCCGAAGTGATCGAAGACCTCACTCACTGGCACCCAGGGTTTTTGCTGATTCATTTCCACTCTCCCGTAATTTTCAACGCCTTCTCCATCGCGGAAAAGTCGGTGTAACCCTCTTTCACTGCCAGTCTATCCCTGGCCTCCGCACCAGTGAGAAACTGCTTCCGCTTCAGGCGTTTTGCTTCTTCGTTGAATTTCTTTCTGCTTTTCATCCGTGCAAACTGCCTTTGGTTGTATTGGAGAGTAAAAGATAACAGTTAGTTGTATTTGAGGCAATAGAAAACCCGGCTGTTACACCGGGTGCTATTTACAGAATGTCTGAGTCTTTCAGTTGCGTCCAGATGTAATCACCAGAGTGATAACCCTGCCTACCCCGTCTGATCTGAACATGAGCCATGTCCGTCTTCGACTCACTGTGCAGCTCCACACCACGGTGGTCCATTATCAGGACATCGTGCATACCGGGTTCAGGGGATACAACACACAGGTTCAGATGTCTCGGTGTGTTCTCTCTCACCGTTGCCGTAAAGGTGTTCTTCGTCTTCACGACCGCAGCGGTGACAGAAACCGGTGTCTGTTTGCCAGCACGAATAGCATAGAAATCGACGTTCGGTTCTTCTTCAGCAAAGGCGCATGTGTACCCGGCACCCATGAATATCCCGAACAACATGTAAGCAGCCGCTTCCGCTTTCTGACTGTATTGCCTGCGATCCTTGTCGGAAATGTCGGTGCTCTTACCCAGGGCCAGCCACGATTCGTCAACGTCGAGTATCTTGGCAAGTTGGGTCATGCGCTTAGGGCGGGGTCTACTCTCACCCTCAAAATAGCGACGAACAGCTTCCTGACTTACATCCAATCTCTCAGCGATCCAGGTCTGTTGACCCTTACCAAAAACCGGTACTGAGTTTGACCGGTCACAAGCCTGTTTTAGTCTTGCAGCAAAATCACGATGGTCAGCCATAATGAACTCCTTACACTTAATTTCGCTTCATCTCCTAACAGCGATTAGACAGAGCGCCTGGTTATTACGGAAAGCAATACCATGGTTGAATAATCAACTAATGACCAACTATTGTCAATCATCAGTTGACGATTAAGTGTAAATTAATGCATTACACCACATCCCGCACGGCTTCCAGGAGTTCTCGCTGAGTTGCATCTTTCTTACGAAGCACTCTCAAAACCCGTTCGTCCACGGTGTTTCGAGCAACAATGTGGTGAATTACAACCGTCTTTTGAGTCTGACCCTGCCGATACAACCGACCGATCAACTGCAAGTAGAGTTCCAGCGACCAGTTCAGACCGAACCAGCAGATGACGTTGGAGCCGCGTTGCAGGTTAAGACCATGGCCTGAGCTGGCAGGGTGGGTGAGTAGGATTGGAATCTCACCATCGTTCCACCGTACCTGCGTGTCAGAGTCATCATCCATCACCACTGCCTGGGGGAATGCGTTCTTCAGTCGTTCAAGGTCTGACTTGAAGTTGTAGGCAATCAGGATCGGGTACCCATTGTGGGACTCCACGATTTCCTTCACCGCCTCAATCTTCTCATCATGCAACAACTCCCAGTCTCGAGCTTCATTCACATACATGGCACCGTTAGCAAACTGCAGGAGTTTACCGGTGAGGGTGGCGGCATTCTCGGCTTCCACTTCAAGATCGAGTTCTTCAAACTCCATGATCATGTCACGCTCGAAGTTCTGGTACCGGATCATCTGTTCACGGGGCAGGGTGACTTCCACCTTGTTGTGAATCAGTTCTGGCATGTCCAGGTAGTCTTCGGCATTCATGTGAATGGTGATGTCCGACACCAACTGGTGAATCTCAGCTTCGGCAAAGTCCCGGGGTATGATCAGCCGGCTTTCACGGTCCTCGATGAACCAGCGTTTCTTGAATGCCTTCTCGGTACCACCAAGGCGTTCGCCTTTATCCAGCAGGTAGAACTGTGCCCATAGGTCAATCAATCCCTGTGGTGCCGGCGTAGCGGACAGCTCGACAACACGGGTTATCATGCGAAGGACATTCTTCAGTGCCTTCCAACGATTGCTGGATTGAGACTTGAAGGATGAGCTCTCATCGATCACCACCATGTCCCACGGCCACTGTTTCCCCACCATTCTCACCAACCATGCCACGTTATCCCGGCTGACGATGTGGATGTCTGCGCGTTGCAGGATGGCCGATGTGCGCTGCTTGGCATTACCGGAGATGACCGAGAACCGAAGGTGCATCAGATGGTCCCAGTTCCGGAGTTCCAGCGGCCAGGTGGTCATGGCGACTCGCTTGGGTGCGATGATCAGGACTCGACCCACCGAGAAGTCCGTTAGTAGGTCGCTGGCGGCTGTGGCAGTGGATACCGTCTTACCCAGGCCCATGTCGAGCCAAAGAGCACACCCGTTCGCACTGTTGCCGGCGATCTCCTTAATGAAGTCAACCGACCTGTTCTGGTACGGGTGCATTTGATCACGGGTTAACAGCATTCATCGTCCTCCATCTCATTGTTATTCACCCACTCCTTCAGTTCCGGTGTTATCTCACTCAGGTAAGGGTCATGGTCGGCTTCCACCCACTCATCAATCGGTGGGCAGGGGCACTGAAAAACGTGTAACTGGTGAATGTTGCAAACGAAGTCCTCACAGCACTCACATTGAACCCAAGGTGTCATAGTTGATTTCCAACTTTTAGTTGTAACGGTGGTCAAATGGAATCCATCACCGTTTCGATGAAGACTTTCGCTTGTTCAGCATTGATGGCGTTTCCGTAGGCGCGCAATCGTCCCACTCTGGCGGTAGCCCCATTAACCAACGGGAATGTGCCGGGTTCAACTGGCCTCCACTTTCCGTCCCTGCATCCGAGCCAATCAGCATCTCGCCAGAAGCCGTTAACCGCGCCGAGGCTGATGTCGGTTCCAGAGTGTCGTATGGGGGTTTGCTGTTCACCATCCAAGGTGCATCCTTCAGATCGCCGCGATAACTCCCGTCTAACATCGGGTCCCGATTTCCGTCCTTTTTCAACCTTGGTGGTCTGCTTTTCCCGCTCCCGTCTATCGCCATTGGAGTCGGCCAACCTGTCAGATACGCCTGCCTCGGCAACTGATCCACTCTCTCTTTCCCATCCCGGAGTGCCACCATTCCCGGAGTGTCCTTGTGATCTCTCGTCGTCGGTGTAACCCACCCAGTACGTCCTGTCTCTGATGTGCGGGGCACCGATGCTCGCAGACGGGAACGCAACCGCCCCGAACCCGTATTCCAAGGCTTCCAGGTCAGCTTGTACAAGGTCGATCCAAGGGTCTGCAGCTTTACTTGCAACTTGTTCTCCAACGACGACTGCAGGTTTACACTCCTGGATGAGCCAGTGGAAGTGAGGCCATAGGTGCCGCTCATCAGCAAACCCAGACTGTTTACCTGACGTGCTGAAAGGTTGACAGGGGCATGATCCTGTCCAGATGGGTCGGTCGTCAGGCCAGCCGGCATTCCGCAATGCGAGTGACCAGACACCGATGCCTGCGAAGAAGTGGCATTGTGTGAATTCTCTGAGTTCGTAAGGTGTTACATCCTCAATACTGCGTTCATCAACGACACCGGGTGCTATGTGACCCATTGCAATCAGGTTGCGTAACCATTCGGCGGCGTAGGGGTCGATTTCGTTGTAGTAAGCTGTCATCGATCAACCCGCCCAAACCGGTTCACCGGTAGCACTCGCAGCCGATTTCACACTCCAGGCGAATGTGCTGAACAGCACACCATCGGGATGTACTTGGTAACTGCCCCGGTTCACCAGTGGGTCGCCGTGAATCATCTCCACTTCATCCAGGCTCTCGTAGTCAGTCACTTCGGAGTGTTGGGTGACCTGCTTTGTATCCACATCGAAATGAGTTTCATAGATTGGCATGATTATTGCTTCCCTTTCGACACCATGGCTTCGTTGTCAATGATTCGCTTGCCTTCAGCAACGTCGTCCACCACATAGACCCGGAAACCCATTGTTCGCCTCTCGGCGTGATCCTTCTCTTGTGATGGTGTGGCCTTCTTCCCTGGTGCTTTGAATTCAATGAAAAACACCTGGCCGCCTCGTTTGCTGAAAATCCGATCCGGTACAGCACGACGACCGGGGGAGGTGAACTTCTCGGTCTTCATCCGGTGAACGTCCCGGGCATACCGGCACACCGGGGATTCGATGTCCTTTTCCAGTAGCTTCCGCTTCTCGACTTTGCCTTTCTTACGGTCACCGTCGAGTTCCAACATCGGATCATCTGACATTACGTTCTCTCCTGGTGGCGCACTCCACACACAGACTGAACCCGTGCTGGCGGCGTAAGAGGGGGATGTCGTTTCCACACTCACCGCAGTCTTCCGACCCCATTGTTCCTTCCGGTGGCAGGTTGGCGCGTATCTCACCCACCTTGGTGTCCCGTAACCAGTTCGCTGTTTCTTCGTCTCGTTCTAACATCCGTTCACTGGTCACTGTTCTTCTCCAAATGTCACTTCAAAGTCAGTATCTTCAGATTCCAGATCAGCAATCAGTCGATCCAGGTACCACCGGCATTTCTTCAAGTCTTCCAGTCCATTCTTTTCCATGCACCGTGTAAGGTATTCCCATGACCTCCCCCAGTAATCCGACTGACGGTGGTTTAGAAAACCTGTAGTTGTAATTTTGTCCAATAGGACATCTCGAACGTCGATTACCTCAACATCAGGGAGTAGTTGGTAATGCTTTGGGTGATTCACGTTGTCAGTCATTCTATTTCTCCAAAATTAACCAGTTTTTCAGCCTGTTCTACATACCAGTCGTAGTTCACCAGTGACTCATCGACACCTGTGAAATGATTCGCTTCGACAACCCTGTAACCCTTATTGATTGCTATCCGACGCCACTGATCAGGTTTCTTCGCGGTCGGCGGCATCACCTTGACCAATTCCGGACCTTCGTTGGCGATGTAGTACCGGGTGACGTTCTGGTACGTCTCGACTAAACCCAATCCCCAGTCCGCTTCCAGTCGGGATGACCGGGGTACCTTGGTGCGGAGCATGAAGTCGAAGTCATCATCGTGGGATTCAATGAAATCACGAATGTCGGTACCGTCGATGATGTTTGCACAAGCGGCTTTCTTGACGACTAGGGCAGAGTGGTTCTGGTGCCAGCCAATGTCGAACTCGTACCCACCCTTGCGCTTCACGTTGTCTGAGCCGGCGTACTTGCACACATAATTATTCACGTCTCTAATGTGCATGAACTCGTATTCAGCTTCTTCCAGGTCCATCCCGGTGACTGCTTCCCACGAGCCCATGATGTCCTTCACCTGGCCGTACTTGTCACGATCCACCGAGAAGGTGAGTCCGTCCGTGTTGGCCTGAATGATTTCAATGCCTTCAACCAGACGCAGACCTTCCCACAACATGCACAGCGATAACTGACCATTTACCGTGATGGACATGGTGTACTGAGGATCGTAGAACGGGCTGAACTTGTTGTTCGAGTCACCGTAAACACCGTTGAGTGCCAGCTTCAACATGGCGTTCTCCGGTGTTCCTTTGGCATATTTCACCCGTTGAGTCTTCATGTCCTGGTAAATATCCACGAAGCGGTCAGTCAGGTGTTCAGGGTAAACCCGGTTAGCGATGGCGATACTTGGGTACATGGAAGTTACGTCAACATCCATGATCATCCGGTCTTCGGTTGCCTCGATGCGTTGGTTGTTCACTGAAGCGTGAATCCCGCCCGTACCGAACACCCATTCCACACCATCGAGCATCACGGACAATCGACGCTGGTCCTTGCGGGTTTTTGGAACTGCACCTTCAGCACCCTGGTCCAACCAGTCAGCCACTTTCTTGTTCAGTGATAGTGGTGAGTGGTCAATGAACGGCAACATCTGTTCCAGGGTCAGGTCGCTGAACACACCTTTCGTCTCAGTGATGATCTGATCACGTAGCCACTTCTCGACCACCTTGAAGGGTTCAGTGTTGAACTCCACGTAGTCGAAAATGACATCATCGAGTGCGATGGTTTCACGTTCGGTCTGCTTCGGTTTTTTCTTACCGTCCACCTTCGTGAAACACGCCATTTTCCCCATAAAGCGTTCCAGCTCCATGATGAAGTAGTCCTTACCCACCTTTGTATCGTTGTGGTTAAGGAAGTTCCGGTCGTACTTGGCGGACAGGGATTCACGGAACCGGATCATTGGGTAGGTGTGTTTGAAGAACTCCACCGTTGCCCGAACGTCGTGCTTGTTGTAGACGATCAATTCGTCTATCTGATCGCTGGTCAACACTGTTTCAGGTGGGAAGGGTAGGTCACGAATGTCGTCCATCCGCATGTTGAATTCCAATATCTTCAGGCTTGTTGCCTTCGCCACGTTGTCGAAGTGGTGGATTTTGTACAAGTCGATCTGCGGCACGATGTGGTCGCGGTCCCATATCACATGTGCGAACCGCTTGAAGTGTGGTGCTTCAATGATCGACTTGGACTTCAGGAACAGAGAGGCTGTGATGAACTCTGCATCTTTCTCGTCTTCAAGGTCGGTTAGCAGGTGGTGGAGCACAGGGTAGTCGTACCCGTAATTGTTGTACCCCACCAACCTTATCCCCCGAGTACGAAGGCGCTCAATGAACGCCTTGATGATACCCAGTTCGTTCTTGCGCTGACTGATCTCGAAAACCCGTGAATTGCCTGACTTCAGAGACTCCACTGCGAACGTAAAGCAGTTGGGGTACACCTCCAAGTCATAGCAATAATCATTGGTTGTAATTTCAGTCACAACTTACCCCCGGCCTCGTTCTTCAGTGCTTCCGAACCCACCATCCCCACGTTCAGTATCAGAGAGCTCGTCCTGAATCTGGAACATCGGCTTATAGAAGGGTGTGAACATCAACTGTGCAACGTACTCACCTGGTTGAACAAGCCGGGTGTCATTACCGAAGTTTTCCAGTGCGATGAACACTTCACCACGGTAATCCGGGTCAACCAACCCTGGTGTGTTGGCAGGACGAAGTTTCAGCTTTGTTGCAGTGCCGGAGCGAGGAAGTATCTGCATAGCTATGTTGTCAGGTACCTCGAATGCCCAACCTGTCGGAACCTTTACAACCTGCCCCGGGTGAATGGTCAAGGGTACCGCGCCAACGTAAGCAATATCCGTGCCAGCAGCACAACTTGAGCCGCGGCGAAGTGGGTGAGCAAAGTTATGAAGACGACGAATTTTGAGTTGCACGAATCCTATATTCATCACTGACGATCCTTATACGATTGGATGTTGTACTTCTGAAGTTCTGCGTAGATCGCCTGCAGGTATAACGCTTGCTGGCGGGCATCATCTAGCGCGTCGTGCTTAATTCCTGCGAACATCGTGGGTGGTCGAGCGATGTGTCCATGTTCACCTTTGAAGGTACGGAAGCATCGGTCATTCCAGAACTTCCAGGGTGCTTCCATCCCGAAAGACTCGTACAGACTCACCACAATGGTATTGTCGAACGACGCACCGTTCCCCCACACCAGAAAGTTCGTCTCACCCTGGGTCAGAAACTCGGTCAATTTCTGAAGCGCGTCAGTTACAGATTCAACGTTGGCTTCTTTGAACAGCTTCTTCGCTGCAGGTTCCTGCTTCTTCCACCATAGAACTGTGTCTTTATCGACGGTTCTACCCATCAAAATCTGTTCGTCTCGGAACTCTTTTTTTCCGAACTTCAGATTTAGCTTCTTCATCGGTACAGTTTGTTCCCGACGATTGAACAACACGACACCGATTGACAGGACCACGGCGGACGGACGGGTGTCGAGCGTTTCAATGTCCACCATTGCGTCGGTCAGAGTCGCTTTCATCAGAACTTACTTCCCATCTTCCGTTTGAAACTACGTTCGAGTGCAGGCAACCCTTGGTTGTGACAACGACCCGGACCTTTCTTTGTCCGACTGCGGCTTTTCTCACGGGACTTCAGTTTTCTGTCTCTACTAAGTGAGTAGGGGTAGTGGGCACGACCGTCACCCTCTCCGAACAGTGATCCGGATGAACCAAAAGCACCGAGTATTGCCATAAACTTAGTCATTGGATTCATGATCTATTCCTTCCGCTGTTAAAAATAGCGACCCGGATTAACGAGTCGCTTGGTTGTTTCGATAACTAACAGTTGTAATTACAGCCCGAGGTCGTCATCAAGGTCGTCGAAATCATCATCCAACTGGTCAGCCAGTTCACCATCATCCAGGTCGTCGAACTCATCCGGGTCCACACCGCCTGATCCGAATTCTTCACCATCTTCACGGAACCGCACGGCCTGCAGAGAGCAACGAATCGCTTCACCGAACTGGTTGTCCTGAATCCAAAAATTAATGAAGGCATCAACGTAGCAACCGGCATACAGGCGTTGTTCAGCTTCATCCGGTGTCAGTGATGTCTTATCACGGTCAACCAGGGTAGGGCGCTTCTTGTTGTTCGCAGCGATGGCGTACATACCGACATAACCATCATACGGTTGCTTGGTGGCATTGCTGGTAAACATCTCACCTTTACCGAAACACTCAATGGGTTTCATCTTCGGTGGCGCTGTACCCCAGGCTTCTTTGATCAGACCTTGAATCTCAGCGTTGACTGCTTTCAACATTGTCTTGTGAGCCGGGTCTTTCGGGTCCAGCAGGAAGTTCGCGGAGAACTTGGGTTCGCTGTTCTCGTAACCCTTGGGTACATCTGCTTTGTGTAGTGTAGGGAATGACAAGCGAACACGTTTGAGTTGGATTTTCTTACCTGAAATTGACTTTGAAGCCATGATTATCTCTCCTTAATCGAGATCGTCGAATTCATCTGCAAGTGATTGGTCAACTGACTTACGAGGGTCATCCTCTGGTGCCAGTGATGCTTTACCGTCTGCTTGGGTGAACAACTTCTTGAAGTCGTCATCCAGCTTCTTACGACCGATGGTTTTCTCAGCCTTGGACACCGACAACAGCGTTTTGGTGTAGCGGCTGTTATCGTCCAGTCCTTTTTCTTCGAGGTATTTGTCAGCGTCTTTCTCATTTTTCCACTGACGGGTACCCTTCTTACCCTCAACCAGTTTCAACCCGGGGTATTGCTCACCCTGGATCGCCCGTTCTTCCATAAATTTACGAACGTTTGTTGCCCATGCACCGATAAATGAAAGCATCGGGTGAAGGTCGGCCAATTCCTTGTTCGTCATTGAGTCCGGGTTTTTAAAGGCGTCGAAGGCAAAAGCATCAGGGTCGTCAATGATCGACGAATAAATGCTATCCTTCAGTGTGCGACACCGGGCTCTCCGGTCGCAGAACCAGCAATGTTCACCGGCTACGAACTTACGGCGCTCAGGGTCTTTCGCTTCCTGGTAACGTTGATAGGCTTCAACACGAAACCGCTCAAGTGCACCTTTCTCGAATACCCAACTGTCGATGTTTCCGATTCTTGGTTGAACAACGTGAAGCACCAGCTCAACCAGCTTCGTCCGCTCTTTCGAGTCAAGAAGTTTATCGAAAGCACCTACACCATAAAGTTTCATCTGCGAGTTGTTGGTGACATTCACCCTCATGCCTTTACCATATTTCAGGTCAAAGACATGGAGCCGCTTCTTATCAGCAGGCAGTATTACAACGTCTGCCGTACCCTTCTGACCGGGGAGAATCTTGTCGAGCGGCATCTTCTGCTCAACCCACACCTGACATCCCGGTGTGACAAAATCCATGATGTACTCATAGGCTTTGTCAGTTTCTTCCCCCATTTCAGCATCAACTTCAAAATGCTCCCCGAGGTCATCGACGAAAATTACTTCACCGATGAAGTCGCGGGGAGACATCCGCATGTCCAGGCTGACAGCCAGAAGTGCATGGGCAACCGTCCCTTCCCGGGCATATTCACTTCCACCATCGTCGGTAGCGATAAGACCGGCTTTCTTATCCTGGTCAATCGTTCCAACGCTGGCGGTGCAAACCGACCATTGATCGTACCCGGAAGGGCTGTAGGCTGTGTGTCCCATGTCGAATCCCTTATTTCAGCAGTTTGCCGGCTGTGTCATAGAGGGATTGCAGGTCTTCGTCTTTCACTTCGTCGAAGTTGCGGGCGTTGAATTTCTTGAACAGTTTCAGGGCGTCTTCACGACCCTTGTCACGCATAACATCAATCATGCGTTTCTTCACTTCAGCCCGGTCGATGGTGCCGGCTTCCGGTTCGTCATCCAAACCCAGGTCCAGATCATCGTCACCTTCTGACTCACTGGTACTGTCGTCGGCAATCTCGTCAAAATCTTCTTCTGCTTCCTCAGCGGGTGCTTCAACCTTCGCACCAGTTTCAACGTCCAACTCGTACTTCTCGCAGAGCTGTTCCCACTTGGTTTTGGCAACCTTGACGAACTCGTCACCAACGGGAAGTTCTTCACCTTTCTCAACGATGAAACCGGTTTTGTCGGTCTTGTTAAAGACGTAAGTCTTGCGACCGGCTACATCAACGTCACTCTTTTCTTCTACCTTTTCACCAGTTTCAGGTTTAGAATCAACTTTCTCTTGTTCCTGAACCGGAGTTTTATTGGCAGTGGTCAGCGTGGCATTGCCGGATTGCGCTGAACCAAGGACTGCAGCAATAGCAGCAGGAAGGGTGTTAATCGCCTCGGTCAGTTCCTCTAACCGTTTCTCAATAGACATGCTCATTTCCTCTTATCAGTTTGATTTTCTTCTCTGTGGTAACAACCAACAGTTGTAATTTATAGTTATGGTTGTATGATTGTCAACACCTGATTGGTGAAACTTACTCAAAGAGGAAAACGAAATGTCAGAAAATGCTGTAGTTGGTGCCTTTGAAGTGGCAAAGAAGAAGTTCGACTCCATGCCCATCGTCTGTGGAATTCTCAATATCTCAAACAGTTATGCATATAAGGCCATGAATGATGGTGAACTCAGCCTACCCTGTGCCCTGAAAATGGAACTGCTGCTGGATGGTGAGTATACATGGCGTGACCTCTGCCCCCGTGCAAAAGCCGAAGTCGATTCTATTAAAGAACGCATGTCACAGTATTAGTAGGGGCGGTTATGTCCGATCTCATCGAACCCCGGTTGGACCGGGTACCAGGCGAACTCACCTCTGTTGATCAGTGGGTCGTCTGGAAAGCAGTCGAAATGATAAAAAGGGACGGGACAGTAAAGACCACCAAAGTCCCATATGATCCGAAAACAGGCACTAAAGCCAGCACACAACGACGGAGTAACTGGGGAACATTCGACCAGGCGTGTGAAGCAATGCTGATGGACGGGTACACCGGTATTGGTTTCGTCTTTACCGCGGATGACCCGTTTATTGGTATCGACCTAGACAACTGCTTTAATGATGACGGTTCTCTACGTGCGGATGCTGAAACAGCGGTTAACACAGTAAAATCGTTCACTGAACGGTCACCATCCGGTACCGGTCTTCACATTATATGTAAAGGACGACTGCCCGGGTCAGGTCATTGCGACAACAAAACCGGTCGGGAGATGTATCAGGAAGGTCGGTTCTTTACGATCACCGCTGAGACGGTGGGTGAGTACGTCACTGTCAATGAAAGCCCTGAAGCAGTGCGAGTCCTATATGATGACTGGTTTGGTCAGGCCAGTTATGAAGACTACACCGGGGTTGAGCTCGACTGGGACGGTGAACAGCCGATTATCCCTCTTGAACAGATGCCGATTTCCGACTATGTGAAGAACCTGGTCGCAAACGGTGAAGGTATGGAGGATTTTTCCGACAAGACGGATTCTCCGGATCGCTCCCTTGCGTTGTTCATGGTGTGCCGGGAGATGACCAATGCCGGCGTCAATAAAGAATCCATTCTCACCTGTCTGTCTGACCCCAGTCACTTCCTGTCCGGTGCTGCACTGGAACGTCGTGGTGGCAACGAACAGTCGGCTCGCGCATGGCTTTGGAAGTACACTCTGGCGAAAGTAGTTGCCAAGGTTGAAGAAGAACGTGAACTGTTCGATGACCTTGATTCCGATGGTGGTGATGAGTCTGCACCCAGTCGTAAAGAGAACCTTGACACCTCGGACACTAGACCGGAAATGAAAGAGTTATCCGCTGCAGACAAGCAGAAGGAAATTCAGAATCTTCCGTTCGAGAAGGGTAACCATGAAAAGAATTCCCTCCTGTTTCTGAAACATGTCAGTCCACTTGTCCGTGCTATGAAGCAGTATTTCCGTTTCAATGGGAAGTATTGGCAACTATACGGTGATGATCAGGTAGAGCGTGACATTCAGAAGGCGTTGCGTGGTCGGGACTTCCCCATGGCGACGATCAACAACACGATCACCACCGTCAGGCGGTTCTCCACTCAAGATGACTTCAGTCCTCACAAGACGATCCTCACATTCCCCAACGGGTGTATTGATCTGGCAGGGTGGGACATGGGGTTAGTGGACACCACGTTGCTCCCGCATAACCGGAAGTACAAGTCCACATCCATGTTGGATTTCAACTTCAACCCTGACGCAAAGTGTCCGGTGTTCGACGAATTCCTTAACAACACCTTCGAGGGTGACCAGGAGAGGATTCGACTGCTGCTCATGTTCTTGGGGTACCTTCTGGTGACCGATTACCGGTTCCAGAAAATCCTTATGATGGTGGGTAAGTCGCGGTCCGGTAAAGGCACTATTGCGAACAACATTATACCTGCCCTTGTTGGCCGTGAAGCATTTGCTGCCACCTCACTGTCCAGTCTTGCGGGTGATCACGGTCTGGCGGCTCTGATGTATGCCAAGGTCGCGGTGATCGGTGATGCCCACCATGGTGCCCGTGACCGCATTGGTCGTGCGAAGGAAACCATGCTGAACATCTCAGGTGGTGACTATGTGTCGGTCAACCCGAAGAATAAAGATGAGATCAGTATGCGGATTATGGCAAGGCTGGTGGTCAGTGCTAACGAGCAGCCACGGTTCGCAGATGGCATGGATGCACTGGCTAACAGATACCTGATCTTACCATTCAATAAGTCCTTCGCTGGAAAGGAAGATCCCATGTTGGCACAGAAGTTGCTTTCTGAAATGCCTGGCATCTTTAATAAGGCGTTGTCGGGTTTGATTGACCTGGGTAACACCGGGCATTTCGTTGAACCGAAGGCCAGTCAACCCAAACGTGAAGAATCACTCATGCAGCAGAACCCTGAAGCATTCTTCATTCGTAAGTTCATGGTTAAGACCGACCCAAACAACGCTAAGGACGGCAGGGTAGCCATAAAGGATGTATACGATGCTTACTGCATGTTCTGCCATGAGATCGACCGTAAGCCGGCTGATAAGAAGTGGTTCGGTCGCAGGATGAACGATCAGGTGGATGACCTGAAGGTTGGCAGAATGAAGCAGGAGGAAGGTCGCCACAAAGCCTACATTGGGTTGAATATGAATTGGGAAGCACTACGGGATTTCACCGATGATGACGATTTATAACACCTGAAATTGTACAACCTGAATTCCACTTCAACCGCCTTCTGGCGGTTTCTTTTTACCTGAAATTCCTGTCCTGAGTTGTGACACCGAATCTGTCCCCCTAAGAGGACTCAAACAATAATTCAACTGGGGGTTGAATCGCTATTTTTGTTCAGTTCAACAAACGGTTGAATTATTGTTGACCGTCCCTGTGTCTTTGGGACACGACCACCGTAGAAAATGAAACAAGGGACTCTGTAAGTTATTGATTTACTATAATTATTACTCTATTTGTCCTATTGTCCTTATATTCTATATATTAATATAATAATAATATAATAAAGAGAGAGGCTACCCCGGAAATTCCCACGGTGTGTGCTGTGTGAATCTGACAGTAAGTAGGTGCGTTTTTAGGGACAGACGGGACATGGGACGGACGATGATTTTTCAACGGTGAGGTTGTGCATTCCGAATCGTTGATCCTTGGACAAACTCGGTGGTGCAATCGGATTCTGATTTCTCAGGAAGCCACCGTGGTCTAAATCAATTTACAACGAACGGTTGACGAACGAAGTTTTGGGTGTACCATGTGAGTTCTTGGGTGGTCTGCGAGGCCACCATTTTTTCAAATTCAACGAACCGGGAAAGACCGAACGACCATGGGAAGCAAGGCATCCGAATTCGCAGAGTTGGTACGCGGTGCCAGCATCAACCAGTTGGGTCAACTGTTTGATCTCGACCGGCGCACTGTGACGGATCGCCTCAAGGATGTTCAGCCTTCAGGTCGTCGTAACACGTTCCCTGTGTACAGGATTGCGGATGTCGCTGAACTCCTGGTGGTCGGATATCTGACCAAAGATAAACTCTCAGAAGCTCAGAAACTGAAACACGCAGGTAACGAAAAGGATCATTGGGATGCACAGCTAAAACGTCAGAAATATCTCGAAAACATGGGTGACCTGTGGCGAACCGAGAAAGTGATCTCAGTGTTTGCCGATGTTTTCAAAACCTTCCGTGAAGCGGTCGTTGTGTTTGCCGATGAGATGGAACATGAGTCGGGTCTGACCAACGAACAAATAGACAAAGTGAAGGGTTTCTGTGACGCACTGCTGGTCGAAACCCGGGATAAACTTCTGCAGTTGGATATCCCTGAATTCGGTGATCATGACATCGCCGTTGACCCGTCTGCAGTCGAAGTGGACGATCTTGCTGAACTGGGGTTGGCGTGAGGGTAATCCGTCATGTCACACTTCACTGACCAGTCCACTCGGGAATTCAAACGATACCCGTCACTTCGCAGTATCATCGTAGAGCTCTCGGAAATCCTGTTACCACCGGAACGCATCTCGGTGTCGGAAGCAGCAGAGCGATATTTCAGGGTGCATAACCCACCGGCTTACTCCGGACCTTACCTGAATTCCAAAGTTCCATACCTGTCTGAACCCATGAACACCTTGGAGTCGAGAGACTATTCAGCGGTGTGTATCGTAGCGCCGGCACAGGCCGGAAAAACCAATATGTCGTTAGCCTGGTTAGCATACAACGTGGTTTGTGATCCTTCAGACTTCATGATCGTGGAGAAATCCATG
>NPIG01001057.1_pt4 | contig 15207 bp, 12 predicted proteins | sample 8637441 | NCBI WGS metagenome assembly NPIG01 (sample SAMN07420675, study PRJNA396082) | bioreactor metagenome | isolation source: sample BR6 brine-fed electro-methanogenic bioreactor BR | place: Japan: Kochi | collected 2016-06-14 | reverse complement strand
GAACATGTTGCGGGCGAACAGGCTGTGCCAGGCCGTCTCGGTGATTACGCGAACCGGGAAGCGGTATTCCGGATCGGCCACCGCGAAGCAGTCCTGAACGAAAATATCGCGGCCCTGGAGATAGGCCAGCATGCGCCGGTGCAGACCGTCGAATTGCGTCTCGGTCATCGGCCGGTTGACGTTGCCCCACCAGACGGTGTCGTGGCTGACCGGTTCGTCGACGACGAATTTATCGTTGGCGGCGCGTCCGGTGTGGTGGCCGGTTCGGGTAACCAGGGCGCCGCCATGGGCCAGGGTCGCCTCGCCGCGGCGAATCGCCTGTTCATAGAGAGCCGGGGTCGGGAAATTCCAAAACGCCATGCCGACATTCTGGATTCCGTGGTTTTCCAAGCCGTAAGGGCTTACAAAAGGTCCAAATTCCTGCACAGTCTTGTTCTCCTCGCACTATTAGGGACCCCGTTTTCCACGGGTGTCCCTGGCGGTTTTCAGGCGCCGCTGCGGCAGAATTTACCGCGTCGGCACGATTGGCCCGGTTTCCGGTGCATTAATGTGTTTGGGTAAGCGGCGGTTCCTGCCGGCCATTGGCAAAGACCCAATTCCGCAGTCCATCGCGCCGCTATTTACGAAAAAAAGCACCATGATGCACGAGAAAATTTCATGTCCATGCCGAATGCAGCCGGACGATTCCCGGCCTTTGAACGGCGTCAAAAGGATAGATGGCGGTTGGAGACGCGGTTTTGAAGGCGTCATGGGCGGAAACGCGGTTCCCGGGGGCAGGAGGTCATCGACCGGAGGCGGCGGCTTACAACAAAGGCCTTGAATCCGCTATAATTTCGCCACAAACAATCCTTCATATCGCCCGAACCGGGCGCCAGCCTTCCATTGCGAACAAAGAAGGCGGCGACCATCCAGAGGGGGTTCAGATGCCGCAGACCATTGCCCTTGTCGACGACGATCGCAACATCCTGACTTCGGTCTCGATGTCGCTCGAGGCCGAGGGGTTCGAAGTCCATACCTATCGCGACGGCTACGAAGCCCTGGATGGGATCGAGAAACAGCCGGTCGACCTGGCGGTGCTGGACATCAAGATGCCGCGCATGAACGGCATGGAGCTGCTGGAGCGCATCCGTCAGCAGGGCAACCTCCCGGTCATTTTCCTGACTTCCAAGGACGACGAGATCGACGAGATGCTCGGGCTGCGGATGGGAGCCGACGATTACATCAAGAAACCCTTCTCGCAGCGCCTGCTCATCGAGAGGATCCGGGCCGTCCTGCGGCGGCGCGATCCGGCGCCGCAAGCGGGCGAGGCGGCGGCGGAGATCGTGCAGCGCGGCCCGCTGCAGATGGACTCGGTCCGTCACATGTGCACCTGGCACGAAAAACCGGTCAACCTGACCGTCACCGAGTTCCTGCTCCTCCTGGCGCTGGCCCGCCACCCCGGGCACGTCAAGACACGGGACCAGCTCATCGACGCGGCCTATGGCGAGAATATCTACGTCGATGACCGGACCATCGACAGCCACATCAAGCGGCTGCGCAAGAAGTTCCGCGACGTCGACACCGAGTTCACCGAAATCGAGACGCTCTACGGCGTCGGCTACCGCTACAGGCAGGGCTGAACCGAGCCATGGCGGATCCGGCACAGGTCCCGCGCCGTCGGCGTTCGGTTTCGCCGCTGACGTGGCGAATCCTGGCTGTGAACCTGTTCGCGCTGGGTGTCCTGGTGGCCGGACTGCTGTACCTGGGGAACTATCGGCAAAATCTGATCGCCAACGAACTGGCGGCGCTCGAGCATCAGGCACGCATGTTCGCCGCTGCCCTGGGCGAAGGTGCGGTCACCACGGATTCCAACGACAATTCGCGCCGCCATCAGGCACTGGTTCCGAATGCGGCGCGGCAGATGATCCGCCGCATGGTCGAACCCGCCGCCACCCGGGCCCGCCTGTTCGACGCCGACGGCGTCCTGATCGTCGACAGCCGCCTGTTGTTCGGACCCGGCGGCGTCGTGCAGATCGAGGAACTGCCGCCGCCCGGAGAGCAGGAAGGGCTGGTCGGCGAACTCCTCGGCCTCTACGACGCGCTGATCCGGCTCATCCCGGGTTTCGACGAACTCCCCAGCTACCAGGAAAACCCGATTCAGAGGGCGACCGACTATCCCGAGGTCATGCTCGCGTTGAGCGGCGAACCCTTCACCACCGCCCGCAGCCACGGAAGCCAGCTGGTGCTCAGCGTCGCTGCGCCCGTCCAACGCTACAAGCAGGTCCTCGGAGCGCTGATGCTGTCCAAGGACTCCCGGGAAATCGACGCCGCCCTCTACAACGTGCGCGCCGACATCCTCAGGGTGTTCGGGGTCGCCCTGACGATTACCGTTCTGCTTTCCATCTACCTTGCCGGCACCATCATCCGGCCGATACGCCGGCTGGCCGCCGCCGCCGAATCGGTGCGCCATTCGCATAACCGCCAAGCCGTCATTCCCCGATTCCCCGGCCGCGACGACGAGATCGGCGATCTCGCCGACGTCCTGAGCGAGATGACGGAAGCGCTCTGGCTGCGCATGGACGCCATCGAGGGATTCGCCGCCGACGTCGCCCACGAGATCAAGAACCCCCTGACCAGCCTGCATTCGGCCGTCGAAACCATCGCCCGGGTCACGGATCCGGAGCAGCAGAGAAAACTGATGGGGATCATCCAGGAAGACGTGCGGCGGCTCGACCGGCTGATCTCCGACATCTCGGACGCCTCACGCCTCGACGCCGAACTGTCGCGCGCCGAGATGGAGCGGGTCGACCTCAACGGCATGCTCTCGGCGGTTGCCGACGTCCAGCAGTCGACCTCCGGCGACAGCGGCCTGCAAATCCAACTCGAGCTTCCCGAAGACCAGATCATCGAGGTCAACGGGATCGAGGGGCGCCTGGTCCAGGTCTTCCGCAACCTGCTGGCCAACGCGGCCTCCTTCTCGCCGCCGGGCGGAACCATCGTTCTGCGGGCGTCAATGGGCGATGGCGGGGCGCGCATCGAGATCCTCGACGACGGCCCCGGCATCCCGCCGGGCAAGGAGCGCGACATCTTCGAACGTTTCTATACCGAAAGGCCCAAGGGTGAGGCGTTCGGCACCCATTCCGGCCTCGGCCTCAACATCTCGCAGCAGATCGTCGAGGCTCACGGCGGCCACGTCTGGGCCGAGAACCGCATCGACGAGGACGGAACCGTGCGGGGCGCCCGTTTCGTCGTCCAGCTTCCTTCCATTTGAGGTATCGGTCAAAGCTCCGATTGACTTTGGCGGCAACGCCCTCCACGTTTCCCGGACCATGGAACAGGTTCATGCCAGCTGTATCGATCTCGAGGGTGCCGGTGTCCTGATCCGGGGGCCTTCGGGATCGGGCAAGTCGGATCTGGCCCTGCGCCTGATCGATGGCGGTGCCGCCCTGGACGCCGACGACCGTGTCGAGCTGCGTTGCGACGGAGACCGCCTGATCGCCAGCGCGCCCGCGGAGATCGCCGGCATGATCGAGATCCGCGGCCTCGGCGTGATCCGCATGAGAGCCCGGCCGCAGAGCCGCCTCGCTCTCGTGGTCGATCTGGTGCCCCCCGAGGCCATCGAACGTATTCCCGAACCGGAAGACTGCACCTATATGGGGACTGGCATGCCGGTGCTTCGCGTTGCACCCTTCGAGGCATCGGCCCCGGCCAAGATCAGGTTTGCCCTCGCCCGGATTGCCGGCCGGGTGGAATCGGTCGCGTAATTGAGGAATCGGAATTCATGTCGCCGTCATCACCCGGAAGCCAACGAAAATCGGAACCCAAGCGGCGCAAGGTCCTGCTGGTGACCGGCATGTCCGGCGCCGGTAAGACGTCGGCGCTGAAGGCGTTGGAAGATCTCGGCTACGAAGCGGTCGACAACCTGCCGCTGTCGCTGCTCGACAGCCTGGTGTTTCCGCGGCAGCGCAGCCTCGAGGCCACCGACCTGTCCCGCCCGATCGCCATCGGCATCGACATTCGCACCCGCGATTTCGGGACCGAGACGTTCTCGCGGGAACTCGACGACCTGCGCACGGAGGACGAGATCGAGGTCCGCGTCCTGTTTCTCGACTGCGACGACGACGAGTTGCGGCGGCGCTATGCCGAGACACGTCATCGCCATCCTTTGGCCGTGGACCGGCCGGTCGAGGACGGCATCGCCCATGAACGCCGGCTGCTGGCGATCATTCGCGACCGCGCCGATGTCGTCATCGATACCGGCGGCCAGTCGCTGGGCGACCTGAAACGCCTGCTGGACGGCCATTTCGGCCTCAAGAACCGCCCCGGCCTGTCGGTCTTCGTGACCTCGTTTTCCTTCCGCCGCGGATTGCCGCGCGAAGCGGATTTGGTTTTCGACGTTCGATTTTTGGCCAATCCCCATTATGATTCGAACCTGCGGCCGTTGACGGGCCGGGATTCCCGGGTCGGCGATTTCATTTCGAAGGATCCGGGATTCGCGGGTTTTTTCGATAGCCTGTGCCGGCTTCTCGATCCGTTGCTGCCGCGCTATGCCGAAGAAGGGAAAAGTTATCTGACCATCGCGGTGGGCTGCACGGGCGGGCGGCATCGGTCGGTTTTTATCGCCGAGAAGCTTGCAAAGTGGCTCGAAAAGCAGGGATTGATCATCACCTTGTTCCACCGGGAACTGGACGGATCGCAAAAGCCGTAATAAGGATACCCCACTCAGGATCGCAAGGAACGCCTGTCTCATGATCGGAATGGTGCTGGTAACCCACGGAAGGCTTGCCCAAGAACTGGTGGCGGCCCTGGAACACGTCGTCGGACCGCAAACAAACGTCTCGGCCATCGGCATCGGGCCCGACGACGACATGGAGGAGCGCCGCGTCCAGATCATGGAGAGTGCGGTGAAGGCGGACGAGGGCGAGGGCGTCGTCCTGTTGACGGACATGTTCGGGGGAACGCCGTCCAACCTCGCCATCTCCATCATGGACAAGGCCAACATCGAGGTCATCGCCGGGGTCAATCTGCCGATGCTGATCAAGCTGGCCAGCGTGCGCAACACCGAACCCTTGGCCAAGGCGGTGGTAAGCGCCCGTGAAGCCGGCCGTAAGTATATCAACATCGCTTCACAACTGCTGACCCAGGACAAGTAATGGCCGCCAGTTCCGCCAAACCTGACGCCAAGGGCGCCGATCGGATCAGCAACATCGTTACCATCTGCAACGAACGGGGCCTGCACGCCCGTGCCGCCAGCAAGTTCGTCAAGCTGGTCGCGACGTTCGACGCCCATGTCGAGGTCAGCAAGGGCGGGCAGAGTGTTTCCGGGACGTCGATCCTGGGTCTCATGATGCTCGCCGCCGGCCCCGGTACCGAAATCGTCATTTCGACGGCCGGGCGGCAAGCCAAGGAGGCCGCCTCCGCCCTATGCGGGCTGGTGGAAGCGCGGTTCGAGGAATAATCCGCCCCGTTCGGTTGAGGTCATGTCGCCCAAACGGACAAAGGAAATACAGCTGAAAGGACTCGGTGTTTCGCCGGGGATCGGGATCGGTGTCGCCTATGCCCGCGACAGCGGCACGGCCCTGGTCCGCGAATACCGCGTACCGGCACGCGGCATCGACAAGGAACTGGATCGGTTCCGCGACGCCCTGCGGCGCAGCCGCCGGCAGATGCAGCGGATCCAGGCCAAGGCCCGCAGCGCCGCCGGCGAGGTGGACGAGGAACTGGGCCTGCTGATGGACGCCTACCTGCAGATGCTGGGGAGTTCACGGCTGGTCCGGGGAGTCGAAGGAAAAATCTCCGAGTCCCGCATCAATGCCGAGGCGGCGGTGGCCGCCGAGGTGGCGACCATCTCCGAGGGCTTCGCCGCCGTCGAGGACGAATACATCGCCGCCCGGGCCGCCGACATCCGCGAGGTCGGCAACCGCCTGATCCAGAACCTAACCCATTCCTGGACCCAGCCCCTGTCCCGCCTGCCGAAAGGCAGCGTGGTGGTCACCACGGAATTGACCCCGGCCGACACGGCCCGCCTGTCGCCGAAGCGGGTGTTCGGTGCCGCCGCCAGCGTCGGCGGCCCCCAGGGACATGCGGCGATCATGGCCCGGGCCCTGGGCATTCCGGCGGTTCTCGGCATCCCCCACTTGATGGACAACGTGCGCTCCGGCGATACGGTGGTCATCGACGGCGAAGCCGGAAGGGTGATCGTCAACCCGACGCCGAAGACCCTGGCGAATTACGAAAGGGGCCGCGAGCGGCGGCTGCAGGAGCAGCGTCAACTGTCGCGTCTGCGGCGGCTCCCGGCCGAAACCCGCAACGGCACGACGGTCACCCTGCACGCCAATGTCGAGCTGCCCCTGGAGATGAACGTGGTCAAGCAGGTCGGCGCCGCAGGAATCGGCCTGCTGCGGACCGAGTTCATGTTCATGAACCGCGACGACGTGCCCTCGGAGGAAGACCAGTTCAAGGCTTTCCGGACCATGGTCGAGGGCATGAACGGACGGCCGGTGACCATCCGCACCCTGGATATCGGCGGCGAGAAAATCTCGCCGGCCCTGATCGGCGACATGGGCGACAGCGTCTCGTCGCCGCTGGGCCTGCGCGGAATCCGGCTGTCGTTGACCCGGGCCGACGTCCTGGAAACCCAGTTCCGGGCCATCCTGCGGGCCGCGGTCTACGGTCCGGTGCGGATCCTGCTGCCGATGGTGGCGACGGTGCCCGAGGTACGGCGGGCCCGCGACATCCTCGAACGCGCGGCGCGGCGGTTGCGCCGCGACGGTTTCGAAATCCCCAAGTCTCTGCCGCCCTGCGGCATCATGATCGAGGTACCGGCCGCCGCCCTGGCCGCCGACGCTTTGGCCCGGGTCAGCGATTTCTTCGCCCTGGGATCCAACGACCTGACCATGTACACGCTGGCCACCGACCGCACCGACGAAAAGGTCGCGCCCTTCTTCGACCCCCTACACCCCGGGGTGCTGCGGCTGATCCAGATGAGCGTCGAGGCGGCCCTCAAGGCGCGCATTCCGATCAGCATCTGCGGCGAAATGGCCGGCGACCCGCGGTTCACGGCGCTGCTTCTCGGCCTCGGCTTCCGCGAACTGTCGATGGCCGCCTACAGCATCCCCAAGGTCAAGCGGCGGATCCGGGCACTCGACATGAACGCCGCCGACCAGCGGGCCCGGATCATCATGGACCAGATCGACAGCGGACGAATCGCCGCCTTGCTCGACGATTTCAACGCCCTGGCCTGATTCTTGCTTCTGACGCCCGTATTTCTTTTCTTGAAATACATATAAAGATTTCTTTATGTTCTCCGGAGATGAGATGCCGGCCCTTCGATCGGCTGACGTCCCGGAAAAGCTTCCCCCACCAGGAGAAACCCGATGAATTCTGCCGACTACAAGGTTGCCGACATCAGCCTCGCCGATTGGGGCCGCAAGGAAATCGACATCGCCGAGACTGAAATGCCGGGCCTGATGGCCGTACGCGAGGAGTTCGGGCCGAAACAGCCCCTGAAGGGCGCGCGCATCGCCGGTTCGCTGCACATGACGATCCAGACGGCGGTGCTGATCGAAAGCCTGAAGGCGCTGGGCGCCGACGTCCGCTGGGCGTCCTGCAACATCTATTCGACCCAGGATCACGCCGCCGCGGCGATCGCCGCCACCGGCACCCCGGTCTTCGCCGTCAAGGGCGAATCGCTTGAGGAATATTGGGACTACACGCATCGCATTCTGGAATGGGGCGACGGCGGCACGCCCAACATGATCCTCGACGACGGCGGCGACGCCACCCTGCTGGTCCATCTCGGCGTCCAGGCCGAGAAGGATGCCTCGGTGCTGTCCAATCCCGGCAACGAGGAAGAAGAGGTGCTTTTCGCCGCGATAAAGAAAACCCTCGCGAAAAAGCCGGGCTGGTATTCGGAGATCGCCAAGAACATCAAGGGCGTCACCGAGGAAACGACGACCGGTGTCCATCGCCTCTATCACATGGAACAGGAAAAGCGCCTTCTGTTCCCGGCCTTCAACGTCAATGACTCGGTCACCAAGTCGAAGTTCGACAACAAGTACGGCTGCCGCGAGAGCCTGGTCGACGGCATCCGCCGCGCCACCGACGTGATGATGGCCGGCAAGGTCGCCGTGGTCTGCGGCTTCGGCGACGTCGGCAAGGGGTCCGCCGAATCGCTTCGCAACTCGGGCTGCCGGGTGCTGGTGACCGAGATCGACCCGATCTGCGCGCTGCAGGCGGCGATGGAGGGTTACGAGGTGGTGACCATGGAGCAGGCCGCCCCCAAGGGCGACATCTTCGTGACCTGTACCGGCAACATCGACGTCATCACCCTCGATCACATGCGGGCGATGAAGGACCGCGCCATCGTCTGCAACATCGGCCACTTCGATTCAGAGATCCAGGTCGCGTCGTTGCGGAACTACAAGTGGAGCAACATCAAGCCGCAGGTCGACGAGATCGAGTTCCCCGACGGCAAACGTCTCATCCTGCTGGCCGAGGGGCGGCTCGTGAACCTGGGCTGCGCCACCGGCCATCCCAGCTTCGTGATGAGCGCCTCCTTCGCCAACCAGGTCCTGGCCCAGATGGAGCTGTGGATCAATCCCGGCACCTACGAGAAGAAGGTCTATGTGCTGCCCAAGCACCTGGACGAGAAGGTGGCCATGCTGCACCTGGCCAAGCTCGGTGTCAGCCTGACCAGCCTGCGGCCCGACCAGGCCAAGTACATCGGCGTCGAGGTCCAGGGACCGTTCAAGCCGGAAGCCTACCGCTACTAAAGATGAAGGTGTGACGGGGCGCCTTGCGGGGCGCCCCCGGCGCGCATAAGATCGCCGCGTGCCGACGAACACCTTCGATAACGCCCGCACCGGAGCGGGCCTCCTGCCCTGATGGAAACGGGAACCACCTTTCTGTTGGGTGTGGCCGCGGCCTCGGCTGTCCTGGTCCCCGGCGCCGCTTGGCTGTGGTTCCGCGCGCGCCGCCTGCAGGATGAGTGCACCTCCCTGCGCGACGAGGCCGAGGCAGCCACCGAGATCGCCGCCGCGGTTCCCGACGGTTTCCTGCTGCGCGACATCGAGACCGGCCGGTCGCGGTGCTCGCGGCGTCTTGCCGTGCTTCTCGAACTGGCGCGCGGGACCGAAGGCGGCGCCGAAGACGTCATCGCCTGCTTCGAGCCGGGCCCGGCCGACCTGCTGCGGCGAAGCCTCGAAAACCTCTATGAATCGGGGCAGGGATTCAGCCTCATCGTCCCGGTCGCCGATGACCGCCGCACCATCCAGGCGATCGGCACCCGCGCCTTCCGGGCCACCGGCCGGCCGGCTGCCGACATCGTGTGGTTCCGCGATCTGGCGAGGAAGGGTAGCGGCGGGCAGACCTTTTCCGGCGACGGCCATTTCCGGGCCCTGATCGACGCCCTGCCCTTCCCGGTCTGGATGCAGGGTCCCGACGGCGAGGTTTTGTTCTCTAACGCCGCGGCGCAGGCGGGGCAGGCGGAAGATTCGGAAATCCTGTCGGTGACGGTTCCCGATACGCCGCTGGTCTTCTCCTACGCGCTGCCGCACGCACCGGGTACGCCGGCGCAGGAGGACCGCAGCGCCGACTGGTTCCGTATCCTCGAGACCGTGCCGACAGCGGTCGCCGTCTACGGGCCCGACGCCCACCTGCGCTTCGCCAATGCGGCCTTCGCCAGGCTCTGGCGTCTCGATCCCGGCTGGCTGCAGACCGGTCCCCGCTTCGGCGATATGCTGGACCGGCTGCGCGACGCCCGCCGTCTGCCGGAGGTTCCCGACTACGCGGCCTTCCGCAAGCAGCAGGTGGCCCAGATCAGCACCCTGTCGGCACCGGTGGAGTCGCTGATGCACCTGCCGGACGGGACGACCCTGAAGCGCGTCGTCGCCCCCAGTCCCGGCGGCGGCATCGTCTTCGCCTACGAGGACCTTTCCGAACGCCTGTCGCTGGAACGGTCGCTGAACGAACTCAACGCCGTGCAGCGCGAAACCCTCGACAACCTGTTCGAGGGCGTCGCGGTGTTCTCCGCCGACGGTCATCTCCGCCTCAGCAACCCCGCCTTGAGCGAACTGTGGGCGCGCGACGAGGCCTCGCTTCCCGAAGACATGCACGTCACCGCCTTCGTCGAGACACTCCACACCTTCATGCCGCAAGGAACCGGCGGCAATGACGGAGTGTTGACGGCGGCGCGGTTGATGAGCCGCCATCCGCACCAGGGCCGCCTGGTACGCAACGACGAGCGCGTCATCGAATACGCCACCATCCCGCTGCCCGACGGCGCGGTGATGGTCAGCTTCCTGGACGTCACCGACGGCGCCCGCGTCGAGCAGGCACTGCGTCAGAGAGCCGAGGCCTTGGGCGCCGCCAACCGGCTGAAGTCCGAGTTCATCGCCAACGTGTCGCACGAGATCCGCACGCCGCTGACCACCCTGATCGGCTTCGCCGAAATCCTCACCGACGGCTATTTCGGCGACCTCAACCGCCGTCAGATGGAATACGGCAAGGGGATTCTGGAAACCTCGCGCAACCTGATGTCGGTGGTCGGCGACATCCTCGACCTGGCGAGCATCGAGGCCGGCATGATGGCGCTGGAACTGGATGCCGTCGACGTGCACGGGCTGCTGACCGGGATCCTGCGCCTGGTCCGCGAACGGGCCCGCCACAAGAATCTGACGATCGCCTTCGACTGCCCGACCGACATCGGCTGGATCGTCGCCGACGAGCGTCGCCTCAAGCAGGTTTTCTTCAATCTGATGGGCAATGCGATCCGTTTCGCGCCGCAGCGGGGGAAGATCTCGCTGACCGCCCGCCGCGAGGGCGGCGAGGTCGTGATCTCGGTCGCCGACAACGGCCCGGGGATGGATCCCGATCTGGTCGCCGAAATCACCGAGCCGTTCCGGCGCGGGCCGGTTACCGAGGGCAACGGACAGGGCGCCGGACTCGGGCTGGCGCTGGTCAGCCGTTTCATCGAACTCCACAACGGCCGCGTCGAATTCCGGACCCGGCCGGGACGCGGAACCAAGGTCATCTGCCGCCTGCCGACCGGCGAGACAGCCGAGTCCGCACCGGAGGAATCCGAGGAACGGCACGAGGCCCCTGCCGGCAACAGGGAAGCCGCCGGGGATTGACCGTGGAATCCCGATCCGCGAGAGGGTAATAATTCCGTCACGCTCAGACCGGGGACACACACCACAGAATGCCGTCCGCCATGCCGAAGGCCGCCAGCCGCACCGAAGCCGTCCACAGGACCCTGTCCGACGAAAGTGCGACCGAAACCCTGGCCGCGTCGATTGCGGCCGTGTCGCGGCCCGGCGACGTCATCGCCCTGTGGGGCGATCTGGGCACCGGGAAGACGGTGTTCGCACGCGCCTTCATCCGGGCGGCGACGGGCCACGGCGACGAGGAGGTGCCGAGCCCGACCTTCACACTGGTTCAGACCTACGACGCGGGAGAGATACCCATCTATCACTTCGACATGTACCGGCTCGAAACGCCTGACGAAGCCTATGCGCTGGGAATCGAGGAAGCCTTCGTGGATGGAATTTCCCTCATCGAGTGGCCGGACCGCCTGGGCGGCCTGCTGCCCCGCGAGCGGCTGGACGTGCGCCTCGAACACGGGGCACAGCCCGAGGCCCGCGAGGCCGTTCTCGAGGGAAGCGCAGACTGGATCGGACGCATGAGGGAACTGGATCGTGCCTGACGTCAAACCGATGGAAGACCGCGACGCCAACATCAATGCCTTCCTGGTGCGCGCCGGATGGGTCGGCTCCGTCCGCACCCCGCTGGCCGGGGATGCCTCCTTCCGGCGCTATCAGCGGATCACCAAGAAGGGCCATTGCGCCATGCTGATGGACGCGCCGCCCCCCCTGGAGAACGTCGGACCCTTCGTCGCCCTGTCGGAACACCTGCGTGACCTGGGATTCCGGGCTCCGGAAGTCCTCGCCGAGGACGCCGAGAACGGGTTCCTGCTGCTCGAGGATTTCGGCGACGTCACTTATACGCGGGCCCTCGCGCATGGAGCGGACGAGCAGACGCTCTACGACCTTGCGCTCGACCTGCTTATCGAACTGCATGGGCTGCCGGCCGACCAGGCGATCCCGGGGGGATTGCCTCGCTACGACGACGAGGCGCTGCTGGCCGAGGCCTATCTGCTGACCGACTGGTACATGCCGACGATCCTGGGCGGCCCGACCGACCCCGACGTCCGTCAGGCCTATGCCGAAGCCTGGCTGAAGGTGTTCGCGGCCCTGCGCGATCAGCCGCAAACCCTGGTGCTTCGCGACTATCACGTCGACAACCTGATGATCCTGCCGGGGCAGACCGGGATCGCGGCCTGCGGTCTGCTCGATTTCCAGGACGCCCTGGCCGGGCCGACCGCCTATGACCTGATGTCGCTGATCGAGGACGCCCGCCGCGACATCGACGACGCCCTGGCCGCTCATCTTCGCCGGCGCTATGCCGAGGCGTTTCCGGACCTCGACAGGGACGCCTTCGACGCGGCCTTCACCGTTCTTGCCGCCCAGCGCCACGCCAAGGTCATCGGGATCTTCACCCGGCTGTGCCTGCGCGACGGCAAGGCCGTCTACCTGCGGCATATCCCGCGCATCTGGCGCCTGCTCGAACGGGCGCTGCGGCATCCGGCCCTGAGCCCGGTCGCCAACTGGTTCGAAAGCCACATACCTGCCACCAAGAGGGGGATTCCCGAATGCCAACCGGCAGCGGTCCAATAACCGACACCGACCAAGACAAAGACACCACCGGACCCGCCGCCGCTGTGCCCAAGCGGGCCATGATCCTGGCCGCCGGGTACGGCAAGCGGCTGCGGCCGGTGACCCTGAAAACGCCGAAGGCCCTGATCAAGGTCGGCGGCCGCACCCTGATCGACCGCACCGTCGACCGCCTGGACGAGGCCGGGGTCGAAACCATCGTGGTCAACCTCCACCATCTCGGACACCTGGTCGAACAGCACCTTCGCAGCCGCAAGGGGCCGAAGTTCGAGTTCTCGCATGAGGACACGCTACTCGAAACCGGCGGCGGCGTGCTCAAGGCCCTGCCGCTTCTCGGCGACGAGCCGTTCCTGGTGGTCAACGCCGACGTCATGTGGCTCAACGGCCCGACCTCGATCCTCGAACGCATGGCCGAGATCTGGGACGAGACCAAGATGGACGGGCTGCTCCTGCTGCATCCCACGGTCGATGCCTACGGCTACGCGGGAATGGGCGATTTCTGCATCGACGTCGAGGGCAAGCTGCAGCAACGGCCGGAACGCGAGCTGTCGCCCTATCTGTTCACGGGGATCCAGATCCTCCATCCGCGGCTTTTCGAAGGCGCCCCGGAAGGCAAGTTCCGCCTGCGTTTCCTCTACGACCGTGCGATCGAGAACGAGCGCCTGTTCGGGATCGTCCACGACGGCGAATGGTTCCATGTCGGCACATCCGAAGGGATGGCCGACGCCGAGTCCTATCTGCGCGAACGTTATCCGGAGACCAAACATCGGTAACACCCGGACGGATCAGCAACACGACGCGCCCCCGGGCGCCGGGCCGGCGGTTTTCTCGATCGCCGCCGGAACGCCGTTTCTCGACGCGCTGGTCGACGGCATCCTGACCCGGGTCGAGGCCGGGCCCTTCCCGCTGACCGACTTCCGAATCCTGCTGCCGACGCGGCGGGCCTGCCGCGGTCTGCGCGAGGCCTTCCTGCGCCGCTCGAAGGGGCGGCCGCTGCTGCTGCCACGAATGCTGCCGCTGGGCGACATCGACGAGGACGAGCTGGTCATCCGCGAGGCGGGGGAACCGGTCGAGATCGGCGCCGGCGATACCGACATCCCGCCCGCCATTCCCGGCCTGCGCCGCCAGATCCTGCTGACCCGGATGATCCTGGCCCTGCGCGGAACCGACACGACGCCGGAACAGGCGGCACGCCTGGCCGTCGAACTCGGACGTCTGCTCGATCAGGTGCAGACCGAGCAGCTCGGCTTCGAGGCCCTGGCCGGGCTGGTGCCCGAGGCCTTCGCCGAACACTGGCAGATCACGCTCGAGTTCCTGCGCATCCTCAGCGAACAGTGGCCGCTTGTCCTGGCCGCAGAGGGCTGCATCGACGCCGCCGAGCGGCGCAACCGGCTGCTTGCCGCGCAGGCCGACTCCTGGCGCAGGGCGCCGCCGCGCAGCCCGGTGATCGCCGCCGGGTCGACCGGCAGCATTCCGGCGACGGCCGAGCTGCTCTCGGTGGTCGCCGGCCTGCCCGAGGGCTGCGTCGTGCTGCCCGGGCTCGACCGTTCGCTCACACCGACGATCCGCCGCCAGATCGGCCCGTCGCATCCGCAGGCGGGCATGCTGGCCCTGCTGGATCGTTTCGGTATCGAAACAGAATGGGTGAAGGACTGGCCGGCCCCCAACTTCGGCGATGCCGCCGCCGAACGACGGCACATCGTCAATACGGCCATGCACCCGCCGGAAGCGACACGGTCCTGGCATAGTGCGGAACCTCTGGCCGAGTCGGGACTCGACGGCATCACCCGTATCGACTGCCCGTCGCCGCGCGACGAGGCCGGGGTCATCGCGCTGGCCCTGCGCGAAACCCTGGAGACGCCGGGCCGGAGCGCGGCCCTCGTCACCCATGACCGGACCCTGGCGCGGCGCGTCGCCGCCGAACTCGGGCGCTGGCATGTCGAGGTCGACGATTCGGCGGGCCAGCCGCTGGACCAGACACCGGCCGCGACCTTCCTGCTGCTGACGGCGCAGATGGCGGCCGACGGGTTCGCCCCGGTGCCGACCCTGGCCGCGCTCAAGCATCCCCTGGCCGCCTGCGGCCGCTCGCCCGCCGCCTGCCGGGCCACGGTAAGGCGGCTGGAGATCGCGGCCCTGCGCGGCCCGCGACCGAGCCCCGGGGTAGCGGGCATCCGCGCGCGGCTCGGCAAGGAGGCCGCCGCCTTCGATGACCTGCTTTCTACTATCGAAACCGCCTCGGAGAGCTTCCGGACGCTGGCCGCATCGCCGGCCGCGGAACTCGACCGGTTGATCGACGCGTTGATCGGGCTCGCAGAGTCCCTGGCCGCCAGCGACAGCGAGGAGGGTGCCGCCCGTCTGTGGGTTGGCGAGACCGGCGAGGCGGTCGCCGGCTTCATCGGCGAGTTGCGCGAATCGGCGGGCCGGCTCGGTTCCATCGAAGGCCGCCGCTTTCCGGCCCTGCTCGAGGCGCTGATGGCGGGGCGGGTGGTACGGCCGC
>NPIG01001150.1_pt1 | contig 15211 bp, 7 predicted proteins | sample 8637441 | NCBI WGS metagenome assembly NPIG01 (sample SAMN07420675, study PRJNA396082) | bioreactor metagenome | isolation source: sample BR6 brine-fed electro-methanogenic bioreactor BR | place: Japan: Kochi | collected 2016-06-14 | reverse complement strand
CGAAGTGGAATTCGTAGACCGCAAGAAAGCACTCGAAATGCTCTCCCGATACCTGGGCCTGTTCAGCACAGCAGACGAGTCCAATCGTGTGGTGATTGATGTCCGGCAAGGGTCCGAAGACGGAACTCTTCTTCCGGTCCTTTCAGGCGTCCGCATGTCTGCGGAACTGTCTCTTCGAACCCGGTGAATGACACGGAGGCTTGATGCGTTGCGAACCAGTGCCATGGCGCCTGGACATCATTCCTTTCACATCGGCGCGTTGTCCGGGCGCAGATTGAGGTGAAGCACAACCGGCCGGGGCAGACGAAACTCCAGGGCGTAGGGGGCAATCTCGAGGCCGTGCAGCATGAACGCGCCGTCTTCCGGGATGGGTTCGGACTGAACAATGTCATCGCCGCTGCGGAGGTTGAACCGGACCCCGGCGAGGGACGGGCCGCCGGCGGTGCCGGCGACGCGCAGACTGACGTGGGTGTCATCCACCCGCACGAGACGAAGCTCGAGTTCGAGTTCGTCCACGCGTTGTGTCCAGCAGAGCACGTGCTGCGTGTCATCCGGTGCCAGCGCCGGCGCGGGCGCCTGCTCAGCGGGGGAAAAGCCTTCGTCCGGTGTGGCCAGCATGCGCAAGACCCGCCTGCCCACCTCCACCACAAAGGTCAGGGCCGCTTGCCCCGGGCTATCCTCCAGGTCTTCCATGCATTGCGCCAATTCACGGAGCTGGCGCAGGCAGTTCTGGCAGCTTGCGAAATGGGCCTCGGCCTCCTCACGCGCCGGCGCATCGAGTTTGTCGTCCATGTACGCGGCGATAATTTCGTCGTCCAGGCAAGCGGCCTGGTCCGGTGGTGTCTCGTCGAGGCGCTTCTTGACGCCCGCAAGCATGCCCGTGTATTCGACAAGCCTGGCCTTGCAGGCGGGGCAGCGCTCGACGTGGCTTCCCGCCCCGCCGGAGGTGGCGTGCGAGGGCCGGCGCCCCAGCCGTTCGAAGGCCAGGTCCAGCAGTTCGCTTTCCGGTAGGCAATTCATGGGGCGTCACTCCGATTCGGGCCGGCGCCTTCCCCAGGCGCGGTGGTTTCGACAAGGATGCGCCGCAGGCGCTCGATGGCCCTTGAGTTTTCGGCGAAGACCGTTCCGCCGGGCAGATTCATGAGCCCCGCGATGCGGCGAAGCGATTCCCCTTCGAGCCGGAGCCGGAGGATCATCGCCTGCTTCGGCGGGAGTGATTTCAACGCCTCCCTCAAGGCCCGCACCTGGTCGGCCTGCATGGCTGCCTGCGCCGGGTCGGTCGGATTCGAGAGCCATTCCTCCAATGCGTCGGCACGGTTCACGGGGATTCCCTTCGCATGTTTCGCAACATAGTCCTTGCAGAGATTCCCGGCAACTTGCACAAGGTAGGTGCTGAAACGCGACTCACCCCGCCATGCGCGCAAGCGCCGGCACGAATCGTCAAGCAGGCGCTCGTAGACATTGGCGACCAGGTCGTCCAGGTCCAGCTGAAAGGCGCCCCGCTGGCGCCGCACGCTTGCGGCCGTGGCGCGGAGCAACCGGTCATAGCGCTGAACAAAACGCCGCCACTGGCCGGGGACGCGCGCCGCACAGGCCTTGATCAATTGCCGCTCGTCGTCTCTGTCTACAATAGACGGCATGAAACCCGCCCCGCTTGCACTGCCCCCGAAAAAACACGCGGCTGTCACTATACGCACTTGCGGTAAGAATTACAATAGAGTGCGTAGGAAAGGAGTGTGGGGCCGGCGCTGGACACATCCCCGCGCGCGAGGCGCACGGCTTTGGCGAGGGGGGCTTCCGCGGCGAGGTGTTCGAAGAAGGCGGTTGAGAACAGGGCGGCCTGTTGCGGGTCGGCCGGCCAATGGGTGCCGAGATAGTTCCCCACACCCGCGGCTATCATCGCGGAAGCCGCACCGGAGCAGACGGGCGCTGAAGCCTCCGATTCCCTGTAGGTGGCCTCCCGGGCAGTGTCGCAGCCGTTCGCGAAGACCAGCGCCGGCGGCGTGCGCAGCCGCTTGAAGTCCGCCGCGGCAACTTTTCCCCGGGCGAGCACCCATGCGCTGTTCACAGCCGCACCGCCGTCGTACTCCGCGTGGCCGAAGTAGTAGACGATCCCGGCCGCTTCCAGCCGGTTGAGGACCTCGGTTCGCGTGGCGCGGTTTCCGGCAAGCAGTTCCACACGCCATTCGGGCCTGCGCGCGAGCAGCATTTCGAGCAGCGCTTCGGAATGCTCCTGCAGGGAAGCGCCTGACGGCGCGGTTCCGGTAATGATAGTAATCCGTGTCTTGTCGCCGGGGACAAAGGCCCGTGGCGCAACGCAAGGTTCCCCAGCGTGCCTCACCGCGCGGGAGACATTCGCGCCCATGCAGAGGAACTGCCCGCCAGTCCAGGCAAGTTCCCAGGGTATGGGCAGCGCCTCGGGGGCCAGTTCGAGCACCAGGTCGGAGGCGCCCGTGCCGGGCAGGGCCTCACAGACAGATTCGGGCAGGAAGTGCTTTGACAGGAAAAGGCCGGCGTCCGCCAATTGTCCGGAGCCTGGCCGGGCTTCCTCGCCTCTCCGGGGCAGCCCCATCCATGCGCAGGCGATTAGACGGCGGTTCAACTCCCGGCGGTCTTCGTGGTCAAACGGGACTTGGCCGCGAAGCAGTGGCTTCCCANNCCCGGGCGCGTGCAGGGCAAAGTGCAGGCTCGCTCCCGCCTGCCGGATTTCGAGAACGGCGGCGGTATTTCGCGGAGGGGCGGCCGTCTCGCCGACGGCAAGCCGGGCAATGACTACCCTGCCGAGGATGAAACGCTGCCCTACCTCGAGCATCGCCGGGGCCTCGAGCCGATGCCGGCCGTGGCCGGTCGCCAGGAAGGTGCCGTTCGTGCTGCCGCAGTCCTCGAGAAACCAGTTGTTTCCCACCTGGCGGATTCGTGCATGATGCCTGGACACGCCGGCATCCCCCGGAAGCGGCAGGGTGTTGTCTGCGCTTGTGCCCATCGTGACGCAACCGTCCAGGGGCGCGCACACGGTACCGGCGGCGCTTCCCGATTCGACCCGAAGCACAATGTGTTCCGCGCCAGTTTGTCCGCCTGCTTCCCGAACCATGCTCCCAGTTGCTCCGCTTTGCCCTATCTTTGACCTTGAGTCCAAGTCTGTGCATTATACTCATACTATACGCTTCATCCGCATGCATGCACCCTGGCGACCTGCTTCGTCTTATTCACTGAAGGCGGGGCATACGCGGGTGCAATTGGAGCGAATTGGTGAGAGGGGAGCACATTGGACAGCGTGCGGGGTTCAGACAAAGTCGCGGCGGCTGAGCCGAAGACACTCCGCTTGGACGATGCGGAGGTGGTGGAAGACGACCTCGTTGGATTGCAGGTCGGCCATTATCACATCGTAAGTCGACTTGGCGCAGGGAGTTATGGTGTTGTATACCGGGCTCGGGACACGCAACTCCAGCGCGATGTCGCCCTGAAGATGCTGCACAGCCCCATGGATGCCGCGCAGCGCCGGCAGTTCCTGCAGGAGGCCCGGGCCCTGTCCGAACTGGGTGGGCATCCGGGCATTGTGCAGATATTCCACTGGGGGGAATACGAGGGCCGTGCGTTTTTCGTCATGGAGTACGCGCCCGCGACGCTGCAGGCCCTCCTGAACGAACACCCTTCAGGAATTCCCGCGCGCACGGCCCTGCGCATCGCGCTGGATTGCGCCCGGGCGCTGGTCCACGCGCACCGTCACGGGCTCATCCACCGCGACATTAAGCCTTCCAACATCCTGCTGGACCGCGAAACGCGCCGGGCCAAGTTGGCGGATTTTGGCCTGGCCGCGGGAAGCGCGGATGCCGGGGTGACGGGCGTAAGTGGTTCGCCCGGCTTCATCGCGCCGGAGGTTTTGCAGGGCCACCCGACCGACGAACGCAGCGACCTGTACGCGCTGGGCGTGACCCTGCTCAGGTCGCTCACCGGACAAGCGGCCAGGCGGATGGCTTCCGGCACTGGAGCGGTTTCCACGGGGGAAATGCTCCGCGATAGGCGGGTGCCTGCTTCGCTCCGGAGTGTTGTTGAGAAGATGGTCGCGCAGGACCCGGCGGCACGGTACGCGAGCGCGGCCGACGTGGCGGACGCCTTGGAAGCCGCGCCGGAGACCGTGGCCGGGGGGGCGTGCCGGAGCGAGACGCGGGGCAGCGTGTGGGGCCGCAGCGCGGCAATGGCCCTGGTGGCGCTCGGCCTGTCGGTTGCAGTCTACTTCTCGCTGGTTCGCGGCCACCCGGGCGGGGTGCCGCCCGAGTTGGCGGATGCGGCCTCACTGCTGGAGCAGGGGGATTACGAGGGCGCGGCGCGCCTTTATGAAAGCGCGGTCGAGAGGGGCGCGCCGTCCACGGAGGCGCTTATGGGGCTTGGGTTTGCCCTGCTTGGCGGCGGTCGCGAGCAAGATGCCCGGGAGGTGTTCGAACGGATACCCGACGACCGGCGCCGTCTCGAAGGGCGCTTCGCACTGTTACACAAGACGCAGGGGGAGAACGCGCGGGCCACCCTGGAGCAGCTTCAGCGCGAGTCCGGTTCCGCCTATGCCTCCGTGCTGCTGGCCGGCCTGGACCTGGCCAGGGGCAACGGGCAGGAGGCCTACGCGCGTCTTGCCGCAATAGGGGCGCCCCGCTTTCTCTTCCGCTGGCAGGAGGAGCTTTATCACTGGCATCTCGGACGGGCGCTGCACGCGCTCGGCAGGCACGCCGAGGCGCTGCAGCATCTGGACGCGCTTAAGAACACAGATGCGCGGCTGAGCGATGACTGGGTCCAGGCCTATGCCGGGATGGTTCGATGGGAAATCGAGCACGCACGCGGCCAGGCGCTCGGCAGGCAGATAGAGCGGGTCAAGGCTGCGATGAAGGAGTATCCAGCACCCGCCGTTTCTCCGGAGGAGGCGTGGACCAGCCGGCCGCTGCGCTTCTGCCTCCTCCCCATGGACGCGGGTTCGAGCGCGGCAGCGCGGGAGAGCGGGGTAACGGCGGTGTTGCCCTGGCGGCTTGGCGCCGCACTGACCACCCAGACGCCCATGCAGCAAGTGGACCGCGCGCTGCTCGACGCGCTGCTGACCGAATACGAACTGACGTCCGGGCTGGCAGGCAGAGAAGAAAGGCGCCGGCTCGGGCAATTGCTTGGCGCCGACCTGCTTATCGAGTGCCGCTTCGATTCTTTTCAACAGCAGGACTTTCTGAACACCACCGTGGTCGATGTGGCGACCACGCGCCAGTTCGGCGTTCGGGAGCTTGAGTTCCGGGTCACGGAGCCCCTGGAGACGCTGGCGGGTGAACTGTCTTCGGCAATCTGGGAGACTGTAGCGGCGCAGAAGCCGCTTCGCGGCATGGTCACCGTTAACGGCGGACAGGCCCGGCTGAACCTGGGGCAGAGCGTCGGGGTACAGCCCGGCATGCGGTTTGAAGTACTGACCCGCACCGCGGACCAGCGCCCGGCGCCGGGGCAGTATGTCCTCGTGGAAGAGGTGTCGACGTCGTCTTCCGCGGTCACACTGGAGGGCGTTTCGCCCGGCGCGGTGCCCGCTTCGGGACTCCACGTGCGTGAGGAGCCGCAGGGGTGAAGGCCCGGTGGCACATGCGCCGGGTGCTTCCGGTCGCGCTTCCGCTTGCCATCGGGCTGTTGATGCTGGGGCACGGCTGCGCCAGAGACCCGGCCCGCCCGGGCCGAATGGCGCCGCTCATCGGGGGCGAGCCTGTGCGCGCGCGCTGGTGGAACTTCTATGAGCGCGGCCGGAGCTTGAACGACGAGGGGAAATACCAGGAAGCCGGGCAGAGCCTGCGCAAGGCGCTGGCGGGAAGGGCGCGCGACCAGCGCTGGGCGCGAACCTACGGGCTCCACTTCATTCGCGAGTATTTTCCGCGCCGGGAACTCGGCATCGCCCTGCTGCATCAGGACAAGGTCGAAGCCGCGCTCGACCAGTTGACGCGAAGCATGGAAGACGAATACTCCGCGCGCGCCGCCTACTTCCTGGACCGTGCGCGGGAACTGCAGGTCCGCCGACAGGGCCTGGACAAGGAACCGCCAAGTCTGCAACTCGATGGCGTGTCAATGGACAACACCGTCACAGGAACAAGGCGGTATGCGGTCCGGGGAACCGCCCGGGACGACACGTATGTTGCCNNACGGCGTGCCCGTGGACCTGCGGCACAGTAAGCGAGAGACCGTGTTCACCATGCCTGTCGACCTGGCGCCGGGCCCCAATGTGGTCGAGGTCGAGGCCGTGGACGTGGCAGGGCGGACGACGCGCGCCACGCTGACCATGCACGCGGACATGGACGGGCCGGTGGTGGCCTTTGACCGGCCGGTGCGCGCCTCCGGCCAGATAACGGGCACTTTGTTCGACGATTCCGGTGTCGCACGCCTGGAAGTCAACGGAGCCCGCGTTGTGCTCCTTGAGACTACTGGCACCACGGCGCGTTTTCGCCACACGCCGCCAGAAGCGGCCACCGGCCGCCTGAGGTATCGGTGTGTCGACGGGCTTGGAAACGAAACGCGCGGGCTCCTTTCAACGGACAACGGCGCACACGGGCGCGCCTCCAGACCCGGCATGCCGCCGGCGGCGTTTGGAAGCGCTGCGTCCGTCGGGCTGATGGCGAACCGCGTGGTCTTGTGCGCCGCGGAGACAGAATCGCCTGCCCCTGCCTGGGGCACGCTGCCCGGCCTTGAAGTGTCGTTTGCGAACCTGCGTGAAGGGCAGCGCTTCCGGCTGGACGAGATTGTGGTGACCATCGTTGCCCGGGGTGCGAACGAAATCGCCGCGGTCCATCTCAACGACGCACTGCTGGAGGTTCTGCCGGGACACGACTACCAGTCCGTGGCCCGCCGCATGCCGCTTGTGCCCGGCCGCAACCGGTTTCACGTGCGGGTCGAGGATACAGGGGGCAATGTGGCGCAATCCGCGGTGACGGTGCACCGCATTCTCAGCACCATCGAAAGGCCCTCCGAACGTCTCACGCTGGCCCTGCTCGGCAATGTGCCGGCGGGCATTGCCTCGTCGGCCGCCGGCGACGCGGCGCTCGTGGAAGCAGGGCTGGTGCGCGAGTTGGAGCGGTTGGGCCGGTTCAAACTCGTGAACCGCGATATGCTCGAGCGGGTGCTCTCGGAGCAGGAACTCGCGGCGGCCCTGGGCTCGGAAGAGACGCGCCTTGCACTGGGCCGGATTGTGCCCGCCGAAGTTTTCGTGGTCGGCCAGGTCCGCCGGGGCGCGGAGAGCATTGAAATGCTGCTCGAGGCGTTCAGTGCGGAGACGTCGGTTCTGTTGGCGCGTGCCGAGGTGGCGGGCAAGGGAGAGACCCGGGGCGGCCTCGAAGGGCTGGTGCGCCTGCTGGCGCTTCGCCTGGTGCAGGAATTTCCGGAATGCGACGGCAGTGTCCTCGCCCGGCGGAAGGGCGAAATCACCTCCGACCTTGGCGAAATGGACTTGGTGCGTGAATCGACCAAACTGACGGTCTTCCGTTTCGGCGAAGCGTTGGTGGACCCGGAGACCAATGAGCCGCTCGGCCGGACCACCGAGAAACTTGGCGAGGCGCTGGTGCGCGGCGTGCGGCGGAAGACCAGCGTGGCGGAAGTGCTGGATGCTTCGCCCGAAGGGGATATTCAGGTGGGTGACCATGTCGCCACAAAATAGGCGCAGATTCAGGCCTATGCTGCCTTCGCTCCTTGCGCTGGTGGCGGTTGGGCTGTCGGTGCGGGCGCAGGAACTCGAGTTCAGCGTCAGCCCGTCGCCTGTGGGCGCGGGCGCGCGGGCAGGCGGCATGGCGAACGCGTTTGTGGCGGTTGCCGACGACGCGACCGCGGCTTCCTGGAATCCCGCGGGGCTTGTGCAGTTGGAGCGCCCGGAGACTTCGCTGGTGCTGGCCTATGACCGGCTCAGCGAAGAGCTGGATTTCACCGGGCGCGCCGGCGGTTCGGACCGTGACCTCTCCGGCGGCGGCAGCGTCAACTTTCTGAGCGTGGCCGCGCCGTTCCCTTGGCTTGTGCTCGGCAAGCGGGTGGTCCTGGCGCTCAGCTACCAGCGCAAGTACGACTTCGACCGCGACTTCACCTTGGAGCGCGGGGTAACGGAAGCGAGCCCTTTCGGCGCGGTGCTGCTTGCACGCCGCAAACTGCGTTTCGCGCAGGACGGCGGCCTGGCCACCCTGACGCCGTCGATTGCCGTGGAACTGACCCCGCGCCTGGCACTGGGCATTTCGGTGCACCTGTGGCGCGGGGAAGAACTCGGCGGCCATGCCTGGGAGCAGCGCATCGAACGGGACGGGCTCTCGCTGTTCGGCACGAGCCTGGGGTATGACCGCAGCATCTGGAGGGAGGAATACCGTGACTTCCGGGGCGAGAGCGTGAGCGCCGGCCTGCTCTGGTCCGTCAGCAGACAGGTGCGGGCCGGCATCCGCTACGACAGCGGCTTTGAGGCGGAGGCGGACCATCGCAGCACCGGCAAGTCGTGGCAGTGGTCACTGCCGCTCGGGGGCGGCTTTGCGCTTCCCCGCAGGCTACCCAGCGCTAAGTCCTGGGAGCGGCGTCACATCCGTTTTCCGCGCACCTGGTCGGCCGGCCTCGCCTGGCAGCCCAACGACCGCTGGACCGTGGCGCTGGACTGTTCGCGCACGGAGTGGGCGGATTTCTGGGTCAAGGACGATGCGGGCCGGCGGTTCTCCCTGGTCGATTACAGCCGCCTCGACCCCCCCTATCGGGGTGGCGGCATCGACCCCACGCACAGCGTGCGCCTCGGGGCCGAGCACCTGTTCATACCGGCGAACCCGGGGGACGCTTTGGGCCGGCTCTGGTCCGTGCGGGGTGGTGTGTACTACGACGAAGAGCCGGCCACCGGAACGCCGGACCGCTTCTGGGGCTTGACGTGCGGCATTGGCGTCTTGTTAGATCAAGGCATAAATATCGACCTTGCATATCAAATACGGTATGGAAACGGTGTGAACCATGATTTTGTTCGCGGGTTGAGAGGCTTTGAAGAGGACGTTGTGCAACACCGTGTACTGTTGGCGACGGTGGTCTATTTCTAGCGTGGGGGAAAGAAGGATGCGATACCTTACCGCGGTACTTTTCATTTTGGCCGTAATTCCCGGAAGCGGGGGCGAGGAAATCCATGGCGCCGCCGGGGACAAGTCCGTCTGTGAACGGTCGAGCGGCGCGGGCTGGCATCAGGTGACGGCGGATGCGGGTTGGGACGCGCGGGGACGACACGCGGCGGTCGTGCATGACGGGCGGATATGGGTGCTGGGCGGAAACGCCATAGGCGCGAAGGTGAGTGACCGGCGCAATGATGTGTGGTGGTCGGAAGACGGGGAGACCTGGACGGAAGCGACGCCGGCCGCGCCCTGGGGTATCCGCGCCGGCCATGCCGCCGTGTCGTATGCGGGCAAGCTTTGGGTCGTCGGCGGGCTGAGCAGCGGTACGCCCGTGATGTATGCCGACGTGTGGAGTTCAGAGGACGGGGTGACCTGGGCTGAGGTAACCTCCAGCGCGCCTTGGGGCGGCCGCCAAGGCCATGGCGTGGTCGTGCACAACGGCCTGATGTGGCTGCTGGGCGGGGAGACGGGTTCGGACAACTATGCCAGCGATGTGTGGTATTCCTCGGACGGCGATACCTGGCACGAGGCGACGCCTGACGGCGGCTGGCCAGCCCGCTATGAATTCGAGTGCGTGGTGCATGACGGCAAGATGTGGGTGATGGGCGGATACGATGCCGTGACCCCGTATTTCAATGATGTCTGGTCCTCCGCGGATGGCGCGGCCTGGACACAGGCGACAGCAGCCGCGCCCTGGCCGGCGCGAACCAGCATGGCCTCCACGGTCTACGGGGGCAGAATGTGGGTGACAGGCCGCGCAGAGAGCGGTACGGTCACGGACATCTGGAGCAGCGTTGACGGCGCCGAGTGGACAGAGGTTCTTCCGGCCGCGCCCTGGGGGTTCCGCTACGACGGGGCGGCCCTCGCGTTCAACGGGGAGATGTGCATTCTGGGCGGCCGCGCGGGCGCATACGAGCCGTATGCGGATGTGTGGCGGAGTTCGGACTGGGAACTGGTGACGGAATCCGCGGACTGGAGCGCGCGCCGGGGCCACAGGTCCGTGGCCTATCAAGATCTCTTGTGGGTCCTGGGCGGCAACGACGGTTCGCGCAGAAACGATGTGTGGTACACGGCCGACGGCGAGACTTGGACGGAGGCGACTTCTGCCGCCGACTGGGACGGGCGCGACTACTTCGCTTCGGCGGTTTATGACGGAAAGATGTGGGTCCTGGGCGGCAAGGACACCTCGGGCGCGTACCGCAATGATGTTTGGTACTCAACCAATGGCGCGGACTGGACCGAAGCGACCCCGCATGCGGGCTGGTCAGCCCGGGATGCCCATGCCGCGGCCGTGCACGACGGCAAGCTGTGGGTGCTGGGCGGCTGGCCCGGCACCCACGCCAATGACGTGTGGTGGACGGAGGACGGGGCGAACTGGACACGCGCCACCGCGTCGGCGGACTGGTCGGCCCGGGGGCTGCACAATGGCGTGGCCGCCTTCGGAGGACGGCTGTGGGTGTTCGGCGGGCACGACGGCGATGCCTTGAACGACATCTGGTGGAGCGCGGACGGCGCTGCGTGGACCGAGGCGGCGGCGCCCGCGGCATGGTCGGGCCGGTCGGGCCACGCGGTCGTGCCGCATGGCGGGCGTCTGTGGCTGGTGGGCGGCGGTGTGGACACCGTGCGCAGCGACGTCTGGTACTCCGACGACGGCGAGACATGGGTTGAGTCGAGCCGCTACGCGCTCTGGGGCGTGCGGTCCTCCCATGCGGCCGCTTCTTGCGACGGTCGACTCTGGGTTCTCGGCGGGAACCGGTTTGGAGTCACCGACCGAACGAACGACGTGTGGGCGCTCGAGAGCGGAGTCAGCCCCGCGCCGGGAATTGCCTGGAGCGCATGCCTGGGCGGCTCGGGCGATGAGACCGGCTATTTTGTGGTTCCCGGTTCGGACGGCGGCTATGTTTTCGTTGGCCGCGCGAGCGGCAATGGCGGCGACGTGACGGGCCATCATGGGGGTTCCGGTTACGACGCATGGGTGGTGAAGGTGGACGATGCTGGAGACATTGTCTGGCAGGACTGTTTCGGCGGGACCGGCGACGAGGAGCCGAGCGGGCTTTCCCGGTCCTTTGACGGCGGCTATTTCATCTGTGCGCCGAGCGGCTCGAACGACGGGGACGTCTCCGGGAACCACGGCGGCACATACGACATGTGGGTGGCGAAGCTGGACAGCGCAGGCGGCCTGGATTGGCAGAAGTGCCTGGGCGGCAGCGGCACGGACTGGGCCTACAGCATCGAGGGCACGCCGGACGGGGGGTGCATCGTGACGGGCGTCACAACCTCCACGGACGGGGATGTGACGGACCACCACGGCGGCGAGGACATGTGGGCGGTGAAGCTGACGGATACGGGCGAAATTGACTGGCAGAAATGCCTTGGGGGCGGCGGTCGGGATGGCGCCGGCAACGACGTGTGCGTGGTCTCCGACGGCTATGTGCTCGCGGGTCTTTCCAGTTCGGCCGACGGGGATGTGTCGGAGAATAACGGCGGTGAGGACTTCTGGGTGGTGAAACTGGACCTGTCCGGAGAGATTGTGTGGGAGCATTCCTACGGAGGCAGCGCCCAGGAAGTCCCGGTTGAGATACGCGAGACGTCGGACGGCAGCCTGTTGGTGGCCGGCATGACCCGGTCGAATGACGGGGACGTGTCGGGGTATCTTGGGGGCGGACACGACACTTGGGTAGTGAAGCTGGACGCGTCGGGTAGCCTGCTCTGGCAGAAGTGCCTGGGCGGCAGCGCCAGGGACTCGGCGTACGACATTTTCGAGACTACCGAAGGCGACTACCTGGTGTCTTCCTGGACAGAATCGAGTGATGGCCAGGTCACGGGCCACCACGGTTCCGATGACGATATCTGGCTCGTGAGATTGAACACCTTTGGGGACTTGATATGGCAGCGCTGCCTGGGCGGCTCCGGGTATGACAGCGGCGCGGCCGTTGTGCAGACGCCCGGCTGCGGCTACCTGGTGGTGGGAACCACCAATTCCGACGATGGCGACGTGACCGGCCACCTGGGCTCGTATGACTGCTGGCTGGTGCAACTGGAGGCCGACGACACGGACCCGCCGGTGCTCACGCTGTTGGGCGAGGCGTCTGTGACGGTCCAGTGCGGCGATGATTACGAAGATGCCGGCGCCACGGCCAACGACCTTTGCGACGGCAATCTGGACGCCGCCGTTGTGGCGGATAATCCGGTGGATACGCACACACCGGGGACATACACCATCACGTACTTCGTAGAGGACACCTCCGGCAATGCGGCAGCGCCCGTAACAAGAACTGTGGAGGTCCTGGGGCCTTGTGAAGGCGAGGGCGAGGGCGAAGGCGAAGGCGAAGGCGAAGTAATGTCCACGACTGTGACCCTGGACCTCAGCCGTGAGCAGTTGCAGGCGGGTCAAGCGGTTACCTTGTTCGGCGTGCTGGATACGGTTCCGCCACTGACGCCCGGCGAAGCAGCTGTACGGCTGGCGGGCCAGGATGTGCTTCTCCGCCTCCAGAGGAACGGGGAGTTCTTACCCGACCTCTATGCCGAAGTCGCGGGAGACGGCGGTTTTTCGCTGGACTATGTCCCGGCTGATTCGGGCGTCTACCAGGCACGCGCGTGGTTCCCCGGCGATGAGGCCGCCGGCCTCGCCGCGTCTGGGTGGACCGGGGCGCGCGCTTTCGAGGTGGCGCCGAGCGCCGGTTACGCCATCCTGGTGACCGGCAAGGTGAGCACGGAAACAGGCATCAGCCATCACCGCACGACCATGAACGAGGTCTACGAAAACCTGCTGCGCACCGGCTTCTCGGAGGAATACATTGTGCGGTTCGACCCGGCTTTTTCGCCGGGGGGGCCGGACGAGCCGTTGGACAAGGGCCGAATCGGGCACCGCATTTCGGAATGGGCCGCCGAACGCATGGCCCTCGCCCCGGCGCCGCTCTACATCGTGTTCATCAACCATGGGTGGCCCGGCGAGTTCGACATTTTCAACGACGGCGTCAACCCCGATAACGACATCATGACGCCCGCCGACCTGCGCGGCTGGCTGGAGGGGCTTGAAAGCAATCTGCCGGAGGGCGCCGCGGGCGATGCCGCGCGCCAGCAACCCGTTGTCGTCGTCGTCGGCGCCTGCTATTCCGGCTCTTTCATGGAAGGGCTCAGCCAGGCGCCCGAGGACCGGCCAAGGTGGTTCGTGGTCACGAGCGCCGATGCGTCCGAAGAAAGCTTCATGGGCCCCTGGACGGGCGAGGTGGATGAATTCAGCGTGCGGGTGCGCCACGGCGAGTATTTCGTCTCGGAACTGTTCCGCGGGCTGAGCTATGGCCGAAACCTGCGCGTGGCTTTTGAGGACGCCGCGGAACTGGTCCGCGTATACACCGCAAACCGGCTCGGCAACGGCGGCCGGACACTCACCGAATACCAGGATGACGCCGCGCAGCACCCGCTCTTGAAAGACAACGGCGACGGCCTCGGCACGCACTATCTCCTCGGCAATCCGCCGCCCGGCGAGGACGGCTACGCCTCTTCGGCGGTCTACCTCGGCCACGGGCCCGGCGTCAACCCGCACGCCCTCACGTTCCTGGGCGCCACGCCGCCCGTCACGCTGTCGCCCGGCGGCGCGGAGGCGCCCGAACTCCACGCGGAAATCGACCAGACCACCGCGACCTCCGTGTGGCTGGTGGTGCGGCCGCCCGGTTACGAGATCGACCAGACCGCGCAGTCCCTGCAGAAATCGCTCGACGACCTGGTCCGCATCCCGCCCTCTTCCGCCAAGACATTGCGGACCTACCAGTGGTCGGCGGAGCACCTGGCGCAGAATCACGACTTCTCCACGCCCGGCGCGCACCAGGTCATCTACTTCGCGCGCAGCGAATTCGGCGACATCGCACGATTCGCCCGCACCACCGTGTTCCGGCCGGATACCGCGCCGAACGCCCCGCCCGCGCCTTTTGAACTCAGCACGCCGCAGGACGAGGCGGTTATCGCTGCGTCCGCGCTCTTCTACTGGGACCTCGCCGATGACCCCGACGGCCACCCCGTCACCTATCTGCTGGAACTGACGCCGGCCACGTCCACCTATCCCGTCATTCGCATCCAGGACATCGAGTCCAACTACTACATCTTCCCCGAGCCGGGCGACGTGCTCGAGCCCGACGACCTCATCGACGGGCTCACCTACACCTGGACCGTCTACGCATTCGACGCCTTCGGCGCGAGCCGGCCCGCATCCTCCACGCGCACCGTCACCGTGGACGACAACGCCACCAGTCCCGGCGTGACCGGCAACCTCTTCGTGCGCGTGGAAGACGCCGTCACCCGCGCCGGCATCGCCGGGGCCACCGTCCGCCGCAACGACGGCTACATCCTGCTGGACAGCGGCTCGGGCGAATACCAGTGCCCCGTGCTCCAGACCACCTACACCATCACCGTCGACGAAGCCGCCGGATACCAGGTGCCCGCGGCCCGCTCCTTCACCGCCGTCGGGAACTCGCCCTACTTCCTGCGCTTCTCCCTCGAGCGCGTCTGCGTCGCGCCCACCCTGGCCGCCGTGGACCCGGCCTGGGGCCTCGCGGAAGGCGGCGCCACCGTCACCCTGGCCGGTTCCGGCTTCGACCAGACCGCCCGCGTCTGGTTCGGCGGCTTCGAAGTGCCCGCCGCCGCGATAAGCGTGCTCAGCGATTCCGCGCTCGAAATCGGCGGCGTGCCCGCCGCCGCGGCCGCCGGCGCCCGTCGGCTGGTGCAGATGTCGGCCCTCGGCGCCGACGTCGAGTCCGACTCGGTCTATGCGCGGACCAAGGCGCAGGGCGAGGAAGCGGCGCGCGCCGCCTTCCCGGATGCGACGGTGATTCGTCCCGGCGTCGTCTGCGGCCCCGAGGACGCGTTCTTCAACATGTTCGCCAAGATCGCCCGGCTGTCGCCGGTACTGCCGGTGTTCGGCGGGCCGAAGCTGCCGCGGCCGCCGCGCGGGGACGAAAGGGAAAACCTGGCCATCGACCTGTTCGGCGTCGAGGGCTCGCGCCTGCAGCCGGTCTGTGTCGGCGACGTCACCAAGGCCATCTCCGCCATCCTGGGCGACGCCCGAACGGCGGGGAAGACCTACGAGCTCGGCGGTCCCGGCATCTACA
>NPIG01000399.1_pt3 | contig 15211 bp, 12 predicted proteins | sample 8637441 | NCBI WGS metagenome assembly NPIG01 (sample SAMN07420675, study PRJNA396082) | bioreactor metagenome | isolation source: sample BR6 brine-fed electro-methanogenic bioreactor BR | place: Japan: Kochi | collected 2016-06-14 | reverse complement strand
CACATGCACTGCGAGGTGTAGGCCTTGGTGGGGGCGACGTCGATTTCCGGGCCGTCCTGCTGGTAGACGACGCCGTGGGATTCGCGGGCGACGCTCGAACCGACCGCGTTGACAATCGACGCGACCTTGGCGCCGAGACTCTTGGCGATGCGGATGGCCTCGAGCGTGTCGGCGGTCTCGCCGGACTGCGACACGGGGATCATGATGGTGTGCTCGGGCACGATGGGGTCGCGGTAGCGGTATTCAGAGGCGAGGTCGAGCTCGACCGGCACCTTGGCGAATTTCTCGATGAGGTACTTGCCGACCATGCCGGCGTGCCACGCGGTGCCGCAGGCGACGATGGTGACCTTCTGGCAGGCCTTGAGTTCCTCGACGTCGATATTCATGTCTTCGAGGCGCACCTGGGTCGAGCCCTCTTCGACGCGGCCGCGCAGGGTGTTGCGCAGCACCTCGGCCTGCTGGTTGATTTCCTTCAGCATGAAGTGCGGGTAGCCTTCCTTCTCGGCGGCCGCGTCGTCCCACTCGACGGTCTTCACTTCCATCTCGATGGGGTTGCCGTCGATGTCTTCCACCTTGTAGCCGTCGCGGCGGATCTCGCACACGTGGCCGTTGTCGATGTAGAGCACCTTGCGCGTGTACTTCATGATGGCGGGCACGTCGGAACCGATGAAGGCTTCGTCATCGCCGAGGCCGACGATGAGCGGGCTGCCGTGGCGCGCGGCCACGAGCAGGTCGGGGTTGTCCTTGCAGATGACGCCGATGGCGTAGGCGCCCTCGACATCGTGCAGCGCGCGCTTGACCGCCGCGAAGAGGTCGCCCTGGTAGTACTTGCGCACGAGGTGCGCGATGGTCTCGGTGTCGGTCTGGCTGCGGAACTCTACGCCCTCGGCCTGAAGCTGCTCACGCAGTTCGTGGAAGTTCTCGATGATGCCGTTGTGCACCACGGCGAGTTCTTTCTGCATGTCGAAGTGGGGGTGCGAATTGACCTCACTGGGCACGCCGTGGGTGGCCCAGCGCGTGTGGCCGATGCCGAGCTTGCCGCCCAGCGGGTCGGCCTCGAGCTTCTCGTCGAGCACTTTGAGCTTGCCCTGGCTCTTGATGCACTTCAGTTCGCCGTCGTTGACCACGGCCACCCCCGCGGAATCGTAGCCGCGGTATTCGAGCCGGTGCAGGCCGGTCATGATTACTTCACTGGGGTCTTTGTCGCCGATATACCCGACAATTCCGCACATGGAACAGGTGTCCTTTCTTCTGCGATGCTTCGCTTGGTGTCGATTCGAGTCTTTGCCGCAAAGGCGGGCGTACTGCAAGAGAGGCGGCCCGCCGCGCGGGCGGACCGCCATATATGATGTACTGGGGCGTCAGGCGCGCCGTGCGCGCGCCCCAGGCATGAACGCGGCGGCTCAGCTATACAGCTTCTTGGCGTCGTCCAGGCTCATGGGCGCGTAGTCACCCGCGTGGCCGGCCTGGCCGAAGGTCTTCATGCGCGGGATGTAGACGAGGTCGCGCATGGCGTCGCGCGCCGGGGCCAGGTACTTGCGCGGGTCGAAGGCGTCCGGGCTCTCGGCGAATACCTTGCGGATGGCGCCGGTCATGGCGAGGCGGCTGTCGGTATCAACGTTGACCTTGCGCACGCCGTGGTCGATGCCCTCGCGAATCTTCTCGGCCGGGATGCCCGCAGTGCCGGGCATTTTGCCGCCGTTCTGGTTGATGATGTCCACCAGTTCCTGGGGCACGGAACTCGAGCCGTGCATCACCAGGTGGCAGTGCGGCAGCATCTTGTTGATCTCGACGATGCGGTCCATGGCCAGCGACGGCGGCAGGATGTTCCCGTCGGCGTCCTTGTTCAGCGACTTGTAGGCGCCGTGACTGGTGCCCACGGCCACGGCCAGCGCATCGACGCCGGTTTCCTCGAAGAACTTCTTGGCTTCCTCCGGGTCCGTCAGGTGTTCATTGGCTTCATCGACGGAGAGGCCGGCGCCGTGGCCGTCTTCAATGCCGCCGAGCACGCCGATTTCCGCTTCCACACTGACGCCGAGCGGGTGGGCCAGTTCAACCACCTTCTTCGTGATTTCAACGTTCTGCTGGTAGTTGTTGGGGGTCTTGCCGTCCTCGGCAAGCGAACCGTCGATCATGACCGAGGTGAAGCCCAGGTCGATGGCCATCTTGCAGGTCTCGACGCTGTTGCCATGGTCGAGGTGCATGGCGACCGGGATCTCCGGGTTCTCTTCCGTGGCGGCTTCCATCAGCTTCTTCAGGTAGATCATCTTGCTGTACTTCAGCGCGCCGCGGCTGGCCTGGATAATCACCGGGCTCTTGGTCTGGGCGGCCGCTTCCATGATCGCCTGGATCTGTTCCATGTTGTTGACGTTGAACGCGCCAACGCCGTAGCCGCCCTTCGCGGCCTCATCGAGAATCTGACGCATAGGTACCAGTGGCATAGTTACACTCCTTTTCACGTGACTGACGTACGTTTTGGGGAGGACACACAAGCCGCCCGGCATGCACCTCCCCCCGTTCGGGGTGCCACGTCCGGATGGATTGCGTCCCGGAAACACCCTGGCGCGCGCATTCAACCGGTGCGCGCGGCGGGCGTGCAAGTCCACAGCTGGGCTCCGAGAACTTACGAATCGGGCCGTATCATACTAGAAAAAGACTGCGATATTCAATAATTTGTCCCCGCCCGGACTGTGCTTCGCGGGGATGCAGGCGATTCCAACAGTGCGCCCTCCGGACTGCCGTTTCCACCACTTGCCGTTCCCTGATACAATCGCCGGAACATAAGACGCAGACGTCTGAGAAAGCGAGGCATCACCCATGTTCGACCGTTGCTTGCAGTACCTTTTCGCGCTGACGCTGCTCGCGGGCCTGACCCTGGCGGGCTGCGGCGGCGAACCGCCGTCCGAACCGCACACCCCGGCCCCGGGACTCGCGCCGCAGCCGCCCGCACCGTCCGGGCAGCCCGCCGCCCCGGTATCCCCGCCCGAGTCGCAGGAACAGGGGCAGGCGGCGGCCGAAAGCCCCGAGGCCGCGCCCGGACTCGACCCGCTGCACCAGAAACTGCTCGGCACGAAGTGGCGCATCAACGACATCGAAGTGGCGTTTATCGCGCCGGACAAGGTCTTCGTGCAGGGGGGCGCGCTGACACAGTTCTATCCCGACGGCACGGAAGCGCGCTACACCTATAACGACGGCGCGGTGGTGGTGTCGGTGATGGGCCAGAGCACAGGCGCCCAGTGGGACGGCGAGCGACTGCTGGTGAACGGCATGCCCGCCCAGGCCGTGCCCGCGGAAGATGCCCCGGAAACGGCGCAGGAACAATAGGCATGAGATTTCTTGCTGCATGCATGCTCGCGGCGGGGAGCTTTGCCGGGCCGACAGCGGCCGATGCTGGCCCGCAGCTTACGGAAGAAGACCTGTTCGCGGCGCTCGACCTTGCGCGGCCCGGCCTGGAGGCGGTGCAGACGGCGGTGCGCAACGATGATCTGGATGCTGCGCGCTCGGCGCTGGCGGAGTACTACCGCACGCGCGATACCGTGGAGTGGCTGTGGCCGTGGCGCGCGCGCGACCTCGAAAAACTGCCGGAAGCGCGCGAACTGGACGACCTGACCCTGTACGGCCGGGAAGAGGCCGACGCCGCCCTGGCGCACCGCTTCACCCTGGTCGGTGTGGAACACACCTTCGACGGACCCATCGACTGGCGCTACAATCCCACAGCCGCCCCGGACTCGGAGTATGCCGTCAACCACGAGTGGACCTGGGTGCTCAACCGGCAGCGCTTCTGGTTGGCCATGGGCCGCGCGTGGTGGGCCACGGAGGACCCGCGCTACGCGGAGGCGTTCGTGCGGCAGTTGCTCGACTGGACCACGCGCTGCCCGGTGCCCGGGGGCGAGGCCAACCAGGACCCGCTGTCGCCCTGGCGCACCATCGACGCGGGCATCCGCATGTCGGAATCGTGGCCGCACGCCTGGCATTTCTTCCTGACCGCGCCCGCCTTCACCGACGAGGCGCTGCTGGTCTTTCTGCGCAGCGTGCTCGAGCACGGCCGCTATCTCATCGCGCACCCGACGGACTACAACTGGCTGACCATCGAAATGAAGGGGCTCTATTTCGCGGGCGGCGTGTTCCCCGAGTTCCGCGAGGCGGCCGGGTGGCGGCGCTATGCCATCGAGCGCCTCGGCGAAGAACTCGACGTGCAGTTTTACCCCGACGGCACGCAGAAGGAACTCAGCCCGTCGATCCACAACCGGGTCATCGGCGGCCTGCTCGATGCGGGCGAACTCGCCCGGCGCAACGGCTATCCGCTGCCGGATGACTACATGGACGAACTCGAGGCGGCCTACGCCGCCAATCTGGTCTGGGTGCTGCCGGACGGCGGCGTGCCGCTGCTGCAGGATTGCTGGCGCGTGGACGTGCCGCGCGCGCTGCGGCGCGCGCAGCGGTTCTGGCCGCGCGACGACTTCGCCTGGTTCGCCAGCGCGGGCGAAAAAGGAACGCCGCCGGGCTTTACCAGCGCGCGCTTGCCGTGGGCCGGCTATCTCGTCATGCGCAGCGGGTGGGACGGGGACGCGCGGTACCTGGCCTTCGACGCCGGGCCCTACGGCGGCAAGCACCAGCACGAGGACAAGCTGACGCTGTGGCTGGCGGCCTACGGCCGCAACCTGCTGGTCGAGGCCGCGAGCTACGCCTACGAGAAATCGAAATGGCGACAATTCACGCTCGATTCCTATGGGCACAATGTGCTCATTGTCGATGGCCGCGCACAGCAGCGCCGCTTCTACCTGCCCAAGTGGAACGCCGAAACGCCGCTGCCCTGCGTGTGGGCGCCCGGGGAGCGCATCGATTACGCGGAGGCGTCCTACGGCGGGGAGTTCGAGAAATACCGCATCTGNNTGGAACAAGCTGCTGGCGCGCCACACGCGGCGCGTCTTCTTCGTGAAAGCCGGCGAAGGCCGGGACTTCTGGGTGCTGCTTGACACCGCGGCGCCCATGGACGGCGAATCGCATGCGTTCGAATTGCTGTTCCATCTTGCGGGCGAGAATGCCGCGCAACCCCACGCGAACTGCGTCGCCACCGCCTTCGAGACCGGGGCGAACCTCGGCATCTACGCGCTGGACACGCCCGGACTGGAGACGGAAATCGTGAAGGGTCAGGAGGACCCCGTGCAGGGCTGGCTACCGGAGCGGCACGGCGTGCCCATCATGCATCCGGCGCCGGTGGCGGTGTACCGGCAGTCGGGAGACGCACCGCGACACTTCTGCTTTGTGTTGTGCCCCGTGGCGGAAGGCGCGCCGCCCCGGCTCGAACTCAACGCCGTGAACGCGGGCGAAGACCGGCTCGGCCTGGAAGTGGTCTTTCCTGACGGCGCGCGCTACCGCTTTGCCGCGCCGGTCACCCCGCATGACGAAGAGGTTGTCGAGGGACTGCCGGCGGACGTCGCCGCGGAACGGTTCGCCGGCAGCGCCTGGGAACCGCTGCGGTAGGCGCGCAAGCCGGTTGAATTGCTGCCGCATGCGCTTTACTCTTGGTCTCAATGATGGACGATAAGGACGGAAGCTCTGTGGCATCAAGTTCTCCTCCAGGCGTGATTCGGCAAGTTCGCCCTGCGACGGTCACGGCGGTCCTCGAAGCGACTTTCCCCAGGCCCCACAGGCCCGGGCACGCCAAACAAGGGGAGACCTTCCTTTCATTCCTCTCGCGTGGCGCGCGCCTGTTCTTCGAGACCTGTGCGTTCCTGAAGACCCTGTTGCCCTTTCCAGGCCTTGCGCGCGAGGAAGATGACTCCGCGCGGACCTCATCCCGCGAACGCACTGCGTTCCTCCTCGTCCTGGCGGCGTGGACCACGTGGAACTTCTGCCGCGTCTATTTCGGCGGATGGGGCCTCGGCATGGACGAAGCCCAGTACTGGGACTGGTCGCGCCATCTCGACTGGAGCTACTACAGCAAGCCGCCGCTCATTGCCTACCTCATCGCGTTCACCACGCGGGTCGCCGGGAACGAGGAATGGGCGATACGCCTGGGGTCCGTGCTGCTCAATTCGGGCCTGCTCGTCGCGGTGTATGTGCTCACCCGGCACATCGCCGGCAGTGCGCGCGCCGGCCTGGTGGCCGCCCTCGCGACGCTGGGCGCCACTATCGCCTGGGTGCGTCCGCTCGTGATGAGCACCGATTCGTTGCTGGTGTTCTTCTGGGCGGCGGGCATGTACGCTTGGCTTCGGGCGCTGGAGACCCGCGGCATGCGATGGTGGCTGGCCACGGGGCTGGCGTTGGGCCTCGGCATGCTCTCGAAATACACCACGGGCCTGCTCGTGGCCGCGCTCGCGCTGCATCTTCTGCTGGCGGGCCGCGAAAAACTCCGCAGCCCCGGCCCCTGGCTTGCAGGCGCGCTCGTGCTGGCGTCTTTTCTGCCCGTGCTGTGGTGGAACGCCACCCATGACTGGATTTCGTTCTCTCACCACATGCACCTCAACGCGCCCGAGCCGTTGTCGTTCGGTCAGCGGCTCTCCAGTCTCTGGGGGTTCCTGCTTTCCCAGGGCCTGATGTCGTCGCCGGTCTTGCTCCCGCTGATGCTATGGGCGGCATACCGCCTTATGCGGCCGCCGCTGCGCGGGCGCGCGGCTTTTCTCGTCTTCCTGACATTCCTGCTGCCCTTCGGCTTCTACGTGTTCCTCGCAGCGCAGCGCAACGTCTACGCGCACTGGCCGACCCCGGCCTACCTCGGCGGCGCGGTGGCGCTGGGCTGGGTGTGGACACAACAACGCCGGGGCCTCGCCATGCGCCTGCTGCTGGCGCTTGGCATCGCCATAGGCGCGCTGACGGGACTGGCCGCCACCAATACCAGCGTGCTTCACCACGGCGCCGCCGCCTACGCGCGCGCCCACCACACCGACCCGCCGCAGTGGTTGCGGCCCGGGCTGGACACGGACTGGTCGAACACGTTCTACATCGGCCCCGCCATGGGCGAAGTCGTGGGCCGCCGGCTCAACGAGATGCGGGAACCCAGGCCCTTTGTCTTCAGCGATGTGAAAACCCTTGCCACGCGCCTGTCGTATTACGTGCCCGGCCGGCCGCGGGTGTACTGCCTGCCTTACGAACGGGCCGCGAACCAATACGACATCTGGGGCGGCTGGGAGCAGCTCGTCGGCCGGGACGGGCTGTTCGTGGCGCAGGGCCCGCGGCAGGATGCGGAACCGCTGGCCCGGGAATTCTGCGAATCGGGGTACTTTCAAGACTACGAGCACCTCGAATCCGCCGAACTCGAGCGCGCCGGCACCCAGATTGCCGTGATTTCCCTGTTCCGCATGCACGGGTTCACCGGCAAGCTCCCCGTGCCCGAGTGACGAGGCCGCGACTGGCAATCCGCCCGCGGCCCGCGCTATGCTCCCCCTCTGCAAGTGCTCCCGCAAGCCTTTTGCCTTGAGAAGGAAGTTCATGAATACCGAAGTGCCCGCCCGCAATATTGCTGTTGTTCTTCTGCACGGCGGCTGCAACATGCGCTGCCGGTTCTGTATCACCGAAAACAGTCTCGAATGCCTGAGCTACCCGCAGGCGCTCGAACTGCTGGCTGCCCTGGCCGGCAAGGGTTTTGACACGGTCGTGCTGGGGGGCGGCGAGCCGTTCACCTGGCCGCACGACGTGCTGCGCCTCGCAGACAACGCAAAGAGACGCGGCTTTGTGGTGCAGATAGGCACCAACGGCATCGCGATGCCGCCGGACTACGCCGAGCGTGCGTCCGTGGACCGCTATGTGCTGCCGCTGGACGGCTCGTGTGCGGAAACGCACAACCGGCTTCGGCTCTGGAAGAAGAACCACTACGCGCTAATCCACGGTCGGCTCGAGCGTCTGTGCGCGGCGGGGCGCGAGGTCACGGTGTCGACCGTGGTCAATGCGCAAAACCTGCTCGGGCTGCCCATGCTCGCGGCCTGGCTCGACGGCTACGTGGCGCGCGGCGGCCGTTTGCACGCCTGGCACCTCTACAAGTTCATTCCGGCGGGACGCGGCGGCGCGCGGAACGAGCGGGAACTCGCGCTATCCGCCCGCGCTTACAATGATGCCTGCGCGCGCGTGCGCACCGATGCGCGCCCCTACACCATCTACAAGCGGCCCGACATGCAGCACTCGGCCACCGTCGACTTCTTCTGGATGGAAAAGGGGCGCTTGCACACCGGCAGCGAGGTGTGGGGTGAAAAGCAGAAGCCTCAGTCCTCCTCAGACTTGCGGCGAACCAACCGCTCGAGCGCGGCGCCCTGAACGCGCACCATGCGGATGTCGCTCGGCAGCATCATGCCCATGAGCCAGGGCACGTCGCGGCGCGGGTTGCTGGTGTAATAGCAGATGAAGAACGCGTCGTCCTTCCGCGCCACTCCGGCATAGGCGGTGTCCCCGGCGCTGGGCAGGTCGGATAGCCAGGTGAGCCCGGCGGGCTCGACCAGATACAGGCTTGTGCGCTTTTTGCCCAGCAGACTGCCATGGTAGGTCGGGAACCGGTTTGGCTGCGCGTGGCGCCGTCCCACCGCGTAGACCTGTCCGGCATGCAGAAACAGGGCAGGCCCGTCGAGCCGCGTGGCATCACTCTTCACGTGGCTCCAGTCTGCATAGGGCGGCTCGGCCACGGCCACCAGTGTGCATGCATCGGGGTGGCCCAGGTAGCTGTCGCTCACTTCGAGCCGCGCCGTGGCGATGAGCCGCCCGTCGGGCAGAAACTCGATGGCCGTCTCGTCGTTGCGCTCGCCCTCGTAGATGGTCGACACCGGCTTCCATTGAATGCCGTCGGTGCTCTGCAGCAGAATTGATTTTCCGTGCTCGTGCCAGTACGCGGGCACATACCAGGTCTCGCCATCGTGCGTCTTCGGCCGCCAGAACAGCCAGCCCTCCGGCGCCGCGTCCTGCAGAGGGCTCCAGTCTTCCCCATTCTCCGTATGCGCCAACTGCGTCGTGTAGGGNNCGAACGCGCGGTTCTTCATCACATAGATGAAAAGGCGGCCCTTGATCAGCGCGAACGTGGGGTCGCGAATATCCTCGTCCGGAACCGCGAAGGTGTGCATGGGGCGCCAGTTCTTGCCGTCCGGGCTGCGCAGGACATGAATGCGGCAGTCGGTGCTGGCGAAATGCCACGGCGACTGCGCGTGGGCCATATACAGCCAGTCGCCCCAGCGAATCAGGTCGGTGTTCGAGTTGTGTTCGCCGTTGGTGACGGCGACCCACTGCTCGGCATTGAGCAGTTCCGGCGCCACCTCCGCCGTGTTGGGCCGGAGCCGGTACCAGCCCAGCAGGGCTATCAACAGCACCGCAACCGCGACCAGCCCGAGCCCGAACAGCATCAGACCCCGCAGCGACCTGCGCACCAACCGCGCGCGCCTGCCGTTCGCTCTGTCGTTCATCGGCGTTTCTCCGCGTTCCTTCACAATTCAGCATAGCCGAGAGCCCGGTCATCAGTCCAAGCGGGCGCCCCTTTCACTCGGGCCTTTTCCACGGTAATATAGAGCGAAACCGTCGATGACCCCAGGAAGGAGGAATTCCCGTGAATACACAAAGCATCATCCACGCTTGCGGTCTCGCGCTGCTCATCTGCTTCGCGGCCGCGCCGGCCCCGGCGCAACCAGGCGCACCCCTCGACATCGGCTCGCGCCTCGAGCCCCTGTGGGACACTTGGCTCATCGCCGAAGCGGACGGCGCCAGACTGCGGCTGCACGAGCCGGCGCTGCGCGAGGTTGTCCTCACTCTGGACCAGCCGTGGGAAGGCAACACCTCGACCTATTTCACGATAATGCAGGATGACGACTTGTTCCGCATGTATTACCGGGGGTCTGACTACGACCTTAAAACCTAGAAGGCCGGTGGGCAGCGGGTCTGCTACGCCGAAAGCAAAGACGGCATCCGCTGGACCAAACCCGAACTGGGCCTCTTCGAGTGGGAAGGTTCGAAGGCCAACAACATCCTCTGGACCGGGGACGGCGAGCACAATTTCACGCCCTTCCGAGACGGCAACCCGGATTGCCCGCCGGAATCACGGTACAAGGCCGTGGGCAGCGTGCACACCGATGACCGGCACGGTCTCGTCGCCTTCCAGTCCGCCGACGCCATCCACTGGGAGGTGGTTCGGCCCGAGCCCATTATCACTGACGGCGCCTTCGACTCGCAGAACCTGGTCTTCTGGGACGCGGTGCGCGGCGAGTACCGGGAGTACCACCGCGACTTCACGGACGGGGTGCGCGCCATCAAGACCGCCGTGAGCGGCGACTTCCTGAACTGGCCCGCGCCCGTCTGGCTGCGATACACCGAAGGCACGCCCAACGAACACCTCTACACAAACGCCATCACCCCCTACGCGCGGGCGCCGCACATCTTCATCGGCTTCCCGAAGCGCTTTGTGCCGGGCCGCGACCTGAAGGTCCATCCCAATCCCGGCGTTTCCGACGGCGTGTTCATGACCAGCCGCGACGGCCTGCATTTCCATCGCTGGCGGGAGGCTTTCCTGCGGCCCGGCCCCGACCCCACGCGCTGGGTGAACCGCAACAACATGCTCGCCTGGGGGGTTGTGCGCACGGCCTCGGGCGACCCCAACCTGCCGGACGAACTCAGCATCTACTCGACGGAAGGGTACTACGTGGGACCCTGTGAGGTGCGCCGGCACACGGTGCGCCTCGACGGTTTCGTTTCCATGCATGCGCCCGCCACGGGCGGTGAGTTCACCACCCATCCCCTCGTTTTTGGGGACGGGGAGAACGCCGGCTCCGAGGGCGCCCAGGTCAAGCTGCTCATCAACTACGCCACCTCGGCCGCCGGCACGATTCGCTGCGAGTTGCAGGACGCCGGCGGCGTGCCCATTCCCGGCTTCTTGCTCGACGAGTGCGACCCCGTCTACGGCGACCACATCGAGCGCGCAGTGACCTGGAAGGGCAACGACGAACTCAGGGACCTCGCCGGCACGCCGGTGCGGTTGCGCGTGACCCTGGCCGACGCCGACCTGTACGCAATCCGGTTCCGTTAAGAGACAACGGGCGCTGAAGAAGAACCGCGCGGCCGGGCGGCGACGGCCCGGCATAAGGAGGGCGACGATGATGCGCTACGCGACTTGCCTCGTTTGCTGTGCACTGCTGGCCGGCGGGGCCGCCATGGCGGAGGACACGGGGCGGTCCGTCCGGCACGCCGTGGTCATCAAGGAGGAAGGCCGCTTCTGCGGCTGGCCCGCCAATGGCGGCATATGGTCCTGGGGCGACGAAATCCTGGTGGGCTTCGTCTACGGCTATTACAAGGACAACCTGGGCGGACACGACATCGACCCGGACCGCAAATCGGAGCACAAACTGGCCCGCAGCCTCGACGGCGGGGAAACCTGGCAGGTCGAGCCGCTCACCATTGCGGCGCCGGAAGGCAAGGCGCCCGCCGAGCCCTGTGACTTCACCGCACCCGGCGCCGCCCTGAATTTCCGGGGCGGAGAATGGTCCATCTCGCGGGACCGCGGCAAAACCTGGGCCGGCCCCTATGCCCTGCTGGACACGGGCCGCCCCGGACTACTCGCGCGCACGGACTACATTGTCGAGGGGCCGCGGCGTGTCACCGCGTTTATCGCCGCGGAGAAAAGCGGCGGCAGCGAGGGGCAGCCGTTGTGCATTCGCACCACCGACGGCGGGCTCACCTGGAAACTGGTCGGCTGGATTGGGCAGGAACCCCCGTCGGGTTACGGCTACGCCATCATGCCCGCCACGGTCTCCCTCGGCGGCGATAATTACCTGACCTTCATCCGCCGCGCCGGGCAGGTGGAACGCAAGCGGCAATGGTGGGTGGAACCGTATGTCTCGCCCGACGACGGCGCCTCCTGGTATCTGCTCGCGCACCCGCGCATCGAGAACGGCGGCAACCCCGCCACGCTGACACGGCTGGAAAACGGGAACCTCGCGTTGGCCTACGGCTGGCGGAAACCGCCCTACGGCATTCGCGCGCGGATTTCTGAGGACAACGGCCAGACCTGGGACGATGAATTCGTGCTGCGCGACGACGGGGCGAGTTGGGACCTTGGCTACCCGCGCACGGTGCAGCGCACGGACGGCAAGTGCGTCACCGTCTACTACTTCCATCACCCCGACCAGCCCGAGCGCTACATCGCCGCCACCATCTGGGATCCCGCGGCGCAATAGGCGCGCTCAGAACCGGATGACGGCCTCGAGGAAGAAGTAGTCGGCGTCGTTGTCGTCGGTGCCGCCGTTGAAAGCGAGGCCGTTCAGGTCGATGTAGTTGCCGTCGTACAGCCCGTCGCCGGTGAAGAAGTGGCTCCAGCCCGCGCGGAACCGCAGGTCCTGCGAGTAGGCGTATTCCGCCCACAGGCCCGCCTCCCAGCCGAGGCTGTCGTCGGAGGGCTGCGTCCAGAAGGTAAACGGCAGCGCCAGCGGGACCCGGACGCCGTTCACGCGCAGGTGCAGCGGCTGGCCGAAGGTCTCCAGGGCCTCGAACCACGCGGCGTAGGCACCGAGGCGCAGGCATTCGGTGGGCGACACGCTGAGTCCCCCGCGCACCGTCCAGAAATTGGAGAGCGCGGCCTGGTCGTCGAGGAAATAGCTGTAGACCTTGTCGGAAAACAGGCGGTTGAAGCTGATGCTGGCCTCGGCGGGGGCAAGGGCGGTGAAGGGGTTCAGCCATTCCCGGAAGCTGATGTCCCGTTGGTCCTCGCCCTCGAAATACGCCGCGCCCAGCCAGACGCGCGGCGACCAGGCGGCGTCAAAGGTGTATCCCACTTCGAGGTCGCCCGCCCACGCGTCGAAATCCGCATCGTCGTCGCCGTAGGTGATGGGCCGGAACAGCGCGCCCGGTGCGGAGGCGTTGCCGAACTGATACGCCGCTTCGAGGCTGTAGTCGAAGCCGGCCGCGACGCCGCTCAACCGCCCGCCTATCGTGTGCAGGCAGGTCGGGTCGTAATCGTCGAGGCCGAGCCAGTCCTCCAGCGCCTCGACAAGCGGTCCGGCGTCCGTGTCGCTTCGTGAAATGGCGTCCCGCACGAGCAGCCAGTAGAGGCCGGCGTGGATGGCGTCTTTCGGCGCGCACGCCGCGTAGAGTCCGTACAGGTCGACGTCGCCGTCCTTCTCGATGCCCGTGCGTTCGGCGAGCTTGGCGAAGAACGCGTCCAGCGTGAAGCAATCGCGCGCGTAGGTAAGCCGCACGGCGTCGAAGGAGAGGCCCGGAAACTCGGGGATGGCGTTGTTCGCGCCGAGCAGCCAGCCGGCTCCCAACACTAGTTCCTGGCGGCCGATGCGCGCGCGCACCGGCGCCCCGAAAAGCGCGTTCACCTCAATGTAGGCCTGGTAGGTCTCGACGCTGCCCGCACCGCGACGGTCGAGTCCCGTGAGGTAGTCGGAGCGGAAGTCTTCCCCCCACACATCGTAGCTCTCGAGTTCAATGAACACCGCCACGGCATCGGTGAAATCCGCGCGCACGTTGAGGCGGGTGCGCTGTTCAACGAGTTCATAGTCGTTTCCGGTGTCGTCCCAGTCGAAGAAGCTGACGATGGTCTGGCCGCCGATGGCGTCGCCGATGGGCCGCCAGCGCACGCTGTTGCTGTTCCAGCGCACGAAGTTGCCGACGAGCGCGTTGCCGGTGGGCCGCTCGAAGGAGTGCCGCCAGTAGTTGCCACGAATACGGAGTTCCCCGCCCACCTGCACCGACTGCAGTTCCGCCGCAACGGGCAGCGCGAAGAGCGCCGCCCCCAGCACGAGCGTCAACCACCCGGCGCGCATGCGCGCGCCACCCGCCTGACGCGCGGCCGATGATTTCAACAGAGCCATTCGGTCAGCACCTCCCAATGCAGCGACTTGCTTCCATAGTTCAGAACTGCGGGGCCGAAACGGGGCCGGTCTCCAGGCGCACGGAGCCTGCCGCGCCCGGCATGTTGCTGCCCGCGCCGCCCGGCGCGGTGATTTCGAGCGAGCCGGTGTCGCTCTGACCGGGGTCGTATTCGAGCGCGACGCGCCCGCCGCCGCCGCCCAGTTCGTTGCCCCCGCCCGAGGCGGCAATGCTGCCAACACCGTCGAGCGCGGGGGTAATCAGCCAGATGGAACCGCCGGCGCCGCTGCCCGCGCTGAATCCGTTTCCTGCTTCGCCGTGGGCGCGGATTGCGCCATCGACCGTGGCCGCGCCGGCGTAGATGAACACGCGTCCGCCGCCGTCGCCGCCGCTGCGCCCGCTCCCGCCCGCCGAACCGCCCGCCCCGAGCGCCGCGGGGTTCTCTTCACTGCCGTAAACCGGGTTGGGCGTGCCGCCGCTGGCGCCGCCGAGCCCGCCGTGTGAACCGCCCGCATAGGGCGTGGACCCGGCCGTGTTGCCCAGCGTGCGCCCGAAATTCTCGGCCTGGTTGTGCAGGCCTCCGAGATAGCCGCACCCGGTGACGTCGATTGCCCCGGTGTCGGCTATCCACAAGGCGCCAACCGTCAGGTCGAGGCGCGATTCGAACGTCGTGGAAGCGTCATAGTGCGTGAGCACGCCGGACTCCGTAATGTCCATGGCGCCGCTGACCAGCAGCATGTCCCCGAGTTCGAAGAAACCGCCGCCGCGCAAGGTCACGCTCTCGAAACGATAGACGCCCGCGTACGTGTCGCCGGGCGCCGCCACCGCATCGAGGGAAGCGCCGCCCGCCAGGTCGACGGTGAGCGTATCTTCGGTGTTCGCGAGGATGCGGTACGTCTCGGTGCGCGCGATGTTCGGCGCCAGTTCCAGGCCCGCCAGCGCGTCCGGAATCATGCGCACCAGCCCGTCGGTGGTCAGCGTGTCGCCGGTCACCGCGGCCACACTGCCGAAACCGATATGCGAGAGCGGTGTCCGCGCCGGGGCGGTGGCGCCCCGGCCGTCGTCGATGTACAGGTGGCCATAGAACTGGCCGGGGCCGCGCAGCACCACGGTGCCCGCGCTGCCGGAACCCTGGCTGCCGCGCCCGCCGTAAGCGGTGATGTCGCGCGTGCCGTTGAGGTCGTCGCCGGGTTCGCCCATTGCGGTATAGGCGATACAGACACGTCCGCCGCCGCCGCCAAGCTCGTTGCCGCCGCCGCTCGCCCGAATCACGCCCATGCCGAAGAGGCCGCCGGTGTCGATGCAAATAGTGCCGCCGGAGCCGCCGCCCGCACTGAAACCACTGCCCGTGGCGCCATCCGCCGAAATGGCGCCGTCCACCACCACGTCACCGGCCTGAATGTACACCCAGCCGCCGCCGTCGCCGCCGGTCCTGCCG
>NPIG01000389.1_pt2 | contig 15234 bp, 25 predicted proteins | sample 8637441 | NCBI WGS metagenome assembly NPIG01 (sample SAMN07420675, study PRJNA396082) | bioreactor metagenome | isolation source: sample BR6 brine-fed electro-methanogenic bioreactor BR | place: Japan: Kochi | collected 2016-06-14 | reverse complement strand
CCGCGCCTACTTGGCGATCGGCGTGCCGCTCAACGGCGAACTCGGGAAGCTGATCTCCGAAAACTGATCCTTCTCCCGAATGGAAAACGAAAAGGGGCACGCCCGAAACGGCGTGCCCCTTGCTTGTATTGCGTCTTCAGCCTCCGCTCACGGATGTCTCGAACAGGCAATCGACCTGTTCGAGCGTCGAGAAGAAACAGGCGGTCCCGTGCTCAGGATGACGAAGAACGATCTTGCAGACCGACTTTCCCTTGTTGGCGTTAGGCAACGTCGACGTTTCGATCACGGTGCAGTATCCCTGGTCGCNNGCTCGCGCGCCACCTGCCTTCGTGATCGTGAAGCTTTCCGGTCGGGGTTCGGGTGGACTTGAACTCCCAGCTGCCGTCCTCGGAAAAGCTCTCGACCCAGTGATAGGCCTTGCCCGTGATCTTGAGCGTGTGGGAAACCAGGAGGTCGGCCATCTCGTCCTGTGGGATCGGGGCGTAGCCCTTCTCCTGGATGTAGACGAGAGCGCGGTCCTTGCCCATCCACATCATCTTGTGGAACCAGTCCTCGGGCCCTTCGGCCGGAGCGGCCGGAGTGACCTGGGTCGTCTGGCAGGCAGCACTCAGGATGCCGATCGCGAAAACGAACAGGATGCCAACGAAGGATGATTTACGCATTGTTCAACTCCTGGCTTTTCGGCCGTGAAATCCGGATCCGGAAACGTACTCGTCAATCTGATGCGAGTATGTTTCGATCCGATTAAGCCAAGCTTGTTCCCCTCCTCGAAAGTCCTTGCTCTGGCCTTGTCGAAGAAAATTCGCACCGGGCCTTCATTGCCGAACCCGCGTCAACTCGGTGACGCGGTGGCCTTTCCGCAGGCGCTCAGCAGCCCGTTCGCTCGTCACGAACCCGACTACGACATATTGACCGTCGTCCTCGTAAGGCCACGGTCCGCGGTGGGATTCCCATCGCTCGATCAACCAGACTCGCATTTTCAAGCTCTCCCTAACGATCGCAGTGCTTGTTCAGGAACGCGACCAGTCCCGCCTTGTCGGTCGGGACGTCGAGCTCCTCCAGGGTCGGTTCGGGCCGCCCCACCGGGTCGCAGCAGTCGGAAAGAAGATTGGCCCGGTAGTCATCCTCGTCTGCTTTCCTTGTGAACCAGAAGGCCCGGCTGCCGGCGTTGCCGAAGTCGCCCTCCATGCGCAGTCGGTAGATTTTCATGTCGTGCTCCTTGTTCCTGTCAGGACTCGATACTTTTCTGCCCGTTGTCGCGATTACCCGGCGGAAGGCCATGATCGGCGCGGTTCTGCACGTCGCGCTCCCAGCATTCCTCTTCGATCTGATCCTCGATCCTAAAGAGAACGTCACCCGGAAGGATGCTGAAGATATGATTGTCGTTATCGACGGCCCATCGACCGGTTGCTGCATCCTCCTGCCAGGTTTCGATCTCTTCGCCGTCGCTCGGCGGCTTGTAGAGAAATTGGAAGGTGCAGCTGCTCCACCGGAACTTCAGGCGATTGTCGCGCTCACAGAAGAATTGCCAGGCCGGCGTGAACCTGTATTCGAGACGGCAGGGCAGCGCGTCGGATTCACCGAATGCCGAGAGGGTCAGGTCGAAATCGAAATGCCCGGTGAAGGCGTGCTCCGAGAGCCCCACGATATCCATTTTCATCAGTTCGGCGAAGTCCTTGATCTCGGCATGAATGACCGCATAGATGTCGATATTCAGACGGTCGGCGAGCTCGATGAGGTCTTCGTTGGCCAGGCTGTTCACCGCGGTTTTGGACTCGATGTGATCGAGCAGGTTCCCGTGATTGCGCACGGTACGGCGCAGAACCGTGCGCGCCTTGCAGGTGAGTTTCATGGGTGGTTTCCGTAGATATTTTTCCTGGAAGAGATATTGGACCGACAACGGAAAATGGACCGCAAAACGTCCAAAAATAATAATGGTGTCCAGAAAGATGGCTGGAACACCAAGTTGTAGGCAAAAACAATAAGATGCCTACAAAATTCTTGTGTCTTGGCTCCCCGGAGATTACATTGTAGGCAGATTAAAAATTTTGCCTACAACGAGGCCGAAATGCCGGAAATCCAAGAGCTGCCGATCGCCGTCCAGACGCTGTATGCCGACCTGGTCCAGCGGGCCTGGTCCGGAAATCTGTCGAACCTGACAGCCGGAGGAGGCTCCGCCTATCATCGCGAGGTGAAGGGGCGCCGGTACTGGTATTGGCAACCGGCCACTCCCGCGGGCGGCAAGCGTCCGAGCGCGCTCTATCTCGGTCCGGACAACGATCAGACGCGCGAGCGCCTGTCCGCGATGAAGGAGGACACCGAAAGCCTGCGCCAGCGGCGCGACATGGTTCGTGCTTTGCGGGCGGCCCGTCTGCCGGTTCCCGACACGGTGTCGGGCAACATCATGGCGGCCATGGCGGAAGCAGGCGTTTTCCGCCTGCGCGCTGTAGTGATCGGCTCCGTTGCCTTTCAGACATATGCCGGCCTGCTCGGACATCACCTGAATGCAACCCTGAGCCGGACCGAGGATCTCGACATCGGTCAGTTCCAGTCGATCGCAATTGCCGTCGAGGACAGGATCGAGCGTGATCTCGAAGCTGTTCTCAAGACCGTCGACGCGAGGTTCCAGGCCATTCCCGATTCGATGGACGGACGCCGGACCATGCGCTACGCCTTGCGGATCGGCAAAGAGGAGTGGTTCTCTGTCGACGTCCTGAGTCCCATGCGGGGGCCCGATAGATCCAAGATCGGCGCCCTGCCGGCACTGCGCAGCGACGCTCAGTTCCTGCGCTATCTCGATTTCCTGCTCTATCAGGAAGTGAATGCGGTGTCGTTGCATGGAGCCGGGATTCCGATCAACGTTCCTGATCCGACGCGTTACGCTCTTCACAAGTTGATCATTGCCAGGCTGCGCCGGCAGGACAATTCGCAAAGCGCCGCCAAGTCGCGCAAGGATCTCGAGCAGGCCGAGGCGCTGATCGGGATCCTGGCGCGCTGCCGTCCCGACGATCTCGTCGACCTCTGGCAGGAGTTGTGCGCACGTGGCCCGGCCTGGCGCAAGAACGCAACGGCCAGTCTGCGCATGATGCCCGAGTGGGTGCGTGCCGCGCTGGGCGAGGGTTAGCCGAACGATCTCCCGGTCAGATCGGCCGCGGTCTTTCGTCAAGAAGCCTGCTTACCTTGTTCCGAAGCTCGTTGCTGCGCCGCAGCACTTCCGGGCCGCCGTTCACGGCGTCGACGGCTTCCCCGGTGGTGATCCCGAACTGGACGTTGTAGCGGTTCCATTGTTTGCCGCTGGGATGCAGGATGCCGCCGAGGATCCGTTCCGGATCCACGATTTCTTTTTCGGCCAGGTATTCGAGCGCGAGATGGGCGGCCGGCCCAAAAGGAACGATCCAGGCTTCCGGAAGACGGGACATCTCTTCGGCGAGAGGGCCGTCGATCATGGATTTCATCCAGGAGCGCTTGAGTATCCGCTTGTCGCCGCTGAAATTCTTGCCATGCTGGAGTACCGGATAGCGCAGTACCGATGTGTAATGGGCGATACTGGCAGCCGAGCTGAAAAGCTGGATCGTGCTGGGAAGGCCGAACAGATCGTTGAGACCGAAGTGATCCATGAGCCGGGCTCCAAGCCGGCGCATCGGGCCCTTGAAGGAGGAGGCCTGCTTTGCCTGCTTCGCCGCCAGCTCGGCGCTCAACCCAGCCTTGAGGGCGCGCTTGAGCGCAATCAGGGATTCTTCGGCCTGGACCAGGCCGGGGGTCACGCCAACGATGATCACGCGAGCCTGGTCGTTGACCCAGTCGAAGGGGGCATAGAAGGAAGAGAAGGCGCCTTCCGCCGCGATATGAAGATGCTTGCGCAGGGAAGAACCGGGATCCTTGATTTCCACGGCAATTTGCGCTTCATCCATTTTGCTCAGGACGGGAGCCAGGGCCTCGATGCGCTTTCTGTTCTGCTTGGAAATATTCATCATCTTTTCCGTTCGGAGAAATGCGCCCGATCTTTCGAGCGAGCGCATGTTTGATTGAGGTCAATGAGTGCAGTGGGCGTCGATCCTGGGGCCGGTGCGTCAGGCTGCCTTCATGAAGTCATCGGTACGGTCGGCAAAAGCCTTTTCCGGATCTCCCGGCGGCATGCCGTGGGATTTTCGGTTTTCCTGATCCTTGTTCCAGCTGCGCTTTTCGATCTCGTCGTTGATGCGATACTGGATGTCTGCGGGAAGGAAGTCGAACAGGAAGCCGGCCTCGTCCTCGATCCATTCGGTCTTGACCTTGGCGAATACGCCGTCCCGGTATTCGGTTTCCTCCGGGAAGGGCTCGCGCAGGTAGCTGATGCCGTAGGAAGAGCTTTCGAGGCGGATCTTGAGGCGATGATCCCTTGTGCAGAAGAACTGCCAGGCAGGAGTGAACCCGTATTCGATCCGGCAGCGTACGGTCTTCTGCTTGCCGAATACCGTGAGATCGACGTCGAATTCGAGCGTCCCTTCGAAGGCCGGATCGGTCATGGGAGACAGATCGTCGAACCAGCTATGGGCAATACCGTGTCCGAGTTCCCGAACGGCATCGAAAAGGCAGATGCCGAGATTGTCGGCCAGGGTGACGAGACCGTCGTTGGTGAGGTTGTTGACCTCGGACCGTTGACCGACATGCTGCAGGACGTCGGGATGATTGCGAACCTCGCGCCGGACCAGATTGCGGATTTTGTGGGGAATTTTCATGATTTCCTCGGACGGTTGTCGTTCTGGATCAGATATTGGACCGTTTTCGGAAAATGGACCGAAAAGTGGTCCAAAAAGAACAAGTGGTCCAAAAAACATGCGGGTTCGGTCAGCGGCGGCCGGACAGATAGTAAAGAAATCTTGCCCAGTTATTCTTGGGAACCGTGTCGACAGGTGGAGCGAGTCTGACGGTTTCTCGGGCGATCGCCAGGCGAACCGGCGTGACGGGATCATAGACCTGCTGGCAGGAACGGACCGGCACCCAGTCGGAGCGGGCGTTTCCCATGGCCATCGAGATCGCGGCGTGCTCGAACATCATGTCGCGGATTGAAATAATGGTTTCCTTGTCTTCGACGCCGACGGCCTCGACCAGGATGCGATGGTAAAGATTGAGAAGTTGGTCCTCGAACAGGCCGGCATGATTGCGCAGCACGAGAAAGGCATCGCTTCCGCTTTCGTAGGTGTACCATCCCTGGGCGAGATCCCGGCGGCGATTGTCCAGCATCAGCGAACGAATTTCCTTGTCCATGTCGGTGTTGTTCGCGGTTGCGGCAATGTCTGCGAGAACGTCGCAGATCTTCGGAATCCTGGACTCCCAGCCCGAATTGAATTTTTCGCGATGCTGGTAGCGGGCCTCGGCTTCGAGCCAGGCACGGATGGCCAGATCGAAGATGGACTCCTTGAACAACACGACATCGAGAAAAGTCTCGTGAACGTTCCCCAGGGAGTTCTCCAGGCTTAGCGGAAAGTTACCGGGCCGCAATTCTTCGACGGCGGTTTCCGCGGTTTCGAAGCCGAGGGCGGCGAAGACCCGGTCGTTGACCGGGTTCTCGTCGATATCTTCGAGGCAGTCGCCGTCGTCGAAGTAGCTGCCGCGAATGGCGGCCGAGACCGGATACCAGTGGCTCGGATCATGAACGTCGCGGCATACGATCATGGCGACGGCGCGGCCATGCGAGAAGGGCAGGTGCGAGATCTGGCAGGTCGCGACGCTGTTGGTCATGGCGTGGCCTTTCTGGTTTCGGGAATTTTCGGGAGTACGGGACGAGCGCCTATTTGCGTTCGAATTTGACGGCGACGACGCCGTCCTGCTCGAGAGCCGCGTCGACACAGGCGCCAAGTTTGACGTGGCGGTCGATCTCCGGGCGGGTCTTGGCCTCGACCCGTGTTTCGAAAAGCAGCCGGTTGTGCGGCCCGTAGCAGCTGACGCGATAGGTAATGACGGGATTGTCCATGATTTCTGGTTCCCGTCAGATGAACCGCTCGAGCACGGCGACGGACATCCCCATATGGGCAATGCCGAAAATGTTCTGGGTCGTGTCGTCGCCCAGCGGGGCGAAGCGGTCAAGAGCGTCGTTTTCCTGGTCCCCGCGGGCGCAGGCGATGATGGCGACGAAATAGACGGAAATATCGCCGAATCGCTCGAGACCCTTTTTCGGTTCGCCACGTTCTTTGCGAGACTGCTTTTCGGAGGCGATATAGTCGAGTCCGGATCGGGCGATGCCGACGATGTCTTCCATGGGATCGGTGGCCAGCGGCCCGAACTTGAGAAGGGCCGGATTGTCCCAGACGCCATTGATGCGCGCGATGATGGCTTCGAACGCTTCGCTGGCGGTCATCGGTTCGGCGGAGAAGCCGGAAAGATAGGCGCGTGCAGTGGCGACGATATCGGCCAATTCCTGGCGATCGCGGATATCTTGAGCATCCGGCATGCAATGAGTCTCGCACCAGTCGATCACTTGCTGGGCGTGCTTCCGGCTGACGAACCCGCTTCTTTCGTTGAAAGCGTACATGCACTGGCCGGGATCTCCCGCATGCATGAAGCTGCCCCATTTGGCGGTCGCCACCCACAGAGCGCGATTGTCGAGTAGCTGTCCTTGCATTTCTTTCACCTTGAAAACTGTGCGGCGCCGGCGATCGTTGCGGCGGCCGCTTGAAAGGATTGTTCTGTCTGGATTCCTCACGGGAAAGAAGCCCGGAGGATTGAAAGGGTTCCTGCCTAGTGCAGGTTGTCCAGTTGGTATCGAAGCTCTTCCCCGAATACGCCGTTCCGAATATCCCTGGAGGGTATGCCCCGCTTGTCCTCATGACCGCATGCGGCGCAGACCGAACGGACGAGGCATGCCGAATTGAAGGCGTTGATGATCGTTCCTGCGATCTCGGAAGAGCCGCACTGGGAACAGGTGTCTTTCATTGGTGTGCCTCTTGAACCCTGGCGGCGTCGGGGAAGGCCGGCTGAGAAATGCCCTGAGCGCCTGGTCGAGCGCGTGACCTCTCCGTTCAGTCGCCCAGTTCGAGAATGCTTTCCCAGCAGGCGACGTCCATGGGCATGCCGGCGGATTTGGCGGCGATGGCTTCGCGGATCTCGCGCTTGAACTGAGCACGGCTGTATGCCGGAAGGCGCGTCCATTCGGTCTTGATGCGATCGCTGACGGACTGGCTGATATAGGTCATGCGACCGAGTGCGTAGCGGAAGGCACAAAGCAGCAGTTGGAGGTCTTCGGCGCTGAGCCCCTTGCGGACGGTCTCGGTTTCCTGTGCCCTGGCGAAATCACCGTTGCTGAGAAGGGTCCACTCGGTCGTGTTCTCGTGGTCTTCGTCATCTTGCTCGTCGACGAGCGCGCACGAAACCTCGTCGGCGTACTCGACGCTTTCGATGCCGATTCCGGGGCGATCGCGATTGAAGAGGTGATCGAAGGCTTGATGCTTTCCGGCTTCTTCGATTGCGGTGTCGATGGCCGCGAGATGGCGTTTTTCGATGGTCTCGCCGTCAGCTTCGATGCCGGTGAATTTCACACGCACCAGGGCGTAGAGATGGACGTCATGCTTCATCGAATTTTTCCTTCCGCTGTTCGGCGATTATTTTGTCGTAGGTGTCGCGATGTGCGACGATGCCTGCCGCCATGTCCCTGGGGATGAGGGCTTCCGCGCCCCACTGCATGACCGAGTAGTCGTCGCCGAATCCGGTGACATGGCGGATTTTCACGAAGGCGCCAAGGTCCTCGACGATCTGATAGTAGGCATAGCCGTCGGCCACCGAGGAATCGATGTAGCGGCCGAGCAGCCGGCCGGCATCCCGTGCCTCTTGATCGATCTGCTGAAGCTTTTTGAAATTGACCTCGAAGTCCCAGGCTGTCGGAGCGACGAAGGCTTCGAACTGCGGCCTCTCGGCGGCTGTGGTCAGAGCCCTCGTCCAGGCACCAAGGATCGACGCGAGCTCGGCGGCCGTTTTCTCGAGCTTGAGGGCGAGCAGGGGATCGATGTCGCCGGAGGTGCCGCCGGCTTCTTCGAGCGTTTCCTTGCAGGCCGTCTCGATGGCGCGCTCGGCAATCTCTTGCATGGACATGATGCTTCCTGCCTTTCAGGAAAGATTTGGGTTCGGTTCCGGCGCCCCGGCAGCGCGAAATTCACGGGCGCGGTCACGCCTGCCCATTGCGTAGGCCTGGCGTATTGCGGCCTCGACTTTTTCGAGGCAGTGAGCCGGCATTTCCTTGAGATCGAGCCGGGAGATCAGTTCGACCGGCTCGAGGGAGCGGGATCCCGGATAGACGGCGATGACGCCCTCGGAGCCGACGGCATAAAAACCTGGTTGCGACATGTAAATCCTTTCGGCCTGGGCATTCTCCTCACGAAATGCGGAGAATGCCGGGCCTTTCCCTTCAGGAACCCTGCTGCTTGCGGATTTCCTCGCGACGCTCGTCCCACCAGGACATACGTTTCCTGATCTCGCGCTCGAACCCGGCCTCGCGAGGCTTGTAGATCTCGGGGCGGCCGGATGCGGCGATCTTGTCGGGGAAGAACTCCTGGCCGGACAAGGAATGCGGCATGGTAGGATCGTAGACGTACCCTTCCTTGTAGCCCATTTCCTTCATCAGCTTGGTCGGCGCATTGATGATATGCGCCGGCGGCTCGATGGAGCCGGTGCGCTCGGCGAGCTCCATGGCGTCGATGATGGCGTCGTGGGAGGCGTTGGATTTCGGTGCCGTCGCGAGATAGGCGACGCATTGAGCCAGCGGCAGGCGTCCTTCGGGAAGGCCGATGCGATCGAAGGCTTCCGCCGCGGCGGTGGCCTGGACGAGCGCGTTGGGATCGGCAAGCCCGATGTCCTCGGCTGCCGTCACCATCAGCCGGCGGGTCACCGTGCGCATGTCCTCGCCGGCGACGATGAGCCGGGCGAGATAGTAGAGCGCGGCCTGGACGTCCGAGCCGCGGATCGATTTCTGGAGCGCGGAAAGCAGGTTGTAGCGGCCGTCGCCGCCCTTGTCGTACTGCGGTGCCCGTCGCTGCAGCAACTCGGCAAGTCCCTCGGGCGAGAGATCGCTTTCCGGAGCGGCCTGGTAGATGTGTTCGCAGAGACCGATCATGTAGCGGCCGTCGCCGTCGGCAAGCTCGCGAAGCAGGGGCTTGGCTTCCGCGCTGACGGGCAGGGGGCTGCCGTAATAGCTCTCGACTCGGCCGATGATGGCGTTGAGCGCGTCGTCGTCCATCCGGGCGAGCCTGAGCACGCTCGAGCGTGACAGAAGAGCCGCATTGATTTCGAAGCTCGGATTTTCGGTAGTCGCGCCGACCAGCACGATGGTACCGTTCTCGACATAGGGAAGCAGGGAATCCTGTTGGGACTTGTTCCAACGGTGGATCTCGTCGAGAAACAGCAGCGTGCCACGGCCCTGGCCCTCGCGGGTGTGCTTGGCCTCCTTGATCGCATCGCGCAGGCCGGCAACGCCGTCGAGAACCGCGGAGAGCTGGATATAGGCCATGCCGGTCGCGTCGGCGAGCAGACGGGCGATGGTGGTCTTGCCGGTGCCCGGCGGGCCCCAGAGCACGATTGAGCCGAGATGCCCCGAGGCGACCATCCGACGCAGCGGCTTGTCCTTGCCCAGGATGTGATCCTGCCCGACGATTTCGTCGAGGGATTTCGGGCGCAGGGTTTCGGCGAGAGGAACCGGCACGTTGCTGGCGAAAAGGCTCATGGTATCAGGTATCCTTGCAGGCGGCGGTTCAACTGTTGCGCGCGATATAGTCTTCGAGAGCCGACTTCATGGCCCGTGCGTTGTCGAGATCGATCGGGTCGCCGTTACGCAAGACCAAGGTGCGGGTATTGCCGTCCGTCACCGAATGATGTGAATTGGGGACGATGATCTCGAGGCACATCTCGGTGGTGCAGAGGACGTAGAAGTGACCGTCCGCGGTCGGGCGCTGGTAGGCCATGGAATTTCTCCGAAGGAGGCGCCTATTGCGCCCATGCCGGCATGGCGCCGTGTTGCTCGAAGTGTCGCTCGGCCGCCAGGTTCTCATGGAGCCGGTCGGCGATGGGACGAAGTTGCCAATCGGGACCGCGCCATCCTTTGATGGTTTCCTGGTCCTGTTCGATCTGGATGCGGCATTGATCGATCGTCACGTCGGAACTCCTTGGCTCAAAGGGCGGCGAAGAATCTCGGTTCGGGCTTGATCGTCACCGCCTGTACCAGCTTGACGCCGCCATGGGAATGGCGCTCGCGCACGACATAGCCGTTGCGGATCGGCGAAACGGTGCGCCCGTTTTCGGGCTGATGGAAGCGCTCGAGGCCATCGCGCTGCAATTCGGCGACGCTGCGAGGCTCGTCCGAATAGGAAACGTAGTGGCCTTCCGGACGCCAAAAGCGTGTGCGGAAAGCGCCGTTGTCTTCCTTGACCAGGGAGCGGTACCAGGTGCGGATGGAGAGCAGCATATGTCGTATCCATTCTGCCGATGACTTAATGGGAAACGGCCGGATCTGCCGATCCGGCCGCGTGCCTTTCCTGAAAATCGTTCTCCGGCGGCGTCAGGCGGCGACCGGAATCCCGGTTTTTGCGTAGATGTCCGCAATGAAGGATTGGGTCGTTTCGAGAACCAGTTCCCGGAACTCGTCGAGCTTGCCGAAGACGTTCTCGACGTCGATCGAGCGGACGTCATCGAGATAGACGTAATCGCGGCTGTCGTTCGAGAAGTCCTTGCCCTCCATGTGAATGCGCATGAGGAAGACGTTCTCGGGGCCGGCGATTTCCATCAGCGGGAATGCTTCTTCGGAAAAGCCGGAATCCGAGATGAAGACAATCTCGGGCGTCTCTCGCCTGATGCGCTGAGCCATGATCCTGCCGAAAACAGCCTTTCCGTGCAGGGGCTTCATGTATTGTTCGCTGTGAGCAATATAGGCGTCGCGCGGCGTCAGTCCGAGAAATTCCGCCAGCGGCGTGTCCTTGACCTTCTCGAAGTGGTCGTGCGGGACGCCGTAGATGCCGTAGGCGGCGTGAGTGGCGTTTTTGAGGTGCTCGGAAATCTTCATCTCGACGGCCTGGCCGTTGAAATGCCTGATGAGAGCTTCGACCGCGGTATCCTTGCCGCAGCGCGGCGGGCCATTGAAGAGACCGATTATCATTTTTTCTTCTCCGTCTTCGGACGTTTCCATGGAAGGCTGAAAGGCTCGAGGGAAGACTGCCGTTCAGCCTTCTCTGGAGATCGTAATGACCTTCAACAAAGATTTGGGTGCGTGTCGGACGACGGGCACTGCCGGAACGATAAAAAGTGTCAAATGACTCATTTCCGGCGCTTTGCTATACGATTCTTCCGTTTTTCACGGATCGCCTTTATTTGTTTTTCACGATTGCGCCGAATCAGCGCCGATAGTTCTTCCGTTTTGCCAGTGTTTCGGCCGCGATTCATGAGGATCTGCCCGTGATGTTGCGCCCCTTTTCGGTCAGCACCCACCAGCCGTCGCGTTCGGGCGAGAAATTGGCGATTCCCTCTCTCTTCAGCGCAGCCTTGACGGTATCGCTGGTCACGCCGATCCGACCGGAGATCTCGCCCGGCCAGAACCGCCCCTCCGTGTCGCAGACGCGTTTCATGATGTCGATGACGCGATCGTCGATTTTCATGCCGCGAGCTCCTCGCCGTAATGGAAGATGAAGGTCAGAGTATTGGCGCCACCCTCGATGAACCAGGAAGCCAGGTCGCTTCTCATATGGGTGATCTGCAGGGCGCGGTCGATGAGCAGAAGCTTCGCGCGTGCGTCCGGTGCGTCGAGCATCTCGAATACGATATTTTCGAGCGGTTTGAGGGCGAAGTCGCTGATCCGCCAAGCACCTTGCGGATCGCGGATGAAATCGCCGAAGTCTTCGCCGAAGACTTCCGGCTCGAGGCCGTGGAATTCCGCGATCTCGTCGGGATCGACCTGGGAGTGGCCGGAAAGGTCGGTGTTGACGTGCAGGCGCGCGACATTCCCGATCACGATGTCGACCATCTTCTCGACACCGGCCTCGTCGCGCACGAAACCGTAACGCATAAAATCGTCGAGGATCTTACGGTAGCGTTCGCCCGGAATGAGCCGCCAGGACTGCCGGGCTCCGACACTGTCCTGCTTTTCGAGCCATTCGTTGATCACCGCTTCGTATTCGTCGTCGATCATCTCGACGAAACGATAGAGGAGCGGGTCGTCGAGTTTCAAAGACATTTTGATCATCCTCGGGTCAGGGCTGATGGACAGGGCGCCATTCCTGACTGTTCGTTCAGGAATTACGGTTGCGGCCGAATGCAGCGGCCGGGCGCTTGCCGGCTGATCGCGTCATTATTCGTGATGGAAGGGATTAGTCGCCGGAAGATGGTTTCTTTGCGGGTATATACAGCGCCCTGACGCGCTCCAGGGCTTCTCCATCGCTGATTTTGCCGTCGACCCAATCGAGCGAAATAGCCTCCGCTTCGGGGCTCTGGGTCAGGCCTTCCAGCCGAAGATTGGCGGCGGATTGCAGATGGCGCTCCATGCGCCGGGCTCTTTCTTCTTCGGAAATCGGGGGCGTTTTGGCCGGCTTGGGTTCTTGCGTCATGGAAGTTCCCGTTTTGGGTTCAGTTGCATCACGTAAGATAATTCACGAGGCATCTTCGATCCAGAAAGGACGAAGCCGGGCCCCGCCTCGACACGGGCGCCCGGATTCGCCGACAGGATGCGATGACATCGATTACCAGAGAAGATGCAGGTTTCCTGCCATGATTTTCCGGCAGGAAGCGGACTTTCCGGTCTCGTGATCGACGACGCCGTCGTCCTGGAAACGGTAGGTGCGCCGCTTGTCGCCGCGCATGCCCGTTCCGATCTGCCCGCTGCGCCTTTCGTTGACCGCCTGGCCGATGCTGGAGGATTTCAGCGCGTCGAGTCTGGCGATGAGAGCCTCCCTGGCCTCGCGCAGGTTCGAAGGCCGGGTTCGCCCGGTGGCCGTCTGCACGATGCCGGTCGGAAGGTGGATCAGCCGGCAGCAGTTGGCGTGCTTGTTGCGGTGCTGGCCGCCTTTCCCGGTGCCGTGGAACCATTCGATCTGAAAATCGGAATCGGCCCGGCTGTCGGTCGCCTCTCTGGCGTTGGCGGAGCCCGGATCGATGATCGCCACGGTCACGGTCGAGGTGTGGACACGTCCCCGTTTCTCGTTGGGAGGAACGCGCTGGATGCGATGTCCGCCGGCCTCTTTGGCAAGGCCGTGAAGATCGTCTCCGGAAATATCGAGGGAAATGAAATGATGGCCGGCGTGCGCGGGCCTGGCTTCACGCACGCGGGACTTTCAACCGCGGCGGATGGCGAGCTTGGAATAGGCGTCGGCCAGTTGGCCGGCGAAGAGTTTTGCGTCGTCGCCGCCTTCGGCGGCGCGGATTTCGACGATGCGTCGCATGGTCTGACTCCTTTGCGGCTAGGGTTGTCGTCGATGATGATATGGAAGCATTACCGGAAATCGTCACGCCTCGCAGCGAAAAAATGTTCCGCCTATTCGAGCGGGACTGCGCCGCGGAACCGGCGCTTCATGTAGGAGAGCTCTCCCGAGGGCGAGACTGCAATCGTCGTTTCGCCGCGCAGGCTGGCCGCGGCAAGGCGGTGGTTGCCGTCCTGGATTTCGAAGCTGCCGTTCCGGGGATGGCAGCCGAACGACGGGCAGCCGATATCGATATCGATTGGCGTTGAATCGGGATTTGCGACAAGCCAGGCGACGCGGGCGATATGATAGGCGCGTTCTTTCTCGCCCCGATCGAAAGTCTCGGCGGGCATCTGGTTTGAGTGCAGAGGGGCAAAGGTTCCGTCGGCGATCGCGGCGCGGATCTCCTCTGGGCGGATCGGGTCCTCCCCCCAGACGCGCAGGGGGTTCCAGCGATTGAGGATGGACCGGAGAGGAACCTGCCAGATCTCCATGGCGCCGGAAAGTTGTTCAGGCTTGGTCATTGTGATTCCGTCGATCAGTTCTGGCGGCCAAAATCGCCGTCGGAGTTGAGGCTCGTCTGTTTGGCGTCGATCTTCTCGAGCAGCAGGACGGCGCCTTCGAAAAGGGCATCGTCGACGTCGTCCCAGTCGCCGTCGAGCATCAGGTTTTCCTTGACCTTTTGAGTGATCTGTCGACGTCCGATCTCCGGAAGGCCGCGGTAGATCGCGAGCTTGACGTCATAGTCCTCGGCCTCCGGCAGGAAGGCATCGAGGATGATCCGCGCGATCGCCCGGCCGGCGTCGATAACCCGACCGACGTCAGTCGATGTCCAGGGCTTTCCTTTGGAATCTTCCGTCATTTGTTTTTCCCTTCATCGGTTTTGAGTCTATCGCACGTCTTCCTCAGCCGGCATAGAGCGAAAAGGCCGCAGGGTCGGCATCAAGTCGTTCGATCGCGATGTCCGCAGGAACGAAGTCGACGTTTGGGATCTTCCGCCAGACATAGCCGCGCCCCTGTTCGTAGATGCTGGGCGGGATATCGACCAGGAAGATGCCGTCGAGGGCGCGAACCAGGGTTGCAACATGATTGATCTCTTCGTCGTGGGAGGTGCCGGTTTTCTCGGCGCCGGCATCGGCGAGCACTTCGGAGATGCCCGCCGCGATGTCCTGGCAGATGCCGCCGCTGCCAAGCTCGGGATCCAAGCCGTTTTCATCCTGATGCCAGGCGTCATAGATTTCCTGCGCTCTTTCCGCCATGCGCGGACGCAGGGCCATGAGAGCGTCGCGATTGAGAAAACGCTGAAGATCGATAGGCAGATCGAGTTGGACCATGGTTTCCGGCTCCCGGCCCGATGCTGCCAACCCCGGCGCGAGGATCGCGCCGTTTCCTTGGACAATACGTGGAAGATTCCACGCGGGCACGCCGTGCTATGCCTGCGCGGAATCTTCTTTCCCTTCAGATGGACCTTACGTGGTTACTGAATGCTTCCCCTGATCTGATCGGGGTTGTTTCCGCCCGACAGGGTTGCCGAGAAGCCGTTCGTAATGATGGCTTTGCCTGCTGTCCCTCCTGTTCCGACGCTTTCGCTGCCGAAAACCCGGGTTCCGGAAGTGCCGGACTGTCCCGGGGATCCGCCGGAGCCGCCAGTTCCGCCGATCTTCCAGAAGCCGACGGCGCCTGCACCGCCGGATCCGCCAGCGATTGAAGTTCCGGACGCCCCGGCCCCGGCATAGCTTGTTCCCGGCGAATCCCACGGACCAGCTGCTTCGCCGCCGCTGGCTCCCGGCGCGCCGGGGTTAATGCCCGCACCGCCGCCACCACCGCCGCC
>NPIG01001145.1_pt1 | contig 15245 bp, 8 predicted proteins | sample 8637441 | NCBI WGS metagenome assembly NPIG01 (sample SAMN07420675, study PRJNA396082) | bioreactor metagenome | isolation source: sample BR6 brine-fed electro-methanogenic bioreactor BR | place: Japan: Kochi | collected 2016-06-14 | reverse complement strand
GGTGCCGAGGAACCCAGGGGCATCACCATGACCAGTTATTCTGCGAAACACCTAATCATCGGCGGGGGCATCATCGGCTGTTCGACGGCTTATCACCTCGCGCGAAACGGCGAGAAAGACGTCGTGTTGTTGGAAAAAGCCGCCCTGACCGAGGGTGCAACTTGGCACGCGGCGGGGCTGGTCGGGCAACTTCGATCGTCCCGCAACACCACCCGGATGCTCAAGAAATCGGTCGCCATGTACGACCGGCTGGAGGCCGAGACAGGCATGGCGTTCGACTGGAAAAAGGTCGGCAGCCTGCGTCTGGCCGCGACCAAGGAACGGCTTCTTGAGGCCAAGCGCCTGACCACGATGGCGCGCAGTTTCGGGTTGGAGATGGAGATGATCTCGGCCGAGGAGGCCAAGGACCTGTTTCCCTATATCGACGCGACCGGTCTTCAGGGCGCGGCCTATATCCCCTCGGATGGTCACGTCGACCCCGCCAGCCTGTGCCAGGCGATCGCCGCCGGGGCGCGCAAGCACGGCGCGCAGATCCGGCAGGGGGTGAAGGTGCTGGATTTCAAGGTGACGGAGGGGCGGATCACCCGGGTGATGACGTCCGAGGGCGATTACGAGGTCGAAAACGTGGTGATGGCCGCCGGCATGTGGAGCCGCGAGTTGGGCGCCAAGCTGGGTCTTCATGTGCCCGCCTGCGCGGTCGAGCATCAGTACATCGTGACCGAGCCGCTGCCGGACGTGGAAATGGTCAAGACCCTGCCAACCCTGCGCGACCCCGAGCGGCTGGTTTATTACAAGCCCGATGCAGGCGGACGCCTTGTGATCGGTGGTTATGAGGAGGGGACCCTGCCGTTCGGCGACAGGGGCATCCCCGGAGAGTTCGTGCGCCAGCTGCTGCCCGACAACCTGGACCGGTTCGGCCCCCTGGCCGAGTTGGCCGCCGAGGTCACCCCGGTCTTGAATCAGGTCGGGATCCGCTCGGTTATTAACGGGCCTATTCCCTATTCCGCGGATGGTGACTTCGTGATGGGGTGGGCGCCGGGCTTTGACAACCTGATGATGGCGACCGGCTTCCTCTACGGGATCGCTGCGGGCGGTGGCGCCGGCGAGATGATCGCCGAATGGGTGACCCAGGGGCGGCCCAGCCTGGACCTCTGGCCGCTGGATTGCCGCCGGTTTGGGCCGCATCACGGCACCAGGGCCTTCATGTATCCCCGCGCGGTCGAGCATTACGCGCATCACTACAAGATGCGCTATCCCGGGCAGGAGGCGGAAAGCGCGCGGGATCTGCGCCTGTCGCCGCTGCACCAAATACTCCGGGAAAACGGCGCCGTCTTCGGGTCGAAGAACGGCTGGGAACGGCCGTTGTGGTTCGCGCCCGAGGGCGTCGCGCCGGTTGATCAGCTGGATTTCCTCGACCCCGGTTGGCACAGGTTCGCGGCCGAAGAGCACAACGCCGTACGCAATGGCGTGGCGTTGATCGATCAGACCAGTTTCGCCAAGTTCGAGCTGATCGGCCCCGGGGCGCTGAAGTTGATGCAGCGCCTGGCGGCCTGCAACATGGACAAACCCGTCGGGACCGTCATGTATGCCCAGCTGTGCAACGAGACCGGCGGGATCGAGGCGGATGTGACGATCACCCGTCTGGGGCGCGATCATTTCTATCTGGTGACGGGATCGGGCTTCGGCACGCACGACGCGGACTGGATCCGCCGCAACATGCCCCGCGACGGATCGGTCCAACTGGTCGAGATGACCTCGGCCCGCGCCGTCATCAACCTGTGCGGGCCGGTGGCGCGCGATGTTCTGTCGGCGGTCGCCGAAGAGGATGTCTCGAACGCCGCGTTCCCCTTTGGCACCGCCCGCGACATCACCATCGGCTGTGCCCCGGTGCGGGCCGTGCGGATCGGGTTTGTCGGGGAGTTGGGGTGGGAGCTTCATATCCCGACCGAGTTCGCGGCCCATGTGTACAAAACCCTGCGCGATGCGGGCAGGCCGCACGGCATCCGCGATGTCGGTTACCGGGCCATCGACAGCCTGAGGCTGGAAAAGGGATACCTGTACTGGTCGGGTGATATCTCTCCCGATTACACCCCGATCGAGGCGGGCTTAGGGTTCCGCGTGCACCTGAAATCCGGCGGGGATTTCATCGGCCGCGACGTTCTGGCCCGCCAGAAGGCCGAAGGTCCGGCGCGCAAGCTGTGCACCTTCGTGACCGGGGCGAAGCTGCCGCTCTACGGCGGTGAAACGATCCTGCAGGGTGGCGAGGTGGTCTCGCTGGCGACCAGTGCGGGGTACGGCCACACGATTGGGAAAACCATCCTCTTCGGCTACCTTGATCGTGCGGTCTGGGAGGAGACCGCGTTCGAGGTCGAGGTGTTCGGAGACCGCCATCCGGTGACCAGGGTCGACGGGCCGCTGTTCGACCCGCACAACGAAAAGCTGAAGGCCTGAGGAGGGACCATGTCCGAGCATACCGAAACCGTTCTGTCCGTTCTGCGCAAAACGCCCGGGTTTTGGGGAGTTTCGGCGGAAAACTGTACAATTTCCCGCCTCGGCGGCCTGACCAACCTGGTTCATCTCGTCGAGACCCCCGAGGCGCGCGTGATCGTCCGTATCCCCGGAGAGGGGACCGAGGAATATATCGACCGGGCCGTCGAGATTGCAAACGCCGAGGCAGCCTGGCGCGCGGGTGTCTCGGCGCAGGTGCTATGGGCCGACCCGGCGAGCGGGAACATGGTATCCAGCGCCATCGACGGGATCGAAACCATGACACCCGCGCTTTTCGCCACGAGGCAGGGCGCGCCCGGACGGGCGGGGCGGGCACTGGCGAAACTGCATAACTCGGGCGAGACCTTCGCGTTCCGGTTCGAGCTGTTCTCGATGATCGAGGATTACCTGTCGGTGCTGTCGACCAAGGATGTCACCCTTCCGCAGGGGTATCACGGCATCGTCAAGGCGGCGGAGCCGGTGAAACAGGCCCTGGCGGAGAACCCGGCGCCGCTGGCGCCTTGCCATTGCGATCCGCTGTGCGAGAATTTCCTGGATGACGGGGCGCAGATGTGGATCGTCGATTGGGAGTATTCGGGCATGAACGACCCGCTTTGGGACGTCGGCGATCTATCGGTCGAGGCCGGTCTGGATGCGGCCGCCGAGGCGGAATTGCTGCGCGGATACTTCGGGCGGGCGCCGACCCCGGCGGAAACGGGCCGGGTGGTGATCTACAAGGCGATGTGCGACCTGCTTTGGACCCTGTGGGGGCTGATCCAGCATGCCGATGACAACCCGGCCGAGGATTTCTGGGCCTATGCCACCACGCGGTTTGAGCGCTGCAAGGCGCTGATGCAAAGCGCGGACTTCGCCGCGCATGTCGCGGCCGTCAGGGCGGGCTAGGAGGGCCGGATCCGTCCGCCCGCACTCCGTCAGGCGGTCGGGTCTTCAGCCGGTCAGTGCGCGCGTCATGCGTTCAGAAAGGCCAGCATCTGACGGTGCAGCTCCGGCGTTGCCGAACTCAGCACCTTTCCATCGGACTCGAGGCTTAACGCCTTGCCATCCCAATCGGTGATGGTGCCGCCTGCGGCCTGGACCAGGCCGACCAACGGCAGGAAGTCATAGGGTTCCAACCCAAAGTCCACGACGCTGTCGATCAGCCCTGCGGCCAACATCGCATGGGGGTAACAGTCATAAGACATCCGCCGGGTATGCCCCACCCGGCACAGCCGCGTGAACAGGCCGGGGTTCGCAGCGTGAATGCGTTCGGCCTCGTTGATATAGACCATCGCCTCATCCGGCTTGGTTGTGGCGCGGCAGCGGATTGGCTGACCATTGCGGAACGCGCCCTTGCCGGGGATGCCCACATAGGTTTCGTTCAGCGCGGGCATGCGGACCAGCCCCAACTGCGGCTTTCCCTCGACCAGGTACCCCAACAGCATCCCGAAAAGCGGGCTGCCGGTGATGAAGGATCGCGTCCCATCGATCGGGTCGATGATCCAGGTTTCGCCCTGCAGGGAACCGGACACCCCGTATTCTTCGCCAAAGATGCCATGCGCGGGAAAATGACGGGTCAGTTCCCCCCGGATGAACGCCTCGGTCATGCGGTCGGCGATGGTGACCGGGCTTTCGTCCGCCTTGGCGATGATGTCCAGCGGGGTGCCGAAATGCTCCATCGGGATGGTGCTGGCCTGTTCGGCGACCTGTTCGGCGACCGTGCGAACGTGTTCGATTGAGGGTGGCATCGGCATTCCTATTTCGCGATCTGAATTTCTGTTTCCCAGGACTGTCGGGCGGCCGTTTCGATGTCGGCGGGGGGCGGCCGGTCGCAGACCAGGTAGTTCACCCGCGAAGGGTGGCCGATGTCCACCGGTGCCTCGCGCCCGAACTTGCTGGAATCCGCGGCCATGATGCAGGTGGTGGCCTGCTGCATGATCAGGCGTGAGAAGCGCGCCTCCTCCAGGTCGAACAGCATGAACCCCTTGGGCGTGATCCCGGCCGAGGACAGAACCGCGAAATCGGTGTTGAAATTCGCGGCGAAATTCATCGCGTCTGTTCCGAAGGCACCGCCGTCATGCGCCCTGAGCGCGCCGCCGGCCATGAACACCCGGTTCTCGTTGCGCGTGGCCAGGCGGAAGGCGACATAAACCGAGTTGGTCACGACGACCAGGCGCCTGTGGTCGCGCAGCGCGTCGGCGATATGCGCGGTGGTGCTGCCGATATCCAGAAACAGCGACGCCTCGTCCGGCAGCATGGCGGCGACATGGCGCGCGATCCTCCGCTTGGCTTCCGGGTTCTCCTGGAATCGTTCGTTGAAATCGGCCTCGCCGGTTTCGCTGACCAGGCGGACGCCGCCGTGCATGCGCTCGACCACGCCGTCGTCGGCCAGCGTTCGCAGGTTCCGGCGCACCGTTTCCTCGGTGACATGGAGCACTTCCGCCAAAGCATGGATTCGCATGGAACCTCCCGAACGCCGCAGCTGATCCAGGATCTCCTTCTGCCTGTGGTTCGAACGCATCTCCATGTCTCTGCTCCGTTTCAACCCGAAATTTATGCAGTTTCCGCCTCAGAAAGGCACGAAAAGCGACAAAAAGCCAAGTCAATTCCGTCAAAAAACTACAAAAACCAAAAAAATGTGTTGATTTTTGTTGCTGCCTGCCGAAGCCTGTCGTCGTCGCGAGCATGTCCACTCATGGAAATGCCGCGTCCAAAACCGACAACAGCTGGGAGGCTGACACATGAAGATGATGACAACACTCTCTGCCGCTTTCCTGACCGCAGTGTCAGCGACCGGCGCATTGGCGGAAGCTGAATCCCTCGATCCGATCAAACTGACCACGCACGATTGGACAGGTCAGATCATCACCACCACGATCATGGGCGAGGTGCTGAAGAATGCCGGCTATAACGTGGAATACGTCCAGGCCGACTACATCGCCCAGTTCGCGGGTCTGAAGACCGGCGATCTGCACGTCGCGATGGAGATCTGGGAAACCACCGGCCGAGAAGCCATGGACGAGGCGACCGGAACCGGCAAGGTCGTGAACCTGGGCGAGACCGGGATGATGGCCATCGAGGAATGGTGGTACCCCGCCTATATGGAAGAGGTTTGCCCGGGGCTGCCCGATTGGCAGGCGCTGAATGATTGCGCGCAAGAGTTTTCGACGCCGGAAACCGCGCCGATGGGCCGCTACCTGGGTGGTCCGGTCACCTGGGGCGGGTTCGACGAGGAGCGTGTCGAGGCGCTGGGCATGGATTTCGAGGTGGTTCATGCCGGCACCGACGCCGCGCTGTTCGCCGAACTCGAGTCGGCCTATCAGCGGCAGGCGCCGATTGTCCTGTGGATCTATTCCCCGCATTGGGCACCGGCCAAATACGCGGGCAAGTTCGTGGAATTCCCGCCCTATTCGGTCGAATGCTATAACGATCCCTCGGTCGGCATGAACCCGAACGCGGCCTATGATTGCGGCAAGCCGACCGGCCCGATCTGGAAGGTCGCCTGGTCCGGCGTCGAGGAGAAATGGCCCGGTGCGGCGCAGGCGATCCGCAATTTCTCGGTCAGCAATGACGAGATGGGCGCCATGGTCGGCAAGGTCGATCTGGACGGGGCGTCGGTCGAAGACGTTGTCGGCGATTGGATGTCGGCGAACGAGGCAACCTGGATGTCCTGGATCAAGTAGGTCCCCGGTCGTCGCCCCGGGGCGGAGGCGTCTTTCTCCCCTCGTCTTCGCCCCACGTCGTCTTTCCCTGTATTTCCCCCTGTTTTCCCTTTGATGCCACATGCCGGCGCTTGCCGGAGAACTGCCCGAGGTCCCTATGGAGCGTCCCGTCAAACTGGATTGTCGCGGAGTCTGGAAAATCTATGGTCCCGATCCCGAGGGGTTCCTGCACAAGCATAGCGGTGCGCCCACGTCGGAGGAGGTCCGGGCCTCTGGCATGATCGGGGCCGTTCGCGACGCGAATGTGCAGATCCACGAAGGCGAGATCTTTGTCATCATGGGGCTGTCTGGTTCGGGCAAGTCGACGTTGGTGCGGTGCCTGTCGCGCCTGATCGAGCCCACCGCCGGCGAGGTCAATTTCGAGGGCCGCGACCTGTTGTCGATGTCCGACGCCGAGCTGATCGACGTGCGTCGCAAGAAGATGGGCATGGTGTTCCAGCATTTCGCCCTGTTGCCGCACCTGACGGTTCTGCAGAACGCAGCCTTCCCGCTCGAGGTGCAGGGGGTCGACCGCAAAACGCGCGAGGCGCGGGCGCGGCAGATGATCGAGACCGTCGGCCTGCAGGGGCGCGAGGACTACTATCCCCGCCAGCTGTCCGGCGGGCAGCAGCAGCGGGTCGGCATCGCGCGGTCGCTGGTGGCCGAACCGGACCTGTGGTTCCTGGATGAGCCGTTCTCGGCGCTCGACCCGCTAATCCGGCGCGAAATGCAGGACGAGTTCCTGCGGCTGCAGTCGATGCTGCACAAGACCATCGTTTTCATCACCCATGATTTCGACGAGGCGATCCGCCTGGCCGACCGCATTGCCGTGATGAAGGACGGATCCATCGAACAGACCGCGACGCCCGAGGAATTGGTCACCAACCCCGCGACGCCCTATGTCGAGGAATTCACCCGCCACATCCCCCGCGCCAAGGTGATCAAGCTGCGGTCGATCATGTCGCCCGGCGTGCCCGAGGGCCGCTATGCGGGGGATCTGGCCGGTCACCTGACAGTGGATGCGACCATCGCCCGGATCGACGCGGCGGAGCTGCCGTTCCGGGTTCTCGATGACGATGGGGTGCCGGTCGGCACCGTGGACGCACGGGCGGCCATGGATGTCGTGCTGGGGCGGAGCGCGGTATGACAAAGCTTCTGCGCAGCCTGATCCGCGGACCGCGGCTGTTCTGGGTGTTGCTGTTCGGCGCGACTTGGGCGCTCTCCAGCTGGAGTTTCCCGCTCTACAAGGCGCTGGGCGCGCGTTGGATCATCCGCTTTCCCAAGCAATTCGAAGTCCCGATGGACGCCTGGATTTCAAGCGCGATGACCTGGCTGGTCGAGGATGCCAGTTTCGGCCTGTTCACCTTCCGCGACCTGACCCGCTTCATCTCGGCGGTGATCGAGGCGCCGTATGAATTCGTGCGCGATCTTCTGGTCGACGGGTTCTCGGTCGGGCAGGGGCAGCAGGCGGTCGAGGTTGCCCCGTCGCTCAGCTGGGTCGCGATCATCGCGATCATCGCCGCGCTGGCCTATTTCGCCAAGAACCGCGCGCTGGCCTGGCTGGCGGGGGCGTGCTTTGTCTATCTCGCCATCTTCAACCAGTGGGAGAGCGCGATGGTAACCCTGGCCTCGGTCCTGATCGCGGTGCCGATCGGGGTTGCCGGGGGGCTTTCGCTGGGCATCCTGTCGTACCGCTACCGGCTGGTCGAGGCCAGCCTGCGCCCGATCCTCGACCTTATGCAGACGGTGCCGGTCTTTGCCTATCTCGTCCCGATCCTGTTCCTGTTCGGTTTCGGGCCGGTCTCCGCCCTGGTGGCGACGGTGATCTATGCCATGCCGCCGATGGTCCGGGTTTCCACGGTGGCGTTGCGCTCGGTCCCCGACGAGGTGATCGACGCGGGCCGCATGGTGGGCTGTAAGCGCGGTCAGTTGATGTGGAAGGTGCTGGTGCCCACCGCCATGCCCTCGCTGATGGTGGGTGTGAACCAGGTCATCATGCTGACGCTGAACATGGTGATCATCGCCTCGATGATCGGTGCCGGGGGCCTTGGATACGACGTTCTGACCGCGCTGCGGCGGCTGGATATCGGCGGCGGGATCGAGGCCGGGCTTGCCATCGTCGTCATGGCCATCGCCCTGGACCGCGTCAGCCAGGCCTTCGCGGTGCGCCGGGTGCGGCCGCGGCCCGATCCGGCATTGCCGTTTCATCGGCGCCACCCGTTGGCGACTTCGGTTGCCGGGCTGACCGTCGCGACCACGCTGATCGGCATCTATCTGCCCGGCGTCCGGCTTTATCCCGAAAGCCTGACCATCACGACCGGCGCGGTCTGGACCGCGACGATGGAGTGGATCAACGTCAACTTCTTCGACGCGCTGGAAGCGGTGAAGACGGTCCTTCTGACCTATGTCCTGTTGCCGGTGAAGCGGTTCTTCACCGGCATCCCCTGGGCCTGGGGCATCGTCGCGATCACCCTGGCGGCTGGCCGCGTCGGCGGCTGGAAGCTGGGCCTCATGGCCGCCCTCATGACCCTGTTCATCGCGGCCAACGGGCTGTGGGCCAAGGCGATGATCACGGTCTATCTGATCACGGTTTCGGTTCTGATCGCCAGTGCGATCGGCATCCCTCTGGGTATCTGGGCCGGGCAGAACGCGCGGGCCAACTCGGTCATCGGTGCGCTGATCGACACGCTGCAGACGCTGCCGAGTTTCGTCTACCTGATCCCGGTGGTGATGCTGTTCCGGGTCGGCGATTTCTCGGCGATGATCGCGGTGGTGCTTTATGCGCTGGCCCCGGCGGTGCGCTATGCCGCGCATGGCATCCGCTCGATCGAGCCTGAGCTGATCGAGGCGGGCAAGGTCTCGGGCTGCAGCGAACGGCAACTGCTGTGGCGGATCAAGCTGCCGCTGGCTGCGCCCTCGCTTCTGCTCGGGCTGAACCAGACCATCATGCTGGCGCTGTCGATGCTGGTCATCACCGCGCTGGTGGGCACCCGCGACCTGGGCCAGGAGGTCTATATCGCGCTGACCAAGGCCAATACCGGCCAGGGTATTATCGCCGGCCTCGCCGTGGCGTTCATCGCCATCATCTCGGACCGGATCGTCACCGCGCTGGCCAGATCTTCGCAGGAAAGGCTGGGTATCAAATGACCGATCCGATGCAACAGGCCATCGCCCGCGCGCGCGCGCTGGAGTGCTGGAGCGATCCGCGCAACATCGCGCCGCTGGGCGGCGGTATTACCAACATCAACCTCACCGTCGAGGATGGCGGTGGCAAATACGTGGTCCGGCTGGGCGAGGATATTCCCGAACACGGGGTGATGCGGTTCAACGAACTGGCGATCAGCCGCGCCGCCCAGGCGGCCGGCGTGGCGCCTGGCGTCCACCACGCCGAACCCGGCGCGCTGGTGCTGGATTTCGTCGAGGCCGCCCCGATGGGGGAAGAGGACCTGCACGACCCCGAGACGCTGGTGCAGGCGACCCGTCTGATCCGCAGGGTGCACCGGGACGTGACGCGGCAGGTGCGCGGGCCGATCCTGACCTTCTGGGTGTTCCACGTGTTGCGCGATTATGCCGGTTTCCTGACCGAGCGAAACTCGCCGCATGTGGCGATCTTGCCCGAGCTGATGAAGGAGGCCGACGCATTGGAGCGGGCCGTCGGACCGGTCTCTCTGGTGCTGGGGCACAACGACCTGCTGCCGGCCAACATCCTGCGCGGGCAGGACCGGTTGTGGCTGATCGACTGGGAATACGGCGGCTTCAACTCGCCGCTGTTCGACCTGGGCGGGCTGGCGACCAACTGCGGCCTGCCGCCCGAGGCGGAGCGTCTGATGCTGGAAACCTATTTCGGGGCTGCCCCCGACGCGGCGCTGATGACCCGCTTTGGCGCGATGAAATGCGCCTCGCTGCTGCGAGAGGCGATGTGGAGCATGGTGTCCGAACTCACCTCGGAAATCGCGTTCGACTATGGCGCCTACACCGCTGAGAACCTGGCCCGCTATCGGCAGGCCCTGACTGACTATCTTTCCCAAAGAGGATCAAAATGACCGATTTTCCGAACACAGCGCAGGCAGTTATCGTCGGCGGTGGCATCGTCGGCTGCTCGACCGCGTATCACCTGGCCAGCATGGGATGGGATGTGGTTCTGCTCGAGCGCAAGAAGCTGACCTCGGGCACGACCTTTCACGCGGCCGGGCTGGTCGGGCAGCTGCGGTCGAACGCGAACATCACCCAGTTGTTGGGGTATTCGGTCGATCTGTACAATTCGCTGGAGGAGAAGACCGGCCTCGGCACCGGCTGGAAGATGAACGGCGGGCTGCGGCTGGCCTGTAACCAGGAACGCTGGACCGAGGTGAAGCGTCAGGCCACGACGGCGCATTCCTTTGGGCTGGACATGCAGTTGCTGACCCCGAAGGAGGCGCAGGAGCTGTGGCCGCTGATGACCATCGACGATGTGGTTGGTGCCGCCTTCCTGCCGACCGACGGGCAGGCCAACCCGTCGGACATCACCCAGGCCCTGGCCAAGGGCGCGCGCATGGCTGGCGCCCGGATTTACGAGGACACCAAGGTGTTGTCCGTCGATGTCGAAAAGGGTGTGATCAAGGGGGTCGAGACCGAAAAGGGGCGGATCGACACCCCCATCGTGATCGCCTGCTGTGGCCAGTGGACCCGCAGCTTTGCCAAGACCGTGGGCGTGAACGTGCCGCTGGTGCCGATGGAGCATCAGTACATGGTGACCGAGCGGATCGAGGGCGTGCCCGCCAACCTGCCCACGCTGCGCGACCCCGACCGGCTGACCTATTACAAGGAGGAAGTCGGCGGGCTGGTGATGGGAGGGTATGAGCCGAACCCCAAGCCCTGGGCGGTTGGCGGTATCCCGCAAGGGTTCCACTACACCCTGCTGGACAGTGATTTCGATCATTTCGAGCAACTGATGGAACTGTCGCTGGGGCGCGTTCCGGCGCTGGAGACCGCCGGGATCAAGGAGCTGGTGAACGGCCCCGAGAGTTTCACGCCCGACGGCAATTTCATCCTCGGCGAGGCGCCCGAGCTGAAGAATTTCTTCGTCGGCGCCGGGTTCAACGCCTTCGGCATCGCCGCCGGCGGCGGCGCCGGCATGGCGCTGGCCGAATGGGTGGCGAAGGGAGAGCCGCCCTTTGACCTGTGGCCGGTGGACATCCGCCGCTTTGGCCGGCCGCATTTCGACGACGACTGGATCCGCACCCGCACGGTCGAGGCCTATGGCAAGCACTACACCATGGCCTGGCCCTCGGAAGAGCATGACTCGGGCCGGCCCTGCCGCAAGTCGCCGCTTTACGCCATCCTGAAGTCCGATGGCGCGGTGTTCGGCGAGAAGCTGGGGTGGGAGCGGCCGAACTGGTACGCCGATACCGCCGCCGGCGAGGAACAGCGCGACATCTACACCTTCGACCGGCCCAACTGGCACGCCGCCGTGGGGCGGGAACATACGGCCGCGCGGACGTCGGCGGTGCTGTTCGACCAGACTTCTTTCGCCAAGTTCAGTCTCAAGGGGCCGGACGCCGAGGTCGCGCTGAGCTGGATCGCGTCGAACGACGTTGCCAAGCCGGTCGGGTCGCTGATCTACACGCAGATGCTGAACGACCGGGGCGGCATCGAGTGCGACCTGACCTGTGTCCGCATGGCCGAGGACGAATATTACATCGTCACCGGCACCGGCTATGCCACTCATGATTTCGACTGGATTTCCCGGAACATCCCCGAGGGCGCGAACGCGCAACTGTTCGATGTGACCTCGTCCTACGCGGTGTTGTCGCTGATGGGGCCGCGCGCGCGCGATATCCTGCAGAAGGTGACCCGTGACGATGTCTCGAACGAAGCGTTCCGGTTCGGCACCGCCAAGACGATCGGCATCGCCGGGTGTCCGGTCAACGCGCTGCGCGTCACCTATGTGGGCGAATTGGGGTGGGAGCTTCACCTGCCTGTCGAATACGCCACCACGGTTTACGAGGCGCTGCACCGGGCCGGGGCCGAGTTCGGCATTCGCAACGCCGGCTACCGGGCCATCGAAACCCTGCGCCTTGAAAAGGGCTATCGCGCCTGGCCGTCGGATATCGGCCCCGACCACACCCCGGACGAGGCCGGGCTGGGCTGGGCCGTGAAGATGAAGAAGAACATCCCCTTCAAGGGGCGCGAGGCGATTGCCGCGCAGCGCGAAAAGGGGATGAAGAAAATGCTCGCCACCTTCACCACCGACGGCGAGGTGATCCTGTCGGGGCGCGAGACGATCTATCGCAACGGCCAGCGCGTCGGCTATATCGGGTCGGCCGGATATGGGCACACGCTGGGACAATCGATCGGCATCGGCTATGTCCGTTGCGACGACGGCGTGGACCAGGACTTTGTTCTTGGGGGGGAGTACGAGCTGGAGGTTGCGACCGAACGCGTGCCCTGTACGGTCACCCTGTCCCCGCTGTTCGATCCGAAGATGGAACGCGTCAGGGCCTGAACGCCGGGCCGCGAAAGCCGCGGGAAGGTGACCGGCCAAACGCGAGGAGGCCGGTCTCCGCCTTCGGGGTCCGGCCGCATGCCGGGGTGCAGCCGTGAAATTCTCGGCCGTTGTGCTGCGGCAACGGATATGCCGCCGAGCCGGAGAAGGGGCCTCACGCGGGCCCTTGTCGCCGCCGAAAACGGATCGAGATCACCTTGCGGCCGCTGCGATCGGACGCCCCGCGGTCAATTGGCTGACCGAGCGCAGCAGCGCGTCGCGATCGATCCGGTGGTATCGGTAAAGATCGCCGATGGTGCCGGTCTGACCGAAATGTTCGACCCCGTGGGCAATCGTGCGGTGGCCGGCAACACCACCAAGCCAGCTCAGCGTGGCGGGATGGCCGTCGAGGACGGTCACCAGGCTGCAATGCGGCGGAAGCCCTTCGAACAGGCGCTCGATATGGCTGCGCGCCTGGGCCTTGCCGTCGGCGCGCGCCCGCTGTGCCGCGGTCCAGCCCGCATTCAGGCGGTCGGCCGAGGTCACGGCGAGCACGCCGATATCGCGGCGCTGCTGCGCGATCTGTCCCGCCGCGGCGATGGCCTCGTCCGCCACCGCGCCCTGATAGGCGATCACCACCTCGCAATTCGGGCCCGGCGGGCGCAGCCAGTAGGCACCGTCGATCGCGCCTTGTCGGAAGGCGTCGTCGGCGCGCTTTCCCGGCTGCTCCAACGGCTTCGTGGTCAGCCGCAGATAGACCGATCCGCCGGTTTCGTCGCGCAGCCAGGTGCGTTCGTCCGGCAGGCTCTCGCCGTCGCGCTGGAGATAGTCGAAGGCCCACTCCATGATCACCGCCAGTTCATCGGCAAAGGCGGGTTCGAAACTGGCCAGCCCGTCCTGCGCCATGCCGGTGAGCGGCGTTCCAATGGATTGGTGCGCGCCGCCTTCGGGCGCCAGCGTCACGCCGGAGGGCGTGCCGACGATCATGAAGCGCGCGTCCTGGTAACAGGCGTAGTTGAGCGCATCGAGGCCACGATGCACGAAGGGATCATAGACCGTGCCGATCGGGATCAGCCGCTTGCCGAACAGGCTGTGCGACAGGCCGGCGGCACCGAGCAGAAGGAACAGGTTCATCTCGGCGATGCCCAGTTCGATATGCTGGCCCTCGGGGGTGAATTCCCATTTCGCGGTCGAGGGGATGCGGTGTTCGATGAAGGCGTCGGCCATTTCGGCGCGCGCGAACAGCTTGCGCCGGTTTACCCAGGGGCCGAGCGACGTGGTTCCGGTGACGTCCGGCGAGGTCGTCACGATCCGCGCGGCCAGCGCGCTGTCGTCTTTCGAGAGATCGTCGAGGATCTTGCCGAAGGCGGTTTGCGTCGAGGTTTCGCGGTCGGAGGGGACCGTGAGCGCCGGGGCGGGCAGCTTATCGTCGCCAAAGCGGCGCGCGCCCTTTGCAAAGAAGGGGGCACGGTCGAGGAAAGCGCGGAGCCCCTCGGGATCCTCGACGGTTGCGAAGGGATCCCATTCCTGCCCCTCGGGGACGCCCATATGGGCCTGCCAGGCGGCCATCTGCGTCTTATTCATCAACCCGCCGTGGTTGTCCTTGTGGCCGGCGATCGGGGTGCCCCAGCCCTTGACGGTATAGGCCAGGAAGCAGGTCGGGCGGTCATGGTCGATGGCGGCGAAGGTCTCGGCCATGGTCTGCACGCAATTGCCGCCAAGGTTTTCCATCAGCGCGGCAAGTTCGCTGTCCGACCGGCGGTCGATCAGTGCCGAGACATCGCCCTGATCGCCCAGATCCTCCATCAGGCGTTTACGCCAGACCGCGCCGCCCATGAAGGTCAGCGCCGAATACTCGGCATTGGGACAGGCATCGATCCAGTCGCGCAGCTTGTCGCCGCCGGGTTCCTCGAAGGCGGCCCGCTGCAGCGCGCCGTATTTGATGCGCACGATGTCCCACCCGAAGGCGTCGAAGATCTTCTCGACCCGTTGGAACAGCCCCTCGCGCACGATCCCGTCCAGCGACTGGCGGTTGTAGTCGACGATCCACCAGCAATTCCGCAGATCGTTCTTCCAGCCTTCCTGCAAGGCCTCGTAGACGTTGCCCTCGTCCAACTCGGCGTCGCCGACCAGGGCAACCATGCGCCCGCGCGGGACGTCCCGGCCCCAGGGCTTGGCGGTGATATAGTCCTGGATCAACGCGGCGAAGCTGGTGATCGCGACGCCCAGCCCGACCGAGCCGGTCGAGAAATCCACGTCGTCGATGTCCTTGGTGCGCGACGGATAGCTTTGCACGCCGCCAAAGCCCCGGAACGCCTCCATCTTTTCCCGCGTCTGATGGCCCATCAGGTATTGGATCGCGTGAAAGATCGGCGAGGCGTGGGGTTTCACCGCCACACGGTCCTCGGGCCGCAGGGTGGAGAAATAGAGCGCGGTCATGATCGACACGATCGAGGCCGACGAGGCCTGATGCCCGCCGATCTTGATCCCGTCTTCCTTGGGGCGGATGTGGTTGGCGTTGTGGATCATCCAATGCGACAGCCAGAGCAGCCGCTGTTCGATGATCTTCAGGGTGGCGGTATCGCTGTGCATGGGGG
>NPIG01001142.1_pt1 | contig 15253 bp, 18 predicted proteins | sample 8637441 | NCBI WGS metagenome assembly NPIG01 (sample SAMN07420675, study PRJNA396082) | bioreactor metagenome | isolation source: sample BR6 brine-fed electro-methanogenic bioreactor BR | place: Japan: Kochi | collected 2016-06-14 | reverse complement strand
CCCGCCCCCCAGGGCGGGCGCAACTTGCGCCCACCCTCGGGGCCGGGCGCAACCCTCCGTTCTTTTTGTCCCGTGTCTTTGGTGGCCTGTTGCGCGCCCACCGCACGCCCCGTTTCCCGCTTGTTTCCGAACCGCTGTCATAACCGCCTCAAGCAGGCCGGCGGGATGATCGCCGGGGCCGGACAGAGGAGCGAAGAGACATGGCGTTTGATTTCCTGCGGCGGGGCAAGGCGGACGCGACGCCGGAGCGCAAGGCCAGCGCCACCGGGCCGGTGGTGGCCTGGCACAGCGCCGGGCGCGTGGCCTGGAGCCCGCGCGACACCGCCGCGCTGACGCGCAGCGGGTTCATCGGCAACCCGGTGGGCTATCGCGCGGTGAAGATGATCGCCGAGGCTGCCGCCGCGCTGCCGCTGGTGCTGCAGGACAGGGACCGGCGGTTCGAGACCCATCCGCTGCTGGCGCTGCTGGCGCGACCGAACCCGGCGCAGGGGCGGGCGGAGCTTCTGGAGGCGCTTTATGCGCAGCTCTTGCTGTCGGGCGATGCCTATGTCGAGGCGGTGATGGCGGCGCCGGAGGCGGGCGAGGCGTTGCCGCGCGAGCTGCACGTGCTGCGCTCGGACCGGATGCGGGTGGTGCCGGGCGCCGATGGCTGGCCGGCGGCCTATGAATACGCGGTGGGCGCGCGCAAGCATCGGTTCGACGCGACCGGCGTGGTGCCGCCGGTGTGTCATATCCGCAATTTCCACCCGCAGGACGATCATTACGGGCTGGCGCCGATGCAGGCGGCGGCGGTGGCGGTGGATGTGCACAACAGCGCCTCGCGCTGGTCGAAATCGCTGCTGGACAATGCGGCGCGGCCCTCGGGCGCGCTGGTCTGGCGTGGTGGCGACGGGCAGGGCCCTCTGGGCGAGGATCAGTTCCGGCGGCTGTCGGCGGAGATCGAGGAGAATTATCGCGGCGCGCGCAATGCCGGGCGGCCGATGGTGCTGGAAGGCGGGCTGGACTGGAAGCCGATGGGGTTTTCGCCCAGCGACATGGAGTTTCAGAAGACCAAGGAGGCGGCGGCGCGGGAGATCACGCTGGCCTTCGGGGTGCCGCCGATGCTGTTGGGGATCCCGGGCGACGCCACCTACGCCAATTACCAGGAGGCGCACCGGGCGTTTTACCGGCTGACGGTGCTGCCGCTGGCGGCGCGGGTGGTGGCGGCGCTGTCGGACTGGCTGGCGCTTTATTCCGGGGCGGTGGTGGAGCTGAAGCCCGACCTGGACCAGGTGCCGGCGCTGGCCGCCGAGCGCGAGGCGCAGTGGACGCGCATTGCCGGTGCCGACTTCCTGAGCGAGGCGGAGAAGCGCGCGCTGCTGGGGTTGCCGGCGCGGGCCGAGGGGGGCGCCGATGAGTGACCGGTGGGTCGAGGTGCCGCCGTTCGAATGCGTGCCGGGGCTGCGGCTGGCGGCGCATGAGCGGGTGAGTGCGATCCATCATGAGAACATCTGCCGCCGGCTGGAGCGGCTGGATCAGGCGATGGAGCGGCTGGAGCGGCGGCTGTGGCTGACCGTTTACGGGGTGGTGGCGATGATCCTGGCGCAGGCGCTGCAATCGGTGCTGGCGGTGGGCGGCTGAGCCGGTGCGGCGGTGAGAGATTATTCGAGGAGAAGTCGGATGCAGCAGGGCGTGGAGCCTGAGACCGGTCTGGAGACCAAATTCGCGCGCTTCGGCGATGGGCTGAGCGTGAGCGAGGAGGCGGTGATCGAAGGCTATGCCAGCCTGTTCGACCGCCCCGACCAGAGCGGCGACGTGGTGCGCAAGGGGGCCTATGCCGCCGCCTTGGAGGCGCTGGCGGCGCGCGGGCAGAGCGTGAAGCTGTTGTGGCAGCACGACCCGGCGCAACCGATCGGCGTCTGGGAGGAGCTGCGCGAGGATGCGCGCGGGCTGCGGGTCAGGGGGCGGCTGTTGCAGAGCACCCAGCGGGGCCGGGAGGCGGCGGCGCTGGTGGCCGCCGGGGCGATCGACGGGTTGTCGATCGGCTATCGCACCAAGCGGGCCGAGCGGCGGGCAGAGGGCGGGCGGCTGTTGACCGAGCTGGAGCTTTGGGAGGTGTCGCTGGTCACCTTTCCGATGCTGAGCGGGGCCCGGGTGGCGGCCAAGGCGGCCGCCGGGGATGCGGCCCTGCGGGACTTCGCGGCGCTCCTGCGGGATGCGCGGCACGAGCTGGCGCAGCGCGAGCGCGCCGAACCCCACCGCGAAAACAGGAGGAGCGGATGAGCGAGATGAGCGCCGGACAAGAGGCGCCCCTGATGCGCGAGGTAAAGCGGGAGATGGCCGGCTTTCTGAGTGAAATCAGCGGGTTTCGGGATGAAATTCAAATCAAACTTCAACAAACGGAAGAGCGACTGACCATGCTGGATCGGAAAACCCATACGGCGGCGCGACCGCCGCTGGCGACGGCGGCAGAGCCCGTGGCCCCCCATCGCAAGGCGTTCAACGCCTATCTGCGCCATGGCGATGACGATGCGCTGCGCGGGCTGGACCTTGAGGGCAAGGCGATGTCCACCGCCGTCAACAGCGATGGCGGCTACCTGGTCGATCCGCAGACGGCAGAGGCGGTGCAATCGGTGCTGCAATCGACCGCCTCGATCCGGGCGGTGGCGGCGGTGGTGCATGTGGAGGCGACCTCTTACGACGTGCTGATCGATCACACGGAACTGGGCGCGGGCTGGGCCAGCGAAGCGGGGCCGGTGAGCGAAACCGATACGCCGCAGATCGACCGCATTTCGATCCCGCTGCACGAGCTGAGCGCGCTGCCGAAGGCGAGCCAGCGGCTGCTGGATGACAGCGCCTTTGACATCGAGGGCTGGCTGGCGGGCCGGATCGCCGAGAAATTCGCCCGTGCCGAGGCCGGCGCCTTTGTCAACGGCGATGGCATCGACAAGCCGACCGGGTTCCTGACCCATACCAAGGTGGACAACGGGATCTGGAGCTGGGGCAACCTGGGCTATGTGCCGACCGGCGCCGCCGGCAGCCTGCCCGATGCCGATCCGATCGTCGACCTGGTCTATGCGCTGGGGGCGCAGTACCGGGCGAACGCGAGCTTCGTGATGAACTCCAAGACCGCCGGGATCCTGCGCAAGATGAAGGATGCCGACGGCCGGTTCCTGTGGTCGGACGGGCTGGCCGCCGGAGAGCCGGCGCGGCTGATGGGGTACCCGGTGCTGGTGGCCGAGGACATGCCGGACATTGCCACCGATGCCTTTGCCGTGGCCTTCGGCGATTTCCGCGCCGGCTACACGGTGGCGGAGCGGCCCGACCTGCGGGTGCTGCGCGACCCGTTCAGCGCCAAGCCGCATGTGCTGTTCTATGCCACCAAGCGGGTGGGCGGCGACGTGAGCGATTTCGCCGCGATCAAGCTGCTGAAATTCGGCATCGCGTAACGCGGGGCCGGATCGCGGGGCCGGACTGCCGGCGTCCGTGGCGGGCGCGTGCCGGGATAACCCCTCGTGTTGTCTAGCTGCTCCCCTCCGTCCGAGCGACACGGGGGCACGGTGCGCGTCCGCGCAAGCGCGGCGGGCCAGGTCAAGCGCGGCCCGGAAGCGGCCCGGAATGTCGGAGAGAGTGAATGATGTTGAGCGAAGTGACCACGATTGCGGATGCCGCCCTGCCGGTGGTGCAATTCCGGTCGCATCTGCGGCTGGGCAGCGGGTTCGGCGAGGACGGGCTGCAGGACGATCTGTTGAAGAGCTTTCTGCGCGCCGCCATTGCGGCGATCGAGGCGCGCACCGGCCAGGTTCTGATAACGCGGGATTTCAGCTGGACCGTCTATGCCTGGCCCGATGCGGAGGCGGCGCGGCTGCCGCTGGCGCCGGTCAGCGCGATCACCGGATTCATCCTGGTGGACGCAGCGTCGGGCGAAACCGTGGTGGCTGCGGATCGCTACTGGCTGGAAGAGGATGCGCAGCGTCCGCTGCTGCGGCCCACGGGCGCGCTGTTGCCGACCATTCCGGGCGGCGGACATGCGCGGATCGGGCTCAGCGCCGGGATGGCGGCCGATTGGGGCGGGCTGCCGGCGGACCTGGGGCAGGCGGTGCTGCTGCTGGCGGCGCATTATTATGAATACCGGGGGGAAACGGCGTTGGCGGCCGGGTGCATGCCGTTCGGCGTCAGCAGCCTGATCGAACGGTATCGCCGGCTGCGGCTGAGTACGCGGCCGGGACCGGGGGCGGGGCAATGAGGGCGCCGGTTCTGACCCGGAGGCTGGTGCTGGAGGCGCCGGTTCGGGTGCCCGACGGCGCCGGTGGCGTCCTGGAAAGCTGGACCAGCCTGGGGGCGCTTTGGGCCGACCTGCGCCCGCGCACGGGCCGCGAGCGCGCGGTGGCAGGCGAGCCGGTATCGACTATGGCCTATCGGATCGTGGTGCGCGGTGCGCCGGAGGGGTCGCTGCAGCGGCCGGCGCCGGATCAGCGGTTTCGCGACGGCGCGCGGATCTACCGCATTCGCGCGGTGGCCGAGTACGACCCGGCGGGGCGGTACCTGACCTGTTTTGCCGATGAGGAGGTGGCGGCATGAGCTATGCGATGGCCGGCGCGTTGCAGGCGGCGATCTACGACGTGCTGGCGAATGACGCGGCGCTGGGGGCCTTGGTGGGCGGGGCGGTCCATGACGGGCTGCCCTCGGGGACGGTGCCGGAGACCTATGTGAGCCTGGGCCCAGAGGTGGTGCGCGACCGCTCGGACAAGAGTGGCGCAGGAGCGCAGCACCGGGTGACGGTTTCGGTGGTGAGCGCAGCGCAGGGGTTTTCCGTGGCCAAGGACGTGGCGGCGGCGGTGTGCGACGCGCTGGCCGGTGCCGCGCCGGTGCTGAGCCGGGGGCGCGTGGTGGGGATCTGGTTCGAGCGCGCCCGCGCGATGCGGACCGGCAGCGCCGGGGAAGGCCGGCGCATCGACCTGAATTTTCGTGCCCGCGTCGAAGACGTGTGAGCGGGCCAGAGCAGGAGGCGGCAAATGGGTGCCCAGAACGGCAAGGATCTGTTGATCAAGGTGGACATGACCGGCGACGGTCTGTTCGAGACCATCGCGGGGCTGCGGGCCACGCGGGTGAGCTTCAACGCCGAGAGCGTGGATGTGACCAGCCTGGAAAGCCAGGGCGGGTGGCGCGAGCTTTTGTCCGGGGCCGGGGTGAAATCGGCGGCGATCTCGGGGGCGGGGGTGTTCAAGGACGCGGCCACGGATGAGCGCGCACGGCAGTTGTTTTTCGATGGCGTGGTGCCGGATTTCCAGGTGATCATTCCCGATTTCGGCATCGTCGAGGGGCCGTTCCAGGTCACCGCGCTGGAATATGCCGGCAGCCATGATGGCGAGGCCACCTATGAGATGTCGATGGAGAGCGCCGGGGTGCTGGTGTTCACGGCGGTCTGAGCCATGGCGAACCCGTGGGCGGGCGAGGTGAGCCTGGTGATCGGCGGCGAGCGGCGGGTTCTGAAGCTGACGCTGGGGGCGCTGGCCGAGCTGGAGGCGGCGCTTGGCGAGGACACTCTGGTTGCGCTGGTCGAGCGGTTCGAGGGCGGGCGGTTTTCCAGCCGCGATCTCCTGGCTCTGATCGCGGCGGGACTGCGCGGCGGCGGGGCGGAGGTGAGCGCGGAGGATCTGGTCCGGGCCGAGATCGAGGGGGGGCCTTTGGTGGCGGCGCGGGCGGCGGCAGACCTGCTGGCGCGGGCCTTTACCGTGCCGGGGGAGGCATGAGTGCGATCGACTGGCCGGTGCTGATGCGGGCCGGGATGCAGGGGCTGCAGCTGAGCCCGGAGGCGTTCTGGCGGCTGACCCCGGCGGAGCTGGCGCTGTTGCTGGGCCAGGGCGGGGCGCGGGCGCCGATGACGCGGGCGGGGCTGGATGCCTTGCTGACGGCCTGGCCGGATGCGGAGAAGGGAACGGACGATGGTGGATAGCACGGGCGTGGACGATCTGAGCGCGGCGGTCGACGGGCTGGAGGACAGCTTTGGCGCGGCGGTCGATATGGCGGCGACATTCGAGAGCGAGCTGGCGCGGATGCGCACGGCGCTGGCGGCGACCGGGCGCGATGTGGCGGTGCTGGAGCGGGGGTTTTCGCGCGGGCTGCGGCGGGCCTTCGACGGGGTGGTGTTCGACGGCCAAAGCCTGTCGGAGGCGCTGGACGGGCTGGCACGGACCATGGTGCAGACCACCTATTCGGCCGCGATCCGCCCCGTCACCAACCATGTTGGCGCGCTGCTGGGCGACGGCGTGCGCAGCCTGGTCGCGGGGCTGTTGCCGTTCGAGAAGGGCGGCGGATTTGCCCAGGGGCGGGTGATGCCCTTCGCCAGCGGCGGGGTGGTGCGCCGGGCGACGCTGTTCCCGATGCGCGGGGGCGCCGGGCTGATGGGCGAGGCGGGGCCGGAGGCGATCCTGCCGCTGGCGCGCGGGCGCGACGGCAAGCTGGGGGTGCGCGCGGGGGGCGGCGGCAGCACCGTCAACGTGGTGATGAATGTCTCCACGCCGGATGTGGCCGGGTTCCAGCGCAGCCGTGGCCAGATCGCGGCACAGATGCGGCGGGCGCTGGCGCGCGGGTCGCGCAACCTGTGACATTGGGAGGCGGAGATGAATTTCCACGAGGTGCGGTTTCCCGCCTCGCTGAGCTTCGGCTCGGTGGGCGGGCCGGAGCGGCGGACGGATATCGTCACGCTGGCCAACGGGTTCGAGGAGCGCAACACGCCCTGGGCGCATGCGCGGCGGCGTTATGACGCCGGGCTGGGGATGCGGTCGCTGGACGATGTCGAGACTCTGATCGCGTTTTTCGAGGCGCGGCAGGGGCAGATGTACGGCTTCCGCTGGAAGGACTGGTCGGATTTCAAATCGGGCCGGGCGCGCGCCGATATTCGCTTTGACGACCAGGAGATCGCGCGGGGCGATGGCGTGACGACGGTGTTCCAGCTGACGAAGACCTATCGCTCGGGCGATCAGAGCTATGCCCGGCCCATCGCCAAACCCGTGGCCGGCACGGTGCGCGTCGGCATCGAGCAGGACGCGCTGCAGGAGGCGGTGGATTACACGGTCGACACCGCTACCGGGCGGATCACATTCGCCCATCCGCCGGGCGAGGACCTGGCCGTGGTGGCAGGGTTCGAGTTCGACGTGCCGGTGCGCTTTGACACCGACCGGATACAGACCAGCGTGGCCAGCTTCCAGGCCGGCGACGTGCCCACCGTGCCGGTGGTGGAGGTGCGGGTATGACCGGGGGTATGAGCGCGGCGTTCCGCGCCCATGTGGGAACCGGGGTGACGACGCTGTGCCGGTGTTGGGCGCTGACCCGCACGGACGGGGTGCAGTACGGGTTTACCGATCACGACCGGACGCTGAGTTTCGACGGGGTCATCTTCAAGGCCGAGACCGGGCTGTCGGCGCAGGCGCTGCAACAGGCCAGCGGGCTGGCGGTGGACAATACCGAGGCGATCGGCGCGTTGAGCGATGCGGGCCTTAGCGAGGCGGAGATCGAGGCGGGGCGGTTCGACGGGGCCGAGCTGCGCGCCTGGCTGGTGAACTGGGCCGATGTTTCGGTGCGGTGGCTGCAGTTCCGCGGCACGCTGGGCGAGATCCGGCGCGGCGGCGGGGCGTTTCACGCGGATCTGCGCGGGCTGGCGCAGGCGCTGAACCGGCCGTTGGGGCGGGTCTATCAGAAGGCCTGCACCGCGGTGCTGGGCGATGGCGATTGTCGGTTCGACCTGACCACGCCCGGGTATTTTTCCGAGCGGGCGGTGGCGGAGGTGGAAGGCGCGCAGCGGTTCCGCTGGGACGACCTGGCGGGGTTCGAGCCGGGCTGGTTCGCGCGCGGGCGGCTGGTGGTTCTGAGCGGCGCGGCGGCCGGTCTTTGGGGGCTGATCAAAAGCGATGAGAGCGGGGCGGCGACGCGCGAGATCGCGCTGTGGGAGCCGCTGCGCGCGGATATTGTGCCGGGCGACATGGTGCGGCTTGAAGCGGGATGCGACAAGCGCATGGAGAGCTGCCGGCTGAAGTTCAACAACCTGCTGAACTTCCAGGGGTTTCCCGACATTCCGGGGGAGGATTGGGTGGTGGCGGTGCCGAAATCCACCAAGCCCAACACCGGGGGGAGCCTGCGGTGAACTGGGGGCGACAGGACGTTGTGCGCGCCGCGCGCGGCTGGATCGGCACGCCCTATCGCCACCAGGCGGCGGCGCGCGGGGCGGGGGCCGATTGCCTGGGCCTGGTGCGCGGGATCTGGCGCGAGGTCTGCGGGGCGGAGCCCGCGCCGGTGCCGGCCTATACGATGGATTGGTCCGAACCGCAGGGGGAGGAACGGTTGTGGCAGGCGGCGCGGGCTTACCTCGTAGAGAGGGCGGGGGTGTCGGCGCCGGGTGACGTGATCCTGTTCCGGATGCGGGCGGGATCGGTGGCGAAGCATCTGGGCATCCTGGCCGAGGCCGGGGCGGGGGCGACATTCATCCATGCCTATGCCGGGCGCGGGGTGGTGGAAAGCCCGCTGAGCGCGCCCTGGGCGCGGCGGGTGGTGGCTCGGTTCGCATTTCCCGAGGTTTCAAGGTCCGGGGCCGGGTGCCCCGAGGAGGGGGGCTGATGGCGACGATACTTCTTTCCGCGGCGGGGGCGGCCATCGGCGGCTCGGTCGGCGGCACATTGGCCGGGTTGTCCTCGGTCGCGATCGGCCGCGCGGTCGGCGCGACGCTGGGGCGGCTGATCGATGAGCGGCTTTTGGGTCTGGGCGCCGACCCGGTGGAGACCGGCAAGGTGGACCGGTTCCGCCTGATGCAGGCGGGCGAGGGCGAGCCGATCCCGCAGGTTTATGGCCGGATGCGCCTGGGCGGGCAGGTGATCTGGGCCTCGGATTTCCAGGAAACCGCGGTGACCCGGGGCGGCAAGGGGGCGGCGCCCAGTGCCAAGGTGACCGAGTACAGCTATTCGGTGTCGCTGGCGGTGGCGGTCTGCGAGGGCGAGGTGGCCAGCATCGGCCGGGTCTGGGCCGATGGCGAGGAGGTGGCGCGCGGGGATCTGAACATGCGGGTCTATCCGGGCAGTGCCGATCAGCTGCCCGATCCGCTGATCGAGGCGATCGAGGGGGCGGGGATGGTGCCGGCCTATCGCGGCACGGCCTATGTGGTGATGGAGGATGTGGACCTGGCCCCCTACGGCAACCGGGTGCCGCAGTTCTCCTTCGAGGTGCTGCGGGCGGAACAGCCGGGGGCCGGCGGGTATGACGCCGATCCGGCGCAGCTTGTCCGGGGCGTGGCGCTGATCCCCGGCACCGGGGAATACGCGTTGGCCACGACGCCGGTTTATTACGGCGGCGGGCCGGGAAACAGCTGGGCGGCGAACCAGGCGACGCCCTCGGGGCTGGCGGATTTTCCGCGCGCGTTTGAGCAATTGTCGGAAGAGCTGCCCGCCTGCGGGGCGGTGTCTCTGGTGGTGTCCTGGTTCGGCGGCGATCTGCGCTGCGGGGCCTGCCAGGTGGTGCCCAAGGTTGAGCAGAAGCAGGCCGACGGCAGCAACATGGCCTGGCAGGTTTCGGGCGTGACGCGGGTGGCAGCGGGTGAGATCGCGCAGGCGGAGGGGCGACCGATCTATGGCGGCACGCCGGCGGATGCGGCGGTGGTCGAGGCGATCCGGCACATGCGCGACGCCGGGCGGCGGGTGATGTTCTATCCCTTCATCCTGATGGACCAGATGGAAGGCAACGGGTTGTTGGATCCCTGGACCGGGGCCGCGGATCAGCCGCATCTGCCCTGGCGCGGGCGGATCACGCTGTCGGTGGCGCCGGGCCAGGTGGGCAGCCCGGACGGCACGGCGGCGGCCGAGGCGGAAGTGGCGGCGTTCATGGGCACCGCGACGGCGGCGGATTTCACGGTGGGCGACGGGGTGGTGACCTATTCGGGGCCCGCCGAATGGGGGCTGCGGCGGTTCATCCTGCATTACGCGGCGCTGTGTGCGGCGGCGGGGGGCGTGGAGGCGTTCTGCATCGCGTCCGAGCTGCGCGGGCTGACGCAGATCCGGGGGGCGAGCGGGTTCCCGGCGGTCGAGGCGCTGCGCGATCTGGCCGGCGAGGTGCGCGCGCTGTTGGGGCCGGAGGTGAAGCTGGGCTACGCCGCCGACTGGTCGGAGTACTTCGGCTATCAGCCCGAGGATGGCAGCGGGGACCGCTATTTCCATCTGGACCCGCTCTGGGCCGATGCGGAGATCGATTTCGTCGGCATCGACAATTACATGCCGCTGTCGGACTGGCGGGACGGCGAGGATCATCTGGACGCGCAGGCGGGGTGGGAGAGCATTTACGACCCGGATTACCTGGATGGCAATGTCGAGGGCGGCGAGGGGTACGATTGGTATTACCATTCGCCACAGGCCGAGGCGGCGCAGATCCGCACGCCGATCACGGATGAGGCGCATGGCGAGCCCTGGATCTGGCGCTACAAGGATCTGCGCGGCTGGTGGGAGAACGACCACCACGAACGGATCGGCGGGGTGCGGCAGGGGATGGCCACCGCCTGGGAGCCGCGGATGAAGCCGATCTGGTTCACCGAACTGGGCTGTGCCGCGGTGGACAAGGGCACCAATGAGCCGAACAAGTTCCTGGATCCGAAATCGTCGGAATCCAGTCTGCCGAAGTACTCCACGGGGCGGCGTGACGACCTGATCCAGCTGCACTATCTTCAGGCGCAGCTGGGGCATTGGGCGAAGGCCGTGAACAACCCGGTGTCGGATGTCTATGGCGGGTCGATGGTGGATCTGGCGAACGCCTATGTCTGGGCCTGGGACGCGCGGCCGTTTCCCGCCTTTCCCAACCGCACCGACCTGTGGAGCGATGGCGCGAATTATACCCGTGGGCATTGGCTGAACGGGCGGGTGGGCGCGCGCACGCTGGCTTCGGTGATCGAGGAGCTGTGCGGTCGCGCGGAGCTGAGCGACATCGACACCGCGCGGGTGCACGAGATCGTGCGCGGCTATCGCGTCGACCGGATCGACGATGTGCGCGCGGCGCTGCAGCCCTTGATGCTGCGCTATGGTGTGGACGCGGTAGAGCGCGACGGGCTGTTGCGGTTCCTGCCGCGCGACGGGCGCGGGGATACCGCGCTGGCGCTGGACCAACTGGCGGTGAGCGGCGAGGTCGAGGGGCTGCTGGAACAGGCGCGCGAGCCCGAGGCGGAGCTGGCCGGACGGGTGCAGGTGCGGTTCGTCGAATGGGGGGGCGATCACGCGGTGAGCGCGGAACAGGCGGTGCTGCCCGACGATGCCACCCATGCGGTGGCGGTGACCGATCTGCCGCTGGCGATGACGCGGGCCGAGGGGCGGGCGGTGGCCGAACGCTGGCTGACCGAGGCGCGGGTGGCGCGCGAGAGTGCGCGGCTGGCCTTGCCGCCGTCGCGGATGGCGCTGGGCGCGGGCGATGTGTTGCGCCTGCCTGCCGAAGGGGGCGAGGGCGACGCGCTGTATCGGATCGACCGGGTGGAACAGACCGAGGCGCAGCTGATCGAGGCGGTGCGGATCGAACCGGCGGTCTATACCCCGTCAGAGCCGGTGGGCGGGCTGCCCTCTGCGCGGGCCTTTGCCGCGCCGGTGCCGGTGCTGCCGCTGTTCATGGATCTGCCGCTGATCACCGGCGAGGAGGTGCCGCATGCGCCGCATCTGGCGGTGACGGCGACGCCTTGGCCGGGGACGGTAGCGCTCTATGCCTCGGCGGCGGACGAGAATTACAAGCTTGATGAGATCATCGCCGCGCGCTCGGTCATCGGGGTGACGGAAACGCCGTTGGGGGCGGCGCGGCCGGGGTTTTGGGACGAAGGCGCCGCGCTTCAGGTCAAGCTGATCAGCGGCGGGCTGGAAAGCCGCGATGCGCTGGCGGTGCTGAACGGGGCCAACCTGGCGGCGATCGGCGACGGGATGGTTGGAAACTGGGAGCTGTTCCAGTTCCGCGACGCCGTGCTGGTGGCGCCGGATACCTACCTGTTGTCGGGGCGGCTGCGCGGGCAGGCGGGCAGCGACGGGTTGATGCCCGAGGTCTGGCCGGCGGGATCCTGGGTCGTGCTGCTGGACGGGACGCAAGCGCAGATCGACCTGACCCCGGCACAGCGGCGGGTGGCCCGGCATTACCGCATCGGCCCGGCGCGGCGCGGTTATGACGACCCGTCCTATCAGCATTTGATCGAAGCCTTCGACGGCAACGGGCTGCGCCCCTATGCGCCCTGCCACCTGGAGGTGGAGCAGGACGCCGGCGGCGATCTGTCGGCCAGCTGGATCCGCCGGACCCGGGTGGTGGACGGCAGCGACTGGGCGCTGGACGAGGTGCCGCTGGGCGAGGAGAGCGAGGCCTATCTGGTGCGGGTGATGCAGGGGGCGAGCCTGCTGCGCGAAACCACGGTGTTCGGCCCGCACTGGAGCTACAGTGCGGCGGCGCAGGCGGCGGATGGGCTGAGCGGGGCGGCCAGGATGGAGGTGGCGCAGATCTCGGCGCGCTACGGGCCGGGGCTGTTCGCCCGGATCGACCTGCCGGTTTAGGGCGCAATGCGGCCGGTCCTGCATGGGGATGTGAGTTGTGCTGCCCGCGCGCTTTATGCGGCGGCACCGGGGCGGCGCGCGGCGCTGTGCCGGCTGTTGTTGCGGCAGGCCGAGCTGGCCGACCGGCATCGCCGGAGCCACGGGCGGCTGCATCCGCGCTGGGGCAACGGGTCGCTGATGGCGGCGGCGCGCAAACACCCGATGGCGGATGAGCCGGGGTTCGACGATGCCGTCTATCGCCGCTGTTTCATCATGATCCTCGAGGCGCTGGGCGCGCGGCGGGTCAGCCCGAGGCGCAGCCGATGCAGCGGGTGACGGTCGGGTTCAGTTCCAGCCGCTTTGGCGCGATGTCCTCTCCGCAGTCCTCGCAATAGCCGAATTCGCCCTCGTCGATGCGGGTCAGCGCGGCGCGCAGGCCCCGGGCCTCGGCATCGCGGCGGGCCTGTTGCGCCTTGGCCATCGCCTGGTTCTGCAATGCGTCCATGCGGCTGAGCCGACCCACCGATTGCTGATCCAACTGCACCACCGCCTGGCCGTCGCGGCCCAGGTGGTTTTCCTGTTCGATCTCGTCCAGGCGGCGGCGGATCAGCCCGGCGAACCGGGCGGTCTCGGTTTCATTCATGATTCAAATCGACGTCATCACGGGTTTGCGTTTGGCGTTTTTGCGCCTAGGTGTCATTCTAGGGACAGAAAGGGACGTTTGACCATGCTTGAGCCGCGCAAGAAAATATCTCCGGTAGACCCGGTCTGGAGCCAGATCCGGTCCGAGGCGCAGGATATTGTTCGGGATGCCCCGTTGATGGGCGGGCTGGTTCATGCCTGTGTGCTGCATCACGCCACGCTGGACAAGGCGCTGTCCTATCGGGTGGCGGCCAAGTTGCATTCCAACGAGATGTCGATGGTGGTGCTGCGCGAGATCACCGACCAGGCCTATGTGGATGCGCCCGAGTTGGTCGAGGCGGCGCGCGCCGACCTGATGGCGGTCTATGACCGCGATCCGGCCTGCCACCGGCTGGTGCAGCCGGTTTTGTATTTCAAGGGCTACCAGGCGATGCAGGCCTATCGCGTCGCCCATTGGCTGTGGCGGCAGGGCCAGCATGACCTCGCCTATTTCTTCCAGATGCGGGTGTCCGAGATCTTTGGCGTCGATATTCACCCGGCCGCGCGCATCGGCAAGGGCATCATGATCGACCATGCCCATTCCATCGTGATCGGCGAGACCGCGGTGGTGGGCGACAATGTCTCGATGCTGCACTCGGTCACCCTGGGCGGGACCGGCAAGGAAGAAGAGGACCGCCACCCGAAGATCGAGGATGGTGTCCTGATCGGCGCCGGGGCCAAGGTTCTGGGCAATATCCGTGTCGGCCATTGCAGCCGCATCGCCGCCGGCTCGGTGGTGTTGCAGGATGTGCCCCCCTGCAAGACCGTGGCCGGGGTGCCGGCCAAGATCGTCGGCGAGGCGGGTTGCGACCAGCCGTCTGTCAGCATGAACCAATTGATCAAGGACAGCTCGCCCAAGGGCTGAGCGACACCGCCAGGGGTCCGCCCCGCCCGGCGGGCCGGACGGGAGCGTGATGCCGTTTCTTTCGGACTGGGCCGATGCGGCGCTGATATCGCTGGAGTTCTTCTGGCTGGCGTTCTGGGCCTTTGGCCTGGGCTATGTCATCAGTGCGGCGATCCGGGTGTTCGTGTCGCGCGGGGTGATGCAGCGGGCAATGGGGCAGCAGGGGGCGCGGTCGGTCGCGCTGGCCACGTTTTTCGGGTTCCTGTCCTCGTCCTGCAGTTTCGCCGCCCTCTCGGCGACACGGTCGTTCCTGGCCAAGGGGTCGGGGCTGGTCCCGGCGCTGGCGTTCCTGTTGTCCTCGACCAACCTTGTGGTCGAACTCGGGATCGTGATCTCGGTGTTCCTGTCCTGGCATTTCGTGGTGGCGGAATATCTGGGCGGGGTCCTGCTGATCGCGCTGATGTGGGGGATCGTGCGGCTGACCCGGCCCGGGCGGCTGATCGAGGCGATGCGCGACCGGCTGGAGGCCGAGGATGGCGACACCCGCTGGCCGGTTGCGGCCCTGTGGCGGGACCGGCGGGTCTGGGACGTGCTGGCGCAAAGCTATCTGGGCGAATGGCGGATGGTGTGGAAGGACGTGACCATCGGGTTCACCGTCGCCGGGTTGATCGCGGCCTTCGTACCCAGCGACTTTTTCGTGTGGCTGTTCCCCGGCACCGGCAGCGCAGGGCCGCTGGGCTTTGACCAGGTGCTGGCGCAGGCGGTAATCGGGCCGGTGGCGGCGGTGTTCACCTTTATCGGGTCGATGGGCAATATTCCCCTGGCCGGGCTGCTGTTCGCCAATGGGGTCAGCGTGGCGGGCATCATGGCCTTCATCTTCTCGGACCTGGTGGTGCTGCCGGTGTTGCGGGTCAATGCGCGGTTCTATGGCTGGGCGATGTCGCTTTATATCGCGGCGGTGTTCCTGGTCGCGCTGGTCCTGACCTCGGTCGCCATCCATTACGGGTTTGAACTGGCCGGGATGACCCCGCATGCGGTCACCGACGCGGTCCCCGGGGCGGGCAGCCGGTTTTCCCTGAACTACACCTTCTGGCTGAACCTCGGCTTTGCCGGGGTGAGCCTGGCGGCGCTGTGGGCGGCGTGGCGCGGGGCATCGCGCCGTGGCGGGCCGGCGGGACGCCGCCCCCGGGCGCGCGGCGGTGAGCGTCTGTTGCATTGGCTGGCGCTG
>NPIG01000464.1_pt1 | contig 15266 bp, 11 predicted proteins | sample 8637441 | NCBI WGS metagenome assembly NPIG01 (sample SAMN07420675, study PRJNA396082) | bioreactor metagenome | isolation source: sample BR6 brine-fed electro-methanogenic bioreactor BR | place: Japan: Kochi | collected 2016-06-14 | reverse complement strand
CGATCCGGCTGCCACTCAGCGACGCGTCGCCCGAAGACGCCTCGGTCTCGAGCGAGTCCGCGCGCCGTGAAGTCACGGGGCAGGAGGTCTGATGCCCAAGGTCTTGATCGTCGAAGACGACGACTCGATGGCCGTCGCACTCAAGGACGGATTCGAATACGAGGGCTTCCACGTCGAGCTCGCACGCGACGGGGCCATCGGCCTGCGCTTCGCGCTCGACAAGTCGCCCGACGTCATCATCCTCGACGTGATGCTCCCGAAGATGAGCGGGCTCGACGTCTGCCGGAAGATTCGCGAACGCGGCGACCGCGTCCCGATCATCATGTTGACGGCCCGGGGACAGGAGGTCGACAAGGTGCTCGGCCTCAAACTCGGCGCCGACGACTACATCACGAAGCCGTTCTCGTTCCTCGAGCTGATGGCGCGGGTCGAGGCGCTGATGCGAAGGGCAGGGGGCTTCCCCGACCAGCTCGAGAGCTTCAACTTCGCCGACATCGAGATCGACTTTCGTCGACACGAGGCGCGCAAGGCGGGCGCCGAGATCAGCCTTTCACCCCGCGAGTTCGATTTGCTCAAGTTCTTCGCATCACACCGCGGCGAGGTAGTCAGCCGCGATCAGCTCCTCGAGGCCGTTTGGGGCTACGGGAGCGATTCGATGACGCGCACCGTGGACATGCACATCGCGAAGCTGCGCAAGAAGATCGAGGAGTGTCCCTCGGAGCCGCGTCACATCATCACCGTGCACCGCGTCGGCTACAAGTTCACGGGCTGATTCGCTGCCCAGGTAGGAAGGCGGCGGTGCGCGGGCGGAGGGGATGATGACCGCCTGGCGCTTCATCGTGCTTCTGAGTTTGCTGGCCCCGAGCGCCGCCTTCGCCGAGGAGCGCGTCGACGCGGCGAGACGCGCCCTGATCTTCGTCCAGCGCGCCGAAGAGCGCATCGACGACGAGCGCTACCGCGCGGCGCAGCGCGATCTCAAGCGTGCGCTCGAGCTCCTCCCAGACTTTCCGCCCGCGCATATCGGTATGGGACACGTCGCCATGCGGGCCCAGGACTACGCGCGCGCCCTCCATCACTACGAGGCAGCGCGCGAGGGCTACAAGACGCTCGACGGCCTGCAGCAGGACGTCGCCAAACTGCGCTACGCCCACGCGCAACAACGCATCGAGATCCTGCAGGATCGCCTGAACCAACGCGGGATCGTCCTGAACTCGCTCGTGCGCGCGGAGATTGAGAACGAGATGCTGCGACTCCTCGCGGTCGAGCCGCCGACGGAAGAGAAGCCGCTCGAAGCGCCGCCGATCCTCCACTTCTTCGTCGGCAACGCGCTGTGGGGCCTGGGCCGCCACGAAGACGCGCTCGCCGAGTGGGAGCACTGTCGCAACCTGCAACCCGAGCTCGGCGCGATGCACAAGAATCTTGCACTCGGCTACTGGAAGTGCGGCCAGCCCGAGCGCGCCCTCGAGAGCCTCCGGGCCGCCCGAGAGCGGGGCGTGCCGATCGAGACCGAGCTCGAAGCCAAGATCCAGGCGGAGCTTGACGCGGACACGAGCGGAGATTGAAGATGCACACATTCTCTGTTAGCGGGGACGCTCGTACGACGCAGGCTGGGAGGACACTCCGATGATCCGCCGATTCGTCGCAGCACTCGTTGTCTTGACTCTCGTATTCGCCGCCCCAATCGCCTTCGCCGGCAGCATCGACGCCAAGTCCGCCAAGAAGGCGATGCAGTACTGCCAGAAGGGCGAGCGCATGATGAAGGCTGGCCGTCTCGACGCCGCGGCGAAGCAGTACGACCGCGCCGTCAAGATCGCGCCCGAGTTCCCGGCGGCGCACATCGGCCTCGGGCAGCTCGCGATGGCCGCGCAGGACTTCCCGCGGGCCCTCCAGCACTTCGAACGTGCACGCGACGGCTACGCCGCTCTCGGCGACGCGCTCAAGGCGATCGAGTCCGAGCGCTACGCGTCCGCCCGCAAGCAGATCGAAGCTCTCCAGGACTCTCTGGTCCAGGGGAGTCAGGCAACCGCCGGTTTCGACAATCTCGACAGGTCCCGCATCGAGAACCAGATCGCACGCTTGCAGGCCATCGAGGCGCCAAGCTCCGAGCCGCTGACCGAGGCGCCGGGCGAGATCTTCTTCTACATCGGCAACGCGCACTGGCGCCTGGGGCACCTCGAAGAGGCGCTCGAAGCGTGGGAGACCTGCGTGGAGCGCAGCCCGAAGTTCGCGATGGTGCACAACAACCTCGCACTCGCGTACTGGAAGAAGGGCAACCCGAAGCGCGGACTCGAGGAGCTCGAGGTTGCCGAGAAACTCGGTTTTCCGGTCAACCCGAAGATGCGCGCCGATCTCGAGAAGGCTGCGCAGTAACGGATTGGTTGGGGGGAACTCCGGGAACTTCGGGTAGGAGCTGAGAGGCCTGCTCGGAAGCCCTGCTCGGTTCGCTCGAGGTGTGACGTCCTCCCCTCGGCCAGGGACGATCGACTTCTCGCAGTTCTGGTGGCTTGGGACCCGGCAGAAGTCGATTGTCCCCCTCGGTTGAACCGGCCACCGCGGACCCGTGAGAGGACTGTCAACCGCCTTGCAAGAGTCGTGATGGGATGGTCTCAGCGGTTGACTGTCCCCGGTCTCATGGTGTCGGGCAGCCCTGCGGGGCTCGTTCGTCGATGGAGCAGTAGCCGAGGCCGCTCGCGTCTCGGAGGCGTCCGCTCCCGTCGTAGCCGGGGGCACCTGCTCGGGTGCCGTCTGCCGCCATGATCAGCCACCAGACGAGCTCTCCGGGCGCCGGCGCCGGGAGTTCGACGTGCGCCTCGCCGCTTGCCGGGAGCGCGCAGCGCGCCCCGGTGAAGTCCAAGCTCGGCAGACTGGCGGCGTCGCCGTAGAGCAGGTGATAGGCCGGCGCCCCGCAGCGCTGGACATCCCAGCTCACGTCGACGTCTTCGCCCTCGGCGCGCGCGGCGCGCATGGGAGCGCCGGGCACGCGCGCTCCGTCCGGCACGGCCGGGAGCACGCCGCCGTGGTTCTGGCAGCGGCGGGGCTCGTAGAGCTCGAGTGCGTCGATGTTCCATCCGGAGTGATGGCGGAACGGCCCGGTCTCGACGCCGAAGCGCAGCCGCGTCTCCGAACGTCCGGCAAGGTGCGCGCTGAGGTCGTGAACCTCGAGCGCCCAGCTCTTGTCGGAGAGCGGCACGATCGGGTTCTGCCAGAGCATCTCCCAGCCCGCGTCGGTCTCGATCTCGAGCCAGGCTTGATCCTCGGAGCGTTCGTCGACGCCGAGCCAGCGCCGGTATCGCAGGTGGAGAGCGCTGTGAGTACCGAGCGCGATCGAAGGCGAGAGCGCCATCTCCCGGACGTTCGCTTCGTAGCTCCCCGAGTAGTCCCCGAGCCCGGTGAGATCGAGCCCGAGCACTCCTACGCCCTCGAACGCCGCCCCGGGGTCGGGACCTCCAACGAGGGAGGCGCCGAGCCCGCCCGGAGCGCCGATCTCCCACTCCCCTTCGAGCTGCCAACCGCCGCTCGCGTCGTCGAAGCTCTCGGCATAGACCTGCCGCTCGGAGCCACTTGGGGTAGCGCCGCGTTCGCGCCTGTTCGTCTCCTGCGCCCCGCCGCACGGCCCGGACCCGCTCCCACCGAGCTCTTCGGCGCGCACGACGTAGTACACGCGGCGACCGTCCTCGGCCGTGCGATCGACGTAGCTCGGCCCCGGCAGACACGCTTCGAGCAAGGTCTCCGGCCCTGGCTCGAAGCCCGGCGTCGTCGAACGGTAGACGTCGTAGACGAGTGAGCCGCCGCACGCGGCGCCGGCTGGCTGCCACGTGAGCGCAACCCCGCACTCCTCCTCTCCGAGATCCACGGCGCTCTCGATTCCCACGAAGCTCGGCCCCGGCAGACAAGGCCCGGCCGGTGTCGCACTGGAGCACTCGGAGAGCGGGGAGATGCCACCGCAGGCGTTGATGGCGCGGACGCGGTAGTGCAGCGCGGCGCCGCCGGAAACCGCCTCGTCGTCCCAGCTCGTCGCCGCCGTCTCGGCGTGCCGCATCCAACCGGTCTCGCAACTCTCGCTCGAGCGGTAGATGCGGTAGCGCGTCGCCTCGGGCTCGGCATCCCAGCTCAAGGAGACGCGGTGATCCTCCGGAGTCGTGGCCTCCGGCGCTGGCGGCGGGTCGCCGCCCTCGCACACCGCGCGCCCCGCTGCGCCCGTGACGACGAGCGCGAAGGACACGTCGGGCTCCGGAGTCTCGGGAACGCCATCCTCCGCGAGCTCGACGAGCTCCACTTCGACGAGCCACTCGCCTGGCGCCGGATCGACGAGGCGCACGAGCTCAACCGGGTTCGTGCGGTCGGGCTCGCCTCCCTCGAGAGACTGCGAGCCCTCGAGGAGTCCGTGGTTGCCGTGATAGATGGCCCCCGAGGGTGTGATCACGCGAAGATCGACGTCGTTAACGAGGTGGCGGGTTGCGATCGGGGCGCCGGGAGGATCGGGGTATACGAGCGTGACGGCGAGTTCGCCTTCTCCCGGCGCGACATCGAGTTCGTAACGCGCGACCTGCCCCGCTTGGAGAGCTTCCGGGCGATCGACGACGAAGCTGCGCGCCGCACGCGCGCGCGCCGCCGCCGCCACCGGTCGGCCCCACCCTTGTCGGGCCCGCGCGAGGTTGTGATCCGGACCCTCGAAGGGGTAGTCCTCGGCCGCGTCGATGAGCAGGGCGCGAGCGGTCGCCGAAGCCGGGCGCCGCTCCCAGGGCGACGACCCCTCGCCGCCCGCGCCGTAGGCCCCCTCCTCCCAGAGCTGGAGAATCAGACCGAGCACGCCCGCGACTTGGGGTGTCGACGCCGAGGTTCCGGAGAAGTCGGGGCGGTAGCCGCCGAGCGTCGCGGCATAGATGTGGTCGGACCAGTAGACGAGATCCGGTTTGACACGCCCGTCCTCCGCTGGGCCCGTGGAGGCTCCGCCCCACGCGTCGTCACCGAGGGCGAGGCTGTTTCCGTGCTGGATCCCCCCGACGGACACGACGTTCTTCGCCCACGCCTCCGGCCGACTGCGCTGGTCGCCGCTGTTGGACTGCGACTGGAGGATCGGCAGGTCGACGCGCCAAGCGATCTCGTCGAGCTCGAAGCTGTAGCTGTCGTAGCTCGTCGTGCGCGCGTGCCCCCATGAGTTGCTCTGGAAGAACGCGTGGTAGGGCGGCTCGAGCAGCTCCGCGCTGTGGGCCATGCGGTCGGTGAGCTCGTCCTTGTCGGCGAAGATGCCCTGCTCGGCACACGAGAGCAGGCCGCGGGCGCGCGCTTCACCGTCGCCATCGGTCGCGCCGTTGCCGAAGACGATTCCGTAGACGCTGGTGCCGTGGCCGTGCAAGTCGTAGGGGCCGTGATAGAGCACGCCGTCGAGATCGGGGTGGGAGTCGTCGAGTCCCGCATCGAGGATCTCGCCGCGCACGCCCTGGCCACACCACTCCGCCTCGTCGAGCACGCTCGCCACGCCGGCGTCCTCGCGGACGATATCGACATCGAGCTCCGCGGGGCGCCAGGACTCGAGCCAGAGCACCGCGTCCTCCCTCGCGAGCGTTTCGAGGGCCTCCGCCTCGAGCCACGCCTCGAGAACGCGGCCTCGCGCGTTGGGCCTGGGAACCCGTGCTCCGAGAGCAGCGAGCGTCTCCAGCAGCCGCCCTCGTGAATGCGACGCCTCGACGATCCGAACGAGGCGCCGCGCGGCGCCGAGACGATCGGCACGGGCGAGCCAACGCGCGAGCTCGTCCGAGAGCTTGAGCTGCGGGTCGAGCGCGAGCACCTCCGCGACGAAGGGCAGCCGCTCGGCATCGGCGATGGCGCCGGGGCGCTCAAGAGCGCAGAGATAGGCGTGCTCGGGCACGAAGGCCCGCGGCGTCAGGCCGAGTTCCATCAAGGCCTCGCGCCACGCGGGGCGGGCGAGAGTGCGAAGCCGCACGATGACGGCATCGTCCGAGCTCGTCGCCCCTCGGACGGCGGCGTGACCTCGCAGCGCGAGTCCCCGCCCGAGCTCCGCAACCCGGCCCCAGCGGAGCCCGCCATCGTCCGAGACGGCCGTGCGCACCCTCCCATCCTCGAGCTGCCAGCTCGCGAAGAGCGTGCGGCCCGCGCGCCCCTGCCCCGCCCAGCGACCGCTGACTTCGCCCGCGATGACGTCGAGCACCGTGTCACCCGCTGCGCTCCGCAGACGGACGATGCTCTGCCGCCCGTCGTGCTCGACGACGAGCCGGGGCGCTTCTGCCATCGCGCTCAGCGCGACCAGGAGTGGGAGCAGGCAGAGAAGAAGCCGGGAGCGGAGCAAGACGCGCCTCGGGTGCGGAAGCTCGCCCCCGCTCCCGAGAGCGGCGCGTGGCGTCCGCACGGTAGCCCCGCCCGGAGCGCTGCTCCGGGTGCGGGCCTCCGACCGCCGCGAGACTATAACCCGGAACCGTTTGCGAATGGCGCCGTCAATCGTCGTCGCGCACGGGCCCGCGGGAGGACTTCAGGCGCGACCTCTTGCGCTTGTCGTCCATGCGCCGGCGTCGCTCGGCCGTGGGGATCCGCGTTTCGTGGCGTGGGGTCTCGGGTCGCAGGGCTTCCGCGAGCACGGCGACGAAGCGTGCGAGGACCTCCCTCTCGTTGCGGTGGCGCGATCGATGGACCTCGGAGCTCAACCGCAGGACGCCGTCACGACCGAGCCGGCCGCCGAGGCGCGCTTTCGCTAGGTCCTTCTGCGCGTCGCTGAGGCTCGGCGAGCCCAGCAAGTCGAAGCGCAGGAGCACTTTCGTCTCGACCTTGTTGACGTGCTGGCCACCCGGACCGCCCGACCGGGCAGCGCTCAGGTGCAGCTCGCTCCGCGGAATCTCGGTGTGTTCGTCGATGCGCATCCCGCGCCCCCTTCCCGCCGACACGTCCCAGGCGAATTGGCATCGAAGGATAGCCGCACGAGGGGGTGTCGTCTGCCCGGCGCGGCCGTCTGGGAGATCATGCTCGAGCTTCGCCCATCGCTCTACGCCGAATTCGCGGCGCTGCGCGCGCGCACTCTCGAGCTCGTCGCCGGGCTCGACGAGGCGGCTCTCTCGAGCTGCGCCGCGCCATTCTTGAGCCCGTTGCTCTGGGACCTCGGTCACATCGCCCGCTTCGAGGAGCGCTGGCTCGTCGAGGCGCTGGGCGGCCCGGCTCTCGAGAGGCCGTTCCGACACGAGCTGTACGACCCGTTCGTGCATCCGAGAAGCGGGCGTGGTGCGCTCGCGCTGCCCTCGCTCAGCGACACCCACGCCTACGCCACCGCCGTCCGCGACGCGGCTCTCGAGAGGCTCGATGCGGCGGCCGACGCCCCCGAGGCGCAGGAAATCCGCGCGACGCGGTACGCGCGGATGGTGCTGCAGCACGAGGCGCAGCATCAGGAGACGATGCTCCAGTCGCTGGCGCTCGCTCATGCGGCGCCGTGGGAAGACGAGACCCCGACCGAACTCGCACGCGACGTCGACGACGCGGAGCAGTGCGACGTCGGGGCAGGGCTCGTCGTCATCGGCACGGACTCTATGGACGGGAGCTACGACAACGAACGGCCGGCCTTCACGCTCGAGCTGCCCGCGTTCCGCATCGACCGCTATCCGGTCTCCAACCGCCGCTTCCTCGCGTTCGTCGAGGACGACGGCTACGCCCGGGAAGAGCTCTGGGATCCGGAGGGGTGGCGCTGGCGCGAGCAGAACGATGTCCATGCCCCACTCGGGTGGCGGAGGGCATCCCCCGGCGCATGGGAGCACACGCGCTTTCGTCGGTGGAGGGCGCTCGACGAGCGTCTGCCGGTCGAGCGAGTCTCGTGGTGGGAGGCGGACGCGTACGCCCGCTGGGCGGGCGGGCGCCTGCCCAGCGAGTTCGAGTGGGAGAAGGCCGCCCGGTGGGAGCCCGCACGTGGCCAGGCGCGGCGCACTCCGTGGGGAGACGCGCCGCCGACCAACGCGCACGCGAATCTCTCCGGCCGCGCGCTCGGTCCCGCGCCCCTCGGAACGTATCCGGTGAGCGGCTCCGCCTACGGGGTCGAACAGCTCGCCGGCGAGGTGTATCAGTGGACGGCGAGCGAGTTCGCACCCTACGCGGGCTTCGCTGCTTGGCCCTATCGGGAGTACAGCGAGGTCTTCTTCGAGCGCGGATACCGCGTCCTGCGCGGGACGTCGTGGGCGATCGGCCCGCAGCTCGCACGCTGCACCTACCGCAACTGGGACCTCGCCGGCCGGCGCCAGCTCTTCGCGGGCCTGCGGCTCGCCTGGGACATGCGCTGATGTGCAGGGTCGCGGCGTTCATCGGAGCGGAGGCGCCTCTGTCCCGGCTGATCTACGACCCGGTGCACGGACTCGAGGAGCAGGCGTACCGGCCCCGCGAGATGGTCAGCGGGCACGTCAACGTGGACGGCACCGGCGTCGCTTGGTGGCGTCCAGGGGACGAAGAGCCGCTTCGCTACGTGACGGCGTCCCCTCCGTGGAGCGACGTGAACCTCCCGCAGCTCTCGCGGAGACTCGAGGCGCGGCTCGCGGTCGGAGCCCTGCGCTCAGCAACACCGGGCCAGGCTCTCGGTGTCGACGCGGTCCCGCCCTTCGTCGGCGCCGGCCTCGCGTTCGCGCACAACGGGTACCTCGAGGGCTTTGGCCAGGGTGCCTGGCGCCCCCTCGTCGATGCCTTGCCCGACGATCTCCACGCGAAGCTGCACGCCCGTGTCGACTCGCTGGTGCTCTTCCTCACGTTGGTGGCGCTGCGACGGGAGCGACCGGAGCTCTCGCTGGCTTCCGCGCTCGCGGAGTGCACGCGGAGCGCGCTGCACCTCGCGCGGCGCGAGGAACGCCGGGCCTCGTTGACCTTCGTCGCGGCCGACGGGGAGCATCTCGTCGCCCTGCGCGCCGCTCACGGCGTCGCCGAGAACACGCTCTACTTCGCTGACGACGGCCAGCGCCGGTGGCTGGCGTCGGAGGCGCTGGACCCGGAGCTCGTCTGGCAGCCCGTGCCGATCGGGACGGTGCTCACGCTCTCCGGCACACGAGAAGAACCCCGCTCGAAACACCTCGAGGAGGAAGGATGATGCCGTCTCCCGCGCCCGCTCCTCGCTCACCACGCATCACGCGCCTCCGCCCCGCCGCGGACGTACGCAGCACGATGAACGTCGAGCTGCAGAAGGGGATGGCTCGTGAGCCGCGCGCGATCCCCTCGAAGTACTTCTACGACGAGCGGGGCTCGCAGCTCTTCGACGCCATCACGCGGCTCCCCGAGTACTACCCGACCCGCACCGAGGCGATGATCCTCGAGCGCGAGGGCGCGCGCATCGCTCGCGCCGCACCCGCCGTGGAGCTCGTCGAGCTCGGCGGCGGCCTCTCGCGCAAGAGCGTCCTTCTTATCGAGGCACTTCGGTGCTCGCTGCGCCGCTACGTCTCACTCGACGTCAGCGAAGAGGCGCTGGTCGATGCCGGGCTACGTCTCGAGGAGCGCTTCCCGGGCCTCGAATTCGAGGGCGTCGTCGGCGAGCTCGAGCGGGACCTGCCCCGCCTCCCGCGGCGCAGCCGGCGCCTCGTCGCGTTCCTCGGCTCGACGATCGGCAACTTCGACGGCGAAGAGCGGCGCTCGTTCTTCGCGATGGTCCGTAGCGCGCTGCATCGCGACGATGCCCTGCTACTCGGCGTCGACCTCGTCAAGGAGCGCGCAACGCTCGAAGCCGCGTACGACGACGCGGCCGGTGTGACCGCGGAGTTCAACCGCAACGTGCTCGAGGTCTTCAATCGCGAACTCGGCACGGACTTCCCCGTCACGCGCTTCGACCACGTGGCTCGCTACGTCAAGGAGAAGTCTCGTATCGAGATGGCTCTCAGGGCCCGGGAGGAGCTCACCGTGCGGCTCCCCGGCAAGGAGGAGCCCGTGCGCTTCGCGGCCGGCCAGGAGGTGCGCACCGAGATCAGTTGCAAGTTCACGCGGGGAGGGCTCGAAGTAGAGCTCGAGACCGCAGGTCTCGAGCTCTCCCATTGGCTCACGGACGAGCGCCATCTCTTCGGACTGGCGCTCATCCGACCGCGCTGAGGAGCCCCGCTCCGGTCAGGGCACGATCCAGATGTCGTCACGAACCTCGAGGCGCGTGTCGTCGAGGTAGACCGCGCGGCCTGCGCCGCCCGGGCGGAAGTCGGTGACGATGTCGACGTGCTGGGCCGAGCGATTGAGCATGCCCTGCTGGACGAGCTCCTCGACCTTCGCGGCTCCGTCCTCGCTCGCCGGGTCACCGACGTAGCACTCCGGGTAGCTCGCGCCGATCGCGATGTGCAGCGTGCCTCCGACCTTTTCGACGAAGAGGGGGTGCCTCAAGACCTTCTTGATCCCGGCGTTCATCCCGAGCGCGACCTCGCCGAGGCGGCGCGAGCCCTCGTCCGTCTCGATGATCTTCGTCAGCGCGTCCTTGCCTTCGAGCGCGTCGTAGGACTGAATGACGCCGTCGACGAAGCGCAGGGTCACACCGCGGATCGTCGTGCCGGAGTAGAAGACCGGCATGTCGACGAAGATCTCGCCGTCCACCGTGCGTGCGTCCGGACTGGTGAAGACCTCGCCGTCGGGGAAGTTCCGCAGACCCGTGCAGCGGATGATGTTCCGGCCGCCGATCTTCATCGTCAGGGTCAGCTCGCGGCCGTCCGGCGCCTCCGTGACGATACGAATCGTCTCGGCGCTCTCCATCCGGCGGGCGATCGGCTCCTCGACCTCGGCGAGCTGCTTCGGATCGTTCACGGACGCGGCGACGACGACGTCCGCATACTCGTCGAGGGTCATCTCCTCGAGCGCTGCGAACGCGGCGGTCGGGTAGAGGGTGATCACCCACTTCTTGAGAAGGCGAATCTCCTTGACCGGCTCGTCGGCGCGCATGACGGCCATCGCCGTCTGCTCGGGCAAGCCGGTGAACAGCTCCGGCGATTCCGCCCCGAGCACTTCGATGTACTTGTTCATCGCCTCGTAGCGCTCCCGCATCCACGCGGGGATCTGGGCGATCTGTTCGAGCTTGCCGTGGCGCGCGATCGAGGCGCCCCACACCTTCCCGCGGTCGTTGTCCGGCGCGACGAGGTTGAGGTCGACGATGGCGCCCTTGGCGAAGATCTTGTCTTGCAGGATCGAAAGAAGCGGCCAGGTGACGTGCTCTCCCTTGACCATGACGACGTCGCCCGGACCGACACCGCCGAGCGAGTGCTCGATCAGGTAGTCCGCCCAGGTCTCGAGATCCTTCTGCGCGATTTCGTGCTTCATGCGAACTCTCCCGCGCCTGCCCGCCGCGGGGCGGGGGCGCCCGGCGATTCTAGCGCGGACTCGTCGCGTGCCCTGCGGTTGGGTAGCAGGGGCCAGCGCCGCACCATCTGCTATCGTGGTCGCGCCATGAATCACAGACCGCGCCTCAAGGCCTCTCTCATCTCCCGGCTGGTGGAGTACTGCAGCTTCCTCGAGGCGCGGCGGAGCTGTACGGGTATCTCTCCGATCTCGAGCGGGGAGATCGCGAAGAGCCTCGACATCGACGAGTCCCAGATCCGCAAGGATCTCGCGGCCGTCGGCGTCCGGGGCACGCCGCGCGTCGGGTACCGGTGCCAAGAGGTCGTCCGCAACATCCGCCAGAAGTTGGGCCTCGACCGCGAGAATCTCGCGGTCATCGTCGGCGCCGGGCGTCTCGGCGGTGCACTCGCCTGCTACGGCGGCTTCGAGAACTACGGCTTGAGGGTGATCGGGGTCTTCGACTCGGATCCGCGCAAAGCCGGCACATCGCTCGCCGGCTTCGTCGTCGAGCCGATGGAGCGCCTCGAGTCCGTCGTCCGGCGCGCCAAGGTCTCGACCGCGGTGCTCGCCGTGCCGAGCGGGGCGGCCGCCGAAGTGGCGCAACGCCTCGTGCTCGTCGGAGTCCGCGCGATCTGGTGCTTTGCGCCGATCCGCTTCTCCGCCCCCGACGACGTCGTCGTGAGGCATCAGCACCTCTCCGCAGGCCTCGCCGAGCTCGCCTATCACCTTCGGCGCAAACCCCAATCGGGTTAATTCTCACGAAATGCCCGGAGTCTCTTGACGGGGCGCCCCCCTCAAAGTAATTTGTCAGCCCATGACGCGAGCGGTTTGCAACAAACTGTTAGACACCGCTTAGCTTCATGAATATCAGGCGAAAAATATCGGATCTGATTCGTAGATCCGTCTTTTTTTCGCACCTAGAGCGCGACGATTACGCATGTGCATAAAGGAGCCCACCGTGTTCCGCAGCCTGTCTCCACTCCTGAGCGTCCTGATGCTCCTCGCCGCCGCCCCCACTTTCGCCGGCACGGGCTCGATCGACGGCATAGTGCGCGATCGCGCCGACCAGCCGGTCGTCGGTGCGCAGGTCCTGCTCCAGCCAGGTGGCGTCGAGACGACGACCGACGAAGCCGGCCGCTTCTCGTTCGCTGGTGTCCCGGCGGGCAACACCCGCCTGCTCGTCCTCGCCGACGGACACGCCGACGAGCACGTGCCCCCCTTCACCCTCGCGGAAGGCGAAACCAAGAAGCTCGCCATCACGGTCACTCTGATGTTCCGCCAGGAGCTCGTCGTCACCGGCACGCGGACGCCCCGTCAGCTCGCCGACGTGCCGATCCGCGTCGAGGTCGTCGAGAAGCAGCAGATCGAGAAGACGGCATCCCGCACCCTCGCGGACGCGGTCGAATTCCAGCCCGGCGTGCGGGTCGAGTCGAACTGCCAGAACTGCAACTTCTCGCAGGTGCGTCTGCTCGGCCTCGACGGCGCGTACTCGCAGATCCTCTTCGACAGTCAGCCCGTGATGTCCTCGCTCGCGGCGGTCTACGGAATCGAGCACATTCCGGCACGCCTGATCGAGCGTCTCGAGGTCGTCAAAGGCGGCGGCTCGGCGCTCTACGGACCCGGCTCCGTCGCCGGCGTGATCAACGTGATCCCCCACGAGCCGGTCCAGAACGGCGGCTCGGCGGAGACGCGCTTCTCGTGGATGGACGGCGCTCCGAGCCACTCCGCGAGCGCCTCTTTCGATTTCGTGGCGCCGAGCGGCAACACCGCCGTGACCGTGTTCACCCAGGTCGACTCGGTCGCGCCGATCGACGTCGACGGCGACACCTTCACCGAGCTGGGGGAGCGCGACCTCGAAGCCGGCGGCGTGCGTCTGACGCACAAACTGCGCGGGAACGACCGCCTCACCTTCGACTGGAGCCGCACGACGGAAGACCGCCGCGGTGGAAACAAGCTCCACCTGCCGGAGCACGAGGCCGACATCGCAGAAGCGGTCAACAGCCGGCGGGACGCGTTCGCGCTGAGCTACAGCCACGTCCCGAGCGAGTTCTTCGACGCGAAGGTCACGCTCGGCTACAACCGTACCAAGCGCGACAGCTACTACGGCGCCGAGCAGGATCCGAACGCGTACGGCAGCTCGGAGAACCCGCTCCTGATCGCGGACATCCTGTTACATCACGCCGTCGGGCGTCACGACTACACCTGGGGCGTGCAGCACAGCAACGACCAGCTCGAAGATCGCCAGCCCGCCTACGACCTCGTCACCGACGAGGAGTTCACGAACACCGGCGTCTACTTCCAGGACGAGTGGCGGGTCGACGAGCGCTGGACTCTCCTGAGCGGGGCGCGCGTCGACAAACACAGCGAGATCGACGACGCGATCATCTCCCCGCGCGCCGCACTGCGATTCTCCCCGCGCAAGGACATCAACCTCCGCGTGTCCGTCGCGAGCGGCTTCCGGCCCCCGCAGGTCTTCGACGAGGACCTCCACATCACGCAGGTGGGCGGTGAAGGCCAGGTCATCAAGAACGACCCCAACCTCGAGGAAGAGCGGTCGTGGAGCTTCGCGCTCGGCGGCGAGTGGCTGCCGCGCCTCGGTGGCGCCTACGGGCGCATCGAAGTCAACGCGTTCTACACCGCGCTCGACGGCATCTTCGCCCTCGAGGAGGCCGACGACCCGATGACGCCCGGCACCCTCGAGTTCCGGCGCTTCAACCAGGGCCAGGCCAAGGTCTACGGTACCGAGCTTAGCTTCTCGTACAACCTCTCGCGTGTGTTCAACCTCGACGCGGGCTTCGTGTTCCAGAAGGCGCTCTACGACGACCCGGAGCCCGACTTCGGCAGCCGCGAGATCTTCCGCACCCCCGAGCGCTACGGCATCCTCGCCGCGTCGTACAAGATCCCGCGCGCCTTCGACGTGTTCCTCGGTCTCAAGTACAGCGGCTCGATGAAGGTCCCTCACTTCGAGGGCTACATCAGCGAGGACCGGCTCGAGACCAGCCCCTCGTTCTTCACCGTCGACCTGACGCTCTCCCGCGAGTTCGAGCTGGCCCACGAGCGCCACGTCGCCCTCACCGTCAGCGCCGGTGTGAAGAACTTGACCGACGAGTTCCAGGAAGACCTCGACCAGGGTGTGTACCGCGACGCCGGCTACGTGTACGGGCCGCGCTCACCCCGGGCGTTCTTCCTCAGCACCAAGCTCGAATTCTGATCCCTCCGTGTTCGCTGGCCGGTCCGGGGCACGCCCTGGACCGGCCGCTTTTTTTGCTCCGCGTGCCGGCTGTCTGGGACGGGATAAGATGCGGTCATGCGACTCGCGCTGATTCCTCTGAACCCCACCGTCGGCGATCTCGCCGGCAACGCGGCCCTGATCGAGAGCCGCCTCGACGAGGCCCGGCGAGGTGGCGCCACGCTCGCCCTCTTGCCCGAGCTGGCGATCTCCGGGTACCCGCCGAAGGATCTTCTGCTCGTCGAGGACTTCGTCCGGGAGTGCGAGCGCCGCACCGACGCGCTCGGCCGCGCCCTGAGCGCCGGCCTCGTCGTCGTCATCGGTCATCCGCGGCTGCGCGCGGCCGACGAAGGCGCGCCGGCCGTGATGAACACGCTCAGTGCCTACTTGGACGGGAAGCGGATCGCGCGCTACGACAAGCGCCTCCTGCCGACCTACGACGTCTTCGACGAGGACCGCTACTTCGAGCCAGGAAGCGACGCCGTCGTCTTCGAGGCGCATGGACGCCGTGTCGGGCTCGCGGTCTGCGAGGACCTGTGGGGCGGGCACGACGCTGGCTTCAGCGCCCGCTATCAGGACACGTCCGACCCGATCGCGGAGCTCGCCGCCGCGGGCGCCGAGCTCGTCGTCAGCCCCTCGGCCAGTCCCTTCGTGCTCGGCAAGGCCGCCCGCCACCGCGAGATCCTCGCGGAGCACGCGCGGTGCCACGGCCTGTTCATGGCCTCCATCAATCAACTCGGCGGCAACGACGACCTGATCTTCGACGGTC
>NPIG01000726.1_pt1 | contig 15283 bp, 10 predicted proteins | sample 8637441 | NCBI WGS metagenome assembly NPIG01 (sample SAMN07420675, study PRJNA396082) | bioreactor metagenome | isolation source: sample BR6 brine-fed electro-methanogenic bioreactor BR | place: Japan: Kochi | collected 2016-06-14 | reverse complement strand
CGGCTTCCCGATCTACGAGTCGCAGATCAAGAGCAACGGCGCCGTGCCGGTGCCGCTCTACCTGCGTGAGGACCGGGCGTTCGCGTTCGATCCGGCCGAGCTCGAGGAGAAGATCACCGAGAACACGCGCCTTCTCATCCTCAACACGCCGCACAACCCGACCGGTGGGATCCTGACCAAGAAGGACCTCGAGGAGATCGCCGCGATCCTGCGCAAGCACCCGCAGGTCTGGGTCTACGCGGACGAGATCTACAGCCGCCTCGTGTACGACGGCGCGTTCGCGTCGATCGCCTGCGAGGAGGGGATGCTCGAGCGCACGATCATCGCCGACGGCGTCTCGAAGACCTGGGCGATGACCGGCTGGCGCATCGGCTACGCGGTCAACAAGACCCTCGCGCCGCACCTGACGCGCTGGGTGACCAACACCGAGTCCTGCGCTGGGCACCCGAACCAGTACGCCGCCCTCGAGGCCATCTCCGGCCCGCAGGACGACCCTAACGCGATGAAGAAGGTGTTCCACGAGCGCCGCGACCTGATCGTCGGCCTGCTCAACCAGGTGCCGGGCATGAAGTGCCTCAGCCCGGGTGGCGCGTTCTACGTCTGGCCGAACGTCACCGAGACCTGCAAGCTGACCGGCATCGCGGACTCCGAGGAGCTGCGCAAGCGCCTGCTCCACGAAGCCGGCGTCGCCGTCCTGGCCGACATCCACTTCGGCCCGCGCGTCCCGAACGAGGGGCAGCACATCCGCCTGAGCTACGCGGCCTCGAACGAGGACATCGAGCGCGGCTGCGCGGCGGTCAAGGCATTCGTCGAGGCGAACCTCAAGTAGCGCTTCGTACGATGAGATGGACCCGGCGGGCGAGCTTCGGCTCGCCCGTCGTCGTTGTGGGGCGCAAGGTGAGGGGACTGCCGATCTCAGCGCTCGAGTATCCATGCGGTCCCGGAGATCGGCTGTCCCCGGCAGGNNGCGCAAGGCGGGTGCCAGTCCCCTCTCGACTCCGTCCCCTCTCGACTCCGTCCCCTCTTGCGCCGTCCCCACTCTTGCCGTCCCCCCTCGTGCCCGTCTTCGGGCGCTCGTCGCTGCCTCGTGGACGAGACACCCTCGAGGCTGGCTGGCGTGTTATCGTGGCGCGCCCATCCGGGCAGAAGGTGGTCCGCGATGCCGTCGAAGGTCTTGATTCTCAATCGCCATTCGGGGACGAAGGGCCTGCAGGTGCGGCTCGGACGTGCCGTCGAGAAGCTCGGGGTGCGTGAGGAGCTCGCCCGCGTCGAGACCGCGAATGCGGAGGAGGCCGTGGCGGCCGCGCGTGCGGCGGCGCTCGACGGGGCGCGCCGCGTGATCGTCGCCGGCGGCGACGGCTCGGTGCAGGCCGTCGTACGCGGGCTCGTCTCGACCGACGTGCCGGAGGGCGAGCGCCCGGAGCTCGGGATCGTCCCGGCGGGGCGGGGCAACGACCTCGTGCGCAACTACGGGATCCCCTTCGAGCCGGAAGAGGCGCTCGGCGTCGCGCTCGGCTCGAGCAAGACCGCGCCGCTCGATGTCGGCCTCGCGTTGATCGACGGGGCGCACCACGTCTTCGTCAACGCGCTCGGCATTGGCTTCGACGGCGAGGTCGCGATCCACTCGCGCAGCGTGCCGCTCGGCGGGCTCGGCGCGTATGCCGTCGGGATCGCGCGCACCTTCCTCCGTGGCGCCTGGCCATGGCACCTCGACGGCGAGATCGACTCGAAGTCGATCGACCTGGATGTCACCCTGCTGTCGATCGGCAACGGCGGCACGACCGGCGGCGGCTTCCAGCTCACGCCGGGGGCGGAGCCGGGCGACGGGAAGCTCGACGCCTGCGTGATGGGCGCGCTCGGGCGCGCCGGGATCGTGAACGTGCTCCCCCGCGTGAAGAAGGGGACCCACACCGCGAACCCGAAGGTCTCGCTCTCGCGGTTCCGCACCTTCGGCGGGCGCTTCGATCCGCCGATTCCGATTCACGCGGACGGCGAGATCCTCGCGGAGGCGGCGACGGTCGTCCACGTCACCCTCGAGGCTTCCGCGCTGCGCGTCGTTCGCCCCTGACGAGAAACGGCCCGCCCCGAAGGGCGGGCCGCGTCGAACTCAACGCAGCGGGCTCAGCCTTCGCTGGGCAGCTCGAGGTTCGAGCCGTCTTTCGCCGAAGCGAGCTTGAGCATCCACGCGAAGCCGAGGCCGAGGATGCCGAGGGCCGCGAACATCAGGATCGTCTGGGTGTAATCCAGTGGCGCGAGCACTTGGTACGTGAAGTGCTCGTTCATCGGAAGTTCGAAGACGCCGTTCACACGATCCGTGACGACTCCGGCGAGGATCGGGAACAGCCACAACCCGAAGTTCTGGATCGAAGTCATCAGGCCGTATGCTGTTCCAAGCCGTTTCTCTTCCACGATGAGAGCGACGGCGGGCCACATTGCGGCTGGAACCAGCGAGAAGGCAATCCCGAGCACGAACATCGCGACGTACGGCGTGACCGCCGTCAGCGAGAGCGTCAGGTGTGTGACGAACAACAAGGCGGAGCCGAGAACCATGAGGCTCGCCCTGCGGCCTCTTCGATCGACGAAGAACCCGAACAGCGGGGTGAAGAGAATCGTGCCCCAGATGATCGAACTCGTGAGGGTTCCCGCCCACTCCAGCGACACTTCGAACTTGTTGTACAAGAAGTCGGGGCAGAACGATTGGAACGGGAACACCGCCGAATAGAAGGTGACACAGAGTAGGCAGATCGCGATATACGAGCGATTCCGTAGCAGGGCGAAGACATCGCGCAGGCGGAAGACCTCGTCCGCCGCGAGCTTCTCGGCCTCGCTCGGCCCACCGCCGATCTTCTTGTCGTAGATCGCGTAGACGACGAAGAGCACGACGCCGATGCTCATCAACATGCCGGCGACCCAGATTGCGGTCGTCCATCCCGTCTCCGCCTTGATGAGGATCGGAGAGGCGATCAGTGCGACCGCTGTGCCGATGCGCGCGATCGCGAGGTTGATCGCAAACGCAAACGCGAGCTCCTTCCCCTTGAACCACTTCGCGATCACCTTGTTGATGACGACGATGCTCGTCTCGGCGCCGAGCCCGAAGAGCAGGCGGCCGAGGATCATCATCTTCACCTCGGGTGAGTAGTCGGTGAGGAAGGAGCCGAAGAAGCGAGCGAGGCCGCTGTCGCGGTACACCTCGGTCGTTCCGAACGCCGTCAGCAGGACGCCGAGCGCGCAGAAGAGCGTGAACCAGAAGCCGGTCTTCCGGATGCCGAAGCGGTCGAGGAAGATCCCGCCGATCACCGTCATCCCGAGGAAGGTGTTCGGGAAGGCGTAGAATCCGACGATCAGTCCGTACTCGGTCGAGGTGATCCCGAGTTCGCTGTTCAGAACGGACTTGATCGAGGAGAGCGCGTCGTAGGCGTAGTAGTTCACGCCCATGACCGTGCTGATCAGAAGGAGCAGACCCCAGCGGATCTTCCAGCTATGGTCCGACGGTTTCGCGACCGGCGCAGCGTCCATGAAAGCCCTCGTACGGGTTTGGGGGAGGCGGGAGTGTAGCACGGGGGCGCGTGGGCGCCGGGAGGCGCCGCGCAGCCCCTGCCACCGCGCTCGCGAGTGGTCTCGGCAGGGCGACGAACGCGCCGATCACCGCAGCAGAGAGAGATCCACAGCGCTCCTGCGCAGTACCCGCTCGGCGCGCGCGTACGCTCGCTCTTCACCCATCTCCTTGGCCGTGAGGGCGAGCATCATCCAGGCGTCGAGGCGGTTGTTCTCGCCGTTGAGGGTCACCTTCCAGAGGAACTCGTAGGCTTCCTTCGTTCGGCCGCTCAACCGCAGCCAGCGCGCCTCGACCGTCTGGAGGCGTTCCCGTTGCCACGCACCCTTGAAGATCGCGTCTGCGTGCTCCTCGGCTTCGTCGAGGACGCTCCTGGCCTCGTCGATCTGCCCTCGGTCGAGGTGGATCGTCGCGAGTAGTCCCAGCACGCGCGTGTGGTTGTAAGCGCGTTCGCGCTCGCTGAGGACCGACTGGTCTGCCTCGCGCCAAGAGTCGATCAGGGCGAGCGCGCCATCGATGTCCCCGTCGCCCCAGGCTTCTGTCGCTGCGTCCGCGAGGCGGTAGGCTTCCCATTTCTTCGGTTGGACGACACGGGCCAGGGTGGTTCCCAGGCTATTGAGAAAGAGAGACTTCGGTTCGTCGGCGACGCGGATCGTCACCGTACTCTCCTCGCCGCGAATGAAGATGCGCCCCTTGTACTCCTCGCGTTCTTCATCTTCGAACAGGACCTTGAACGGGACGGAAAGCGGTGTTTCTTCGATCTCGGCTACCGTGAACCGCTTCACGCCGAGATCGACACGTCCGTCCTCGCGGCGCACGAAACGGGGACACTGCCGCCTGGCTGGTCGTTGCTTGACCGTGACCGTCGTCTCCCATTGGCCGCCGACTCGTTGGAAGACGGAGGGCCCGGAGCCGACGTCTTCATCCTCCTCGTCCTCTTCCTCTTCCTCGCTCTCTCCCTCGCCCTCTCGCTCTCCGCCCTCCTTCTCCTCTTCCTCCTTCTTGCGCGCACGCTCTTCTTCCCCCGTCTCGAAGAACGGGTCCTCAACGATCGGCACGGCGCGACCGTAAACGTAGCGCTGGTTAAATCCGTCGAGATTCGTGCGGCTGAGCTTCGCGAGCGCCTCGAGGAAGTACTCGGTGGAGATGCGCATGCCAGGCGTGTTCTGCACGAGGTACTCGAGGTGCGAGAGGAAGGGGTCCTCGCCGAGCTGTTGCGCGAGCATGTCGACGACTTTGCCGCCCTTGACGTAGACGATGTCGTCGTAGCAGTTGCAGACCGACGAGTTCAGGCGTTGGCCGAGCACGAGAGGGCCGACGTCCTCGCGGTCGACGCCGACGCGTACGGTACGCCCGAGATCGCGTGACCAGCTCCCGAGGGGGTCGATGTAGCTACCGTCGTTGAGCTTCTCGAGCATCTCCTCGATCTCGTCCTCATCGAGACGAAGCCGCCACCGTTTGAGAATGGCCATGAGGTCTTCCATGCGGAAGCCCTCCCGCTTGAGCATGATGCGCGAGAAGGTGCGCGAGGCGTACTCGGCGATCCCTTCGGAGAGCCACGCGTCTCTGTCGCTCTCCGGGACGAGCATATTGCCCCACCACTGGTGCGCGAGCTCGTGCGCGAGCACGGAGCGGTAGTCGCGGAAGCCGTACCAGTAGTACAAACCGCCGCCCGAGAGTTCGCGGCCCGTGAAGGTGACGAAGCTGAGCAGTCCTTGGGAGTACTCGTCGTCGGTGGTCACGACGGTGAGGTGATCGAGCGGGTACTTTCCGAACATCTGGGGCAGGAAGTGCATCGCCGCGATGACTTGCCGCGCGAGAAGCTGCCGGTCGCTGTCGGCCATCCAGCGGCTCGATCTCGAACTTGCGACGGTGATCTCCACGCCGTTGTGCTTGGCGCGCACCATCTTGAACTTGCCCATCCGGAACCCGACACCGAAACAGGGGAACTCGAGCTTGCGTTCCTCCCAGCGCCCCTCCTTCGTCTCGCCGGAGTTCACGATGCGGCCCGAGCCGAGCAGGTCGAGCTTCTTCGGGTATCGGTAGTGCATCGAGTAGGGGGCGAGGTCGGTGCGTCCCGCGTGGGGATACCAGTAGACGGCGGTGCGCGCCGCGTAGTCGCCGGAGTCGCGCTTCATCAGCTCCTTGCCGCCGTGCTCGAGGACGAGCTCGTGACGGCTGAGCGCGGCCTTGGCCTCGGCGAGCTCGACGACGACCATCGAGCCGTGCTGCGAGAAGGACAGCGAGCGTCCTTGGTCATCTTTGGCGGAGCTGACCGAGATGCTGCTCGACACGTTGAGCACGACGCTGCGCGTGTCGTCGCGGGCCGTCTGCAGCTCGATGCGTGTCGAGCCGCCCACGTCCTGGCCCCGCCGCCCGAACTCCACGTCGATGTGATAGCGCTTCGGCTCGACGTCGCGGTGGCGGGTCCCAAGATCCTGGGCGGACCAGACGTTCCAGTAACCATCGGGGTAGTACAAGCCCGCGAGCGCGCTCGAATGGAACTCGTTCAGGAGATACCTGCGGTACTTCTTCTTGTCGTCGATGCTCAGTTCGTACGGATGCAGGCGCGCGATCTCGAACGCGCGCACCTCGAGAGGGTCGATGCGGACGAGCAGATGTCCCGGTAGCTCGTCCTTCCCCCCCAGCACGCCGGCCTCCGTCGGGAGCCAGGCCGCGAAGGGAGGCGTGTCCATGTTCGGCTGGAGCGCGGCGAGCAGGAGCAAACTCGGGGTGCGGGCGCGAGAGCGTCCCTTGCTGGCCATCCAGGCCGCGAACTCTTCCTCTGCTTTCTTCCTGAGCGACTTGGCCGGTGTGGCCGCGCTGCCCGCAGCGGCGAGCGCCGCTGCGAGCGCGGAGTCGCCGATCGCAAACACGGCGCGGTCGGTGTCGAGAGCGACGTCGGGGTTCTGGATGAAGAGCTCGAGCTGCTGCGTCTCGAGAGGGTCCTCGGGCGCGTAGCGGAGCGTGGTCTCGCCGAGAAAGACGAACTCGCGCGGCGTCCCGTCGAGAACCGTCCCTGGAAAGAGCGTTCCCCGAACGAGGCGAAGCTCGCCGTCTGGTACCGGGACGGAGAAGGGCTCGGTGATCGCGCGGGCTTCTCCGCTCAGCGCGGCGCTCTCCATCTCCTTCGAGAGCGTGTCGAGCGAGGCGCCCAGGCAGAAGAGCGGCGCGGCCAGAGCGACCGCGAGGACGGCGGCGAGACGACGGACCGTGTGATGGCGCATGGAGGCCCCCCCTCCGGCAACCTCGGTGGGGGCGAGGTCACCAGGGCCATCATACGAAAGTCACGAGGAGGTCGTCCATCGTGCGGGTTTGACGCTGCTTCCCGCGGTCGATAACCTCGCCGCGGCTCCCAAAATGAAGGTGCGTTCACCATGAGCGAAACGGCTGGCGGCGACAAGAGACCGAAGATCCTCGAGGCGGCGATCCGCGTGTTCTCGAGCCACGGCTTCCACGGCGCGACGATGGCGATGATCGCGCGCGAGGCCGGTGTCGCAGCCGGGACGCTGTACCTCTACTTCGAGGGCAAGGAAGCGCTGATCGGCGCGCTCTACCTCGAGTTCAAGGGGAGCGCGTTCGATGAGGTGTTGAAGGACTACCCGGCGGAGGGATCGGCCCGCGCTCGTTTCGAGCACCTTTGGACCCGCCAGCTCGCGGTCTATCGCCGGCGCCCCGAGGTCTTCCGCTTCCTCGAGCAGTTCCAGCAGTCGCCGTTCCTCGACGACGCGGCGCGGGAGCTGACCCAGCGCTACTACGGTGTCTTTTTCAAGCTCCTCGAAGACGGGCTGCGTGAAGGTGTGCTCCGTCCGCTCGACCCGATGGTCGCGGTCGCGCTCTGCGGCGGGGCGATCCCGTTCCTCGTCAAGGCGGAGCTCGACGGGCGCATCGTGCTCGACGAGGCGACGATCGCCGCAGCCTGCGACGGTAGCTGGCGCGCGATCGCGGTGTGAGCCTTGCTCGTCATTCGATGCGCGGCGTGTCGCCGCAAACTCTGGCGTTACCAGAAGATCGGCAAGGGTGCTCTTCTGCGCTGCCACAAGGCGCGCATCGACCGCGTGTGGCACCTCGAGGTGGTCGACGGCAAGGCGGTCTGTGCGTGTGGGCAGGTGATCGGCATCGACAAGGACGGGCACTTCCGCATGGTCGCGCGCGCGTTCACCGCCGCAGGAACGAAACAGCACGGATGAGTACGGGCGTGGGCGGCGGGCTTTCCCTTGACAGGGTGGGGGCTCCGCCGTATCTCTAGCGGCTGCAAAGGGATGGGCACTCGGGTGAGCGAGGAGCGGCTGCGGCGCGCACCCCACCCGAGTCTCGGTGCGTGGAGGCCAAGGTGACTCTGGAGGCGGTGCGCGAGACGTTGGTGCGTCTCGTCATCAAGAACTCTCGGCTCGAGCTGTCGGCCGTTGGCGACGAGCAGGAGCTGAACTTCGATCTCGGCTACGACTCTCACGCACTGCTCAATTTGCTCCTCGACATCGAGGACGCGTTTGGCGTCGAGGTGCCGCCGGAGCAGGTGCCGGAATACGTCGGCATTCGATTCGAGCGCCTCGTCGCGCTCGTCCACGAACGTCGCACCGCGGGGGACAGGGCGTGAAGGTCGCGATCGTCAGGGATGGGGCCCCCGAAGGGCTCGACGCATTGGCCGGTGAGGTGCGCGCGCTGCTCGCGGCGGACGGGCACGAGGTGCACGACGCGGTGCCCGAGGGCGTCGATCTCGTGCTCAACCTCTCGAGCGTCGACGGCGCTCGTGTGAACTACATCCGCGAGAACCCGTCCATCTTCGTCGCGAGCCTCTTCGACAGCCCGGCGGAGGCGCGCTGGGACGACGACGCCGAGCTCAAGCGGCAGACCTACGCGGCGCTGGTCAAGACGATGTCGAACGTCGTCGTGCACCGAGTCGGCGCGGAAGGGCAGGCGGCACGGGCGCACTTCATGACGCCCGAGCTCGGCTTCCGCACACGCTCCGCCGACGAGAGCCTCGCGCAGGGGATCGTCGACTACGTCGCGCCGCTCGCCTCCTCGCGCATGGTGATCCGCAATCGCCTCGACGAAGACCTCCCCGAGGAGCTCTGGGCGGACGGTGACGCCACCTCGCGCGCGGTCGCGGCCTACGGGCGCCGCCTCGCCGAGATGAAGCTCCTGCCGAACGTCTTCGACATCCGCGAGATCCTGAGCGAGCGCGATCTGCGCTTGATGATGAAGCTCTTCGGGCTCAAGCAGCTCTCGTACGGCAACCTCTCCGCGCGGCGCGATGCGTCGAGCTTCTGGATGTCGGGCCGCGGCGTGAACAAGGCCGACCTCCGCCGCATCGGCAGCGACCTCCTCTTGGTCAAGGGCTACGACGCGAGCACGCAGACGATGCTGCTCTCCGTGCCGCCGGGCACCGACGAGACCTCGCGCGTGTCGGTCGACGCGATCGAACACTTCAAGATCTACAGCGCGGTGCCGGAGATCGGCGCGATCGTGCACATCCACGCCTGGATGGACGGCGTGCCCGCCACGCTCCAGAGCTGGCCCTGCGGCACGGAGCAACTCGCGGACGAGGTGCTCGCGCTCGTGCTCGGCTCCGAGGACCCGGCCCATGCCGTCGTCGGACTCAAGAATCACGGCCTGACGATCACGGGCAGCTCGCTCGAGGAGATCTTCTCCCGCATAGAAGGGCGCTTGCACCAGAACGTTCCGGCCATCGAGTAGGCCCTGCCCGAGAGAGGGGACGAAGTCATGCCGAACACCCGCACCATGGTCGAGCTCGTCGATCGGCTGCGCGACGCCGATCCGGCGCACGGGCTGATCCTCGTCGACGCGCGCGGGCGAGAGCTCGAGTACTCGTGGGCGGCGTTCCACGGCAAGATCCTCGCGCACGCCGCGTGGCTGAGGACCCAGGGCATCGCGCAGGGCGACCGCATCGTCGTGTGCCCAACGAACGACCCCGACGTGCTCGCGAGCTTCCTCGCGCTGCTCTACCTCGGCGCTGTGCCGCTCTCTGTCAGCGGCGCGCAGCTCGGCCAGGCGCCGGGCAGCCAGCTCCCCTTCATCGCCGAGCTCGTCAAGTCGACGGGCGCGTCGGGCGTGTTCACGCAAGGCGAGATCGTCTCGGGCAACGACGAGCGCGCCCTGATCGCGCCGGAGCTGCTCGTCGATCTCGTGCCCTCCTCGATCGACAGCGAAGAGGCGCCCCCGGAGCTCTCGCCGGCGGAGGTCGACGAAGACGATCTCGCGTTCGTCCAGTTCTCCTCGGGTAGCACCTCGCGCCCGAAGGGCGTGCGCGTCACGCACAGGAACGCGATTGGCAACATCCGCATCCTCGGCGAGTGGGGCGAGCGCGGGCCCGAGGACGGCATCGTCTCGTGGCTGCCGCTCTACCACGACATGGGGCTGATCGGCGGGCTCTTCTCGTGCATGTGGCACCGCACGCGGCGCCTCGTGCTGATGAACCCGATCCGTTTCCTGATGAAGCCGATCACCTGGCTCGAGTGGATCACGAAGACGAAGAGCCGCGTCACGGTCTGCCCGAACTTCGCGCTCGACCTCTGTACCGACCGCATCACCGAAGAGCAGCTCGACGAGCGCGGGGTCGATCTCTCCGTACTCGATCTGTTCTACGTCGGCGCCGAGCCGGTGCGCCCCTCTTCCGTGCAGCGCTTCGAGGAGAAGTTCGCGCGGTGGGGGATGCAGAAGAGGGTGATCCACCCTGTCTACGGGCTCGCCGAGGCGACGCTGATCGTGACGGCGCCTGAATACCGCTCGGAGATCGTCACGCGGCAGGTCGACGGCATCGAGGTGCCCTCGGTCGGCTACCCGCTCGGCGACTTCAAGGTGCGCATCGTCACCGAGAACGGCGCGGACGCGGCGGCGGACGAGATCGGCGAATTGTGGCTGCGCGGGACGCCGGTCACGCGGGGGTACCTCGACGAGAGCACGAACGGCGAGCTCTTCGAGGACGGCTGGTTGAAGACCGGGGACCTCGCCTCGCGCGACGAGGCAGGCCGGATCTACATCACGGGCCGTTCGAAAGACCTGATCATCGTCAACGGGAAGAACTACTACTCCCACGACATCGTGGCCGACCTCGAGCGCTTGCCCTTCATCGAGCGCGGCAAGGTGCACGTGCTATCGCTGACGATCGAAGGCAAGGAACAGATCATCATCATGACCGTGCCGCTGGCGCGGATGTCTCAGCAGGTGCGCCAGAAGCTCGAGGAGTTCGAACGCTTCATGAGCGAGGGCGGGCCCCAGGGCTGGTTGCGGAACGTGCAGCTCAGCGCGCTCGACTCGTGGGTCGAGGCGCTGATCTCGAGCGACCGGACCGAGCTGGTCAACGAGATCAAGCGCTTCGTGCTCGCGCGCTACGGCGTGCCGGTACACGACGTGATCTGCGTGCCGAAGATCCCGCGCACGAGCTCGGGCAAGGTCAAGCGCGACCTGTGCGAGCGCCTGTGCCTGGAGCAGAAGGACACGACGGCTCCCTAGGGACTGGGGACGATCGACTGGGGACGATCGACCAGGGACGATCGACTTCCTTGTGGTTCGGTTGACTTCGGGCTCGGTAGAAGTCGATTGTCCCAGTTGGTTGGAGCGGGGAGTTCGGACAGATAGCGGCCTTCTCGTCGCTGATCTCTTGCTCCTGGTCCTTCCGCACTTCCTATCTTCCGGGACAGTCGACCACTAGTTTCGTCAACGTCCTCTTTCGCACAAGGTGGTCGACCGTCCCACGGCGCCCCGTCCCACGGCGCCCCGTCCCACGGCGTCCCGTCCCACGGCGCTCCGTCCCACGGCGCCCCGTCCCGACGCGCGCTCGCGGCGCGGGTGTCGCCAGCGCCGCCGAACCCTATACTTTCCTCGCCCGATCCCTTTCGGATCGTATCGCCGCCCGCTTGGGGACACGCGGGACCGCGAAGACGAGGAAACGATGCCCAAGACGTTGACACGGTGTGTGTTGCCGCTGGTGCTCCTGCTCCCGCTCGGCGTGCTGGCCGAGGCGCTGCCTCGCGCTGCCACACTTCCGGCCCAGCCTCTCGCGGCCGTCGAGCGCTATGCGGCGCCCACGGTCGATGTGGACGCACTGCTCCTCGAGGACGAGGCGACCCGTGGCCCCGGCGTGCCCTGGCGCGTTGGCGTCGCCCGCAACGTCACGCTCACGCCCTCGGACTCCGGCACCTGGGAGAGCTTCGAGGACGGCAGCCGGCTCTGGCGTCTCGTCGTCAGTGATCCGGGGGCGCACTGGATTCGTCTCGGATTCTCGCTCTTCAAGCTGCCCGCCGGCGCCGAGCTGCGTCTCGTCGACGCGCACGGCGCCGAGGCCCTCGGGCCCTACACCGCCGCCGACGTCCTCGAACACGGGCAGCTCTGGCCCGGACCGCTCGAGACCGGCGAGCTCGTCGTCGAGCTGTACTGGCCCGCGATGCTGGCCGCCGAGGAGCCCCGCCTGGTTCTGGGGTCGGTGACCCACGGCTACCGCGCGCTGCGGCACGACGCCGCGCAGTCCCACGCGAAGATCGGCGAGTCGGGCGCCTGCAACATCGACATCGTGTGTCCGCTCGGCGCGAACTGGCAGGACGAGAAGCGCGGCGTCATGCGGCTCCTGTTCACCAAGGACGCGTCGACCTTCGTCTGCACCGGCTCGCTGATCAACGACACCGGGAACTCCTGCAGCCCGCTCGTCCTGACGGCGCACCACTGCATCTCGACGGAAACCGTCGCCAACACCGTCGTCTTCGACTTCGAGTACGAGAACACGATCTGTGGCGTCGACAACGGCACGATCCAAAAGCGCCTCGAGGGCGCAGACCTCGAAGCGACCTGGGACGGCAGCGACTACACGCTGCTGAGCATCGTCCCCGCGATCCCCGAGAGCTGGTCGGTGTACTACAACGGCTGGAACCGGATGAACGGCGCGGCGAGTGAGGCGACGTGCATCCACCATCCTGCGGGCGACGTGAAGAAGATCGCGTACAGCGACGGCCCTCTGATCGACGGCGCCGGCGTCAGCCCCGACCACTGGCGCGTCACCGAGTGGGAAGAAGGGACGACCGAGGGCGGCTCCTCCGGCTCTCCGCTCTTCGACGAGAACAGTCGCATCGTCGGCCAGCTCCACGGCGGCGTGGCCTCCTGCACGAACCCCACCGGGTGGGACGAGTACGGCAAGATCGGCTCCTCGTGGAGCCAGGGCTCGACCGGTACGACGCTTGGCGAGATGCTCGACCCGAGCGGCTCCGGAGCGATGACGGTCGACGGTCTCGACAGCTCCCAGTGCGGGACGCCACCCGAGATCCGCTACGAGAGCCACACGCCGGAAGATGACACTAGTGACGTGCCCGACAGCATCGACCCCGGGGAGACGCTCGCCCTCGAGATCGAGGTCCACAACGACGAGAACGCTCAGCGCACCGGTGTCGTCGGCACGCTGAGCACGACGACGGGCTCCGCGAACCACGTGACTCTCGTCGATGACAGCGCCGATTACGGCACCGTCGACGCGCTCGCGTCGAAGGACTCGCTCGCACCGCACTACACGATCCGGATCGACTCCGACGTCGATTGCGGCGCCGAGCTCGAGCTGACGCTCAGCGTGAGCGCCGACGGCTCGTCGGGATCGCGGCAGAGCACGGTGCCTCTCGTCGTCGGCGTCAGCCGCACCGTGCGCCCGCTCGACGACGATGTCGAAGCGGGGAACGGGAACTTCATCACCCAGGAGCTCGAGGGGAGTAATCCTTGGGCGCGCTCGAATGCCGACGCGTCGAGTGGGAGCTGGAGCTGGTTCGCCGCGGACATCGGCACGCGCAGCGACTCCGTGCTGCTGTCCGCGCAGGTCTGGGACCTCCCCGTCGGCGCGACGCTGCGCTTCATGCATCGCTACGACACCGAGCTCGACCGCGACGGCGGTGTGCTCGAGTACCGCGTCGACGGCGGCTCGTGGCTGACGGTTGGGGCGCCGCGCTTCCTCGCGGGCGCGCCGACGCGCTCGATCGCGAGCGCGAGCTCGCCCATCAACGGGCGCTCCGCGTGGACCGGCCTGTCTTCGGGCTTCGTCGAGGCGCGCGTCGACTTCTCCGACCTGGCGGGCTCGCGGCTCGAGTTTCGCTGGCGCTTCGCGACGGATGACAGCGGCGCGGACTATGGCTGGCACGTCGACGACATCGTGCTCGAGGCTTCGAAGTTCTTCTGCGACAACTGCCCGGTGCACGACAACCCGGGGCAGGAAGACTTCGACGAGGACCAGATCGGGGACGCGTGCGAGACGGCTGTGCGCCTCGCCGATGCGGACAACTCGACCCGCGTCGACGGCTTCGATCTGGCTCTGCTCGGGCGCGCCTTCGGCGCGACGAGCGCGGACGCGCACTACGACGCGCGGGCCGATCTCGATCGCAACGGGTTGGTCGACGGCGACGACTTGGCGCTTCTCTCGCCGCACTACGGCGACGACACGCCAGCGAGCTGGTAGGGCTCAGTCAACCGGCACGGGGGCGGGCTCGCGCGAGCGGGCCGCGCCCGCCGCGAGTGCGGCGAGCACGTCTCCGGGGACGGCCGTCGGTAGCGCCGGCTTGCCCGCGGACACGATGAAGCCCGGTCCGGCTTCCGTGCAAAGACGTGCGACCCACGACTCGACGAGCTCGGGCGGCCACGACAGGAGCTTGCGCTCGTCGATCGTCGTCGCGATGGCCTTGCCGGCGCCGAGAGCGCGCCGCGCGGCGTCGAACGGGTCCTCTTCGCCAAGGAAGAAGCTCTCGAAGTCGAGCACGCGGAGGTGTGCGAGGAAAGCGAGTGCGCGTTCACCGGGCGCGAGGCCGAGGCCCGGCGCGGCGCGGCGCGAGACGCGCTCGAGCAGCGGGAAGGCGACGGCGAGAAAGTCGATCTCGGTGAGGCGCCTCATCGCGATCGCGGGTTCGTGCACGACGACGAGGTGGCAGCCAGCTTCCATCAGGCGCCCCGTGCGCTCGACGATGTCGTCGACGACGGCGTCCATGAAGCGGGGGAGCCAGCGGCGGTCGCGGCACTGCTCGCGAACGCGGCGGAGGCGCGCGGTGCCGAGCACGGCGTCGACGAGGCTGTAGGGACCGAGCACGGAGCCGACGACCAGCAGGTCGTCGCCGACGCGCTCGCGAAGACGCGTTGCGGTCATCAGCGCTGCGCCCAAGCGCGGGTCGTCGCCGAGCGCGGGCTCCGCCTGCTCGGGCGGCGGGAGGAACTCCGTCGGGAGGAGCTCGACGCGTTCGTCGTGAGTGAGCTCGAGCTGCGCGCCCCAGGGCAGGGCGTCGAGGGCGGGATGCGGCGTCGCGAGCACGACATCGAGCGCGAGGCGCTCCGCGAGGCGCAGTTGCGCTTCGACGAGGCCGCGCGGCTCGTCGAGGAAGGTCGCCAGCGGCTGGCCGGCCTCCCGCGCCCCGTGGAGGGGTAGCAGAGGGGCGATCAGCGGGCGATCAGCGGCGCGGCCACGTAGGGCGTGCCGGTAGCGCTCCAGGGCGGACATCCACACTCCCGAATCGTCTCGGGGGCGCGTGGGCGGAGCGCCCCCCAAGGACTCGTCGGCTCGCACGCGCGCCGCTTGAGCCCGGCGGTCTCTCGCGGGCAGGGGTGAACGATTTCGAACGAGCCGTTCGCCTCGCCCCGGAGGCGGCGCTCCGGGATAATGCGGGGGCGCCAGCGCGCGCGGGAGGTGGCATGGAAGCGCTGTTCGAGGGACACCTGATCAAGATGGGGACGGCGGCCGAGACGCCGGTGGCCTACACG
>NPIG01001103.1_pt1 | contig 15304 bp, 12 predicted proteins | sample 8637441 | NCBI WGS metagenome assembly NPIG01 (sample SAMN07420675, study PRJNA396082) | bioreactor metagenome | isolation source: sample BR6 brine-fed electro-methanogenic bioreactor BR | place: Japan: Kochi | collected 2016-06-14 | reverse complement strand
GGTCGCGGGGTATGGCGCCGCCGTGGTGTTCTGGCTGGCCGTCGAGCGCGCGCACGCGCTCATCAGCGCGCGCATTTCCGAGAAGGTCACGCTGCCGCCAGGTCTTCGCGAGGGCGTGCTCACGGCGTTGCCCGCCGCGCTGCTCGTGCTGATGTGCGACCGTATCCCCCTGCTCTCCGACTTCTACCTCACCATCTCGTGGACCGGCTGCGCGCTGCTGCTCTACGCCGTCTCGCTCGTGGTTCATCAGAAGTACTACCGCTACGCCGGCCTGGCCATTTTTTTCCTCGCGCTCGCGCGCGTCGTCTTCATCGACACCCGGCAGCTCGAGGGCGTGTACCGCATCCTGTCTTGGATAGTGCTCGGCGCGGTGCTCCTGGCCGTGGCCTACGGCTACATTTACGCGCGCCGCCGCACCGCGCAAGGCCCCGGCGAGTAGCCCCGCCCCGGGGCACGGCAGGCCACTGTGAATGCGGAGAATGCGGCGCGTTGGCAGAGCGCCGCCCGCGCGGGGGCCACGCCTCTTCTGCGAGGCGGGAAGAAGCCTCCTGTGCGCGCCATTCCTCCCATGCCTCCCATCCTTCCCATTCCATCCACCCGTGCATTGCGCTGTAACTTTCCGGGCCCGGTTTCGTCTACACTAATGGAACGATGGAAATCGGACGGCACACAGACGACGGCCAGGTCCGCGGGTTGCTGCGGCGGTTGCGCCGCGGCGATGCGGCGGCGTTTGAGGCGCTGTGCGCCGAACTCGAAGGCCCATTGTTCAATTACGCGTTGAAACAGGTGCGCGACTGGAACGACGCGGAGGACATTGCGCAGGAAAGCCTGTTGCGCCTCCTCGCCGCCGCGCGCCGCGGAAAACTGAAAAGCTCGCCGCGGGGATACGCGTTCAGCATCGCGCACAACCTGGCGGTGGATTTGAACCGAAGACGAAACCGCGTGATAGTGCTGAGTCCGCAGCGCCCGGCGCAGCCCGGACGCACCGCGGAGCAGGCGCTCTTGCGCGACCAGGTACACCGCGCCCTGGCCGAACTGCCCGAGGACCATCGTTCCGCGCTGTTGCTGAGGGAGTTTGGCGGATTGAGCTATGCCGAGATTGCCGCGGTACTCGGAGCCAGCCTCGAACAGGTCAAGGTCTGGATTTTCCGCGCCCGCAGGCGCCTCGGCGAACTGCTGGACAGAGACGGGCAATATGTCGGAACGCGACAAAACAAACCGTGACGACCTCGAACTTTCGGCCTACCTCGACGGCGAATTGCAGCCGTCGGAGCGGCGCCGCGTCGAGCGGCGGCTCGCCTCGGAGACCGCCTATGCCCAGCGCCTTGCCCAGTGGGAAAGGACGCGGAAAATGATGCAGGACACCATCGAACAGCCCGGTTTCCACGCCCGGCTGCTGCACAACTTCTATCACGAAGAGCGGCGCGCACAACAGCGCCGCACCACGTGGGTGGGCGCGGCCGCCGCCGCACTGGCCATGGTGCTCGCCGCAGTGTTCGGCGCGGTCTACCTTGGCGGGAACACGCCCGCGCCGCCCGCCGGAACGGCCCCGGCCATTACAGGCGTGGCCCCGAAAGACGAAGCGGCCAAGACCGTGGCGCCCATCAAGGTGGCGGCGGAGCCTGCCCCGCAGCCGCTCGCGGAGACGGACCTGCCCCTGAAACTGACGGGCACCATCACCGGCGACGCGCCCATTGCGATCATCGTCAACGACCTGACCGGTCAATCGGGCAGCTACGGCGTCGGCGATGAGGTGGTTGAGGGCGTCGAAGTCACCGGCGTCGAACGCGGCAGCGTGACGCTGGACGCCTTCGGCGAGACGGTCACCCTCTCGCAGCGCAAGGTGGCCGACAGCGGGCGCAAGGCGCCCTTTGAGGGCCGTTGGCGCGTGCACGAGCTGGAAGAGGACGGGTGGCGCGCCGCGGAATACGTCGACGTCAGACAAGACGGACCCGCCGTGCTCATCGCTTCGTCCCGGCACGGCCAGGCTGCCGCGGCCAGCGTGCGCGTCGCAGGGCGCGCCATCAGCCTGGTGATGGACGACCCACAAATGGGGACGCTGGAATTGGCGGGCGAGTTCAGCCGCGACTTCAGCGAATGTGAGTTGACGCTGGTCGCCCCGGCAAGCGACGAGGACCTCCCGCATCCGACCCATTTCCTGCTTGTTCGGGTGCCGGAGGACGCCGCCGCATGCCAGCAGGCCTGGGACAAGCTGAAGCACGCGACGGACAAGCTCGCGGAGGCCCTGCGCGCTTTCAGCGAGAAACACAACGACACTTATCCGGAAACGCTCGAGGAACTGGTCCCGGACTACCTGGACAGCTTGGCATTCCTTGGCGAAGCCGGCCTCGAGGCTGAACTGACGCCGGGCGGTGTGGTTTGGGAACTCCGTCAACCCGAGTCTACGCCGCTGGACAACCCGGAACCCGTGGAAACACTTGCACGACGCTTCGTCGTCTACGAACAGCAACTGGAGGCATTGGGCTGGCGCATGTCGCTGCTGCGGCCCGAGCCCCTGCTGACGGTGCGCACCGATGCGCCCGCGCTGGAAGGCAGGGTCAGCCAACTTGGCCTGACCTACTTCGGCACGCCGGAGCGAACCAACCTGGAGCAAGTGGACGCGGCCTGCCTTGGCGCGCTGCGCGCAAGCTGCGCGAACAATCTCAAACAGCTCGGGCTGGTGGTCAAGATGTTCGCCAATGAGAACAACAACCTGACCCCGCCCGGTTGGCTGAGCGTCTATCCCGAATACCTCACCGACCCCGGCATACTGACAAGTCCGAAGGACCCGCCGTGCACGGAAAGCTACCTGCTGCTCTTCCCCGCCATGGACCTCGACCTCCTGCTCGCGGAAAATGGCGCCGACATGGAGAATCCGGCCGGCAGAGCCAAGGCGCAGTCCGAGTTGCCGCTCGCGCTCAACCGTTCCGACTGGCCGGGGCCGAACCCGGGCCGCAATGTGCTGTTCTGGGACGGGCACGTGGAGTATGTGCCCCGCGAAAGCGAACGCTGGGCCGAATACATCGCAACCGCCATGCTGGACGCGGGCGTGCGCTGAGTACAGAATCCCGGTGAAATGCGCGGCCGCCGTCCCGGCTTTCCACGCGCGGCAACAGTCTTGCCCCGGCATCCATGACATGCTACGATGTCGCACCAATGATTTGTGCGAAATTCTGGATGTGGCTCGTAATACGGGGAGAAGGACCATGAGAGAAGTAGTGGTAGTGTCTGCGGTGCGCACGGCGATCGGCAAGTTCGGCGGCACGCTGATGGATTATCCCTCGGCGAAGCTGATGGGGCTGGCGGTAAAGGAGGCCATCAACCGCGCGGGGATTACCCCCGACATGGTTGAAGATGTGATCGCGGGTCAATGCATGCAGCGGNNAGACGCCTATGGGCCGCCAGGCGGCGCTGCACGCGGGATGCCCCATAACGGTGCCGGGTGTGACGATTCACCGCAACTGCGCTTCCGGCATGCAGGCGGTCATCTATGCGGCCCAGCAGATCATGCTCGGCGACATGGACATTGCGGTGGGCGGCGGCGCCGAAGTAATGAGCCGCGTTCCCTACATGCTCTACGACGCGCGCTGGGGCAAACGTCTGCAGCACGGCACGATGGTCGATGGCGTCTGGGAGGGACTGACCGACCCCTGGTGCGGACTGATTATGGGCATGACCGCCGAGAATCTCGCCGAGAAATACGACATCTCCCGCGAAGAGCAGGACGAAGTCGCCCTGCGTTCGCACAACAATGCCGAGCGCGCGACCAGGGAAGGCAAGTTCACCGAAGAAATCCTGCCGGTGGAAATCCCGCAGCGCAAGGGGGACCCCCTTGTCTTCGATAAGGACGAGCATTTCCGGGAAGGCCTTACCGCGGCAGACTTAGCGAAGCTCAAGCCCGGCTTCAAGAAGGACGGCACCGTGACCGCCGGCAATGCGTCGGGCATCAACGACGCCGCGGCCGCGCTGGTGCTGATGAGCGCGGACAAAGCGAAGGAACTGGGCATTCAGCCCATCGCGAAGCTGCGCGGATACGGCCTCGCCGGCGTCGAACCGGAGTTGATGGGATACGGCCCCGTGCCCGCGACCAGGCAGGCGCTCGAGCGCACCGGCCTCAAACTCGAAGACCTCGAGTTGATTGAGTTGAACGAAGCATTCGCCGCGCAGTACCTGTCCTGCGAGAAGCTGCTCGGGCTCAACCGGGAAATCACGAACGTCAACGGCAGCGGCATCGGCCTCGGCCATCCCGTGGGCTGCACCGGCGCGCGCATCATCGTCAGCCTGCTTCATGAGATGAAGCGCCGCGGCAACTCGCTCGGTCTCGCCACGCTCTGCGTGGGCGGCGGCATGGGCCAGGCCAGCATCTGGGAAATGTGCTGAACTCGTAATCCGGCGCCGGACCGGCAAACAAAGTGAACAAGAGCGCGTGCGCGTTCGAGTGCGCGCGCTCTTTCTTTCACCTGCCGGTTATTGCAGCGCCTTGCGAATAGCCTCTTCCGTAATTCCGTGGTGCGACGTATCCCAGACCGCCCTGCCGTCCTTCAGCAGAATAAGCTGCGGCGATTGGTGGTCCACGTCGAGCAGTTCCGCGGCCTTCCTGGACACCGGGCGGGATTCCACCACCAGAAGCAGGTGGAACGGCGGTGGCTCATCCGCATTTTCGAGGTAGGCCTCCACGTGGCGCTTGGCGCCGGCGGATATGGGACACCGCGTGCTGTGCTTGAACAGGAACACCGGCTGGCTTTGGCTCGACGCAATGACTTCCTGAAGCTGCTCTTCACTCGTGATTTCCTGCATGGGGTTTCCTCCCGGTTGGGTTGGCTCCGTCCGAACGCTCCCACGAATAACATCGCTCCCCACTCGAATCTTCCACGCGAACGCAGCACGCTGCCAAGGCATCCCCGGAGCGCGTGCCGGCGCGGCGGACACTGCGCTATTCAGTACCCGGCCCCACCAGCGCCATCGTGTAGATGCCCAGAAGCGGGATGCGCCAGACCCCGGGCGCCTCACCTGGCAGAACCGCACCCATTGCCGGGGTCAGGCCGAGAAGTTGCTCGACTTCGCCGTCGCACCGGACTTCAACGTGCTCCAGCGGCGTCTTCAGATAATTGAGCAGATGCGCCACATAGCCCTGTCGTTCCGGGTGCTCCGTCAGCGTGAACAGCACGTAGGGATTGCCGATGACCTCGAAGCGCCGCTCCACGCCCTCGGTGCAGAACCCGACCATGGCGTCGAGGTCCGCCTCGCCGCTCATCCGCTGCCACGGCCCCCCCTTCGCCAGGGGGTTGTCCGCGCGCGGCTGCCCGTATTCCGTGCTCTCGCCGCTCTCACCGCAGACCAGCAGCCTGCCGCCGCCTTCCGCATGCGTCACAAGCGCGGCTACTGCGGCATCGCTGAGCATCCGCGCGTCGCAGGCCACCACCCGCTGGAACCGGCCCAGGTTCTGCACGTTCACCGCGTCGTTGACCAGTACCTCGTACTGCACATTGTCGAGCGCAAGCCGTTCAAGCAGTGCGCGCCCCTGCATACGCGGGCCCATGACGACGGCCACGTCGGCCAGGTACCGCGCGCCCACCACGTGTTCCGCCGCCTGCTTCACGAAAGCGTGCGCCTGCGCGGCGGCGTCGATAATCGGGCGCACCTCCGGCGCGCGCCGGTACAGGTCGAGCAGGGCGCGCCCTTCCTGGAACCCCTGCAGGGAACACAGCGCCGCGTTGCACTCGGCCACCGCGAGCTGGAACGAAGCCGGAGGCATCTGGTTCATGAAACGGTTGCCGTGCCGCCGCTTGCCGAACTCGACCAGCACCGGCTTCCAGCCGTCGCTCATCCCTTTCATGCCGCGCAACAGCGCGAGGTTGCTGTGAAAATGCCCGGGATTCGGCGTTGCGGGCGGGTCTTCCACAACCACGTCCGCGTACGCGGGCTCGATGAGGTCGTCCTCTGCTTCGCGCACGTATTCGCGGGTCTGTTCCGGCGCGTAATAGCCGGGCTCGCTGCCGTCCTCCGTGCCGATGATGGTGTTGCTGCGCGAGACCCACACGTTGTTCCAGTGCGCGTTGCAGAATATCACCATGTCCGGCTTCTGCCCGCGCGCGTGGGCGAGCAGTTCGGCGAAGGTGCGGCGCACCTGCTCGTGCTCGTAGAAGCGGCGCGTGTCCGGCGTGTCGCTGAACCCGTTCTTCTCGAGAAACCGCGCATAGCGTTTCCGTGCGGTCTCGTCGCCGCCGATGCGGTAAGAAATGTTGTCGTATTCGATGGCGTCGAAGCCCAGGTCGATGGCGGCGTCGATGCGGCGCTTCAGGTAGGCGCGCCATTCCGGATGACTGATGTCCGCCAGCATGCGCGTGGTGCGCCCCATCTTCTCGTAGGCCGCCGCGCCATAGGGCACCGGCTCGCCGTCGTCACCGCGCAAGAGCCAGCTGCGGGATTCCGGCACATGCGCGAACATGCCATCGACAAACATGTTCGTCAGCGACATGTAGGCGGCCACCCTGATGCCGCGTTGGCGGCATGCCGCCACGTAGGGCCGCAGCCGCTGCCATTGGACCTCCTCCTGCTCGACCGGGAAACCCACACTCAGCGTCAGCCACAGGAAGTTGTAGCCCATCTCCCCGGCCAGTGCGGCGGTCGGCGGGTCGTACCAGCGGTTGGTCGCGTCGAGTACCGCGGGCCAGGGCGGGTTGAAGTACGTCCAGCCCGAAAGAACTCCCTTGCACACCTCGATGGGTCCGCCGTCCCACCGGGAAAAGCACAGCTTCTCTTCGAGCAGCCACGCCGGCGCATGTTCGCGCGCCGCCGCGGGGTGCGCGCCGTCGGGCCACCAGAGTTCTGCGCCTGCGGCAGCGCTTCCCAGAATCAGCACGACCCCGCACAAGACCACCCGGAAAACCATAATATGCCCTCCTCTTTCACGCTCGTTTTCCCCTGTCTTCTGCGCTCATGCGCTGCGTTCCCGCCGAATAGCAACCCATCTCGACTCTTCCGCTATAATACGGCGTGATGATGCAATTGCCAATTCTCAGAGGCGCCGGTGCGCGCCGGGGCGCCTTTTGCCTGGTGCTTGCGTTCGCGGGCGCGGTTCCGGCCGTGGCGCAGCCCGAGGTTGGCCCGGAAGCGCTCTGGGCCGATGTCACGCTCTACCGCGACGAATGGGGCGTGCCCCATGTCTACGCCGCCAACCCGCGCGCCCTCGCCTTCGCTTTTGGCTACGCGCAGGCGGAAGACCACATCAAAGAGATGCTGCTGGCCTACCGGGTCGCCAACGGGCGCGCTGCCGAGGTGCTGGGCGAATCGTACGCCGATTCCGACGCCTTCTCGATCAAGTTGGGCCATGCGCGGCTGGCGCGGGCCGCACTGGCCGAGGCCGGCCCGATTACGCTTGACCTGTGCGAGGGCTTCGCGCTGGGCGTGAACTCCTGGCTGGCCGCGCACGCCGACGAAGTGCCGCCCTGGTCCGAGGGCGTGCAGCCACCGGATGTGCTCGCGCTTTGGCACGCCTTCGTCATGCGCATGGCCCCCTTTGACCTGCCCGGCGTCGAACGCCCGCCCCTTTCCTATCCCTCGGCCAATGCCTGGGCCCTGTCGGCCGAACGCAGCGAGGAAGGCGGGGCCGTGCTGGTCATCAACCCGCATCAGCAGCACGACGGCCCCTTCCGCTGGTACGAGGCGCATCTTGTGCTCCCTGACATGGACATGGCCGGCTGCACGCTCTTCGGGCTGCCGGTTCTCGTGCAGGGGCACAACGGCGCGCTGGGGTGGGCGCTCACGCCGAACAACGCAGATTTCGCCGATGTGTTCCAGGAGAAGCTGGCCGGCCCCACCCCGAACCCGAAGGACCCGCGCCTGCCCGGCTTTCCTGAGGAACAGGCCATGCTGCTCGAATACATGTCCCAGGCGCAGCCCTACTATGTGCGCACGGAAAGCGGGCTGGAGGAGCGCTATGTGCCCGCGCTCATCGACAAGCGCGGACCCGTGTTCGAGCAGGGCGGCACGCTGTTCTCCTGGCTCATTGGCGGTTACCGCGAGTTCGGCGGACTGCGGCAACTCTTCGACATGGCCCGTTGCGCCACACTGAGCGAGTTTCAGGACACGCTGCTCATGGGGCAGATTCCCTGTTTCCACATTGTCTATGCCGACCGCGCGGGCAATATTTTCTATGCCTACAACGCGAACACCGGCACGCGCGGCATTCCCGAAGAGGCGCCGGAGGAATGGCGGCAGCGCGCGGAAATGACCGACTGGAAGTCGCCCGAACCCGCCGCGCTCGCGGGCTATGCCTGGCGCGAGACCGTGCCGCTGGAGGCGCTGCCCGCTTTCGTCAACCCCGCCGCGGGCTTCGTGCAGGCCTGTGGCAATCCGCCCTGGCTCGCCACCAACGAGGCCCCGCTCGGCCCAGACGCGGCGCCGCCTTGGTTTGCCACCGACATCGACACCTTCCGCGCGCAGCGCGTCCGCCATATGCTGCGCGCCGGATATCGCACCTTCCGCGATCACCACGCCATGCTGTATGACGCCGTCGTGCCTGGCGCCATCGACCTGGCGCCGTGGCTGGTCGCGCTGGCCGATGAGAACATGGAGAAGGTGCGCGCATCGCATCCGGACATGGACGCCGCCGTCAACCTGCTACGCAGCTGGCGCTATCTCGCCGAGCGCGATTCCGAAGGCATGACGTTTTTTCACTTGTGGTGGGCCATGGCGCGGGCCGCCGCGCCGCCGGACATGGGGCCCGACCGCGCGCTGCACGAGTTCTTTCTGAGCGACACACCCGAAGCCAGGCAACTGGCCCTCGACGCCGCCGCGGACGCCGCGCGCATGATGCGCAACGAGTACGACGAAGTCGCCGTACCCTGGGGCGAGGTGCACCGCCTCGCGCGCGGCGCCCGATACGAGCCCATTTTCGGCGCCGGCACCGGCGACCCGCTTTTTGTAGCTTCGGACCATGTCTACGAGGACCGCCGGTGGCTCGCGACCTACGGGTACGGCTTTGCCATGGCGGTGCAATTCGGTGACCTGCCGGAGGCGGTCAGCGTGGCGCCTTTTGGCGCGTCGGAGCGGCCGGACTCGCCGCATTACGACGACCAACTCGACCTCCTCGTCGAAAAACGGCTCAAGCACACCCGTTACCAGCGGGACGAAGTGTGGCGCTACGCCCAGAAGGCGCGTGGACTCGACATCACCCTGTTCCCCCTCGGGGTCACGGGTTCGGTGCGGCTCCGCGCGGCGTATCCGGTCGAGGCGCGGCTGACCACGGACGGCGAGCCGCCGCACCCCCTGCCGGAAGGCCTGGCCGCGTTCACTTTGTGCATCACCCCCGAGTGGGCGCCCCATGACGTGGCCGTGTCGGCGGATTTCGCCTTGCACGTGCCCGAGGCCGTCTGTCCGCCGGAACAACTCGAGGCGCTGGCCGTCTATCGATGGCGCGAGGGCGGTGAATGGCAGCCGCTCCCGCAGCAGATGCTCGATTGGAACACGGCCACGTTCAACGGGGCTGCGCCCCACGCCGCGGGTACCTGCGCCGTTCTGGGGCCCGCAAGCCTGCTGCCGGAAGAATCGCCCTCGCCGGCGGAAGAAACGCCGGAACAAGCACCGCCGGGAGGACCGCGGGGACTCGACCTGCTCGAGGGCGGGGCGGTTCCACCGCGCGCGCCCGCGGAACCGGGCGCGGAGGATGACCGCATATTCAAGTTCGAGCGGCTGGACGAGGAGCCAATGGACGAACCCGGCGAGCCCGTGGCCGCGGAACCGCCCGCGGGCGCCGGCCGCGTGTTCCATTTCGAACGCCTCGACGCAGCGCAGCAGAAGCAGGCGCCGAAAGCGGCGTCCGGCAATGTGTTACCACCCAACTTGCCGCCCGGTTTCGTGTTCACGCCGAAGCGCGAACCCGAACAAGAGGGCGGAACGCAAGGCGATGGGGGCCGGGTCTTCCGCCTGGAACGGCTCGACGAGGCCCCGCCGGGTGAGGCCCCGCCGGAAGGCAGCCCGCCGGAAGCGCCGTCTCCGGGCGCGGAGAAACTGAAGCAACTCGAGGCGCAGGGCCATATTGTTTTCTATGGCGATGCGGAACAGGAAGAGGACAAGGAGGCGCCATGATTGTGTCGGTGCTGGTCGCGCTCAGCGCGCTTGCCGCGGGGGACCCGGAAGAACCGCCTGAGGTCTTTTTTCAGGCGCATCGCGGCGCCCTCGAAGAAGCCCCGGAAAACACCTTGGCCGCGGTGCGGCTCGCGTGGTCGGCGCCCGGTGCGGTGCCCGAGGTCGACCTGCGCACCACCGCGGACGGCGTCATCGTGTGCATGCACGACGAAACGCCCGAGCGCACCACTGACGCGCCCGGGGCGTGGGCGCAGAAGCCGCTCAATGAAATCCCGCTGGACATGCTGCGCCAGTGGGATGCGGGCAGCCACTTCGACAAGCGGTTCGCCGGAGAGCGGGCGCCCACCCTGGATGAAGTGTTCGAGGCGATGAAACCGTGGCCGGCGCGCCAACTCTACCTTGACCTAAAGGCGGTCGACTTGGATGCCCTGGTGGCGAAGATCAAGGATGCCGGACTCGAGAAGCGCATCATCTTCGTGCATGGGGATGTGGAAACATGCAAGAGGCTGCACACGCTGTATCCCGGCGCGCGCACCATGACCTGGCTCAGTGGTCCCGTCATGCTCATCAAAACGCGCTACGCCAAACTCGCGGAAACCAGTTTCGCCGGACTCAGCCAATTGCAGTTTCACCTGCACGCGAAACGCACCAGGGACGGCATCCAGTTCGCGTTGGAGGACGCTTTCCTCGCGAAAGCCGTGGCGGAAACCCGCGCCGCGGGCGTGGACCTGCAACTGCGCCCGTTTGAGTTCAACCCGGAGTCGCTCGCCCGGCTCATCCGGCTGGGCGTTCACTGGTACGTCACGGATGCGCCCGTGAAGTTCGCAGAGTGCGTGGCGGCCGCGCAGAAGCTTGTCACGCAGGATACGGCGCCCTGACAACGGAGAGCCTGTCACCGCATGCGCAGAGAATGGCTCCAGGAACATCATGAACTTGAGGCGGACTACTGGTGGTTCGTCAACAAGCGGCGCATGGTGTGCGCGCTGCTCGAAGGGCTGTCCAATGCTCCGGGACACATGCTCGAGGTGGGCTGCGGCGGAGGCCAGATGTCAGCCATGCTCCAGGACCTGGGCTGGGACGTGACGGCCACGGACCTGCAACTCGACGGCGCGCAATACGCCCGGCGCCGCGGGGTGGGCAAAAGCCTGGTTTACGATGCAGGACGTGGCTGGCCTTTCGCTAACGCGACCTTCGACGCGGCCGTGCTGCTGGATGTGCTGGAGCACATCGACGACGAGGCCCTTGCACTCGCCGAACTCCACCGCGTGCTCCGTCCCGGCGCCCATGTGCTCGCCGCCGTGCCCGCCTACCAATGCCTCTTTTCCGCGTGGGACGAATACAACCGCCACTTCCGCCGCTACACCGCCCGCGCGCTCGCCGATGCCGCGCGGAGAGCAGGCTTTTCGGTGCGGCGCGCCACCTATTGGAACGCGGTCAGCCTGCCTCCGGCCCTCGTGCTGCGGCTGCGCGACCGCGTGCGTGCGCGCGAGTTGGACGAGGCCCATTACCCCGCCGTGTCCGCCGCCGTCAACCGCCTGCTCACCGCCTACGGCCGCGCGGAAGCGGCCTGGCTGCGGCGGCTGCCCGTGCCTTTCGGCCTGTCGGCGGTGGCCGTGCTGAAGAAGGAGTCGCGCCCATGACCCGTGCACAGAAGGAAAACTGGCGGTTGTCGGTGCTCGCCCCGGTCTACAATGAGGCGCCGGGCATCCGTGAGTTTGTGGCGGAACTGGCCGATACGCTCGAGCGCATCGCGCCGCCCGGCGGCTGCGAGATTGTACTGGTCAACGACGGCAGCACCGACGCCAGCGGAACCGCGCTCGATGAACTTGCGCGCGAATACGCCGGCGTGGTGGTGGCGGTGCATCTCGCACGCAATTTCGGCATGGAAGCGGCCATTGCCGCCGGGCTGGAAATCGTCACCGGAGACGCCGTCATCACGCTTGACGCCGACATGCAGGACGACCCGGGGGCCTTCGACGCGTTTCTCGACAAGTGGCGGGAGGGTTTTGAGGTCGTCTACGCCGTGCGCACCAGCCGCAAGGAATGGGTGGGGCAGCGCGCGCTGTTCTGGGGCTTCTACCGCGTGCTCGGATGGATCGCGAACATCGACCTGCCCGCCGACGCCGGCAACTTCGCGCTCATGGACCGCGCGGTCGTCGACGCGCTGCGTCTCATGCCCGAGCGCAACCGTTTTCTGCGCGGACTGCGCGCGTGGGTCGGCTTCCGGCAGGCGGGCGTGCCCGTGCCCCGGCGCGGCCGCGGCAAGGGCCGCTCCCGGCTTGGCATTCGCGGGCAGTGGAAGCTTGCCATGAACGCCATCTTCGCCTTCTCCTACGTGCCGCTGTTCGTGTTCCGGCTCGCGGGCATGTGCGCCCTGGGCCTGGCGGCGGTGCTCATCGTGTGGGCGCTCTTCTACAAGCTCGTGGTGGGCATCGAGGTGCGCGCATGGGCCTCCCAGTTCATCGCCACCGCGTTCCTCAGCGGCATCAATCTGCTCGGTATCGGCGTCATCGGCGAGTACGTTGCGCGCATCCATGACGAGGTCAAGGGCCGCCCCAATTTCGTGGTGCATCACATTAGCCGCGAACCCCGGGAATAAGCCCCCTCCTACGCGCGTTCCCACGTACAGCGCATACCACTCTCGACCCATCAGCGAGGGGCGGCAGACCCACCCGCCCCTCGCCCTCCCTTTTATGCGGCTATCTCGTAAACTGCTGATGTTTGGGCAATTCCCGCCAGTCCGGTGGCAACACCCAGGCCATCCACATTGGAATCGCGTCCGCGTCCCGCACCCGGTACACCGTGTACTCGCTCTCCCTGTCCAGGTTCGGCATGTGCAGGCCCAGAAACCGGTTGTCTGCGTTCATGTAGACCGGGAAGAGCACCCAGGTCGGCGGGTCCTCCGCATCGCGCGGGGGAGCGTTGACCGTCCACGTGTAGTCAAAATGCTCGCGGTTTTCCGCATTGTAAAGAAAAGTGATAGACACCCGCCCGCTCTTTCCGCGCAGTTCCACGGCCAGTATTTCGCAGCGCACCGGCGGTGCGTCCGCACCCATCTCCCACTGCATCCGCTCCATTTCCGGGAAAGCCGCGTAGAAGTGCCCGCCCCGGCCGAACTGCAGCGCCGGCGTGAGCGGCTCCTGCTCACACGCGAGCACCTGCTTCGCCAGCGCGTCCACGCGCGCATCCTGATACCAGCGCAAGGCCTGCAACGGCGCCGCCAGCGCCGCCGCGGCCACCGCCCAGAACACGACCACCCGCAACACGCCGCGACGCAGCGCCCGCCGGTCAAGCCCCGTCTTTTGCGCGCGCGCCAGCGAGCGGACACTCCACCCCGCCGCCGTCGCCAGAAACCCGAGAATCCACAGGTTCAGAAACAGCATGTGGAACACATGCCTCGTGTTGAACTGCAACGAAGGATAGCCCGCAAAGAACAGCAACAGAAACAGTCCCGCAAAGCCCCAGCGCAGACGCCGCGCCGCCAGTATCGTCAACGCGAGCACCGCGGCGTAGCGCCCGCCCGAGAGCGCCGTGTCCACCACGGCCGCGCGCCAGGCGAACAGTGTCCGCAGAAAGCCGCTGGTGATGCCCGTCGGCCAGGGCGCCGACGGGTCGGCGTGCAGCTCGTCGAGCACGCGCAACACCGCCGCGCAGGCGCGCAGCAGCACGTCGGCGGGGAAGGTCCGCACATACGTTGCCAGATACTGGTTCGTCGCCTCGTGATACGCCGGCATCATCACGTGCGTCGGCGGCATCTCCTGGCCCAGCCGCGACACAAACCCCTGAACGACGTTCGCGATGAAGAAATCGGAGTACGGTCCGCCCAGGGAATACAGCGGCGCCTCCACGCCCAGCNNGCGCGCTGCAATACGGCAGGTAGCCCAGCAGCGTCACATGTGCGAAATGGCCCGCCTCCGCAAACGTTGCCACCAGCACCGGCCAGCCCGCCGCGCAGAACGCCCCCACGAACACCGCCGCGCCCAGAAGCCGCGTGTGCCACGTGTCGCGCAACCGGCCCGGCAGAAAGAACAGCAACACCGCCACGAACGCCGGCGCCACAATGCCCGTGTCCGTGCGAAAGCCCATGCCCACGCCCGCCGCCAGGCCGCCGAACGCCGCCAGCCCCAGCGTGGCCCACAGACCCATGCGCCGTCGCACCAGCCACGCCAGCAACATCAGCGCGAACAGCAGAAACGGCGCCTTCGAGTAGTCGCGCAGATGCGGCAGCACCTCGAGGTGCAGCGGCGACACCATCAACAGCAGTGCCGCCAATACCGCCAGCCCGCGGCGCATCCCCGCGCGGAACAGCCCGTACGCCGATGCGACCGACGCCCCGTACAACACGCCCGCCAGCGGCGTCAGCGCCGACCAGCACACCCCGAGCAGCCACCAGCACAGCGTGACCGCCCACACCAGATACAGGTGATAACGCTGCCACGCGAGGAAACCGGGAAACTGCGGCTGCGGGTGATACGCGTCGATTTCCGCGAACGGCATGCCCGAAGTGTCCTCCGGAAGCACCCGCACATCCGGCGGAATCGCGCCGCAATCAAAGCAGTCCGACTGTGAATCCAGGAATTCCGCGAGCCCCGGCACATCCGAGACCATCGGGTTCACATAGCCGCGCCCGCACACCCACATCAGCCCCTGCGTAAACGTCGTGTTCTGCCAGAACTGCGGGTGTCCGCCCCAGGAAGCCTGATAGACCATGCCCACCACCGCCGCCAGCGCGAACAACAGCGCCGCCGCCAGCGCATCGCGCGCGCCCGGCCGCCGGCGCAGCCCGCGCCACCACATCCGAAATCGCATGGCAGACCGCCTCCTTCCACGCCGAGTCTACCACAAGACCGTCCCGCCCACGCACCACCGGCGCCGGGCGCCGCGGGGCCGGCAGCCGTCCCCCGGGAACGGCCCCCAAGCGTGCCATTCGCAGCCATCGGGCGCACAAAGAATTTGACAGCAAGCCCCTGCATTGGGTACCATTTCGCGACTATTGGCCGCTAGCCAAATTGGTAAGGCACCAGATTCTGGTTCTGGGGACTCCAGGTTCGAGTCCTGGGCGGCCAGCCAGGACATATGCTGCGCACCGCGCGGAGAACATCAGCCCGGCGCACCCCGCCGGCCCTGATATACAGCTTTCGGCGGCCCGTTCATCTAGGGGTCTAGGATGCAGGATTCTCAGTCCTGTCACAGGGGTTCGAATCCCCTACGGGCT
>NPIG01001025.1_pt1 | contig 15317 bp, 16 predicted proteins | sample 8637441 | NCBI WGS metagenome assembly NPIG01 (sample SAMN07420675, study PRJNA396082) | bioreactor metagenome | isolation source: sample BR6 brine-fed electro-methanogenic bioreactor BR | place: Japan: Kochi | collected 2016-06-14 | reverse complement strand
TTCGGTGGCCTCGACGTGGTCGTCCACAACGCCGGCGTCACGCGCGACAAGATGTTGCGGAACATGTCACCGCAGTTCTGGGACATGGTGCTGAATATCAATCTTGGCGCGATCCTGCGCATCAACGAGGGGCTGCTGGCCGAGGGCCTGAATGAAGGCGCGCGCATCGTCTGCATCTCGTCGATCGGCGGAATCGGCGGCAACGCCGGGCAGACCAACTACGCGTCGACCAAGGCGGGCGTCATCGGCTATGTCGACGCGATGGCACCGACTCTGTCCGATCGCGGCGGCGCGATCAATGCCGTCGCGCCCGGGTTCATCGAGACCCAGATGACCGCGGCGATGCCGCTGGCCCCGCGCGAAGTCGGGCGTCGCATCAACTCCCTGTCGCAGGGAGGGATGCCGCAGGATATCGCTGAAGCGGTCGCGTTTCTGGCGTCGCCGGCCGCGGGTGGGGTCAATGGCCGTACCCTGCGGGTGTGCGGGCAGAACTGGTTCGGCGCGTAAGCGAGCCGTCCGTTTGCGGCCTGGTTGACCACTCGGGCTGACCTTTGGGGGCGGGGACCGGTAAACTCCGGTCCCCGTTCCGGCGGTCCGCCGGGCGCCATGGCCGACACCGGGTGNNGTTTGTCGAAGTCATCAGATGAACTGGAGAAGATCGCCGAATCGCGGCTGCCGACTCCATTTGCAGAGTTCACGATCACCGTCTTCCGGGCGGTGGACGCGAAGGAACATGTCGTCATTTCCCTGGGCGATCTGTCGGGCGAGCCGCCCCTGATCCGGATTCATTCCGAGTGCCTGACCGGCGATGCGTTGTTCTCGCTGCGCTGCGATTGCGGTGCCCAGCTCGAAGCGGCGCTTGAACGCATCGCGGCGGCAGGCCGCGGCGCGGTGCTGTACCTCCGCCAGGAAGGGCGTGGCATCGGTCTCGGCAACAAGATCAAGGCCTACCACCTCCAGGACCAGGGCTACGACACCGTGGACGCAAACCACCAGCTCGGGTTCCCGGCGGACGCGCGGGAGTATGGTCTGGCGGTGCAACTGCTCCATGACCTGGGCCTCAAGAGAATCCGCCTGATGACCAACAATCCGCGCAAGCTCGATGCGCTGACCGCGGACGGGATCGAGGTCGTCGAACGCGTCCCGCTGGAAAGCGGTCGCAACCCGTACAACGAGCGCTATCTGGCGGCCAAGGCGGCCAAGCTCGGTCACTGGCTCAACCTGCCGTAGGCGCCGGGCCGGCCGCGATGACGACCGGATCGGGCGTGCGTGTATGTGGCGGCGCCACGCGCCGCCTTGATCGACGGAATGGATGAATGATGTACGAGCTGGCCCGTGATCTGCTGTTCAAGCTGGATGCCGAGAAGGCGCACGAGCTCACGCTCTCGATGTTCCGTCGCATGCCCGGGCTGGCGACGCTGCCGTTCCGCCAGCGGGTCGCGGCGGATCCGGTCCGCTTGCTGGGGCTGGACTTCCCGAATCGGGTCGGCCTTGCCGCGGGGCTGGACAAGAACGGCGAGTGCCTGGCGGCCTCGCAGGCGCTCGGCTTCGGGTTCGTCGAGGTCGGGACGGTGACGCCGCGCCCGCAGCCGGGGAATCCGCGACCGCGCATGTTCCGGTTGCCGGCGCATCGGGCGTTGATCAACCGTCTCGGCTTCAACAACAAGGGCGTCGACTATCTGCTGCAGCGTGTGACGGAATCGGACTTCAAGGGCGTGCTCGGGATCAACATCGGAAAGAACTTCGATACGCCCAATGAGCGCGCACAGGACGACTATCTGCACTGCATGCGGGCGGTGCATGCACGTGCGTCGTACATCACGGTGAACATCTCGTCGCCGAACACGAAGAATCTCCGGGATCTGCAGGAGGAAGGCCAGCTGCGCGGGTTGCTGCAGGCGCTGACAGAAGAGGGGCGGATACTGGCGCAGCGCGATGGCAGGCATGTTCCGCTGCTGGTCAAGATCGCGCCGGACCTGTCGGAGGATGAGTTGAAGGATATCGCCGTGACCTGCCGCGAGACGGGGATCGACGGCATCATCGCCACCAACACCACGATCACCCGCCCCGAGGGCTTGCGCGGTACCGACGTCGGGCAGGACGGGGGGCTGAGCGGACAGCCGCTGTTCGAACTTTCGACGCGGATTCTCGGCGACCTCTACCGGCTGACCGAAGGCAAGGTTCCCCTGATCGGAGTCGGCGGCGTATCGAACGGCGAACAGGCCTACGCCAAGATCCGGGCCGGGGCGTCGCTGGTGCAGCTCTATTCGGCCATGGTCTATCACGGCCCCGGTCTGGCCAACCGCATCAACCGGGAATTGGCGTCCCTGCTGCGCCGTGACGGTTTCTCGAAGATCTCCGAGGCGGTCGGCGACGCCCACCGTTGAGTCCGGGAGAAATGCCCCTCAGTCCTCGCCTGCCTGCCGCGGCTTGATCCAGGCCGCGCCCCATTTGGTGAACAGCTTGAGGAATACCGGTGCCACCAGCATCAGCAGCGCCAGCCGCGCCAGATGATGGGTGGCCACGAAGACGGGGTCGATGTTCAGGGTCACCGTGATCACGTTCATTTCGGCCACGCCGCCCGGCGAGAAGGCGAGGATCAAGGCCTCCAGGGACAGCCCGGTCACGAGGTGGACGCCATAGGCGAACAGCATGGCGATGGCCAGCATGCCGACGGTCATGAGGATCGCCGCCTTGAGCACCGAAAGGATCATGGTCATCCGCGTGCCCACGAACCGGCAGCCGACACCGACGCCGATGACCACCTGAGCGAAAGCGACCAGTTCTCCGGGCGGCCGTGCCGATGTCAGGCCGAACGCGTGGACCAGCGCGCAGACGGCCATCGGGCCGATCAGGAAGTGGAGAGGGATGCGCAGTTTCCAGGCGCCGACATAGCCGACCACACCGCAGGCCACCAGAATGAGCGCGCCGTCGAGGGGGAGTTCCGCCACGGTTCCGAAAGCGGCGGTTCCCGATGGAACGTAACCGTGGAAGATACGGAACCAGAATGGGATCAGCACGACCGTCAGAAGGATGCGGACGCTGTGCATCAACGAGATGACACGCTCGTCGCCGCCCATCGATCCGCCGAGGATCAGCATTTCGGCGAAGCCGCCGGGCGCCGCCGAACAGAAGGCGTCGGCGGGATGGAACGACGCCAGCCGGCACAGCGCCCATCCGAGAACCAGAATGGACACCGTCGTGTAGACCGCGAGGGCGCTCAGGCTGAAGATCCAATGGGCAGCCTGCTTGAGGATGTCGGGCGTGAATGCGCTGCCGACCATCAGGCCGATGACGGCGATCATGTAACCCCGGAACTTGCCGGGGCTGCGCAGCGGCACGCCGATCAAAGCCGCCGCGGTCGTCACCAGCATGGCCCCCATCATCCAGGGCAGCGGCATGCTGGCCAGCAGGAACAGATAGCCGCCGATCGTACCGAGGCCGATGGTGAATAGAAACGCGAGGATGGTTCGCAAGTGTACGCTGGGAGATGGAGGTGAAGGACTTTCTGCGTCGTCGGTCACGGCACGAACTGTTCCTTGATGATGCGTTCCTCGAGGTTGTGCTCGGGATCGAACAGGATGGTCGGTCCCACGGTGCCGTTGACGGCGACGCTGACCCGGACGGCATCACGGACTTCGGTGAAGTCGGCTCCGGCCCGCACGCTGCGTTGTCCGGGATCGATCACCTCGAAGGTGACTACAGCGCGCTGCGGCAGCAAAGCGCCGCGCCAGCGCCGCGGCCGGAAGGCGCTGATCGGCGTCATCGCCAGAAGCTCGGCGCCCAGCGGCAGGATAGGGCCGTGCACGGCGTTGTTGTAGGCGGTGCTTCCGGCCGGTGTCGATACCAGGACACCGTCGCAGATCATCTCGTCCATGCGCCTGATGCCGTCGACGAAGATCCGGATCTTGGCCGCGAAACGGGTGTCGCGCAGCAGGGCGACCTCGTTGATGGCCAGAACCTCGTGGCGTTCACCGTGGATGTCCTCGACCGTCATGCGCAGGGGACGCAGATCGATGGCTTCGGCCCGTGCCAACCGTTCGATCAGCCCATCGTCTTCGTAGCTGTTCATCAGGAACCCGACCGAGCCCCGGTTCATGCCGAAGATGGGGGTGCGCTTCTCCATGAAGCGGTGCATGGTCTGCAGCATGAAACCGTCGCCGCCGAGGGCGACGATGACGTCGGCGTCCTCCGGTGCGACATTCGGGTAGCGGTCCTTCAACCGGGCCTCTGCCTGGATGGCTTCCTCGTGCTGCGAGGCGACGATGGCGAGGTTTCGGAATTCCATATCTTTGTTCTTTGTCCTTCCCAGGCGAACCCTGTTGTCACGCAGTATAACCGAGGACCGGCGCGAAACCATTATTCGGAAAAGGGTTTTCACAGCGTGGAATGACGGGCTTGCGTCGTGCCACCGGTCAATCGGGGGCATCGGCCGTTACTATTTGAATTGTACGAAGAATAGAACGCGAATACCTTCCGCTTGTCGCAGGCTCCATGGGGCGCGGAACCGGCGACATAGCCGAAGTTGGGGGACGGAGGCCCGAAACGGCCCGTGAAGGCCGACGCAGGACATAGGATAAAAAGAGGGGCGACTGTCCAGGATGACGCCGCAAGAACTGATCGAAATCCTTGGGAAGCACCGAAGATTCGTGGAAAAAAGGACGGGGGGCATGCGTGCCGATTTGCGTCATGCCGATCTCTCGCACTTGAAGCTTTCCGGTATCAACCTGCAGGGAGCGAACCTCGCTGGAGTGGATTTCTCGAAAAGCCAACTCATACGGGCCAACTTTCGGGAAGCGGATCTGTTTTGCGCCGTGTTCGAGGGCGCCGATTTATCCGATGCCAACTTCGCCCGTGCTGATCTCCGCGGGACGCAGTTCCACAAAGCGATTCTCAGCGGTACCGATTTCACCGGTGCCGACCTGCGGGCCGGAACGATCATGGAGTCGCCGGGGGAAGGCATGACGACCGATCTTTCGCATGCGAATCTCAACCGCTCCACCCTTCGCAAGGCCACGCTGGCCCATGCCAATCTGGCAAACGCCTCGCTCAAAAAGGCGGATCTCGGACAGGCCGATTTGCGCGGTGCCGACCTGAGCAGCGCGATCCTGAGCGAAGCCAAGCTCGAAGACGCCGATCTAAGCGGCGCCAATCTTAACGGAGCCGATCTCAGTTCCGCCCATTTACGGGGCGCCGACATGCGCGGCGCGCTTCTGGACGGGGCCAAGTTCGCCAATGCCGACATATCGGAAGCCATGGTCAACCTGTCGGTGGCCAAACTGCCCCGCGATGTCCAGGTCGCGCTCAGGGATCACGCCGTCTGGCTGATGTCGAACGGCCACGACGGAAGCCGTGCCGTCTTCACCGGCGCGGATTTCACCGGGATCGACCTGTCGATGGTGAATCTCAGCGCCGCCGATCTCCGGGAATGCCGGTTTCCCGGTGCCAATCTGTCGCAGGGCCTGCTGATGCTCGCCGACCTGCGCAAAGCCGACCTGTCGGGAGCCAACCTGTACCAAGCCAATCTCGGCGGTGCGCGACTGGCAGGGTGCAACCTGCAGGGCGCCAATCTCGAGGCCATCCGCATCGACCCGATCGAGATCAAGGGAAAGGCGTCGACCGGCGAGGTGCGGCTTCAGCGGACGGATTTCAGCGGCGCCGATCTGACCGGCGTCGATCTCTCGCGCATCGACCGCAGGATAGCGGATTTTACGAATGCGGTGTTCGGAGGCGAACCGGCCTGACCAGCTCTAGGCCGAAAGGGCCTCGGCTTCTTCGCGCAGCGATTCCCAGGTGATGAAGCGGGTGCCGATGGCCCGCCGGCCCAACTCATCGACGATCCGTTCGGCCCTCAACCTGGCGCTCTCGAGGTCGGGATCTCGCAGGCGGAACCGGAACAGCCCGTCCGCATGATAGGAAAAACGCTCGTCCGGTCCCAGCCGCATCCGCAACAGGGATTCTCCCATCAAGCGCAAGGCGTCGGCCAGGCGACCGGTGCGGCCGCCAAGCGATCGGAAAATGTCGTCGAGGGAAATGATGAAGACGGCACCGAACGCGAACCGCTCTTCGCGAAGAACCGTTTCCGCCGATACAAGTATAGGCGCGTCGTCTGCCGCCACAGGCCGATGCATGTCTTCGGCATACCAGGCATTACGACGGAGTCGCCACGGCCGGTTCATCGCAGTCGTCGGAGTCTTCGTGGGAATTCCGCTCTCGAACATGTCTCCTCCAGGCGCGTCTGCGAAGCGATCGAGAAAAGCGGCGCGGTTTGCCGAAATTCCGGCTGCACTGTGCTTGTCCGAAGATCGCCCCGCCGTGACGGTCGTCACAATACGCAACAAATTTTATCTATTTTTTCGATAATCGCAGGTTGGCCGGGGGAGGGATACGTCTCAGTGGTAGTATGAAGTACTATTTTAACGGGATTTTCACTAAATTAAGTAAATCATGATTGTGGTATGGAGGGGGCTATATTGGGAACGGATGTCTTTTAGGGTCGCAGGACGTACCTGAGACTTTCCCGTTCCCGCCGAGTGTTCTCGGGAGGAGTAGTCTATGGGATGGCTTGGAAAGCTGGCAATCGTACGACCCCCGTTACGCCAAACCGTTACTCGTCTGACGGAGGATTGGGAACCCGGCTGGCTGCGCGCAGAGCGGAACTACGAAGCGTCCCTCTATGACTATCTGCATGCCAAGTTGGAAAGCATCCAGATTACCCGCCAATACGCCATCGGCCGGTCGCGGGCCGACATCATGGTCGGCGAACGCCTGATCATCGAGATCAAGAACGATCTGAACACACTCGGCAAGTACCACCGCCTGCTAGGGCAGATCGCGGATTTTGCCGTTCTCGGCGCCGACCTGTTGGTGGTCCTCTGCGGTTTCACCGATCCGTATCTGAGGAAGGGGCTCGCCCAGCATTTGCGGCGCGGGGCCTTGAGTCCGCCGGGGACCGTCGACGTGGTCACGAAAGCGGCTCCGGAGGCTGCCATTGCCGCCGCAAGGGCGGAGGCGGCTATCCTCCCGTTACACTCATATGACGATCGACGGACGGTCGCTGCGTCGCAGGATCGATGATGAAATCGTGGCCTTTGGGCTTGCGCGCGACGGCGCCCTCGATGGCGGCGATCAGCGGAATATCGCTTTCGCTGGCCCGTACCGCGGCCCGCAGGTCGGCCGAATCGTCCTGACCCAGGCACATGTAGAGGTGGCCGGTGCAGGTCAGGCGGACGCGGTTGCAGCCTTCGCAGAAATTGTGGCTCATCGGCGTGATGAATCCGATCCGCCGGCCGGTCTCGGCGATGCGTGCATAGCGCGCCGGGCCGCCCGTGTCGTCGGAAAGGTCGGTCAATGTCCAGCGCCTGGCTAGCTGCGGCCGGAGTTCCACCAGCGGCAGGTAGTGGTCGGTACGGTCGGCCTCGATCTCACCCATCGGCATGGTTTCGATGAAGGTCAGGTCGAAACCGCGTTCCCCGCACCAGGCGATCAGATCGTCGAACTCGCCGTCGTTGATGCCGCGCAGGGCAACCGTGTTGATCTTGACCGCCAAACCGGCGTCGGTCGCGGCGTCCAGGCCCTCCATGACCTCGCCGATGCGGCCGCCGCGGGTGAGTTCCTTGAACTTCACGGGGTCGCGGGTATCGAGCGAAACGTTCACCCGGCGGACTCCGCAGGCTGCCAGTTGCCGTGCGTACTTCGCCAACTGGGTGCCGTTGGTGGTCAGGGTCAGTTCGCCGAGCGCGCCGCTGGCCAGGTGCTGGCCGAGGGACTCGAACAGGGTCATGACGCCGCGGCGGACGAGCGGCTCGCCGCCGGTGATCCGCAGCTTGCGCACGCCCAGCCCGATGAAGACGGAACAGATCCGCTCGAGTTCCTCCAGCGACAGGATTTCCGCCTTGGGAAGGAACACCATATCCTCGGCCATGCAATAGCTGCAGCGCAGGTTGCATCGGTCGGTGACCGAGACCCGCAGATAGGTGATTTTACGGCCGAAGGGATCGATCATTTTTCTTTCCTGTCCGGAGCGATGTGTATCCCGGCATCACTTGGGGATCGATTGACGTCTCCGCCCAAGAAAAATAGCGTTCTTCGGGGGACTTCGTCCTCCTTATTTTTCTTGGGGTTATCCCCCGTGAAAATCACTTTATACTGCAGGAAATTGCAGGGGCACGGAGGCGCCTATGCCTGAGCTTATGAATACCCGCGAGGTTGCCGAATACCTTCGGATCAAGGAACGCAAGATTTACGAACTGGTGCGGGAGAAGCAGATTCCCTGTACGCGGGTGACCGGCAAGTGGCTGTTCCCGAAGAAGCTGATCGACGCCTGGCTGGCCGAGGGGACCAGCGTACCTGAACTGGTCGGCCGGCGTGTGGCCGCGGCGCCGCTGGTGGTCGGCGGCAGTCATGATCCCCTGCTGGAGTGGAGTCTGCGCGAGATCGGCGGTGACCTGGCCCTTTCGGCGACCGGCAGCCTCGACGGACTGCGGCGGTTCGCCGATGGCGAAACCATGGTCTGCGCCCTGCACGTCCTCGATCCCGAAACCGGCGAATACAATCTTCCTGTCGTGGAAGCTCTCGGCGTCGATTGCGTCCTCATAGAATGGGCACGGCGCGAGCAGGGGCTGATTGTCGCACCGGGCAATCCTCATGGTATCCGTTCGGTTGCCGATCTTGTCGGGCAAGATCTCCGGGTGGTCCTGCGTCAGGAAGGGGCGGGCAGCCGCATCCTGTTCGAGTACCTCTTGGAACGGGCCGGCATCGCGCTGGACCAACTGTCGGTCCTCGAGCATGAGGCCCGCAACGAGACCGACCTCGGCCAGGCCATTTCCGAAGGCAAGGCCGATGCCGGGCAGGGGGTTCGCGCCGCGGCACATGCCTTCCATCTCGATTTCGTTCCCCTGCACCACGAACGCTGCGACCTGCTGGTCCGCCGCCGCGACTACTTCGAACCGCCGGTGCAACGGCTATTGGAATTCGCCCGCTCCGCCGATTTCATCCAGCGGGCCGGCGAGATGGGCGGCTACGACGTCGGCCATGCCGGCCGCATCGTCTGGAACGCACCCTAAAGTCGAAATTGGACGTCCTGTTCGGTTTTTCCGTATTTCAGCGCTGTTCAGGGCCGAGTCCCGTTAGGCCTGTGAATAGCGCGTGAACACGGGCTGGGGGCGGTTTTGTCTTCTATCCGGAGAATATTCGAAATTTCATGGAATAGAGGAACCATTATGGTTTAATGCCGGAACTTGGCCATGTTTCGAAAATACACAGGGCAGGCGCTATGATCGTGCGACAGGACACCTTCGAGGAACTCCTCGACAGTTCCCATCCGGATACGGAAGCCTATCGGGTCTATCTGACCCTGCGGCGCGACATCCGCAGTGGCCTGATCGAACCGGGAAAACGCCTGCGCACCGAATGGCTGAAGGAAACCTTCAAGGCCAGCACCAGCCCCCTGCGCGAGGCACTGGCGCGCCTTCACGCAGAGCACTACGTCACCGCCGACGGCAAGCGCGGGTTCCGCGTCACCGAACTCAGCCGCGAGGACTACGTTTCGGTGGTGGAGATGCGCGACGACCTGGAGAGCATGGCCCTCGAACGTTCCATCGCCAACCGCTCCGAGGAATGGGAGGCCCGGGTCCTTCTTGCCCACCATGCCCTCACCAAGGCGCGGATCGACACGTTGAGTGATATCGAAAATGCCGAGCGGCGTGAGGAGCGGCACCGGCTGTTTCATCTGCAACTGACCAGCGGCTGCGAGTCGGTGTGGCTGCTCAGGGTCTGCAACCATCTCGCCAGCCATGTCGAACGTTACCGCCGGGTCCTGTTGCGCGACGCGGTCGTCGAACCGAGCTACTTCGATGTCGTCGACAGCGAACACCGGCGCCTGTTCGAATTGGCCATGGCGGGACAGGCGCGGGAGGCGATCGATCTGTTGCGCTCCCATCGCCAGCGTTCCTATGACGCCGTCCTATGGGCCATTACGCATCCGAACGAACCGGTCGGTCTCATGCGTGTGTGATATTTTCGAAAATCCGAATAAACGACATTGTTTTGGACATCGCGCATAAAATTCCCTATTTTCGAATCTATCCCGTGACGTGAACCGCCGGTCAAGTTCGGGGAGAGCTTTTCCCAGCGGTTGGCGTTGAACCTCCCTCAAGAGGGGTGAGTCGAAAATGGACCTCAAAGAGTCGATCGACGTTATCGCCGACGAGATTACCGAGGATATCATCTCGGTCCGCCGCACCATCCACAAACACCCCGAGCTGGCGTTCGAGGAGCACGAGACCTCGGCCCTTGTCGCCGATCATCTGAAGTCGCTCGGCGTGTTCCGCCGCAACGGCGTTGCCGGGACCGGAGTCGTCGGTCTGATCGAGGGCGGCGCCGAGGGGCCGACCCTGGCCATCCGCGCCGACATGGATGCCTTGCCGGTACACGAGGTCACGGGGCTTCCCTTCGCCTCCGAGATTCCCGGCAAGATGCACGCCTGCGGCCATGACGGGCACACGGCGATCCTGCTCGGCGTGGCGACCGTCCTGACCCGGCTGAAGGACCAACTCCCGGGACGCATCAAGCTGATCTTCCAGCCGGCGGAGGAGGCGTTGTCGGGAGCCCAGGCGATGATCGACGACGGCGTGCTGGAGGATCCGGCCATCGATTTCTGCCTCGGCTATCACAACTGGCCACCGCTGCCGGGCGGTTCCATAGGCTATCACCCCGACGTCGCCTTTTCGTCCTCGGACGCGTTCAACGTCGTCCTCAAGGGCAAGTCGGGTCACGCCGCCCACCCGCACCTGTCGATCGACGTGGTCGTCGCCGCCGGCCATTTCATGACCCAGTTGCAGACCCTGGTCAGCCGCGAGGTTTCGCCGCTGCAGCCGGCCGTCGTCAGCGTCGGCAGCATCCACGGCGGCACCGCGCGCAACATCCTTCCCGACTCGGTGACCCTGGAAGGCACCGTACGCACCCAGAGCATGGACGCAAAGCGCAAGATCGAAGAGGGCATGCGCCGGCTGCTCGACGGCCTGCGCACCGGCCTGCGTGTCGACTACGAACTGGACTATCAGCCGGGCGTGCCGGTCCTGCGCAACGACAAGGCCGTTCTGGAGACGGTCCTGGAGGCCGCCCGCGAGATGCTCGGCGAGGACAAGGTCCGCGAGTTGCCGGAAGGATCCATGGGCAGCGAGGATTTCGCGCTGTTCACCAACCGCTTCCCGAGCGCCCATTTGCGGATCGGCTCGGCGATCGATGGATTGGAGACGGCGCTCCATCGCAACAATTTCAATCTGAACGAGGACGCCATTCCGACGGCGGTGAAGGTTGTCAGCCGTGCGGCATTTGCCATCCTCAAGGAGCATGGCCGTTAGACCGATGGACCAGGAAACGGCCGCCCGAACAGGGGGGGCGTCTCCGGTCGGGAAAGGGAGGGTGAGATGAAGGAAAGCAGTGCGGAACCCAGGCGCTGGATCGACTTCGCCGCTCCCTTGCGATTCATCGTCGGTTGGGCGTTCATCTCCATCGTCACCCTGACCATCACCCAGGTCTTCTTCCGCTCGGTTCTCGACAGCCCGCTGATCTGGTCGGAAGAGATCGTCCGCCTGCTACTGGTCTGGGTCGTGTTCCTGGGCGGAGCCGTGGTCTGCTGGGACGGCCGCCATCTCAACGTCGACGTGGCCTTCGTCCGCCTGTCGCCGCCGGTCAAAAGGATCGTCCGGGCCTTCAACCTGATCATCGCCCTCGGGTTCCTGGCCGCTTTCGGCTGGACGTCCTGGCGGATCGTCATGCTCGACCGTTACTCCGAAATCGGTTCGATCGATCTTCCCATGTCCTGGGTGCGGGTATCGGCAACCGTCGGCGCCGCACTCATGATCCTGTTCGTGCTGCTACGCATTTTCTATCGCCGCCGCCGCGAGGACGATCCGTCAATCGACGAAACGGACCCGTTTTTTTAAGCCGCGTCCCGGGAACCGAAGGTAAGGAAACCGCCCCATGCTCGTCGCTGCCGTCCTTCTCTTCCTGGTGATCCTGCTGATCGCGGGATTGCCCCTGTTTTTCGCCATGGGGGCGGCGTCGGCTTTCTACATGTTCATGAGCGACATCCCGATCGCCTTGCTGACCCAGCGGATGACGACGGCCGTCAACGGCTTCCTGATCCTGGCCATCCCCTTCTTCTATCTTGCCGGCGAACTGATGAATCTGTGCCGGCTGACCGACAAGATCATCGCCATGTCCCGCTCCCTGGTTGGTCATATTCACGGCGGATTGGCCCAGGTGAACATTTTCGCGTCGATGATCTTCGCCGGCATGTCCGGCTCGGCCACGGCCGATACGGCGGCCCTCGGCTCGGTGCTGATCCCCGGCATGAAGAAGGAGGGCTATCCGGCGGATTTCGCGGCCGCGGTGACCGTCGCCTCGGCCATGGTCGGCCCGATCATCCCGCCGTCCATCGGCATGATCATCTACGGCGCCCTGGCCGACGTCTCGATCGGACGGCTGCTGCTGGCCGGCATCGTTCCCGGCGTGACCATCATCATCGTCGAGATGATCTTCACCTACTTCCTGGCCAAGAAGCGCGGCTATCCGCGCTATCCGCGGGCGACGCTGTCGCAGGCGGTAAAGGCGACATGGGAAGGGCTGCCTGCGGTGATGTTCCCGGTGATCATCGTCAGCGGCATCATGACGGGCATCTTCACGCCGACCGAGGCGGCCGCGGTCGCCGTCCTCTACGGGCTCGGTCTGGGCGTGTTTTACTACCGCAACGTCAAGCGCGCCGAGCTGTGGGGCGCCCTGCTGCGGGTCGCCTGGGGATCAACCCGGGTGCTGATCATCGTCGCCGCGGCCTCGGCCTTCTCGTGGATCATGATCCGCGAGAACGTGCCCACAGCCATCGCCTCGGCGTTGGCCACCGTCTCGACGGATCCCCTGATCATCCTGGCTGTGATGGTCGTCTTCCTGCTGCTGGTCGGCCTCTTCATGGTCGCGTCGTCGGCCGAGGTGGTTCTGGCGCCAATCCTGGTCCCGGTCGTCACCAGTTTCGGGATCGATCCGGTCCATTTCGGCGTGCTGATGGTCTTCAGCCTGATCATCGGCGGCGGCACGCCGCCGGTGGGCGTGCTGCTGTTCATCGCCCAGGACATTGCCGGCATACCGTTTTCGAAGATGGTCCGGGCCATGCTGCCCTACTACGTCCCGCTGTTCGCGGCCGTCGTGATCATCGCGTTGTTCCCGGGTCTCAGCCTTTGGATTCCCGACATGGTTTTCGGCGTGGCGAGCCAGTGAGCAGGCGGTTTCTTTTGTAAGACAAGAGGTTTTGATGAACGCACCGAGGAAACATCTTCTCAAGGATATGACTTTCCGCGAGTTCGAGCGCGTCCAGGCCGACAACGAGGTCATCCTGCTGCCGTTCGGAAGCCAGGAGGAACAGGGGCCTGCGCCCATGGGCGACTGGATGTTGACCGAGGCCCTGGCCGACCGGGTCGCCCGCGAATCCGGCGCCGTGACGGCAGCCACGCTTCCGTACGGCTACGCCGACTACTTCCGCAGCGTTCCCGGGGGCATCCAGTTGAAGGCCGATACCTTCGCCCGGGTGCTCGAGGACATTTGCGAGAATTTCCTCGACCACGGCATGACCAGGCTTCTGGTCTTCAACGGCCACACCGGCAATTTCCCGGTGATCGATCAGGTGATCCGCAAGCTGCGCAAGGAACGCGGCGTGGTCATCCCCTGCATCAATGTCTGGCGGACGATCACGCCGGATCTGTGGCACGAGGTCCATCCCGGCGTCGGCCCGGCCGCGCTCGGTCACGGCGGCGATCCGCTGACCAGCGTCTACCTGCATCTGTTCCCGGACCTGGTCAAAAAGGAAGGCCTGCCCAAGCCGGGAGCCAAGAAGGAGTTTCTCGGCCTGCCGACGGTCGGCCTTGGCGCCGTCAAGTTCCAGGGAGTCGACATCAACGTACCGCTCAACGTCACCGACCGTTGCGACGACGGCATTGCCGGCGGCGATCCGACCAACTCCTCGGCCGAGATCGGCAAGCGGCTGGTCGACCACATCGTCGATTTCACCGTCGCCTTCGTCAAACACTTGAGAACCATCGACACCACCGTTTGAGAGAGAGCACCGGAAGAGGGAGAGATGACATGAACCGACGCAGTCTACTGACCGGACTGGCCGCCGTTGCCTTGGCGACCGGCATCGGCAGCGCCAGCGCCGCCGACATCGAGATCCGTTACGGCCTGTGGGCCAAGGAAGGCGAAGCCCAGTACATCGGCGCCGTCAAATTCAAGGAGATCGTCGAGGCCGAATCCAACGGCCGTATCAAGGTGACGGTCTATCCCGGCAACCAGCTAGGCACGCCGCGCGAGATGATGGCCCAGCTTGCCCTCGACACGACGCAGATCTGTGCCTCCGGCGACCCGGGCATCAAGGAGATCGAGTACCTCGCGCTGCCCTATCTGATGAAGGGGCTCGACAACTACGTCGAGATCATCAATTCGTCGATCGGCGAGGAGTGGAACAAGAAGCTGAGCAAGCAGAAACAGATTCGCATGTTCGGTTTCCTGCCGCGCAACCCGCGTCAGATTTCGGCCAACAAGGTCATCAATTCCATGGCCGATCTTGAGGGCCTCAAGCTGCGCGCTCCCGAGCGCGACTATTACGTCGAGAGCCTGGCCGCGCTCGGTGCCAAGCCGACGCCGATGGCCTTCAAGGAGGTCTACACGGCGCTGCAGACCGGCGTCGTCGACGGCCAGGAGAACCCCATCGAGACCATCTATGCCCAGAAATTCTACGAGGTTCAGAAGGGCATCGCGATGATCGACTACATCGACAAGCCGGCCTATGTGGTCATCGGCGAAGCTTTCTGGAATAGCCTTTCGGACGCCGACAAGGCACTGCTCAACAAGGCCCAGGCGGCCAGCCAGAAGGTGGTCGAGGAGTTGATGCCGGATCAGTCCAAGGAATTCATCAGGAAGATCGAGGCGGCCGGCGTGACCATCACCTATCCCGACAAGAAGCCTTTCATCGAGGCGACCCAGAAGGTGCGCGACAAGCTCGGCACCAAGATCTGGGGCGAGGAGCTTTACAAGAAGATCGCCGAGATCGGTCAGAAGGATCTCTAGGTCGACCGCTAGGCAGCTGACTGAAAGGCCCCGGGGATTGCCTCGGGGCCTTTTTCTTGCCGGACTCCTCATCGCCGTTTCCCACCTCACCCCGGCCCTCTCCCCCCAATGGGGCGGAGAGGGAGAATGAAGCCGCCAGTTGAGCAACCGGAATCATAGTTGACACTTTAGACCGGGAACATCGTTGACAGTTTTCCGGT
>NPIG01001101.1_pt1 | contig 15347 bp, 11 predicted proteins | sample 8637441 | NCBI WGS metagenome assembly NPIG01 (sample SAMN07420675, study PRJNA396082) | bioreactor metagenome | isolation source: sample BR6 brine-fed electro-methanogenic bioreactor BR | place: Japan: Kochi | collected 2016-06-14 | reverse complement strand
GCCGCGGACCGGCTGACGCAAGAGACCTCCCACGCGCGGCTGATGCGCCAGCGCGAAGGCCAGCCAAGCCGCATCATACTCTGCGGCGGCGCCGAGGCGCCCTGCATCCGGTTTGTGGAGGACACCCTCTTCGCCGACCCCGGACCGCTCGTCACCCCGGACGGCCGCGCGCGATTCCTGTGCATCGACACGGACGCCGAACCCTGGCGCGCCACCGTCGAGATTGTCGGGGCCGGGGAGTGAGCGCATTGCGTGAAATGCAGCGCGCACGACTGCGCGCGCAGGCGAGCAATACCGGTCGCGCGCAGGACCTGCTTTACTTTCTGGCCATGTGCGGTGACTGGGCGGCTTTCCATGCAACCGGCCGCGCCGCCAGCCGCGGACATCCTGCCGACCTGCTGTACTACCGCCTGCTCAACCCGTCAGGCGGGGACTCCGCAAGCGAACTGGCGGCGCTGGCGGAACCGATGACCGACGTGTGGGCGGGCTTCCTGGTGGCGAAGCGCATGCTGGCCGCGGGCGCGTTCACCGCCGCGCTGCAACAGGCGATGCGCCTGCTCGAGGCCGGTGTGCCCGACACGCTGCTGCTCAATCTGCTCGCACGCCATTGCGCCGCGACAGGCCAATGGGACCTGGCAAGCCAGATAGCCGCGCGTTCATTGAACATCGCGCCCCTGCAGCGGGACATGGTTCTGCTCGAACGCGCCGCACGCACGCACGCGCTACCGCGGTATTTCGCCGCACCGGAACTCGCCGCGCCGCCCCCCATTGCGGGCCTCGCGGCCTATGTGCCGGCCTGCAACGTCGAACAGTTCATCGAAAGCGCGCTCGAGGGGCTGCTCGGCATGTGCCATCCGCTGGCGGAACTCATCGTGGTGGATGACGGCAGCGAAGACGCCACTATCGAAATCGCGCGCCGGTATCCCGTCCGCATTATCGCCCATGAGGCGAACCGTGGCCTANNGGCGCTTCGGCGCCGTTTGTCATTGCCTTCGACACCGACGCCGTGCCCGAGCCGTCCTATCCGCGGTTGGCACTGCTCGAATTCGCGGCCGGGCCGGCTGCGCTGGCGGGTGTGGGGGGGCGTCTGAAGGAACGCCATACCGACAGCCCGGCGGACGCGTGGCGCGCGCGCTATCTCTCGCAGGAGCGCGGCAAGGTGCGCATGTACTGGGACGCGCCGCCGCCCGACCTGAACGAACTGTGCCCCGAGGAACAGCATTTGTATGCGCCCGGTCTGCACTTCCTCACAGGCAGCAACACGGTCTTCCGCCGCGAAGCCCTGCTGGCGGCGGGGGGCTATGAAGAGCGGCACCGCACCAATGCCGAAGATGTGGCCCTGTGCGACGCGTTGCGCGCCGGGGGCAGACATTTCTGCTTCACCCCGCACGCCACGGCATGGCACCTGCGGCGCGACACGCCCTTGAGCGTCGTGCGCACCGCCTGGAACTGGGCGTTCTGGCAGCGCCACGACGAGGGCTGCTACAAAGACCTGATGTCCTCGCTTGCCCTGCTGGAAAACCATGTCGAGCGCTTCAGCATTAAGATGCGGTGCGACATCGACGATAACCTGCTCGAACTGACAGGCATCGACCTGCTCTTTCTGCTTGCTTCCGTCTGCTTCGACCACCGCCACATGATGAAGGAAGGGCGGATGTCGCGCACGGAGGCGGCGCTGGTGCAGAACGCACTGCTGCATGTGTTCGGCGCCGTGGCTGGGGGAACACTGCCGCAGCGCGTCGAGACGGAACTCGGGGATTTGTTTTGCGGTGTCGCCAGCACGGACACGACGCTGCCGCCGGCAGCGCGCGAAAAGCTGAACGGCGCTCTGGCGGCGTTGCGGACGCACCTGGAGCACTATCCCGAATCGGTGTATGACGCATGGCGCCCCGGGCCCTGATAGTGTTCCAGGGGTTGGCGGCTACTTGCGCTTGCGTTGCTGCTCGAGGCGGCGCAAGGCGAGTGCCCGCAGCTCCCGCGCGTAGTCCGCGCGCGGCCCGTCCGCGCCACTCAGAAGGTACTGGTCGAGATGGGACAATGCCTCCTCGAACCGGCCTTCATTGAACAGGATGTAGGCCAGCGCGGACGCGGCCCGGCCACCAGGGCTGAGTTCCTCGCTCCGTTTGAAGAACCGCTTCGCGGCCTCCAGGTCGCCTTGGGCGCGCGCGATACGGCCCTGGTAGAAGGCTACGGACGCTTCGAGTTCTTCCGGCACATCCGCGCCAAGCGCTGCTCGCCAGTCCTCGAGCGCGGTCTTTGCCTCTTCCCAGCGTTCGAGTTCGACCAGAGCGCTGACCCGTGGCTCATGCACGGTGACTGGCGCCTCCGCCATCCCCGCCGACTCGTCGAGATAGGGCACGGCCTCTTCGGGCCGGCCTTCAAGCCACAGGCGCGTGCCAAGCCGTTTGAGGGTGAGCGCCCGGTTTTGCCGGCCTTCCCAGCGCGCGTCCAGGGCCATACGGTACCGCGCAATGGCCGCCTCGTAGTCCCCGCCTTCCTCCAGCCGCACCGCCTGCTCCATCAGCACTTCGCTGACGTTCACTGCGAGCCGGTCCAGAAGCGCCTCGCCGCCGCGGGCGTAGACAGCCGCCGCAACCAGTAGCGCGGTCACGCACACCAATGCCAGCACGCCCACCGCCCAGGCCAGCGGCCGTTCTTCCGGCGCGCACCCGCGCGTTTGCTCCGCCATTTCATTCATAATGCTCCGCCACCTTCATTCTGTTCCGCAAGACGCTGCTCGAGTTCCTGCAATTCCGTCTGGAGTTGCTGCATCTGCCCCGGGTCCACAGCCCGGCCCTGTACAAGCGAGGTGTATTCGAAACGCGCCTCTTTCAGGCGCCCCGCTTCTACGAGTTGCCGCGCCAGGTTCCACCGCACCGACGGTGAACCCGGCATCAGCCGCGCGGCCTGCCGCGCCACGCGCAGCGCCTCGTCGCGTTTGCCGCACTCGCCAAGCACCTCGCTGCGGTGCAGCATCGCCTGCACCTGGTCGACGCCGTCGAGCAGCGCGATGGCCTGTTCCAGGGCCGTGTCGGCTTCATTCCAGTCGCCTGCGCCGGCATAGACCCCGCCGGCGCGCATCAGCAGCAGGCCGCGCTCGGCCGGCGGCAGGTCTGCTTCGACCGCTTCCTTGTGCAGGCGCCGCGCAAGCCAGCCGATGCGGCCGCGCACTTCTTCACGCGCATGAGAGCGCAGCAGTTCCATGCTCACGTCGATGAGCCAGCGTGTCGCCTCGCGCACGAGCGCGTCTTCGCCGGGCGCACCCGCAACCGCCTCGCGCAGGCGGGCCGGCGCTTTCCCAAGCTTTTCCGCGGACACGGCGCGCGCCGCGGGCAGCCGCCGTCCGGGCGGCAGTGTGAGCAGCCACGCCGTCCACAGGTCCAGGCGTTCCGGGTAGCTTCCAAGAGCCCCGGCCAGCGTGGCGGCGGCGAGCGGTGCGTCGTTATCGTGGAGGGCGTACTCCCCGGCCAGGCGCAGCGTGGCGGCGACGATTGCCTCGACCGGTTGGGGCGCGCGTTCCTTCAGCCGGCCCAGGGCCCGCGTGAGCGCGTTCACGAACACGGCATGGCGGTCGAAATCCCCGGCGTAACTCTGGAAGAGCTGCCAGGACTCCAGTTGCTCCGGCGCGGCCTCCACGGCCAGCCGGAGCGCCGCCTCCGCCCGGTCCGCCTGGTCGAGATGGATGTGGGCCTGGGCGAGCATGCGGTTGAGCGTGGCGCGGTCGGGCGCGCCCAGTTCCAAGGCCCGCTCGAGCGTTTCCGCGGCCTCGCGCCAATGCGGCGCGGCATCGGTTTCACGACCCCGCAGGTGGACACCCCGCAGAAACGCGATACGGCCCAGCGCCTCCTGCGCGTCGGCATACTGGGGCGCCAGTGCGCGGGCCGCTTCCGCGGCGCGCCGCGCGGCGTCGAGATGCTGGCCAAAAGCCCCGGTTTCTTCTTCGGCGTCCTGCGAAGTCTCCAGGAAGCTCAATGCATGGTTGATGTGCGCTTGGCTCAGACTCACCATCATTTCGGGATGGCGGGGAAACAGCCGGATCGCCGCCTGATAGTATCCCACAGACTCGGCAAACCTGCGCCGTCCCAGGTCAATCTGTCCGAGCTGCCGCGGAAACCGCGCCTCCCATGGGAGGTAGTGCCAGCCGTCAAGCAGCGCTTTGTACGCCTGCTCACGGAAATAGGTATAGCGTTTCGCGTCGGCACGGTACTCTTCGGCCCAGTGCAGTGCCCCCTGCGCCCGCTGGAACAGACGTTCGCCCAGAAAGCTGCGCGTTTCGAAGACGGTGCAGAACATCGCCAGCGCGGCCAGGGCCGCGGCCAGCATAATTGCGCGCGGACCCGGTTTCCCGTCTTCTGGCGGCTCTTCGCGGCGCGCCCCGTCGAGCACGCCCAGGAAAAGAAAGAACAGTCCCGCCGAAACCGGCACGTGCATGTTGAACCCGAACAGGCCGTCCACCGCAAACGCAGAAAAAGCGCCTGCCAGGGCCCAGCCGATGCCGCGCGTGTCCGGCCGTCCGCCGGCCAGTGTCAGGCTCGCCAGCACCGCCCACGCAAGCAATGCGATGTACACCGCAGAACCCGCCGCACCGGCTTCGATGCCGTTTTCGAGCACGTCGCAGTGCACGTGCGCGTTCTTCCGGTGCTCGAGTGCAAACCACAGCGATTCGTAGGGGGTCCAGTAGGCCGCGTTGTAGAGCTTGTAGTTGCCCGGCCCGAATCCGAGGACGGGCCGCTCGAGCAGCATGCGGCACGCGCCATGGTAGCCGTTCAGCCGCAATACGAGTGAGCCGTCAATCGGCAGCGGTTCATCGTCGCCGGTGGTTTCGAGCACCGCCATCGCGCCGCCCGCCAACGACGCGCCCAGCACGCCGAGCACGGCTACCGCCGTCACGGCGGCGCGCATCGGCCGCCGCAGCCCGCGCAGTGATATCCAATACACCGCCAGCAGGCACGCGGCCGCCAGCAACGCCACGCGTCCGCCGCGCATGTGTGTCAGGTACAGGTGCGTGCCCATCAGGGCCATCCCCACCGCACCCGCCACGGCGGCCGCCGTCCACAGCGCCCCCAGCGCCTGCGTTCGGCGCCGCCACCCGTGCACGGTCAGCCCCCCCGCCAGGAATATCGCCATGACAAGCGTATGCCCGGCGAAATTCGGATTGGCGTAGGTGCTCGGCAGGCCCCGGTATTCTTCGATTTCCCGCGCGCCCCAGGGGAACGGGTCGAGACCGAGCCACTGACAGAAGCCGTAGATGCTGGACAGCGCCACCGTGCCCGCCACCACCGCGAAGAGGGTCCAGATTGGGCCGGGACGACGGAAGACCTGCGCTGCGAACACGGCCAGCAGGGCGAACTGCACCCAGGCCCGCAACGCGTTAAGGCTGTGTCCGGGGTGGTCCGAGAACAACGCGGCCAGGAGATTGATGGCAAGGAACAGAACGAGCATCGCGCCCGGGAGCGGACCCACGCGCAGGCGCCGGCCGTGCGCCACCATCGCACTCAGCCACAATGCAGCGATGAATGTGGCCGCGTAGCTGGTCAGCACATCTTTGATGGGTTGTGCCGGGTTCGACGTATAGGGGGTCAGCGCAAGCACCAGAGCCACGACCCACAGGTAGAACACCGCGCGCGTGAGGCGCACGAGCAAGGGGTCTTTGACTTCAGTGTTCGGCATCAATCGGCTCGAGGGTGTCCAAGGCTTCCAGTTCGTTGGCGAGCGCCGGGAGGTCCGCCGGCGCGGGGTCCGGCGCGCCAGCGGGCACTATAGCATACCCAAAGCGCAATTGCGACGAACCCGATGTCTGCAATATCAATGTATCGCTTGGCATCGATACCCCGAAGGCGGGGCAGTACCACCCCTGTTTGGGCGATTCGACCCCGCGGACACACATCGCGGCGGCATGCCCGAAAGGCGCAATCGAAACCGGACCCGCCCGCCAGGTGCCCGTTTCCGCGGTCATCGCAAAATCCGGGTGCAGATGCACGTAGCTTTCGGCGTCGAGGACGCCCGGGCCCGACACGTGGTCGATGACCACCCAGTATCCGTCGTCGAGGGCGTGAATCGCGCGCCGGTGCAGGCACGGGCGGAACCCATCGTGGGATGCGCGCAACACATAGCCGCGCGTGTGACGGCCCCACGCGTGGACCGTCGCGGAATAGCGGCGGCCAACCCGGAACACGCCCCACGCTTCGAGTTGCTCGCCACTGTTCACCGACACCGTGTTGTGCGCGCGCGTTGCGCGGCAATATGCGCGCAAGGGGCTCTCCGCGTATCCGTGCACACCGGAATCCACGAGCACAAGCCGCCCGCCCACGCTGCACTCGTAGCTCAGGGCGTCCGCGTGCGCGTGGCCGAGCTGATAGGCCGGCCCCGGCGGCCCCGCCTTGGCGGTAAGCCGCGTCGCTTCCGAAGACCCAAGCACGTAGTAGCCGCTTTCCGGGAACGACCGCGGGAGGCCCTCGGGGCGCTGCCTCGGAACGCCTGTGAACTGGTGCAGAGCACGGGGCGGGAGGGCGTCGTCGCGCGCCGCGTCCCCGAACAGCGGGATACCGCCGTCGGGATGGCATATGCCGGCAAGAAAGGCGTCCATCCGCGCAATGGCGGCGCCAAGCCAATCGGGGGGGTGCGCCAGCGCCGCGCGCACAAGAACCAGCCACGCCATCGCGTGGCAATGGTACATAACGCTGCGTTCATAGTGGCCGCCGTCGGCGAGCACCTGCTCGCGCGTCTCGCGTTCGAGCAGGGCCAGCGCATCCTCGAGAAACGGCGCATCGAGCAAGGACCCGGCCACCGCCAGCCCGGCCGCGTTCTGCAACAGGTGGTTTGCCCGCACATCGTGCTCCATGCTGCGGCGCAGCGCCTCCGCCTGTTGCGCGAATGAGCCGCGCACGCTGTCATCATCCCAGCGGAACACCGCCTCCGCCAGCGCCCAGTTCATCAGCCGCGCGGCCGTGGGAAAAGCATCCCAGGCCACGTCCGTGCCGGGCGGATTGTGTGCTATCCAGTCCGCTATCCAGGCGCGCGCCACATCGCCGTCCAGTTCGGGCATGCGCAGCGCCCCCAGGGCCCACGCGCGCAGGTAATCGAAATAGTGGAGATGGTAGCGCCACAGCCGCGGCAGGCCGGTCTTGTGCCAGGGCGGCCCATCCGAGCCGTCCACAGGAAACTGCAGGAATTCGAAACGGCCCGCGCGCAGCGCGGCCAGGCTGTGCTCCGGCGGCGGGGCCGATGCCGCCCAGCACCGGGCGCATGCTTCCAGGCGGTCGAGGCACTCCTGGTTGAAACGGGGCGGTGCTGCGGGCGCGGGAGGACGCGGCGTCCAGCCCAGACGCCTGCGCAGGGTATAGTACAAGCGCCACGCAATCTGGCTGGGCTTGAGATAGGCCGCGCTTCGCAGGTAGCGGCCGGTATGTGCGACAATACCCATTCGGTGTTTCTGTGCCTCGCACGGAATCTAAGCCCCGGCGGCATGCCGTGTCAATCAGGGCGGCGCGCGGCGCTCTGCCCCGCGTGACCAACAGGAGAAGACCCGTGACGGAACTGACCAGCGGACAAAGGAAATATCTGCGCGGGCTCGCGCACCTCCTCGACCCCGTGGTGATCGTGGGCAAGCAGGGCCTGACCGATGCGGTGACGCAGGCCACAACCGAGGCGCTTGACGCGCACGAACTCATCAAGATTCGCTTCAATGAATTCAAGAAAGAGAAGAAGGAGCTGACAGCCCACCTCGCCGGGGAAACCGGCAGCGCCGTGGCCGGCATTATCGGCCATGTCGCCATCCTCTACCGCCCCCATCCTGAAGAGGACAAACGCCGCATTACCCTGCCCAGAACCTGAACGCGACGGGCGGCCCGGACCGGTGTTCCAGACCATACGCCTGCGTTTGACTTAGAATTCCCGATGCTCGTGGGCGAGCGCGGCCTCATAGGCGGTTTCATATCCAGCCTGCGCACCGGATTCCGCCAGCACCACCACCGAACACACCGGTAATTCCGCCAATGTGAAAGAAGCTTTGCCGCCATCTACAGTCGCTTTCACAGGCATCACGCCTTCCGGCGCTACCACGCATGCTTCATCAGCCTGAATCCAGGACGGAAGCGGCACCTCGACCTTCACGTCGCGCCTGGTCCGGAAGGGATAGGCCTCCGGGTCGATTTCGTAATCGGTGTTCACCAGGCACACGATGAGCCTGTCACGCGAGACCAGCACGGCTACATCCACCTTCTCCGGCGCGCGCGTTTCGGTCGCGACTGGTTCCGAGCCCAGAAAATCTTCGCGTAACAGCTTCATCACGCGGCCCCAGCCCTGCATGGCCTGCCGCACCTCCGGGTACTTCTCCGCCATCTCCTCGTTGTAGTTGAACCAGAGGATTCCCTTGGCCCCGCGGCCGAGATTGAAGACCAGCTGCGCGGCCAGTTCCTCCGGCGTGGGCAACGGGCGCTTCGGGCGCTCATCCCAGTTGGCGATGCCCTGGGTCCAAATCCAGATGGGTTTCGGTTCGGCGGCAACCTTGAGGTCGCGCGTGTACCACGCGGTCTCTTCCAGATAGGTGCCGTACACCTTCGGCCACAGGCTGCTTGACGGCGCGGTCACGCTGTAGTGGTCCATGCACGGAATATCGGGGATAGGGGCGTACTCGAAGAACTTGATGTTCCTGCACAGCGTGATAAAGGTCGGCCTGGTATTGTTGTAATGGCGCGTCATGGTGTCGGCATGCAGCATGATATTCGCGGGGATTGACCAGTCGGGTTCGTCGCGGAGCATCCAGCAGCGCACCGCGGGATGGTCGGCCAGGTCGCGCAGCATGTCCACATTCGGAATCTCGCCCGTGTGCACCATGGTGTGAAGGCCGTACTTTTCCCACTCGCCGGCATAGAAAGGCTCTTCCGCGCTGCCGCCGCGCACGACCGTGTCAATGTGCATGCGGCCGAGCGTGGCCCAGGTGCGCTCGTTGTTGCTCCACACGCCGATGGGAAAGACGTCTTCGAATGCGCGCCGGTGCGCGTAGACCCGGCGCGTCCCCGCCGCGTCCTCTATTTCGAGCCCCACGACTATGAGCTCTTCCGGTTTCAGCGCCTCGCCCAGTTTCACCCGCGCAATGGCGTGGCCCGGGCCCGCCAGCGGATTGCCCGTCCAGTCCTCTTCCACAACCGTGTGGTTTTCGACCACTACATTTGCCACCTCGAGCGCGCCATCGGCCTCGTGGCGCACGTGGACCTCGAGTTCCTGCATGCCCGGCAACACACGGATGAACGCGACCTGCACCGGGTCCCCGTCGAGGACGGCCTCGAAACGCAGCGCGGGCCGCCAGGAACTGTCCATGTAGGCGAAACTGAATTCGGCCCCCGCAGCGAAGTCTTTCGTGATCGCGTTTATTTCGAGCACCCCAAGCCGGCCCGGCGCAAGCCGCTGCCCGTAGAGCCGGTCCCAGGCAACGAAGTGATTCAGCAGCCAGTACGACTCGTCCTGCCGGTTCACGTTNNCCGTGACATTGCGGAAATAGAGATAGAGCAAGCCGCCCTGGTTCGGGAATTCGTTTTCGGCTTCCGTCACGCGTTCCCGTTCCCACTCTGCCGGACGGTAGTGCACATACTCCATGCGCAGCTTCTCCGTACTGCCTGCCGCGTTATCCCCGCCGACTTGCGCGGTTTGCCCCAATGCCGCGCTCCCGGTCAACACGCAAGACAGCAAAGCCATGCGGAATCCAACTCGCAGACCCATACCCGGTCCTCCTTGTTCCAGTGATTCGCTTGCCGCAGGCCTCGTAACGTCCGCGCGCCTGGGTGCGTCGGCTTGTATGGACCGTCTGAGCCGCCGCAAGGTTGCAGGATCGGTGGAGCGGCTCAGCGTTGCGCAACCACGCGCGCCGGCACCCCCACGGCAATCGCGTTTTCCGCAATGTTGCTCGTCACCACGGCACCCGCGCCGACCACGGCGCCCGTGCCGACCGTCACCCCGTCGAGCACCGTCACGCCCGCGCCCAGCCAAACGCCTTCCTCAAGCCGGATGCCGCCGCGGGTATGCAGCGGCTGGGCCATAATCGGCGTGCCGGCAACGAACCCATGGTCGTACGAATAGAAGCGGCACCCTGCGCCTATCTGCACATTCTCACCGATGATTATCGGCCCCTTGTACGCCGCCAGGAGACAACCCGGTTGGATGTGCGTGTGCGCGCCAATCTCCACGGAGCCGCCGGCCCCCAGTTCGATGATGGTATCCCGGTGAATATGCGCGCCATCGCCAAGCGTCACCGGACCCGCCTCGGCGTCCGCCGCGTAGACCGCGACACGGTCGCCGACAAAAACGTGCGCGCCCCGGCGGAGCGCAGCCTTGTGGATTTCTGCATGTGAGGAAACGTAGCCCTGCGGATGCAGGTTCGCAAGATACCGTTTACCCTTGTAGGGCGGCGCAGCCCATTCCGCGAGGCGCGTGGCGACCCGGCCGGCGCGGCCCGTGCCCGCAAACCGCATCCAGAAAGCAGCCCAAGCGTACTTCGGGCGCAACCACACAGGCCGCGTGCGCGTGTTTTCCATTTCCTGCTCCCTGCTCGCTTTCGCCCCGGGGCAGTATGCCCGGCCGCACCGGCGGAATGCGAGCGCGCCCGCCTCCCGCCGGTCTCAGCCGCCAAGCCGCGGGCCCAGGTCAAAGGTGCAGGTCGAGAAGGTATGCTCACTGCGCAGGGGCCGACGGTGGTCGAGCGTCCGGTTGGGTTCCGTCGCCATCCAGGCCGAGCGCGGCTCATACCCCGGGAACTGCGGCACGCCGTAGGACATCTCCCGCACGTTGATGGTCAGCGGCACGTTCTGCTCCGTTTCGAGCACCAGTTCCGCGCCTTCGCGCGGCAGGATGTCGAACTGCGCGCGCCAGCGCCGCTTGCTGCCCTTGAGCTGATGGCCGAGAATCTCCGCGCCGAAAACCTCCCCGGGCGACGTCACCGTCAGGTAGGTGCGTTGCGCGTCGCGCGGCGAATCGAGAAAAAGCCTGAGCACGCGGCGGCCGTTTTCGACCCGGTCCTCCAGCACATTGAATGTGGGTTTCGGGAAAGGCGCCGCGGGGGCGGGCGCCTTGAGGAACTTGTACTCGCCGCGACCGGGAAGGAATTCGTCCAGCGGCACGCGCTCGGTGTCGTCGTCGAAGAATTGGCGCGTCCACTCGTCGAGTTCGCGGTCGGCGCTCAGCCAGTAGCCCTGGCCCGTGTCGAAATCCATGCCGTACGACAGGCAATTGAGCAGCGGGGTGCGCGGCGTCGGGCGCGTGCCCGCGAAGGCCGCCGCATACAGCACCGCCCCGACGAGCACGAGCGTCGCCGGGACCGCCCAGCGAGCGCGCCCGGCAATAAGCGCCATGGGCGGGCTCACCAGCAGCATAAGCATCATGGCCACCGGCACCAGCATGAACCCGGCCATAACCGTAACGGTGTAGGAGAACATGACCAGAGACGGCGCGATAAGCATGAGCGGGGGCAGGGCGAGCAGCGCGCCCAGGGCTATCGCTTTGGGTCCCGGCGTTTCCCCGGGTTCCCCCGGCGCCAGGCACAGCACCAGCAGGTAGGCCGCGCCGAAGAGTACCGGAACCAGCCCGGCATAGGTGCCGCCCGTGAGCGTGAACTGCAGCGCGAGCAGGAGTGCGAGACAGAAGAGCACCCCGGCGGCGAGGAACTCCTGCGGACGCACCCAGCGGCGCAACAGCCCGATAGCCGCGAACAATGCCGCTATGCCCACGAGCACAAAGCTGAAGCTGTAGAGGTTGTTCTGGTAGAGGGCGCGCTCACGGAATGAGACGAAGATCCAGCCGGAGGCCGCGCCGATGAGCGCGGCCGCGATGAGCGCGGCCAGAATCACGCCTGCCGCGCCGAGCAAGACGCGCAGCGGACGCAACCGCCGGCGGACCACCCCAAACACGAGCACCGCCAGCGCGAACAGCGACGCAAGCACGGTGAGCGGCAGGGCCCGGGATTCCGGATAGACAATCATGTGGCCGCCCAGCGTGTTGAAGTAGACCGCGTTTGGAGCGTAGCAGTCATCCAACGGTATGTTGCCGAAATGGCGCGCCAGCCCGAGCGTGTAGGCGCCATGGTGCTGCACGCTTGCGGGATTCGCATTGTCGGCGTTGTCGAGCACGGTGTGGTAGTCGCAGAAACGGTCGACATAGGCCACATTGAGCCCCGCCACGTGATTCTTGTAGTGGCCAAAATCGCTGCCAAAGGGCAGCCGGTCGTAGATTTCGAACATGATGGAGGTGGCCCGGGGGCTGATCCCGGCCTTCGCCATTTCTCGCACCACGAAGCCGTTGTTCGGCGAAGTCTCGAACATCAGCGCGGGGCCGCTGGTGCCCCGTGTTTCAAGCCCCAGCATGACGCCCACGTCCTCAAACCAGGGATGGTCGCGGAACGCTCGCGCGCCGCCCATGTTGAATTCCTCTTCGTCCGCAAAGACGAAGATGACGTCGTTTTTCAGCGGTGGACCGGCCTTGAGCGCGCGCGCAGTTTCAAGCATGGCGGCGATGCCCGACAGGTNNCAGGTCGTCGGTGCCCCCCGGCCCATAAGGCACGGAGTCGAAATGCGCGTCCATGGCGAAGGCCTTCGTGGGCGCGGTGCCGGGGATGCGCGCCAGCACGCAGCGCCACCAGTTCACCTGGTGGTCATTCACCCGCACGTGGCGGTCCACAAGCACGGGTTCAAGTCCGAAGCCGCGCAGTGTCTCCTGGATGTAGTCGCAGACCCGGTCGTTCGCTTCCGAGCCCGCCGGGTGCGGCTCTTGCGCCATCACGCGAATGTGCTCCAGGGCGCGCTGGGCCGAGAACTCCGTTTCCGGCGCATTGGCCGGCTTCGGCCTTGGCGGCAACGACATCCACTGCGCAATGATGACGGCCAAGACAGCGAGTGCAAGCGCACCCCAAGCCCATTTGGTATGGTGATTTGAAACAGGCATGCGGCCCTCCCGGCAGAATGGAAAACGGATAATCAATACTGGTGCTTAGACAAGGCACACCGGCGCCAGGTTTCCAAGAATCCGCGCGCGGACAGTCAGAAGGGACTTATTGTTGTTGATTTGTATTCTTTCGCTCTCCAGGGATGCCGGTTGCCAGCGTCAAGCATGAGCTCTTCTTGGCGATGCTGTTAGTGTAAGAGCGTACAGAAGACTCCATAAGCCAAGTCTTTCAGAATATTTATATGCGCTTCAGCGATGCTGAAATAATTGTTCTTGTTTTGTTTTTGTTTTGTGTATAGACCTTGGCAAAATCGGGTGTCCTGTGCTAGGCTACACGCGCGGGCTGCACATTGCTGAATGGACAATAGGTTCACGTTTTGGAGCGACAGGGGTCTTATGGCCGAATTCCACAGAGGTCTCTGTGTGTATCCCCGCAAACGGTCAGGAGCCAGGAGCAGACTATGATGACGCGGTCAGGTGTGCGGTTTCGAGCAGCTTTCTGGATTGTCGTTGCCGTTGCGGCGGCGCTGTTGGCTGCGCCGGCCGGGGCCACGAGGAGAATTCTGCTCGTCGGGGACAGTTGGACGCAGTATCCCTACGACGAGGGCTCCTACCAGGACGTGCTGAATTACTACTACGGGGTGAACACCTACGAAATCGAGGGGGACTACACGGCCATTGGCGCGACCACTGCGGCCATGTGGGCCGCAAACCAGGCCATCCCGGACAGCCTCTTTCCCACGCCGCCGAATGACGCCGAGGGTCTGCTTGACCGCATCACCTGGTCGTTGAACGCTTATCCGAGCATAGACATCATCCACCTCAGCCTGGGCGGCAACGACGTGCTGGGGAACTGGCGCAACGGATGGTCGGGCACGGGCCAGGAAACCACCCTTTTCAACACCATCGTGGCCGACGTCAACACGGTCATTCAGCATGTCAAGAGCCGCGCGGATGGTGATAAGTACCGCTTCTGCTGGGTGGGTTACGACTACCTCAATATCACCGAGACCTGCACCTTCGGCATGAGCGAATTCTCCTGGGAGGCCGCGCTCACCGCGCAGGCCTTCGGCTTCTCGGTGGGCGATATCTTCCAGAACCGCGCGAACAACGCGACCATGAACGACGCGTTTGTGCGGTTGGGCCAGAGTTGGAAGCTGCCCTATGCGCAAGCCGAACCGAAGACCGGCTACGCGCACAACTACGGCATCTGCCAGTTCCGCGGCGGCTACAGTAACTCGCTCGGCACGCTTTGGGCGCCTTACGGGGTGCCCGCGCCCGGGGGGTCGCCGTCCTATTCGCCGTTTCCGGGCGGAGACGTCGGCTACGGCACCCCGCCCGTGCTCATGTACGAGACGAGCGGCGGCAACGTCGACACCATCCACCTGAACGACCAGGGCTACAAGTACCTCTTCGACCACTGTGTGTACCAGTTCTACAACCTCTGGCTGACGGACACCACGCCGCCCGCCGTACAGTCGATTCTGCGGCTCGACCCGTCGCCCACCGCGGCGAATACGGTTCGTTTCCGGGTGACCTTCAACGAATCGGTGCGCACGGTCGACACCGCCGATTTCGTGCTCAGCGGCACTGCGGCGGCGGGCGCGTCCATCACCGGCGTCAGCGGAACCGGCGCCACGCGCGATGTCACGGTCGATACGGCTTCCGCCGCGGACGGCAATCTGCGGCTCGACTTCATCGACGATGACACCGTGTGGGACCAGGCGTGGCTCTCGGCGGGCGGAACCGGCGCGGGCAACGGCAACTACACCGGCGGCGAGCAGTATCTCATAGACCGGAACGACCCCACGGTAACGGTGAACCCGCTGGACGGGCCGCCGTCCGCGCTGGCTTCCGTTCCCTTTGAAGCCGTGTTCAATGAACCGGTGACCGGCTTCACCGCCGGCGACATCTTCCTGAACCCCGACATCGGCACGGCGCAGGTGACGAACTTCGCGGGCAGCGGCACGACCTACACGTTNNAGGTGACCGGCACGGGCACCTTCCAGGTGGACGTGACCGTGCCGCAAGACGCGGCGCAGGACGGCGCGGGCCGCGGCAACACCGAGGGCGCGTACACGGACTATGAGTTTCAATTGGGCCTGACCAACGGCGACCTCTATCTGAGCGATGGCTCGCTGGGCGACCTCAGCTTGAGCAGTGGCACGCTCGAATTCGACACCGCCACCAACCCGCCGCGCTATCGGGTGAACGGCGGCGCCTGGCAGTATGGGCGCAATATCGTGGTTTCCGGCGGAGACCCCGCCGGCGTGTCAAAATACGATTTCGAAGACCTCGTCGTGGACAGTGGCGTCACCGTGACTGTGTCAGGCCACCGGCCACTGTCCATCACCGCCAGCAGAAACATGCGCTGGGGCGCGCTCATCGACGTCGATGGCTCGGTCCCCGGCCGCGCGGGT
>NPIG01000524.1_pt1 | contig 15347 bp, 11 predicted proteins | sample 8637441 | NCBI WGS metagenome assembly NPIG01 (sample SAMN07420675, study PRJNA396082) | bioreactor metagenome | isolation source: sample BR6 brine-fed electro-methanogenic bioreactor BR | place: Japan: Kochi | collected 2016-06-14 | reverse complement strand
TCATGCCCACACCGCGCGCGGCTTCCTTCATTGCCGGGTCGACTTCGACGATGCCGGTCACCGTGTTGCGCACTACCGGCAACATGCTGTAGAGCGTCAATGCGATGATGGTCGGATAGAAGCCCAGCGCCGACACCGTGACGCCCAGCAGCTTCTCCGTGACGACACTCAACCCGACAAGCAGGGGCACCATCAGCGCAAGCAGCGCCAAGCTCGGCACCGTCTGGACCACACTGACCGCAGTCAGCGCCGGATAGCGCGTGCGAGGATGCTTCACCAGGAACACCGAAAGTGGAAGGCTGACCGTGATGCCGAGGAGCAGGGCGATCATCGTGATTTTCAGATGATTCGCCAGATTCAGCGGAAGTTGACTCAGGTAGCCCGCCATTTCCATGCTCATGCGCCCCCCTCCTCCAGCACCTTCTCGAGCCGTTCCGTGAGCCGTTTCGGCATGGCCATCAGGCGCTCCACATACCCTTCCGGCGGTTCAGCGGCCACCTCATGCGGGGTGCCCTGATAGAGTATCCGGCCTTCGTTCATGACGCCGATGCGGTCGGCCATCAGCAGGGCCTCCGTAATGTCGTGGGTGACCATCACCGTCGTAAGCCCCTGCTCCTCGTGAATACGCCGGTACTCATCCTGCAGATTGTCGCGCGTGAGCGGGTCCAACGCGCCGAAAGGCTCGTCCATCAGCATCAGTTCCGGCCGGGCGGCCAGCGCTCGCGCCAGGCCCACGCGCTGGCGCTGCCCCCCCGAAAGCTGGGCCGGGGCCCGGTCAAAGTAGTCCTCCGGGTCGAGACCGACAAGACCGAGCAACTCGCCGGCGCGCTCGAGTTTCTGCTGTTCCTCCCAGCCGAGCAGGTCCGGCACGATTCCGACATTCTCCCCCACCGTCATGTGTGGAAACAGCCCGATGGCCTGAAAAACATACCCGATGCGCCGCCGCAACTGGACAGGGTCCATCTCGCGCGTGGGCTCGCCGTCGACCAGGATGTCCCCCGAGGTCGGCTCAATCAGCCGGTTTATCATCTTGAGTGTGGTTGTCTTGCCGCAGCCCGATTCACCCAGAAGAACCAGCAGTTCTCCCTCTTCCACGCGCAAGTCGAGTTTCTGGACGGCGAAGGTCTCGCCCCCGTCATACGACTTGCAGACCTGTTTCAACTCAATCATCGCGCACAGCGTCTTTCTCCCGTGTCCTTGCCGTGTCCACCCGCACGTCGGCGAGAAAACGGGAAGCGTTTGCTTCCGATACTAACAATGCCCGGTGCGAGCGCTCAAACGGAGTGTTGAAACGCACCCTGTGCCGGTTGCATCGAGGCGCCCGGAGCCGCATAATCGTGCCGTTACCGGCGGGCGCGCCGTGTCTGCCGCCAGCCAGGAAACCTAACGACAAGGGTTAACACATGGCAAAAATCGCCTTTATCGGCGCCGGCAGCCTTCAGTTCACACGCGGTCTGGTGCGCGACCTGCTCACCTTTCCCCTCATGGAAGACGCGCACATCGCGCTTCTTGACATCGACAAAGAGCGTCTCGACTTCGCCTACCGCGCCGTCAAGACCATCATCGAGCGCGGCAACTATCCCGCACGGGTTACCGCGACGCTCGACCGCCGCACCGCCCTCAAGAATGCAGACGCGGTTTTGTGCACCATTCTTTGCGGCGGTGTCGATGTCTGGCGTCATGACATCGAGGNNGGGTTGACACCAACGTAGGCGATACGCGCGGCCCCAGCGGCATTTTCCGGGCGCTGCGCACCATTCCCACCATGGTCGACATCTGTAAAGATATGGAGCGTTACTGCCCCAACGCCATCCTGCTCAACTACACCAACCCGATGGCGATGCTCTGCCGGGCCATGCAGCGGGAATCGCACATCCAGGTCTCCGGGCTGTGCCACAGCGTGCAGGGCACGGCCCACATGCTCGCCGACTGGATCGGCGCGCCCATGGACGAAATCGACTATGTCTGTGCAGGCATAAACCACCAGGCCTGGTACCTGAGGTACACCTGGAACGGCGAGGATGCCTATCCGCTCATCAGACAGGCCATGAAGAAGAAGCGCATCTACAACGCAGAACAGGTGCGCAACGAGATGTTTCTGCATCTCGACTACTACGTGACCGAGTCCAGCGGGCACAACAGCGAGTACAACTGGTGGTTCCGCAAGCGCCCCGAGCTCATCGAGAAATACTGCACCCGCGGCACCAACTGGAACCCCGGTGAGTACGCGTACATTCTGAAGGAGTATAAGCGCAGCGCCAAGACCTGGAAGAAGGAGATTCGGCAGTGGTTTGAGGAGGGCGCCCCCTTCCCGCTCGAGCGCGGCCAGGAATACGCCTCCTACATCATCAATGCCTATCTCGGTGGTGAGCCGTTCGAATTCAACGGCAACGTGCCCAATACGGGACTGATTACGAATCTTCCCGATGCGGCCTGCGTTGAGGTGCCGGTCCTGGCGAACCGCCGCGGCTTCAACAGCATCCACGTCGGCGCCCTGCCGCCGCAATGCGCCGCACTCAACCAGGTCAGTGTGGCCGTGGAAGAGATGGCGGTCGAGGCCGCGCTGAGCGGGGACCCGCGTCTGGTCTTCCAGGCCATCTGCTACGACCCGCTTACCGCGGCCGTGCTCTCGCTCGCCGAAATCAAGAAGATGGTTGCGGAAATGTTGCGGAAGAACAAGGAACAGCTGCCTCAGTTCAAGCATTTCGATATCTGAACCTGCAAGTCTGGAGTCCACTGATATGATACGCACCACCGTGTCTGCCGGCGCCTTGTTGCTCTCGTGCACCCTGGCCCTACCAGCCACCGCACAACTCGAGATACCCACTGTCAGCGCACAGCCCGTACGCGCTCAGATTATCGGTGAGGAGGTCAAGGTCCTTGTGGGCGAAGCCGTGTTCACGGCCTACAAGTTCTCGCCTGCCCAGAAGTATCCCTATTTCTACCCGGTCAACGGGCCTGAGTCCGAGGTCTCGCTCACGACCGAATCCTCCGAGCCCTACCCGCACCATCACAGCCTCTTTTTCGGCTGTGACCACGTGAACGGCGGCAACTACTGGCAGGATATCAACGCACGCGGCCAGATAGTCTCGCAGGGACCGCGCATCACGGACGACGGCCCGGAAAGGGTCGTCATCGAGGACACCTGTCTGTGGCAGCGTGAGGGGCAGGCGCCCATCCTGCGCGAGGAACGTCTCATCACGATAACCGCCCCCAACACCACGACCCGGTTCATCGATTTCGACACCACATTGCACCCGATGGTCAATGTCGTCATTACCAAGACCAACCATTCCCTGTTCAGTGCAAGAATGCGCCCCGCGCTCAGCGTTGAATCCGGCGGGACCATCCTTAACGCGGACGGTGGAAAGAACGCCGAAGGAACCTTCGGCATCGAATCTCCCTGGTGCGACTATTACGGTTCAGAGGCTGGAAGCACCGAGGGCCTGGCCATCTTCCAACACCCGGAAAACCCCTGGTTTCCGTCCAAGTGGTTTACACGCGACTACGGGTTCTTCTCCCCCACGGAACTCAACTGGCTCGAAGAATACCGGATAGCCAAGGACAGGCCGCTGCGGCTTCGCTATCGCGTTGTCGCACACGCCGGCGACACAGACGCCGCTGGCATTGATGCGCATTTTCGGAAGTACGCCACGGCACGGAACCCGTCAGCCAGAAGCCGCGCCCCAACCAGGCGAATAGACGAGGACAAGCGCGCCTCCCCCGGACGCCCTATGCCCCCGCAGCCCGTTTCGCGGTCAGCAGTAGATGCCGCACGACCGCGAAAACGATGACGAACCCGCACACGCCCACAATACAAAGGAGCGCCACCACCCCGGAGCGCTCAATCAGAGGGTCGGCCGGTTTTGGTTCCGGGGGGCGTCCATCCCCCCCGAGGACATGGGCCCCTGTTCTGCCCCCGCGCTCGCCAGCCGCTATCTGAGGCCGGGCGGGCAGCGCCTCCGGCGGCACGGCGACTTTCCCCTCCTCACTCACTACCGAGGCGGGTGCGCCCGCAAGACGCGGGGCTTGCGCATTCTGGAAATCGCCGAAGAGCAACGCGCCCATACAGAGTCCCACCAGAAAAAGCGCAACGCCTCCGACAAAGAGATACGCACCGTTTCCGTTCATATGCTCATCCCCGTTCGTCTGCCGTTCAGGCAACACTTCTTACACAGACTATCCCATCTCAGCGCAAACGGCAAGTTGCATTCATGAGAAAGAGGGGGGCGTCTCCGCCCCCCTCTTGGGGTCGTCGGTCTGTCTGGTTCTTCTCAGCGGTCTACTTGATGGGCGGGGTGCCGGGGCAGAACCCGTCCTCACCCGTTTCACAAGTATAGTATCCACCGGAATTGTAGAACTGAATCAGGCGCAGCAGTTCGCTGAGCGTGATAGCCCAATCCTGCGGATTGTAGTCGCTCGAGTGCGGGGCGCATGTCTGGTCGCCCGTCGGGCCGGGCGCATAACCGTCCTCGGTGCCCGCCTCGCAATGGAAGCCGCCGGAGTTATAGAACTGAATCACACGCAGCAGTTCAGACAGGTTGATGTCGCCGTCGGCATCCTGGTCGGCACTGTGTTCGGCGGGCGCTTCCTCGACAAAGTTCGCCGTGATGTTCCTGTCCTGGTCCATCGTGACCACCAGGGGGACCACATTTGGGTCCGCACCGCCGATGTCACCCGTCCAACCGTCAAACACCCAGCCCGCATCCGGCGTCGCGCCGATCGTCACTTCGGCGCCGTCCAGATAGGTGTAGGTGCCCGCGGCCGGCGTTGTCGTGCCGTCACCGCTCACCGCAACCACGAGTTCACGCTCGACGATTACCGAGAAGTTCGCCGTGATATCGCGGTCCTGGTCCATCGTGACCTCGATGGTCAACTGGTTCGGGTTCGCGGCCCCGATATCGCCCGTCCAACCGTCGAAACTGTTGCCGGCGGCCGGCGTGGCAATAAGCGTCACAACTTCCCCGTCGGTATAGGTGTACGCGCCGATGGCCGGTGAAGTCGAGCCATTTCCATTGACGGCCATCGTGAGCGTGTACTCGGGAATCTCCTCAAAGTTCGCCGTCACGCTGCGGGCCTGGTCCATCGTCACGCCCAGTTCGAGCGTGTTCGGGTCGGCCCCGCCAATGTCGCCCGTCCACCCGGCGAAGCGCCAATCGGGGTTTGTCACCGTGGCGGTGATGACGGGTGTCGCGCCATCGGCGTAAGCATAGGTGCCGGGCTCGGGGTCCGTGGTGCCGCCTGCCGCGCCGACAATCCCGATGGTGAGGTCGTAGCCCGCACTCTCGAAGACCGCCGTGGCCGCCTTGTCGGCATCCATAAGGAGGTCGATGATCGGGTTAAACCCCATCGCATCTCCCTGCCATCCGCCGAAGTAGCTCCCGGCGTCCGGCATGGCGACGACCGTTGCAATGCTGCCGTCAACGTAGCCATAGGTGCCCGGGTTCGGGTCCGTCATACCCGAGCCGGCCCCCGCATGGGAAACCGTCAACACATGGTCGCTCGAGACGAAGACCGCCTCAATGCTGATGTCGCCATCTACCGTGAAGGAGATGAACGAAAACTCCGACACGATATCTCCTGTCCAACCGTCAAACGCCACCGCATCGTTGTCTGGAATGGCCTGCACGCTTGCCGTGCGGCCGTCAATATACCCATAGGTTCCCGGCGCGGGAAGCGTTGTGCCGGAACCCGACACGCTGATGGTCACCGTGTGGTCGGCCGTGGCGAAAACGGCCGTTACGCTGCGGTCCATGTCCATCGTCACGACCAGTTCCGGGTCGTTGGGGTCCGCGGCCCCGATGTCACCGTCCCAGAAGTCGAAGGCCGCGCCCGGGTCCGGCTCGGCCATCAGAATTACCGTGTCCCCGTCGAACTGGGGATATACGCCGGGTACCGGGTCCGTCGTGCCGGGACCGGATGCCGCGACGGTCAGAGACAAGGTGGCCTGCTCGAACACGGCGGTTACGGTGCGGTCCTGATCCATCGTCAGGTCCAACACCGGGTTCGTTGCGTCGGCGCCGCCGATGTCGCCCTGCCACTCGTCAAAACGCCACAGCGGGTCGGTCTCCACCGCCGTGAGTTGCACCGCCGCGCCGTCCGCATAGTAATAGGTGCCTGGCGCCGGGGACACGGAACCCGTGCCCGCAACCGACAGGGACAGTTCGTAATCGGCCGCGACAAAAACGGCCTCGATGCTGCGGTCCTGGTCCATGACCACAGAAATGGTGGGGTCGGTTGCCTCTGCGCCGCCAATGTCTCCCACCCAGCCGCTGAAAACGAATCCCGGGTCGGGCTGCGCTTCGAGGAAGGCCTCGAAGCCGGAAGCATAGGTGTAGGTGCCCGCCCCCGGCACCGTCGTTCCGTTGCCGCTCACCGTCAGGTTCAGTTCATAGGTCGTGCTCTCCGTGAATACGGCGGTGATGTTGCGCGCCTGGTCCATGGTCACAGAGATAGTGGCGTCCGTCGCGGTGGCCCCGCCGATATCGCCCTGCCACTCCGAGAAGGGCCAATCCGGGTCCACTTGTATCGCGTTCAGTTCCACCACGGCGCCATCCGCCAGCGGCAACGTCCCCGGAAGCGGGCTGGTCTGGCCATTGCCCACGACGCTGAGCGTCAAGTCGTAGCCAGACGTTGTGAGGTTGGCATCCACGTTCTTGTCACCGTCCATGAAGAGGGTCGCAATGTCGCTGTAGCCGGTCACATCCCCCGACCAGCCGCCGAAATAGCTGCCCGCGTCCGGTATCACCCGAAGAAAGGCTACCGTGTTGTTCAAATAGCTGAACGTGCCACTGCCCGGAAAGATGGTGGCCGTTCCTGTGCCGCTCTGGGTGAGCGTCAGCGAGTGGTCGCCCGGCGTCACAAAGACGGCTTCAATCGACAGATTCTCCTCAATCTGGAATTGCAGCAGCGGAATGGGCTGCGTGATGTCGCCCTGCCACTGCTGAAAGGCATATCCGCTTCCGTCCGTTGGATAAGCCAAGACAGTCACTGCGTCCCCGACATTGTAGGTGTACGTTCCCGCCGGGGGCAGCGTCGCGCCCGTGCCCGTCACTGAAATGGTGAGGTCAACCGTCTGGCCAACCGCGCCCACAGCGCTCACAAGCGTAAGCGCCAGAACTAAAGGTAGAGAACGTCTCAACATATCAGGTTCCTCATGTTGTTTCTTCGGAAGCCGGGGTCACACACACAAAGACGGCTCCCCACTCGAGTAGCATCTGTTCTCGTTGCTCTACGCAAACAAGAACACTGATATTCTTTAGTAAACCAAATCGCACCCGTTTGTCAACATCTTTTCCGGTTTGCTTTCTCTATTCTCAGGTCCAAAGAGCACTTTTCGAAGGCGGTATATACCGAAAAGTCCGAATAGGGGCGGCATTTCTAAACGTGCTACGGCATGAACCCGCCACTTTCAGGCGCATTATGCGCAGCTTGCTATATTTTCCATCACGGCGCCGCCTCGTCCCCACTCTCCGCCGCTGCCTGCCCCTGTTCGAACTGAGGCTGTGCTGCCTCCGCCCTGGCTGACCACGGACCGCCCATCAACCGTTCCAGGGCCGCCCCCGCCACGTGCCAGTCCCGGGCCGTGCGCGCCTTTGCCAACTCGAAGTCGAGCACCACTTTGATGCTCTCGAGCACGTCGAGGAAATTCGCCTGGGCCGTGCCGGATGCGTACCGGCCCTGCAGGCTCTCATAGCTCTGCGTGGCCTGGGGCAGCAGCGAGTCCTTGTACAGCGCATGCCGGCGCCGGGCATCCTCCAGTTCGTACAGCGCAGTCCGCGCCTCCGTATCCAGTTGCAGTTGGCGCCGTTGCTTGTTGTGTTCAATCTCGTCGACGAGAAGCTCCGCCTCTCGGACCCCCGCCTTCACGCGCTTGCGCCAGACCGGCAATGTGAGGCTGACGGAGAACATCAGGTTGTCTTCGCCGCCATCGGAATAGGCCATCGGCTCGTCACTCGCGGCCAGACTGTACGCGTCGATGGCCGCCGTCACCGAACTGAACGGGTTGGCGCCGGTCAACACGCGGGCCAGCCGGTTCGCCGCATTGAGCGACGCGGGGTACGGGCGGTCCGGTCGTATCTGGCGCGGTTTACTCACTGCGGTGTATTCCAGGCCGAGACTGATATCAGGCAGGCCCTCTTTCCGCGCCAGCGCGACCATACGCTCCCGGCTGTCGCGCAGGTGGTCGAACTGCTCCAGTTCCGGGTTGGCAACACGGACCTGCGCCAACACCACCGGCGCGGGGGGGGGCTGCGGGGGAAACTCCGCCGGCTGCGGCCAGGGCCGCTCCTCACAGACCGCACAACCCAGAGTTTCGTTCAGTGCGGCAGAAAGTGGTCCGCGCATCCCCAGCAGCTGTTGGTACCGGTCCTCCAGCGTCGTCTTCTCAATCGACACACGCAACAGGTCCTCCTGCTTCGCCATGCCGAGCGCCAGCTTGCCGCGCACCACTTCCTCCATCTGCTCGAGCAGGGCGGCCTGCGATTCCGTCACACGAATGCGCTCCGCGAGCCAGCCGTAATCAAAATAGGCCTGCTTCACTCGCTCGAATACCTTGTCGCGCGCCCCGTACATCGCCGAGAGCGCGGCTTCCGCCTCGGCTGCCGCCCGGTCGCCCCGGGCACGCAGGGTCCCGAACCAGGGGAACCGCTGCGACAGCATCACCTTGGCGCGCAAGTTTTCCGACTGAAGGAACTGGCCGTACGTCAGGACGGGGTCTTCGAGCGCGTTCGCCTGCGGGATGCGTTCGAGCGCCGCCTGCCAGGCGGCATAGCGCGCTCTCAGCTCCGGGTTGTTCTCGCCTGCCTCCAGAAGATACGACCGAAGTTCTTCGTTGCCGCTGAAAAAGGCCGGCGGTTCAGGGGCGGCGCTTGCGAGCAGGGTCAACATCAGCACGTTCAACATGAGATTGCTCTCCTCTTTCCCAAGAATCTACGCCGCACGGGAACTCAACCGCAGCCGCAGTTCCTGGTGCGCACAATACAGCACGGGCACGAGAAACAGCGTGATCAGTTCGAACAACATCCCGCCGAAAACGGGGATTGCCATCGGTATCATGACGTCCGAGCCGCGGCCCGAAGACGTCAACACGGGCAGCAGCGCCAGTAACGTCGTGGCAGTCGTCATCAGGCACGGCCGGATTCGCCGCTCGCCGGCCGCCACTACCGCCTCGCGGATTTCCTGCACAGACTCCGGGCGCCGCTTCTTGAACGATTGTTCCAGATACGCGCCCATCACCACCCCGTCATCCGTGGCGATGCCGAACAGGGCAAGGAACCCAACCCAGACCGCCACGCTCAGCAGAACCGGCCGCACCTGAAACACTTCGCGCATCGAAACCCCGCCGATGGCAAAGTCCAGGAACCAGGGCTGTCCATAGAGCCACAACAAAATGAAGCCGCCCGCCCAGGCCACGCTGATGCCGCTGAAAATCATGAGCGTGGTCGCAACCGACCGGAATTGCAGGTAGAGAATGATGAAGATGACCAGAAGCGCCAGGGGCAACACCCACGCCAGCGTCCGCTGTGCCCGCACCTGGTGCTCGTAGTTGCCCGCAAAACGAACACTCACGCCGTCGGGCAGAACGAACTCGCCGGACTCTATCTTCGAAGCCAGGTGGGCGCGGCATGCCTCCACCACCCCCACCTCCGCATAGCCCGGTTGCTTGTCAAAAGTCACGTACCCCGTGAGGAACGTGTCTTCACTCTTGATCATCTGCGGTCCACGCACGTACTCAATCTCCGCAAGTTGCAGCAGGGGCACCTGCGTGCCGTCGGCCGCGGGCGCGAGAATCCTGCCCAGGGACTCAATCTCGTCCCGCAGCTCACGCAGATATCGGATGCGCACCGCATATCGCTCGCGGCCTTCCACCGTCGAAGTGATGCGCCGCCCGCCAATGGCCACTTCAATCACCTGCTGCACATCCGCGATATGGAGACCGTAGCGCGCTATGGCATCGCGGTCAATGCGGATTTCCAGATACGGCTTCCCGACGATGCGTTCCGCGTACACNNGGCAGGCGAATTCACGCCCGGCACCTCTTTCAGCAACGCCTCGATGTCGAGGCTCGCGCGCTCAATGGCCTCAAGGTTCGGCCCGCGCACCTTGACGCCCATGGGCGCGCGCATACCCGTCTGCAGCATTACGATGCGCGTGATGATGGGCTGCAACTTCGGCGCCGAGGTGGTGCCCGGAATCTCCCCTGCGGCGACTATCTCGTTCCAGATATCGTCCGGCGACTGAATGTGCGGCCGCCACTGCCGGAACGGGCGTCCGGCCGGGTCCGGAACCAGTTCGCCCGCCTCATCTCGCAAGAACTCTTTCTCAGTTTGATCATAGGCGAAACGCAGAGGCCGGCCATCCTCGCCGCTGATGAACTCGGGCGTGTAGTTCAGTACGGTCTCGATCATCGAAATGGGCGCGGGGTCCAGCGCGCTGTCCACGCGCCCAATCTTGCCGACCACCGTCTCGATCTCGGGAATTGCCGCAAAGGCCCGGTCCTGCTTCGCGACCACATCCAGCACCTCCCCAATGGATGCGTGCGGCATCGTGGTCGGCATGTACAGGAACGAGCCCTCGTCGAGGGGCGGCATGAATTCCTCGCCCAGCCCCGGAAACGCATGATAGGCGGTCTGCCAGACCCGGTTCTGCCGCAGCGATTCCGGCACAAAGCCCAGCACGGCGCCCGTGCCCAGCCACATGAGCAGTCCAATCGCCACGACCAGCAACGGGACGGCAAGGTAGACCAGCCTGTGCGCCAGCAGCCAGCGCAGAAGCCGCGGGTACACACGCAACAGGCCGAGAAACGCCAGCAGCAGGCCCGCGGCCAACCCGCCCACAAAGAGCAGGTTCGCCAGAAGGCTGTGGCCGTGGCCGAGCGGCCTCCACTCACGGGTCAGGAAGAAGGCCACGACCACGATCAAAGCCGCATTGACGAGTTTGGAGCCCACGCCCGTGAGCCGGCTGAACCGCGGCGACCCGCCACGAAACAGCACCAGCGCCATCGCGGGAATCACCGTCAGCGCCACGAGGATCGCGGCAATCAGCGCGAATGTCTTGGTGTACGCCAGCGGCACGAACATCTTTCCTTCCGCGCCAGTCATGGTGAACACGGGAAGAAACCCGACAATGGTGGTCGCCACCGCCGTCGTCACCGCGCCGCCCACCTCACCGGCCGCCGCATAGACCGTCTCGAAACGATGCTCGGCCTCGGCCTCCTCCAGGCGCCGCAAAATGTTTTCGCAGAGTACGATACCCATGTCCACAATGGTGCCCACCGCGATGGCGATCCCGGACAGAGCCACGATATTCGCAGTGATACCGAACCATTTCATGGCGATGAAGCACAAAAGCACGGCCAGCGGCAGCATGGCGCTTATAAGGAGGCTGCTGCGCAGGTGCATCAGCATCACGAGAACGACCAGCACCGTAATCAGAATCTCCAGCGAGATCGCCTGGCGCAGCGTGCCCAGGGTCTCGTGGATTAGACCCGTGCGGTCGTAAAACGGCACAATCACAACCTGGCTGATGGTCGCCCATTCCGGCCACTCGGACCGCGGCATGCCCTGCAAGTGGGCCAGCCACGCCTCATGGTTGAGACCGGGGCCCACCCACGCCTCGAAACCGTGCGCCAGCGTATATCCTTCTACCGCGTCCCGGCTTACACGCGTTTCGTCGATGACTGCTTTTCGGGCAAGGCCGGGCGCGATTTCCGCAATCTTCTCCTTGACGTTGCCGATGACCTCCAGCGGATTCGCGCCATAGCGGGTCACCACGACACCGCCGACCGCCTCCGCGCCCGCCTTGTCCAGGGCGCCGCGCCGCAGAGCCGGCCCCAGGCTCACCTCTGCAATATCGTCGATGGTAATCGGGATGTTCTCCCGGCTGGTCAACACCGTCTCACGAATGTCTTCCAGGTCTTCAATGAACCCCACCCCGCGAATCACATACTCCACCTTGTTCATCTCAATGGTGCGGGCCCCCACCTCCGCGTTGGATTCGCGCACGGCCGCAATGGCCTGTTCCAATGTCACCCCGTACGCCCGCATGGCGTCGGGGTCAACATCAATCTGGTACTCGCGCACGAATCCACCTATGGAAGCCACCTCGCTGACCCCCGGCGCCGAGACCAGCGCGTAGCGGACGTACCAGTCCTGGATGGTGCGCAACTCCTGCGGGTCCCATCCCCCCGTGGGTGCGCCGTCCGGGTCGCGGCCCTCGAGCGTGTACCAGAACACCTGCCCGAGCGCCGTGGCGTCGGGACCGAGGGCCGGCGCCACCCCTTCCGGCAACGTGCCCGCCGGCAGGCTGTTCAGCTTCTCCAGCACACGCGAGCGTGACCAGTAGAATTCGATATCTTCTTCGAAAATTAGGTAGATGGAAGAGAATCCGAACATCGACTGGCTGCGCACGCTCTTCACGCCCGGAATCCCCAACAGCGACACGCTGAGCGGGTAGGTTATCTGGTCTTCCACATCCTGCGGCGACCGGCCCGGCCATTCCGTGAACACAATCTGCTGGTTTTCTCCGAGGTCCGGTATCGCGTCAACCGCTACCGGGTCCCGCGGCAGCCAGGGGATGTCCCAGTCGAACGGGGCCACGCGCACACCCCAGAACACGGCAATCACCACCCCCAGCACCACCACCAGCCGGTTGCGCATACAGAAGTGGACCAAGGCTGCAACCAGACCGCCCGGCTCCGTCCGCTCCGGCATACGGTCACTCATGGCCGTGGCCCTCGTGCGCCATGCCGTCCTTGTCCTTGACCTGCCCGGCGATTTGCTCTTTCACCGCGCCGCAGCGGTACATTGTGCTGCCGAAGTAGGGATTGCGCACCTCTGCGCCGTCTGCCTGGAGCCAGTCCGCGCCGGAGTCGTCGAAAGCCATGGGGCAGTGCACTACAAAGGCGGCGGAACCCGTCGGAAGACCATAATCCCTGATGGCGGCCTCGAAGGCCCCCGAAACCGCCTGGAACGCCGTGCGCAGTTCTTCGGCGCTGGTCTTCGCCGCCAACGTTGCTGCCGCGTCACGCAGCGCCGGAGCGTGCCTGCCCGTCCAAGTCTCGGCCGGCATGCCCTCCAGCGAATCTCCCATCTCGCCTTCAAGCGCTTCCCGCAACGATTCCGCCGCGCTCCGCGCCGCCTCCGGCTTGTCATGGGCCAACGCGTCCTGGACTTCGAGATAGGCCGCGTAGGCGCGGTCGAGACGCTGAAGAAACCCTGCATCCACCGCCGCAAAAGGACCTCCCGGCTCCTCGCGCGCGTCGGCGGGCGTCATCATGCTTGGCTTTGCCTGGATTTCGAGCGCGCTGTCGATCTTGAAATTGCCGTGCGTCACCACGCGCTCACCTTCACGCAAGCCCCGCTCGACCAGATAGTATTCGCCCGCGCGCGGACCAAGCACCACCTCACGGCCTTCGTAGGCCGGCGGTTTCGTCGCCGTTTGCAGATAGACCACCGCGCGTTTTCCCGTAACCAACGGCGCGGAAGCAGGTATGACCAGCGGCTTGTCCGCCTGGTCCGGCTCGGCGGAAACATAACCAAGCTCTTCGGCGGGCACGAGCGGCATGCCGCACACGTCGCACTTCCCCGGGCCGTCCTTCACCACTTCCGGGTGCATCGGCGAAATCCATTTGCCCGCCAGGTTCGGGTCCATGACCCGGCCGGACGTTGCCACGCGCGAACGCACGAGCCCCCGCACAAACATGCCCGGCTTCAGCGCGCCATCCGGATTCGGCACATTGACCCGCACATCCACCGTCCGCGTGTCCGGGTCCACAGTGGGCGCAATAAAGGCAATGGTTCCCTCAAACACTTCCCCGGGATAGGCCTCCGTGCGGAACTCAATCGGCTGCCCGTAGTGCACCCAGGGCAGGTCGGACTCAAACGCCTCCAGTTTGACCCAGACCCGGTCCAGATTGGCTATGCTGTAAATGCGCGTGCCGGTGTCTACATACATGCCCTCCTGCCCGTGCCGTTCGATAACGGTTCCTCCGATGGGCGCATAGATGGTAATGCGGTCTGAGACCCCCTCCCCGCGCGCGAAGGCGTCCACCTGAGATTCGGTCAGGCCCCAGCGCAACATCTTGTTGCGAACGGCTTCGACGTTCGCGCGGCCGGCCTCGCGCAGCACCTCCGGCGCATCCGGGGGCACGCGCTCCAGGCCCCTGCGGGCGGTGCGCAGTTCTTCCTGGGCTGCCAGCAGTTCCGGGCTGAACAACTCGACCATGTGGTCGCCCTTCGCCACCTGGATGCCCTCGTAGTCGGCGTACATCCGTTCGATGCGCCCGGGCACCCAGGCCGTGATATGCGCAAGCCGGGTCTCGTCATAGGTGACCTTGCCGACCATGCGCACCTCCGCGACCACAAAGCGGCGCTCCACCGGGCTGGTCTGCACCTCCATCAGTGCCGCCGCGGCCTCCGTCGTCACCAGCGTGCGCGGTCCCGCCCCCACCTCACTCTGCGCGCTGTCAAGAGGGATAAGGTCCATCCCGCAAATGGGGCAGTCGCCCTCCGCTGGCTGCCTGATCTGCGGATGCATCGAACACGTCCAGACCATGGCCTCGCTTGCCTGCCCCGGCGCCGCTGCCGGCCCGCCCGGGGACTGCCCGGTAAACCAGCCACGCGCCACGAATCCCGAGACCACCCCTCCCACTATGAGCAACGTCACAAGCACCAGGCGCTTGCGGCTTCCCTTTTCTCTGGTCTTGTCCGGCATTTTTCACATCTCCTGCCCGGCAACCGTCAGACACCATTGCATCTGATAATTCATAGAAATTCACTCTAGAAAAACGGGGGGCAGGAGTTCAAAGACGATACACACCGTGCATCGCAAAAAATGCGGCGCGCCGAAGAAAGAAGAATTGCGGCCACACCCGCAGCGTCTCAACTGCTTCGCCGGCAGCTTTGCCATCCGCCGGGGCGACGTCATTGTCTACACTGTCACGTGGGGCGGGCGCCCGTGACTCCGCATAGACTTCACCCACGCTGCCAGCTTCGGGACTGGTGCAGCAGCATTGGCCCCCCACCTGCGCTGCATGCCCATCACCGGCGCAACAACAACAGGCGCCAGCTGCCGATTGGACCTCCCCCTCTTGCCCGCAGGAACACACATCCGCGGGAATCCAGCTATACGCGGCAGCAAGAACAGCCGCGAAAAGCGCCAATGTCTGTCTTGGAACAGCCATGAAATCCACGCATTTTGTGAAGGGACACCATTACCCTGCACTACCTCCATTAACGATGATTGTGCCCACGCCTATTCCTGGTCCCGGCGGACCGTTAGGCGCGCGTTGAGCAGTTTGGCGTGGAAGGTGAGGATGGTGCCGGAGGGGGGAGTCGAACCCCCAC
>NPIG01000875.1_pt2 | contig 15374 bp, 10 predicted proteins | sample 8637441 | NCBI WGS metagenome assembly NPIG01 (sample SAMN07420675, study PRJNA396082) | bioreactor metagenome | isolation source: sample BR6 brine-fed electro-methanogenic bioreactor BR | place: Japan: Kochi | collected 2016-06-14 | reverse complement strand
ACGGTCGGCGACGGCGACGGCGACCACCTTGCCGCTTTCCTCAAGACGTGCGACCACCCGAACCGCACTGCCGTCGTCGCTGTATTTAACGGCGTTGTGGATCAGGTTCTGGAAAACCTGCAGAAGCTGGTCCGGATCGCCGGTCACGGCGGGTAGGTCTGCCGGAATTTCCATGAGAATCGTTGACTGTTTCTTCGCGGCGTCCGGTTCCAGCATTCGCGCGACGGTCGGCACGATGTCCTGGACAAGAACCAGTTCCGTCGGCCGCGTATGTTCGTTGGCCTGGATCTGGGACAACGAAAGCAGATCCTGTACCAGGCGCGTCATTCGCGCGCCCTGTTCGTCCATCAAGGCCAGGAACCTGTCCCGGCCTTCCGGATCGTCCTTCGCCGGACCGCGCAGCGTTTCGATGCAGCCAACCAGCGTCGAAAGCGGCGTACGCAATTCATGGCTGACGTTGGCCACGAAGTCGGCCCGCATCTGCATGGTGTTGCGGATCGCCGTCAGGTCGTGCAGAGCCAGAATGACCACCGGCCCGATGGGCCGCCTCTCCGGCAACCGAACGATCGTCGCGACCAGATGCTGCACGCGTTCGCCGCCGCGTGCGAACTCGACCGTCCTCTGCTCGTCACGGCCGGACAGGACCGCATCGGCCGCGTTCAATACGTCCGGATGACGGATCGCGGTCGTCAGATCGGCATCGATGGGATCATGACCCAGGAGGTCGACCACGGCCTGATTGGCATGGAGTATCCGGCGGTCTTCGCGCAGAACGATGACCGGTTCCGGAATGGCGTTGAGTATCGTTTCATAGGATTCCGCAAGCCGCGACTGACGAACGTATTCGTCGCGGAATTCCATCTCGAGAAGCTTCTCGCTCTCGCGGGCCTCTTCGATGTCGGCCTTGAACCTGAGAGCCGCCCAGACGACGCTGAAGCCGCAGAGGATCACCCCAAGCACCGCCATTTGCGCGCCGATGTGCCCAAGCAGGGCAAGCACGGAAAAAACGATGACCAAAGGCACCAGGAACAGGGCCAGGTTTTTGAGGTCGATCTTGTCCATCTGCGGATCCGGGTATTCACGAGCCCACAGAGAAAACGCAACTTCCGAGGGCTTCGTCAAGTGCACTGAAGAAAATTCACAAAACCGGCACGCCTGCCTATGACCGGCATGGAACCCGGTCACTTGGTTTTTTGAAATTCGGTTTCTCGTTGTTTGACTCTCCCCTAAGGGCGCGATTTACTATTGCCACCAACAGATAAGAGGACGGTCGATGAGCCCGGAACCGGCAAACGTCAAACCGAAGGTAGCCAAGGAAATCCGCCAGATCCTCAAGAAAATCAACCCGGACCTCAAACGCCTTCTGGAATTGACCGACGACCCCGGAGATCGGGAATCGGTTCTTTTCGAAAGCGTACGTTCCGGAGCAAGGGCCCTGCGGATCGCCCGCCGGATCGCCAAAGACAACTAGGCCGATCGCCTGAATCCGCAATGCCGATGCGACGGCCGGACCCGTCGCAATCTTCTTGTTTCTCCCTGCCTGCCGTATGTCGCACCGGTCCCGGGGTGGTGGTACACTCTTGCACATCGGCTGCCGGAGCCAGATGGCGGAGGCGAGAATGGAGTGGTCCAAACAGCCGGCCCTGCTCGGACGCACGCGGGCGCTGGAACGCGAAATCGACGAGTACCTCGACAAGATCTCCGAAGGCGGCCTCATCTTCATGCGCGCCATCAAGGTGTATCTCGCCGACGGCACCTGTGCCGAGTTCCAGGACGCCCTGGACGACATCAGCGCCATCGAATCCCGGGGTGATGAACTGCGGCGATCGGTCGAAGCGCAGCTCTACGAACAGACGCTGATTCCCGACCTGCGGGCCGATGTCCTGCGACTGCTCGAGGACCTCGACGGCCTGCTCGGTATCTATCAGAACAACTGCTATCGTTTCGGCATCGAGAAGCCCGACATTCCGCCCGAATTCCACCGCGATTTCCTGGATCTGGCGCATACCGCGATCACCTGTTCGGACTCGCTGGTCATGGCGGCGCGGGCCTTTTTCCGCAATATCGAAGCGGTACTCGATCACAACCAGAAGGTCATCTACTACGAAACGGAAGCCGACGAGATCTGCACGCGGCTCAAGAGCGCGATTTTCGAATCCGACCTTCCGCTGGAGCGGAAAATGCACTTGCGGTATTTCGTCGAGCGCGTGGACGAGGCGGCCAACGCTTCGGAAGACGTTGCCGACGAACTCGCCATCTACACAATCAAGCGGCGGCTTTAAGGTTTCACCACGCCTTGAACGGATGGGCGATCAGGTTAGCATTGAAGTAGCGGGAGTCATCGGTCACTTCCTGCCCGGCCCAGGACGGACGGGGAAATTCCTGATCCTCCGAAGCCAGTTCGATCTCGGCGACGATCAGGCCGGCGTTGTCTCCGGCAAACTCATCCACCTCCCATACGAAACCCTGATAGGAAACCCGGTAACGGGTTTTCTCGATGATCGGCCTCTCGCACAGGGAATCCAGCATCTCGTTGGCGTCATCGATGGGAATCTCGTATTCGAACTCGGCCCGCGTCGCTCCGACGGAAATCCCCTTGACCGTCAGAAAGCCCTGCCCGCCCTTGCTGCGCACGCGGACGGTCCGCTCCTTGACCGTCGACAGATACCCCTGGCGGAAAAATGTTCCCGCCGCGGCATCGCGCCACTCGTCGCCGACGACCAGGAATTTGCGTTCGATTTCTTTCGCCATGGAATGGTTCCGCCAGTCTCGTGGGGACGTACCGGCATCGATACCGGCCGTATGCGGTCGCATCCTCGACGTCCGGCACCAACGAGGCAAGGGGAAATGCACCCGCCCTGTCAGCCCGCCTCGGTCGCGGCAACCCGGTTGCCGATGTCCTGAACATGGACGACCACATAGGCGGGACCTCCCTTGGCGTCGCGCACCAGAACTGCGGTCATATCGGTCACGACCGCCTCGCCGTCCTTGCGGCGGAAGCGCCGTTCATGCGGCCAGGATTCCGCGTCTCCGGCGTTGTACGCACCGAGCGCCCGGATGAAGTCCACCTGGTCCTCGGGAAACGCCAGATTCAGCAGCGACATGCCCGTCAACTCGGTCTCGGAATATCCGAGCATGTCGCACAGGGCCTGGTTGACGGCTCGAAATCCGCCGTCGAGCCCGATGATGGCAGCACCGACCGACGTGTGCCTGAAAAGATTACGGAAGCGGGCCTCGCTCTCGCGGAGCTTCTCCTCACGTTCCTTGATCTCGGTAATATCGGTCAGAATCTGCGCGATCCCTCCGGTCGGGGTTCGCTGCTCGTTCATTTTCCACCATGTGCCGTCCGGAAAAATGCGTTCGACCGGCCCTTCGCAGCGCTGGAACACGCCCAAACGCCATTGGATCCAGGCCTCGATGTCATCGCCGATATCGGGAATCATCCCGCGTGCGGCGCGCTCTCGAAGCATCACCTCGAAGCTCATGCCGGGCTGCAGCAGGTCCTTGGAATGCCGATACAGACTTCGGTACGCCTCGTTGAAAACGACCAGCCGTCCGCACTTGTCGAAAATGGCGAAGGCCTCGGTGGTGCTCTCCAGCGCATCCTGGAGCAGACCCTTGGCGCTCTCGGCCTCCGTCTTGGCCGCCTTGAGTTCCTCGGTAGCCTGGTTGAGATCGGTGATGTCCATGAACGACAGGGCCGTTCCACCCTCGTCGGTGCGGCTTTCCTTAAGCAGATAAGTCCGGCCGTCGTCGAAATTCCGGATGATCGGCGGCCCCGGATGGCGATGGCGTGCAAGGCGCTCCCGGATGAAGGCCTCCTCGTTTCCTTGGGCCTCGACCAGCACGCCACGCGCCACGTTGGCCCGCAGCAGATCCTCGTAGGTCCATCCCTCTTCCAGGGCTTCATCCGCGTTCGGATTGCGCTCGCGAAAGGCGTCGTTGAACAACACCAGGCGATCCTCTGCGTCGTAGTAGGCGAACCCTTCAAACAGGCTGTCGACCGCGTATCGCAAGCGCTTCTCGCTCTGCCTCAAAGCCTGGTCGGCAGCTTCCCTCTCCGCGGTTCTGCGATTCACCCGGGTCTCGAGGTAGTTGCGAACATCATTGAGTTCCACCTCGGCCAGCTTCCGCTGCGTGACATCCACGATGAAGGCGACGGCCGTCCTTGCCGTCCCCGTCTCATCCCGTTCGAGGACCGTCGAATGCTGGACCCACCTCTCAGATCCGTCGGCGTTGAGAATGCGATAGTCCCGGTGCTGAAAGCGGTCCGGGCCGCTTTCCATATGCTGCGAGAACTCGTCCGACAACTGCGGAACTTCGTCGCGGTGAACGACTTCCGAATAGGTGAACTTCCCGTCCGGAAAATTCCCCGCGCCAAGGCCAAACAGGTCGGCAACATTCCCGGCGACGGCTTCAATCGGCCAGCCCGCCTCCATCCTCAAACGAAGAACCGCGACTGGGCCCTGAGAAAAGAGGGCGTCGTCAAATGGTAACTCTTTCACACCTGGTTTTCCCAACCACTCGCCGCCCTACCGCGACGCTCACTTCAAAATCTTAGCAGAATTTGAGAGTGAATTCTGTCATTAGTGGAATTGTGTCGAAAGATTACAATTCTTACGGTTGAAACATCCGACGGGGAATTGTTCGGGGCTTACGAGCCCGTGTCGAAGTTAATGACCACTCCGTCATCGGAATCCGCGACGGCAATCAGGTCGCCGGAGTCAACTCCGCTCAGCCGGATTTCAAGCCCGTCGACACCGGTGAAGGTTATCCGTGTTTCGCTGCCCGATTGCACGAATTGCAGGTCCTCCAACGAGAACTCCGCCCCCCCGAAGTCCAGGACGTCACCTGCCGAGAAATCATAGATCCGGTCGAGGCCGTCGCCAGCGTAAATGAGGAAGGTGTCGTTGCCGTCTCCTCCGTAGAGCCGGTCGTCCCCGGCTCCCCCCGTCAGCGTGTCGTCCCCGGCATTGCCGTAAAGATAGTCGTTATCGGCACCACCGTACAGAACATCGGTCCCGTCGCCGCCGTACAGACGATCGGCCCCGGCATTGCCGATCAGGGTATCTGCGCCCGCCTCGCCGTAGAGGCGATCGGCGCCCACCCCGCCGGTTAGCGCGTCATCGCCGTCGCGGCCGTAGAGGGTCGTGTTACCGGTCAGGCCCGAGCCGTCGAAGCTGTCGTTGCCGACATTGCCATAGGCCGACTCGATTCCCGTCGCCGCAAGATCGATGGTCAGCCCGGCCGTGCCCTGGACGTAAAGCTTGTCCGTCCCGTCGCCGCCGTCGATCACCGTGTCGTCGGCATCGGCGTAAAGGGTGTCGTTGCCCGCCCCGCCGCGCAGTTCGTCGGCCCCGGCATCGCCGTAGAGCGAGTCGTTGTCGTCGCCACCGTCAAGGATATCGGTGCCGTCACCGCCGTACAGGCGATCGGCCCCGGCATCGCCGGACAGCGTATCGTCACCGGCATGACCGTAGAGGTAATCGTTATCGGCGCCACCGGAGAGACTATCGGTCCCGTCGCCGCCATACAGACGGTCGGCCCCGGCATTGCCGATCAGGGTATCGTCACCGGCTTCGCCGTAGAGGCGATCGGCCCCTGCCCCGCCGGTTAGCGCGTCATTACCGTCACGGCCATAGAGGGTTGCGTTCTCCGTCAGGCCGGAACCGTCGAAGCTGTCGTTCCCGGCGTTTCCGTAGGCCGACTCGATGCTGGTTGCAGAGAGATCGATGGCAAGCCCGGCCGTGCCCTGGACGTAGAGCCTGTCTGTGCCGTCGCCGCCGTCGATCACCGTGTCGTCGGCGTCGGCGTAAAGGGTGTCGTTGCCGGCACCGCCGCGCAATTCATCGGCCCCGGCATCGCCGTAGAGGGAATCGTTGTCGTCACCACCCGAAAGGATGTCTGTGCCGTCGCCGCCGTAGAGCCGATCGGTCCCGGCGTCGCCCGTCAGGGTATCGTCGCCCTCATTGCCGTAGAGGTAATCGTTGTCAGTGCCACCTGAGAGAACGTCGTCACCCTCGCCGCCGTACAGGCGGTCATTACCCGCCCCGGAACTCAGCGTGTCGTCACCGCCCTCGCCGTAGAGACGGTCGGCGCCGGTTCCGGTCGTCAGCGTGTCGTCGCCGTCGCGACCGTAGAGGGTCGAATTCTCGGTCAGGCCCGAACCATCGAAGCTGTCGTTGCCGACATTGCCGTAGGCCGACTCGATCCCCGCCGCCGCGAGGTCGATGGTCAGGCCATCCGTGCCCTGCACGTAGAGCCTGTCGGTCCCTTCGCCGCCGTCGATCACCGTGTCGTCGGCATCGGCATAGAGGGTGTCGTTGCCGGCGCCGCCGCGCAACTCGTCGGCCCCGGCATCTCCGTAGAGCGTGTCGTTGTCGTCGCCGCCCGAGAGGATATCGGTGCCGTCGCCGCCGTAGAGCCGATCGGCCCCGGCGTCGCCCGCCAAGATGTCGTCGCCCTCATTGCCGTAGAGGTAATCGTTGTCGGCGCCACCGCTCAGGTCGTCATCGCCGTCGCCACCGTAGAGCCGATCGGCACCTTCATCGCCGTTCAGCGTATCGTCACCCGCTTCCCCATACAGCCGATCATCCCCGGTTCCGCCGCTCAGGGTATCGTGGCCGTCGCGACCGTAAACGCGGTCGTTGCCACCCAGGGCGTCGATCCCGTCGTTGCCGGAAGTTCCGTAGAGGGTTTCGCCGGCCTCGGTGCCGACCAGCGAATTCCCGATCAGGGGAGATACCTCGAGGGCAAGCGATGCCGTCGCCGACGCCGTATCGCCGTTGCTTTCGCCGGCAACCGCCTCGACGGTCAATTCGTAGGTCCCCTTCGCACCGGACGGGACCGTAACGGTCAGACCGGCGAGATCCGCCGGACCGAGCGACCATGAACCGTCGCCATTGTCGGTTCCGGCAGAGAGCACGGCCCCGGACGGCAGCCCGCTAATGGTCACCGACAGGGTTTCCGAACCGTCCCCGTCGCTCAAGGCCGCGGAAACGTCGAGCGAGACGGCCACCGTTTCGGTACCGGCCGCGTCGGTGGCGGCCACGCTCGGCGTATCGGCAACCGGCGTGACCTCGACGGTGACGGTCCCCTGATCGGTCCCGCCAGCGCCGTCCGAAACGACATAGCTGAAGGAATCCGAGCCGCTGAAATCGGCATCGGGAACGTAGGTATAGGACCCGTCAGCCGCGATCGAGACCGTTCCGTGCTGCGGTTGTCCACTGCCGGCCGCCTGATAGGTCAGGGTCGCACTGTCGGGATCGTTGGCATTCAACTGGCCGCTGAACGTGCCGTCCTCGGCCAGGGAGATCGACGAATTCGCGGCCTCGGGCGCGACATTGGCTGCCGCCCCGTCATCCGCGCCGCCGGTATTCTGCGGCCCCGATGAAGGAGCCGGCGTCGACTTGCCGCCACCCGTAAAACCCGAAGTGAACAAGGACGGCGTACCGGCACCAGGGTTCCCTGAATTGGAGCCTACAGACGGTGCCCCAAATCCCCTGAAAACGTTGCCGCCCGGACCGAATCCCTGGAGCCCGAAATCGGGAGCGCCCTCTTCGCCGGCGGGACCGCCATCACCCTCGCCGAGCGGATCGAACGCACCTTCCTCGCCGGAAGCCAGTTCGATGTCTTCCAGGTCGCCGCCGTCATCATTACCGGCCGCATCGCCACCCGCCTCGGCCGGGTTGCCGTCGTCCGTCTCCGCATCCCCGTCACCGGGATTGCCCTCTGACGGATCACCGACCTCGGCCAATTCGCGATCGGCCTGGTCGTCCGCCATGCCGACCAGGAGTTCGACCACTTCGGCCGGCATCATCTGGCCGTTCACCACCTGGATCGACGGAGTCGTGTCGCCCGAGAAGAAACCGTGCAGCACCATGGGCGTGCCCGCGGGGTCCGTGAGGACAAGGTCGACGCCTTCCCTGGCAAGGATCATTTCGCTGAGGTCGATCCCCTCAGGCAGCACGAAAACCTCCCCCTCACCGGGGCCGGGGACCGCCGCCAGCATCATGTTTCCATCGGGAAAGGGAGATTCGGCCATCTAGAAAAATCCAACCCCACACGCAACCGGGCGCCGCAGAAACCTGCGGTCAAACACCAACGGCACCGCCCCGCCACCGCGGACCGGCGCCAACCCTCCGTGGATGTCAGATTGCGAAGCGCCGTTTAAGAATTTCCTAAAATGCGTCGCAAATTTGAACTTTCTCGCCGCCATACGGCGCTTTCCCCCTCCGTTTCGGATACCTCGATGCAATCGTAGCGCTTCGAGGCAATTTCCAGGCCACTTGCGCGAGCTGCAACCTGCGCGTTAACTGCCCGCAAGCAACGCCCGCGTACCGGCGCACCTGAATGTTCCACTACGGCCCCTCCGTAGAACCTTGAATATAGCTATTTAACAGGGCCGAAAGAAGGGCAAATACCGAGTTCAAAGATCAGTATTCACGTCGCATTCTTTATCAACCAAAAGTTTTTTCGGAGATTGGCAAGGGCGACGCTTGAGCCAAGGAAGCTCTCGGAATCGGGATGCCTCGCCCTCCCCAACAAGCACTGCGATCAGCCGGGCGGCGGATCGGTGACAACCTAGACAGGTCGTGAACGGGGGCTGGCTCCTGCCCCAAAAGGGGTATGGGGATCGCGTTTATCAAATCCGGCAAATTGCGTAAGCTCGGGACCTGGGATGAAGCCCAGGCCGAAACCACAATCCACTACGTCACGTCGGCGAACTCCGGAAAAGCGAAGTCGTTTCAGGGGGACATACAGGTCGGTCAGATGAGCAGTCGACGGGGTCAGATGGGCTGGTACGTAGTCGCGGGTTGTCGCATGGCGATCAACCTTCCCGTACTCGTGCCCTATCGGTTGATCGCGGACAGACGAAAGTTGGACCGGGACGTCGAACGCTGGTGCGAGATTTACGGGGATGAAGTCCTTGTGAAGGGGCGGATTTCCAGGTTCCTATACCTGTTTTCCCGGCTCGAAGAATTCAGGTCCCTGTTTTACTTCCGCGCAAAGAGCGCCGGTATCGCTTCGCGCATCTTGGCGGTGCTATTCAGGAAGATCTACAAGGGCACTCCGAGCCTGTTCATCAACAGGCACTGCGAGGTCGGGGAGGGGCTGTTTCTCCAACATTGTTTTTCAACGATTGTCGACGCCAACATCGGCAAGGACTGCTGGATCAATCAGCAGGTCACCATCGGATACAAGGATGACGGCGGCATCCCGACGATCGGGGACAACGTCCATATTTGCGCAGGCGCGAAAGTTCTCGGAAACATAAAGGTCGGGAACAATGTCGTTGTCGGCGCGAATGCGGTCGTCGTTAAGGACGTCCCCGACAACTGCATCGTTGGCGGCGTCCCCGCCAAAATCATTCGACGGACCGAAGAGCCGGCAAGCGGATCCTGACTTCCTCTATTGGGCCCGATCCCGCGGGAAACGGGCAGACAGGCCCGGTTCACGTTTCCGCAGAAATCTCCCTCGACCGCAGCGAACCTGACTTTTTCCCTCCGGACGGTTAGGATTGGCCGGGAGAAGAGCCGATTCCGACTGCGAGGAAGCCATCGAATGCCTTCAGAGAAAGTCCGTGAACGGTGCAAAAAGCTCAAAGTGCTTGTCGCCGAAGATGAAGAGGAAATCCTCGAGCTGATTACCCTGGTCCTAAAGGACCTTCAGGTCCAGACCATCTGGAAGGCGACCGACGGCGCGAAGGCCTGGGATTTCTTCCTTCAACTCCGCAATCAGATCGACCTGGTGATCTGCGATTGGGTGATGCCGGAAGTGGATGGATTGGAGGTCCTGCGCCGGATCCGCGACACCAAGTCCGCCGTTCCCTTCCTGATGCTGACCGGCAAGGTCACGGTGGATGCCGTTGCCGCCGCCAGGAACCTGGCTGTCACCGCTTATGTCGCCAAGCCGTTCGATCCTCTGGACCTGCGTAAGAAAATCATTGCTCTGGTGGCTCCAGAGCAAACCGTCGCAGGTAGGACTGGGAAGAAGGACTAATTCGTAAAGAATGAAGGAACGGGCGCACCGAGACGTCGCCGGCTTACCAGCAAGGTAAGGCATCAAAAGCGGATCAGAACCGCCGCGGCGGCCAAGCCTATCGCCCAAATGCGGCTTTATCGACCCTCACCCTGAATGGACTGCATCGTCCACAAACCGGAACTTTCGGCCCGACGATCGAATCGGATGGGGACGGCGTTGCCGACCAGCGGCGGCGTGGTGCTTCCACAGAGAACGCGGCACAGGGCATCACAGACCCCTCCGTGCGCGACGATCAGAACTCCCCGGCCTTGCGTCGTCTCTAGGACCTCTTCGATGCCGGATCCTATCCGCTTGAGGAACTCCTTCATTTCCTCGCCGCCGGGCGGGTGCGGATGACCGAGATCTCTCGGGAAGGCCTTGCCTTCCAGTTCGCCCCAGTTCCGTTCGCGAAACGCCTCCATCGTCGTCAGGGACAACCCGTGCCGAGCGGCGATGATGCGGGCCGTATCCTGTGCCCGGCGCAGGGGGCTGACGAAGACGTGACCGAAAGACTCTCCGGCCAACAAGGCAGCCGCTTCTTCGGCCTCGCGGATGCCCTGGTCGGTCAGTCCGACATCGGTCGATCCCGCCAACAGCCCCCGCCTGTTGAAATCCGTCTGTCCATGGCGAACGTAGATGAAGGATTGCTCAGGACTCTGTGCCACTGTCGTTTCCCATTTTTCTTTTTCTTCATGTTCCGGAGCCGAACCCCGGTCGCCGGCCAACGGAACGGAGGACATCCCGAATGCGTTGACCCACGTGCAGGGAAGCCTTTTAGTATATTGCCGTGCCGGGGGCGAGAGGTCTCGGTCAAGAAAAAACTGGCAACCGTCGGGGGCCGAATTGCGACAGGGATGGAGTCAGGGTGCGCGGATTTTGAGTCTCTGCGCCGTCGTTATTGTGTCGTTGGGACTGATGGGCACCGGTTCCGCCGCCCGCGGCGCGGAGCCGACGGGGAAGCTGTTCATCATCTCGTCTTTTCCGGAACCGGTTTACAAGCGCGTCACCCAGGCGTTCGAGAAGCAACACNNTTCCAGGCGTTCGAGAGGAAGCACCCGCAGATCGAGGTGTATGTCCTGAACAAGAAAACCCCGGCCGCGATCGCCTACGTCCAGGAAAAGATCGCCCAGCGCCCCGATATTTTCTGGGCTTCCGCGCCGGACGCGTTCGAAGTGCTGAAGGAATCCGGAGATTTGCAGTCGTTCCGTCCCGGCGTTGTGGGCGTTCCGGAAAGACTGGGCAACTACCCCATCAACGACCCCGACGGCTACTACAGCGGGTTCGCCGTCTCCGGTTACGGGATGATGTGGAACACCCGCTATCTCGAGCGCAACCGGTTGCCGGCCCCGACGAGCTGGACCGACCTCATCGCGCCGGTCTATCACCAGCATATCGGGATCACGGCCCCTTCCCGTTCAGGAACGACCCATGTCATCGTCGAAGCCATCCTCCAAGATCTCGGCTGGGAGAAGGGCTGGGCCTTCCTGATGGAAATGGCCGGCAACCTCGCCACCGTCACGGCCCGCAGCTTCAGCGTCGTCGAAGGGGTCAACAGCGGCCGTTTCGGGATCGGATTGGTCATCGACTTCCTCGGCCTGTCGTCGAAGGCGACCGGGCTTCCCGTCGATTTCGCCTACTTCCCCGAAACGCCCGTGCTGCCGGCCAATGTGGCGATCCTGAAAGATGCCCGGAATCCGGGCGCCGCCGAAGCCTTCATCCGCTTCCTTCTGTCCGAAACCGGTCAGCGCATCCTGTTCGAGCCCGAACTCCGCCGCCTGCCCGTCGTGCCCACCGCCTACGGCGATGCCCCGGCAGGGTATCCCAATCCCTTCGAAGACGCGTATTTCCAGGCGGCCGTGAACTTCGACAGCCAGCTTTCGCGCCTGCGCTACCACCTCGTCAATTCCCTGTTCGATACCCTGATCACCTTCCGGGTCCGCCGGCTCAACAACCTGTGGGCCGACATCCATCGCGCCGAAACCGCCCTGCTACATCAGGATCGTCCCGAAGCGCGGGCCGCGGTGGAAAAGGCCCGCCGCCTGGCGACGCAGATTCCAGTTTCCAGCGCCCAATCGATGGATACCGAATTCACCTCCATCTTCGTCCGCAAGCAGCCGGGACGATCCCTGCCCGAACGGCAGGTCCAGTTGGAGGACGAATGGAACTCGATCGTGTCGCAAAACCTGCTTGAAGCCCTGCGCATCGCCGAGGTGCAGGCCGCCTCCCTCGAAGGAAGGGGCGCCACGGGAACGGGGCCATGAAGGCACGGACCAATCTCGGCATCCGGGCACGCCTGTTCCTCGCCTTCGGAGCGGTCGCGGGCATGACCGTGATCGCCAGCGTCGCGGCTTGGCTCTCCTATTCCAATCTGAGCGACAGTCTCGGACGCCTGGCCAATACCCATCTTCCGGCGATGACGGTGGCGGCCCAGCTCGCCGAAACCGGCGGCGCGATCATCGCCACCGCGCCGGCCCTGATCTCGGCGGCCGACGAACACGAACAGGAAACCATCTGGACGGATCTGGCGGTTCTTCTGTCGCGCATGTCGGCGCTCCTCGAGAAGATGGAGGAACCGCTGGTCGATCAGGAATCGCGTTCCTCTCTGCAGAACCTGATCGGCAGGATATCCGGCAACCTGAAGGCCCTGGACACCAACGTCGATACCCGCTTCACGTTGATGAACCGCAAGGCCGAACTGATGGATCGGCTGCAGTGGCTGCACGCCGATTTCCTCGATGAGGTCGAGCCGATGATCGCCGAAGCCAAGTTCAACATCGAAACCGCCATGGCCGCGGCGAGATCATCAACCGGATCGCCTCAGAATCAGACCGCGTCGCAACGCCTGGGATGGGAAATGGCGAAACGCGACGCCCTGCTGAAGATCAACGCGTCGGGAAACCGGGCCACCGGCCTTCTGATGCGCATCGCCAATACGGAAAGCGAGGAGGACCTGCAGTTTACGGGCTACCTTATCGACGAAATCCGCAAGAGTCTGGAGGACGACCTGGCGGTCATGCAGGGGCTCGCCAGCAGCGTTTCGCTGCGGCAGATCGTTTTCGAGGTCCTGTCCTACGCAGACGGCAACAAGAGCCTGTTGGGCATCCGCAGCCGGGAACTCGATGTCCTTCGCGAGGGACGCCGGCTGCTCGCCGCCAACCACGACCTCGTGGAACATCTCAAGCAGATCATCGGGCAGCGCGTCGCAGCCCTGGAAACGGCCACCAAACAGGCGGCCAGCCGGTCCATCCAATCCATCGCCCGCGGGAAGTATTTTCTCGCCGCCATTGCGACGGTCAGCCTGGCCATCGCCGTTTTGGTGGGGTGGATCTACGTCGGACGCAACATCGTCGCCCGCGTTACCGCCCTGGGCGGCAGCATGAGAGCGATCGCCGAGGGCGATCTGAAGACCGAGGTGCCGGTCGAGGGCCGCGACGAGATCACCGAAATGGCCAAGGCCCTGCTGGTGTTCCGCGACACCGCCATCGAGGTCGAGGAGGCCAATGCCGAAGCCATCATCGACAACACCCTGGCCGGACTCGTGGCGACCAACCGGCTCGGCGTGGTCGAGTTCTTCAATCCTTCGGCGGAAGCGCTGTTCGGCTACCCGTCCTCCGAGATCGTAGGCCGCGACCTGACCAGCCTCATCCACGAGGATTTCCGCGACCAGGTTGCCGATGTGATCCGCCAGGCGCCGTCCGGCCCGGCAGACGGGCACCCGGCCTATCTCGAGACCATCGGCCTGCGCGCCGACGGAACGACCTTCCCCATGGACTTGGCCTTCCGCGAATTCCAGCAGCGCCAGAGGGTCCGGTTCATGGTGACCGTGCACGACGTCACGGAACGCACACACGCCCAGGAACTGCTGGAGCAGCGGGTACTGGAAAAGACCCAGGATCTGCGCTCCGCCAACCGCCGGCTGCGCCAGGAAGTCACCAAGCACAAGAAGACGGAAACGGAACTGCGGACCGCCCAGGACGAACTGATCCAGGCCGGAAAACTGGCCGCCCTGGGCAAGATCTCGGCGGGCATTGCCCACGAGATGAACCAGCCGTTGGCAGCAATCCGATCCTATGCCCACAACGGTTCCGTCCTGATCGATCGCGGCCGGACCGCGGAGGCGCGCGACAACCTCGAGCGGATAACGGCGATGACCCAGCGCATGGCCGACATCACGACCCACCTCAAGACCTTCGCCCGTCGGCCGTCCAAGGACATGGAAACGGTGGACCTCAAGACCGCCGCCACCAACGCCCTGTCGTTCTTCGAGAACCGGATCAACAGGGAGAGCGTGGCCGTCGACCTGAAGTTCCCGCGCCGGGATCTGCTGGTGGTCGCCGAGGACATCCGGCTGGAACAGGTCGTCATCAACCTGCTCGCCAATGCCCTGGATGCGATGGCCGACACCCCCGACAAGATTCTGCGCATCGTCGGGCGACGGCGGAGCGGCCGGGCGATCATGGAGATCACGGATACCGGCTGCGGCATCGACAAGAAAAACATTTCCCGGGTATTCGATCCTTTCTATACGACAAAGGAGCAAGGCAGCGGCCTCGGCCTCGGGCTTTCCATCAGCAGCAAGATCATCCGGGACTTCGGGGGCACGATCCGCGCCAAGAGCGCTCCGGGAAAGGGCGCGACCTTCGTCGTCTCGCTTCCCGTCGCAACTGAAACAGAACCGACCGGACAACAGCCATGAAGAACAATTGCGGGACGGTCATCCTGATCGACGACGAGGAGGATGTCCTTTTTTCGGGGCGACAGACTCTCGAACTCGAAGGAATCGGGGTGGAAGCCTTCCGCGATGCAGAATCGGCTCTCGATCTGCTGACCCCGGACTGGTGCGGAATCGTGCTCTCGGACGTCAAGATGCCGCGCATGGACGGGATGGAACTGCTGCGGCAGGTCAAGGGGATCGACCCCGAACTTCCCGTCATCCTGATCACCGGCCACGGTGACGTGCCCATGGCCCTGGAGGCGATCCGGGAGGGAGCCTACGATTTCATCGAAAAGCCGGCGGCACCGGAGCATCTGATCGACGTCGTCCAACGCGCTCTGGAGAAGCGATTCCTCGTCCTCGAAAACCGGGCCCTGCGGCAGGAGCTGGACTCCATCTCCGGCATGGACCGGCGCATCGTCGGGCGTTCCCAGGGAATCGAGAGGGTCCGCCAGACCATCGACAACATCGCCGACACGGCGGTCGACGTGCTGATCGAGGGCGAAACCGGGACCGGCAAGGAACTGGTGGCCCGTTGCCTGCATGACTTCAGCGACCGCCGTGGCAAGAAATTCGTCGCGCTGAACTGCGGCGCGCTCCCCGAGACGATCATCGAAAGCGAGTTGTTCGGCCACGA